>OIWS01003789.1_pt1 | contig 10309 bp, 9 predicted proteins | sample 1587611 | NCBI WGS metagenome assembly OIWS01 (sample SAMEA3888919, study PRJEB22519) | human gut metagenome | biome: human gut; feature: human-associated habitat; material: faeces | place: Denmark | collected 2010 | reverse complement strand
CGCAGATGGCGGAAAAGACATCGCCAGACGCGCCGCCGAATTGTGCGGTGGTGCCCATGCACTTTCCCGAACAGATTTTGAAGGAGGCTGACCATCATGCGAGCAACCGGTATTGTTCGCCGCATCGACGAACTGGGGCGCGTTGTCATTCCCAAGGAAATCCGCAGAACGCTGCGGATTCGCGAGGGCGACCCGCTGGAAATCTACACCGACCGCGACGGCGAGGTGATTCTCAAGAAGTATTCCCCGATTGGCGAAATGTCATCCTTTGCCAAGGACTACACGGAAAGCCTGTTCCGTTCGCTGGGGCATATAGCCGTGATTGTGGACCGCGATCAGGTGGTGGCGGCGAGTGGTCTGCCGCGCAAGGAGCTTGGCGACAAGCCGATCTCCCGCGCGCTGGAGACGGCCATTGCCAGCCGACAGACCGTTGCCCTGAATCAGCAGAGCGGCGGAAGAATGGTGGCAGTGACGACGGAGGAAGATCAGAACCCGAACTACACGGCGCAGGTCATCAGCCCGATTATTGCCGACGGCGAAGCGATTGGCGCGGTGCTGCTCATGAGCCGCGACAACGGCGTCAAAATGGGCGATACAGAGTTGAAGGTGGCGGAAACGGCAGCGGGCATCGTCGGGCGGCAGATGGAACAGTAAAAAATCGGGAAGCGCGCGCTTCCCTTTTTTGCGTTTTTGCTTGATTCAGAGGGCATTCTGGCGTATAATGGAGTACGGTATTTTCATCACGGAAAGGATGCAGCCAATGGCAAGCAAATCCAAGTCGATTATCGGCGGCATGACCGTGCTGGGCATTGCAGGCATTATCTGCAAGCTCGTCGGCGTGCTGTTCTCCATCCCCCTGACGTACGTTATCGGGGCGCAGGGTCAGGGCATCTACAATGCGGTTTTCCCGACCTACAACCTTCTGCTGACAATCTCATCCGCCGGGCTGCCCGTCGCGGTCAGCCGAATGGTATCCTCCGCGCTGGCGAAGGATGACCCGCACAGTGCCAAGCACGTTTTCCGTGTCGCACTGCTGCTGCTGACGACTTTAGGATGCCTTGCGGCCATCATCATGCTGGCGGGCAGCGGAATGCTGGCGGCGCGCGTGAATCAGCCGGACAGCAAAATCGGCTTTCAGGTGATTGCACCATGCGTGGCGGTTGTGTGCATGATGTCGGCGTTCCGCGGCTTTATACAGGGACAGCAGGACATGGTGCCGACCGCCATCAGCCAGCTGATTGAGCAGGTCGGCAAGGTGTTCCTGGCGCTGCCGATGGCGTATATCGGCAACCAAATGGGCGGCGTGGCGATGGGCGCGGCAGGCGCACTGCTTGGCACAACCATCGTCGAAGGGATTGCCCTGCTGTACATGATTCTGCTTTACTTCCGCCGCCGAAGCCGCTTCGACGCGATTCCACAGCTTGCGCCGGAGCAGAATGCTTCCACCAAGCGCATTGCCGAACAGTTGATGGTGATTGCCATCCCGATTACAATTGGCTCGTGCATCGTGCCCTTGTCGCAGTTCATCGACTCGGCGATGCTGGTCAACCGCTGCGTCGTTTCCGGTCTGACGCATGATGCAGCCGTCGAGACGTACGGCGTGTTCAGCGGCATGGTCATCCGCCTGATTAACATTCCCACGGCGCTGTCGCTGGCGGTCAGCATGTCGCTCGTTCCGGCAATTTCCTCCGCGTGGGCAGTGCAGGATATGGACGCGGTGCAGCGGCAGACGAATCTCGGCCTGCGCTTTGCGTTCCTGATCGGGCTGCCCTGCTCGGTCGGCATGAGCGTGCTCAGCGAGCAGATTTTCCGCTTCTTCTATCAGGGGTCGCTGAGCGAAGAGAACATCATGACCGGCAGCACGCTGCTGATGGTTTCCAGCCTGACGGTGGTGCTGTTCACGGTCGTGCAGGCGACGAGCAGCATCCTCCAAGGCGTTCGGAAGCAGCGGATTCCCATGTACACGCTGGTTGCGGGCGTTGTGTGTAAAATTGCGCTGAACTACACGCTGGTGGGTATTCCGGGCTTCAACATCCACGGCGCGCCGATTTCGTCGCTGGTGTGCTACACGGTATCGCTCGTTCCGAATCTCTATTACGTCATGAAGTACACCGGCACGAAGTTCAATTGGCGCGACTGGCTGGTGCGTCCGGGCATTGCGACGCTGGCGATGGGCGCGGCCGCCTGTCTGATGACACGCATCCTGCCGTTCAGCCGTCTGCTGACGATTGTGGAGGTAGCGGTCGGCATTGCGGTGTTCGTAGTCACGGCGATTTGGACGAAAGCACTCACCAAGGAGGACTTGAACGCCTTCCGCCGGAAGCGGAAATAAGAAGTGAGGAAAGAAGCATGAAGCAGAACATCACCGTTGTGTCGCTGGGGCCGGGCGATCCGGAACTGCTGACGGCGCAGTCTCTGAACACGATGAAGAAAGCGAAGCGGCTGATTTTCCGCACGGTGCAGCACCCGGTCTGTGCGGCGCTGACGGAAGCGGGCGTCCAAAGTATGTCGCTGGATGATTACTACGACCGCTATGAGGATTTCGACGAGATGCATCGCGATATGGCGAAGGCACTGTGGGCGGAAGCGGAGCATCACGCGGTTGTCTTTGCCGTGCTGGATGCCGGAACAGACGGCGCGGTGCGGGAGCTTCGGGCACAGCAGCCGCAGGACGCGGTCTTGCGCATCCTGCCGGGCGTAACGCTGGCAGATGCGTGCATTGCGCAACTGCCGGGGAATCTCGCCCCCATCGGTGCGCTGCGAACGATTCCCGCAGAGGATGCCGTGACCGCCGCCGCTGACCCGACAACGCCGCTGCTGATTACGGAAATCTGGAATCGCTCGCTGGCATGTGACCTGAAACTGCGCCTGTGCGATGTTTACGGCGACGAGCTGCCGACGGTGCTGTTCCCATCCACCGTCAAGACGAACCGTAAGCCGCAAAACATCCAGCTTTGGGAGATGGACCGCCTGCACACCTATGACCACACGGTCTGCCTGTATCTGCCCGCCGTTCCGCTTCAGCAGCGCACCCGGTACAGCTTTCAGGACTTGCAGAGCATCATGCACCAGGTGCGCCGCCAGTGCCCGTGGGATCGCGAACAGACGCATCAGACCCTCCGCCGCTATCTCATTGAGGAAGCGTACGAGGCAGTCGGCGCGGTCGATGAGGGCGATATGGATCATCTGGCGGATGAGCTTGGCGACGTGCTGCTGCAGGTGGCGTTCCATGCAGATATTGCAGAGTCGGCGTATGAATTCACGATGCAGGACATTACGACCGCCATCGTCCACAAAATGCTCTACCGCCATGCGCACATCTTCGGCAATGTCCACTGCGACACGCCGGAGGAGGTCGCGGACAGCTGGGAAAAACTCAAGAAAGCCGAAAAGGGTCTTATGTCGCAGGGCAGTGTGCTGGCGGACGTGAGCAAGAGTCTTCCAGCGCTCATGCGGGCGGAGAAGGTGCAGAAGAAAGCGGCGCAGGTCGGCTTTGACTGGGATACGCCGCAGGATGCGCTGCCGAAGGTGCATGAGGAAGCAGACGAGGTGCTGACAGAACTGCAAAACGCGCGCGATCCCGGCGAAGAACTGGGCGATCTGCTGTTCAGCTGCGTCAATGTGGCACGGCTGAGCGGCATTGACCCGGAGCAGGCACTCAAAAATGCCACCGAAAAGTTCGTCAAACGCTTTTCTGCCATGGAAAATCTGATAAAATTGGACGAAAAATCGCTGAAGGACTTGACTTTATCGGAAATGGATGTATACTGGAATCGGGTGAAAGCCGCGCAAAATCGCGCTGTTGAGCCATCTTCCCCCGCAGATTGGAAGCGCTGACCGCGACGCTATGCCGCAGCAGCGTGCTGCCAAGGTTATCCCATTTCATCTATGCGTGAATCGCGCAAACAAGGAGGAATATATTCCATGAATAAGACCGAACTGGTTGCTGCCCTTGCTGAAAAGACCCAGCTCCCCAAGAAGAACGCCGAGCTGGCGCTGAATGCGGTTGTTGAAGTCATCACCGAAAGCCTGTCCAAGGGCGATAAGGTGCAGATTGTTGGTTTTGGCTCTTTCGAGGTGAAGGATCGTCCGGAACGCATTGCCCGCAATCCGCAGAAGCCCGAAGAGGAGATTACCATCCCGGCTTCCAAGGCGCCTGTTTTCAAGGCTGGCAAGTCCCTCAAGGACGCTGTCAATCAGTAATCGTCCTTAATACGATTTTCTGATTCATTTTCGTATCAGACATCGTATAGAAGCCCGCAGGAGCAATCTTGCGGGCTTTTTTCTCAAATACCCGAAACACGGAGGAAATTATGCGTCTTGACAAATATTTAAAGGTGTCCCGCATTATCAAGCGCCGCACGGTGGCGAACGAGGCCTGTTCGGGCGGGCGTGTCACGCTCAACGGCAAAGTCGCCAAACCCGGCGCAGAGGTCAAGCCCGGCGACATCATGACCATCCGCTTCGGCGACCATTTGGGGCGCTACGAGATTCTGGCTGTGCCGGGTACGGTGCGCAAGGAAGGTGCTGCGGAAATCTACCGTGTGCTGGAAGAGGATGCGGCGATGGCGTCCGAACGCGGCGCGGAGGAATAAATCATGTGGGGCGCAATTATTTTGGGCGGCGGCAGCGGGCAGCGCATGGGCGCGAAGTGCAATAAAGTGTTGCTGCCAATCGCCGGCAAAAGCATGATTGTCCGCTCGGTGGAGGCGTTTGTGCCGCTGGTGGAGCAGGTGGTTGTTGTCAGCCGAGAAGAGGATATGCCCGCCATGGCGTCTGAATTGGCGCAGAACGGGCTGGACGTTCTGATGGTATCAGGCGGCGCAACACGTCAGGAATCGGTCTGGCGGGGCTTGCAGGCGCTCTCTGGGCAATGCGACGGCGTACTGGTGCATGACGGCGCGCGCTGTCTGGTGACGGCGGACGTTATCCAGCGCTGCATGGCATCGGTAGAGGAATGCGGAACGGGTGTCGCCGCGGTTCCCGTGACGGACACCATCAAGACCGTCAGCGACGCCAATATCGCGCTGGACACGCCGAATCGCACCTCCCTGCGCGCTGTGCAGACCCCGCAGGGCTTTAAGACCGACTTGCTCCGCCGGGCACACGAACAGGCGCAGCGCGACGGTTTCCTCGGCACGGATGATGCGTCGCTGGTGGAACGGCTGGGCGTTCCCGTGCAGCTGACAGCGGGCAATCGACGCAATATCAAGCTGACGACCCCGGAGGATTTACTGATGGCAGAAGCATTTTTTGCAGAACAGGCACTGCCGGCGCTTCGAGTTGGGCAAGGCTATGACGTACATCGGCTGGTGGAAGGTCGTCCGCTGATTCTCTGCGGCGTGACCATTCCGCACACACTTGGGCTGCTGGGGCATTCGGATGCGGATGTGGCGCTGCACGCGCTGATGGATGCCATGCTGGGCGCAATGGCGCTGGGCGACATCGGCAAGCACTTCCCGGACACGGACGAAGCGTACCGCGGCATCTCGTCGATGCTGCTGCTTCGGCACGTTGTTGCGCTGCTGAAGGCGCACCACGCGCGTGTAACGAACTGCGACGTGACCATTGTGGCGCAGAAACCGAAGCTACTCCCCTACATTCCGCAGATGCGGCAGAATGTGGCGGATGCGCTCGAACTGCCCCTTGCGCGCGTGAACATCAAGGCAACGACGACGGAAAAACTCGGCTTTGAGGGCGAAGAAAAGGGCATCAGCGCACAGGCGGTCTGCATGGTGCAGGAAAACGGCTAATACTATTTCCAGATTCACCTGCGCCATCTGCTTGCGCCTTTTCCCTTCTGGCGTCCGCTCATTCCACTTAGCGTAGCGCTGCTACGCTGCGTTTCATTCACGTTAGCCAGAATGAAAAATTCGCGGCGCATCTTGGCGCATTCTTATCTGGAAATAGTATAAATGAAAACGCCTTTCGGAAGGATGATTTTCCCCCGAAAGGCGCTTTTTTTCAATATGTGAAGAAATGCGGCGCATGAAACCAGATGCCTCCGCGCCGCCACCCTTTCGGGCAGGCTTTCGGCCGATGCGGGATGCAGAAAAAAATCCGCATAATAATCAAAAATCCAACCATGAACCTTGTGTCGGATAATGAACAACGCAATAACCATCTGCGGCTGCGCAAACCATAAACCTGTGCCAGCCGCGCTTGCTAAAAGAGCGCATCGGTCTGGAAAACATCACAGCTCCACGTCAAACGTCACCGTCTGGTTCAGCTGGTCAAGCTTCATTTGAATTTCCATGATTTCCGCCGAAATCGCTTCATACGCCTTGCGGACATCCGCTAAATCGTAGTTGATGCAGGTGTACTCCGTCGCGCCGCTGCGGCCGTAGTGGTCGTTGTTGCGCGCCTTGGGCTGACGCTTGCGCAGAATGTCCAGCTGTTGCTTGCGCTGGCTGAGCTGCGCCATCACGACGAGTGCCTGATCAACTGTCAGCACGCGTCCGCTGCTTAGCGTCAGGCTGGTGGAGACGTTGCTGCAATTCACCGCGTGCTTGATTTTCACGATTTTCGCATCCAGCGCCCGAAGCTGTGCTTCCGTCTGCGGATAGCTGTACTGCGGAATCAGCGGCTCCTCGTCGGCGGCATACACATAGGTGCAGGAATTTTCCTCCTGATTGAGCAGAAATTCCTTCTCCTCATTCAGCTGCCGAAGCAGTTTGTTGGCATAGGCAGATGTCATTTCCATGAGCAAACTCTCCTTTCAGGCGTTCATCAGAATTTCCTTAATTGCCGGATAAATCGTCCGATACCCTTCCGGGCGGATGTGCATCCCCTCGTAGGTAAATTCCGCGCGCAGCCGCCCCTGTTCATCTTTCAGCGGCGCGTTGACGTTGATGTAGTGCAGGTGCAGCGTTTTTGCGAGCTTCTGCACTTCCGCGTTCGCCTGCGCAATCTTTTCGTTCGTCCGCACGCGCAGACATGGCTTCATTTCCGGCGTCGCGGCTTCCTCGTTGATGGGATAGTACGCCATCAGGTAACTCTGCACATCGGGGAGCGCTTGCAGCACTTTTTCCAGAATCGTCCGGTACGTCCCCATGATTTGCGCCATCGGGCGAGATGCGTCAGACAAGTCGTTTGTGCCGATGTTGATGAACAGCATCCGCGGCGCGAGATCAAGAACGCAGACAGCAAGGTTCGTCAGCAGTTCGTCCGTCACGAAGCCGCCGATGCCGCGGTTGTACACCGTAACCGGCAGATTGTCTTCCGCAACGAACTGCTCAATCGGAAACATTTCCATCAGCGACGACCCGGCAAAGACGATTTGCCCCTTCTGCGCGGTCTGGTTCAGCTGACGATAGCGGATGATTTTGTCCTGCTTGTCCATGCGTTTTCCCTCCTATGCTGATTATTGTTTGCGCCAGAGCGCCGGATAGAGCAGTGCGAGCATCGGGTACAGCTCCAGACGACCCGCGAGCATCAGCAGACTGAGTACGACCTTCGCGAACGATCCGTATCCGGCGAAATTTCCCGCTGGGCCGACCGCATTGAACCCCGGCCCGACGTTGCTCACGCAGGTCAGCGCGGCGGACAGGTTCGTTTCAATGTCGTACTTGCCTTCGAAGGCAATCAGCACTGCACCGATGAGAATCATGGCGATATACACGAACGCGAACGAGGCCGTTTCGCGCAGGAGCGTGTCATCCACGCCTTTGCCCTCAAAGCGGACGACCTGCACCTTGCGTGGCTGGAACGTATGGCGCACGGAGCGCACTCCCTGCTTCCAGAGCATGGCAATGCGGCAGATCTTCATGCCGCCCGCTGTTGAACCCGCACATGCGCCGATGAACATCAGCATGAAGATGAGCATACGCGCCGCGACCGGCCACAGGCTAAAATCCGCCGTGGCATAACCCGTGGTGGACATGATGCTGGCAACCTGAAAGCTGGCGTAGCGCAATGCGTTGCCGACCGTGCCGTACTGCGGCAGAATCACCACGGTAATCGCAGTGGTGACAGTCAGGAAAATGCCCAGATACCAGCGCAGTTCCTCGCTCTTCACGATGCCGCGCCAATTGCCCGTGATGGCACAGTAGTACAGCGCGAAGTTGATGCCGAACATGACCATGAAGACGGTGATGGTGATGTCAATCACCGGGCTTGCAAACGCCCCGACGCTCGCGGCGTAATTGCTGAATCCGCCAGTGCCTGCCGTGCCCATTGCGTGAATCGCGGCATCATAGGGGTTCATGCCCGCAATCATCAGCACGATAAACTCCAGAATCGTCAGAATCAGGTAGATGATGTAGAAGATTTTCGCTGTATCACCCATTTTCGGGACAATTTTGCTCAGCGTCGGACCGGGGCTTTCCGCCTTGACCAGATGCGACGTACGCTCACTGAGCTGCGGTACGAGCGCCAGCGTCAGCACCAGCACGCCCATACCGCCAATCCAGTGCGTGAAGGAACGCCAGAACATGATTCCCTGCGGCAGGTTATCGAAATTCTCCAGCACGGTCGCGCCCGTTGTCGTGAAGCCGGACACGGACTCGAACAGCGCGTCGATGTAGTTCGGAATCATGCCGCTGAACACAAACGGCAGCGCACCAAAGCAGCTCAGCGCAATCCAAGCCAGCGCCACGGTCAGGAAGCCCTCCCGCGCGCGCAGATTCCGCTCGCCTGGCCGCACCAGAAACCGCAGGGGCGCACCAATCGCAATCAGAATCAGCATCGTCGCACCCAGCGCCCATGCGTCGCCGTCCTGCTGGAACAGCGCAATCACAAGCGCCGGAGTCATGCAGGCGGCTTCAATCAGCAGCACTGCCCCCTGCATATAAGCTACAAGCCGTTTATTCATTTGCTGATAACCTCGTTCAAATCGCCGATGCCGTTTTCGCAGACGATGATAACCACATGGTCGCCCTCTTCAATCTTATCGTCGCCGAAAGGCACGATGACCTTCCCCTGCCGGGCAATCACGGCAACCAGCGCGTTCTTGCGGATGTGGAGATTCTTCAGCGGAATGCCGATGTAGGAATCCGACGCGCGCGCAATAAATTCCAGTGCCTCCACGCGTCCGTTCATTAGGCGATACAGGCGCTCCACCTTCGTACCGTCGCTGTTGACCAGTGCGCGGACATAACGCAGAATGGTCGAGCAGGTGATGGTCTTCGGGCTGACCATGCTGTCCAACCCCATGCCGTTCATGATGTCCGCGTACGCCAGCCGATTGTTCTTCACAATAACTTTCGGCACGCCCTGCTTGACTGCGAACAGCCCTGTCATCAGGTTCTCCTCGTCGCGGTCGCACATGGCGATAAAGGCGTCCATCAACTCCAAGCCTTCCTGTTCCAGCAGCTCCTGATCAGTGCCGTCGCCCAGAATCACGTTGACGTGCGGCAGACTTTCACTCAGGCTTTCCGCTTTCTTCGGGTTGATTTCAATCATCGCGACGTGCATCCCCATCGGCACAATCATCTTCGCCAGATAGTAACTGATGCGCCCGCCGCCCAGCAGCATGACGTTCTTCACGCGCAGGGAGTGCTTGCCCAGGAAGCGAAAATAGTTCGTAATCGTCACCATATCGCCCGCAACGTGCACCCGGTCGCCTGCGTGGATGACGAAATCGCCGTTGGGGATGATGACCTCACCGGAGCGTTCGACAATCGCGTACAGCACGCGGGGAATCCCCGGCAGCCGCGATGACAGCGCGTGCAGTGGGCAGCCGACAACCACGTCATTCTCCTGTACGCGGAATTCCACCATTTCGATCTGCCCTTTGGCGAACGTCTCGATATTGTTGGCGAAGGGGAAGCGAAGCAGACGGCTGATTTCCAGCGCTGTTGCGCGCTCGGGGTTAATGGCGTTGTCGATGGATGTTTCCCGCTGCAAGAGGGACAAACTCTCGTTGTATTCCGGGTCGCGGATACGGGCAATCGTGTAGCGTGCACCCAGCCGCTTCGCAATCAGACAGCAGAGCATGTTCGTTTCGTCACTGGCGGTAGCGGCGACAACAAAATCCGCCTTTTCCACGCCGGCATCCAGCAGCGTGCGTGCGTTCGCACCGTTGCCGCGGATGCACAGCACATCCAGCGTATCCTCGCACCGCTGCAAAACGTCCTCGTTCTTGTCGATAATCACAACGTCGTGTCCCTCGCGGGTCAGCTGTTCCGCAACCGTATGACCGACTTTGCCGTCCCCGACGACCAGTATGCGCATAATCCGTAAATCCTCCCATTGCGCCGTGCATCAAATTTTTCGCCTAGCATTACCTATTCTATCACAATTCGCTCAAAAAAGAAATACCCTCCTGCAGCCGTGAGAGTGCCCACGCCGCGTGTGTAGTAACGGCGGG
>OIWS01003786.1_pt1 | contig 10315 bp, 8 predicted proteins | sample 1587611 | NCBI WGS metagenome assembly OIWS01 (sample SAMEA3888919, study PRJEB22519) | human gut metagenome | biome: human gut; feature: human-associated habitat; material: faeces | place: Denmark | collected 2010 | reverse complement strand
CCGCAAAGCTCGGCAGCAGGGAATAGGACGACATCCAGGCGTCCATCAGCCAGAGCCCCGCCCCGCTGGGCCGCTCACAGTAGTCGAGCACACCGGCAAGCGGCCCGGTGCCCGTTTTCTCCACCGCGCCGAGCGACTTTTCCTCCAGCGTTGTGATTCCCGCCGCGATATTCTCCGGAATGGGATTGATCGTGCGGATGTCCTCGCCGGTGGCGGCGGCGCGCGCTTCCCATTTTGCAATCAGCCGCAGCAGCCGCGCGGCAACCTCCGGCGTTGCAGCCCGCTGGGTGAGCACCTGCTCCGCGCCGATGAGCTCCAGCGTCTCGGAAAACAGTGCCGTCCCGCCCGCATCCAGCAGACGGTCAACGGCTCTTCCCAACGCCGGGTTGCCGGCCAGGCCGCTCGTCGCGTCGGAATCTCCGCACTTCATCCCGATGCTCAGCTTCGCAAGCGGCGCACGTTCGCGCCGCATGGCGGTTGCCTCCCGCACCAGCTCCCGCGCAAGGCGGATTCCGCAGACAACCGTGCCCTCCAGTCCGCCGCACGCATCCACATTCAAAATTTCCAGTCGTTTTCCGCTCTTCGCGATTTCCGCCGCCAGCGCGTCGGTCTGAAACTCGGGATACCCATACCCGTGCGGCATGCCGATGAGCAGCACGTTCGCAACGTTTGCATTGCGCGCAAGGCCGGTCAAAAAGCGGGCGAGGCGTCGCCGGTCAGCACCGGTGCGTCCATACTCGCCGGTGGTGAAAAAAGTCGTCACGCCGGGGACCGCGGAAGCGATGCGGTGGCAGATGTAGTTGACATTCCGCGTGGCCGGGAGGATCAGCACATGGTTCCGCACGCCGACGGCCCCGTCGGGCCGCAGATAGCCCCAGAATTCCATCCTATCGGCCTCCTTCCGTCCCATTGCAGCGCAGGCTGCCTGCGTTATGGATATGCACATGCTCCCCGGGCTGAATGTCCCGGACGGCCCGCCCAATTGGATAGCCGTATTTTATGATCTCCCCGCCCGCCGCAATGGGGCGGATGGCGAGCTTGTGCCCGAATGGGATGTCGTCCAGCAGCCGCACTGTGATGGTATTTCCGTCCGCTTCATATGCCGCCGTCTCCCCGGCCTTCTGCGCCAGTACGCACGTCGCGACGTTGTCGCGCGGCTGGATGCGCAGCGCCGTAATCCGTTCTGTCATCGCCGCCACCTCACAGTACGCTTGCATAGAGCGCGTGGATGTCCCGTTCGCTGTTGACGCGCGGATTGCGCCCACGCATCCCGCGGGCAAGCATTGCGTCGGCGGTCAGCGTATCGAGATCTGCTTCTGTGATCGCGGGTCTTGCCAGGCCGCGTGCGCCAAGCTCCGAGAGCGTCAGCGGCAGATCCAGCTGCCGCATCAGCGCGCGGAAGGCCTCCGCCGCCTGCGCGGCCTGTTCATAGACCGTTTTGGCCGGATCCTGCGCAGCGCCGAGGATGTGCCCAACCTCCGCCAATCGCTCCGGCGCGGCGATGGCGTTGAATTCCATCACCGGCGGCGTGAGCAGCGCGCAGGCAACCCCGTGCGGCACACCGAAGCGTCCGCTGAGCGGGTGCGCCATTGCGTGCGTCAGAATCAGTCCCACCTGGTCAAAGCCGATCCCCGCAATGGCTGCGGCCAGACACATGCCGCTGCGCGCCTCCAGATCCTGCCCGTCCGCATAGGCCCGGCGCAGGTATTTGGCGATGAGGCGCATGGCGTGCAGGTTCAGTGCGTCCGAAAGGGGATGGGCATTGCGCGAAAGATAGGCCTCCAGCGCGTGCGTAAAGGCGTCAATGCCGGACGAGGCCGTCACCTTCGGCGGCATCGTGAGGCAGAGCTCCGGGTCGAGCAGCGTGACGGCAGGGCACATATGCTCATCCGCGACGCCGTCCTTAAAGCCCGTCTCCTCGTCCGTCACGACAAAACAGCGGTTCACTTCGCTGCCCGTGCCGGAGGTGGTCGGGAGCAGGATCGTCGGCAGCGACGCCTGCGACACGCCTTTTCCATGGAAATAATCGAGGGCCTTCCCGCCGTTTGTCATCAGCATCGCGACGCCGGTCGCCGTGTCGAGCGCGCTTCCGCCGCCAAGGCCGAGCACGCCGTCGCAGCCCAGCTCCCGTGCCAGCGCGGCGCCGCCGTCCACCACCGAATTGCCCGGATTTTCCGTCACTTCGTCGTAGACGGTGTACTGTAAACCCGCGCAGCCATCCAGAATTTCTGTCACCCTCTCCACGACTCCGGCGCTGCGCAGCATTTTGTCTGTGCAGAGCAGCAGCGTATGCACGCCGAGCCGCGCCAGCTGCTCCGGCAGCCTCCGCCGCGCGCCGGTTCCGAAGATCACCCTTGTGGGCAGATAAAACTCAAATCCTTTTTGCATCATTCAGCCTCCCAGTCCCGATTGCGTTTCAGAGTATGGCTGTTCTCATTCCTATTCGCCAGCGATCCCGGAAATGCCGTGTGGACAAAAAAATCCCCGCCGCGGGGCGGGAAACAGCTGCGCTTTGGGGGGAAATTCCTTCTGCAGAGAGTGGAAAAAGGGCGGTTTTTCGTTCGGACGGGCGGCCTTTGGGGGATTTCGTTTGAAAAGGGGGCGAGGCGGAATGTAAAAAAAGCGCCGCTCTTAAGAGCGGCGCTTTCGGATCTCGGAATTTACTTGTTCTGCAGCTTGCGGTCGATGGCCTCTGCAGCCTTCTTGCCCGCGCCCATCGCCAGAATGACGGTGGCCGCACCGGTGACGGCGTCGCCGCCGGCAAAGACGTTCTCGCGGGTGGACATCTCGTTCTCGTCGACGATGATGCCGCCCTTCTTGTTCGTCTCCAGGCCCGGCGTGGTGGAGCGGATCAGCGGGTTCGGGCTCGTGCCGAGGGACATGATGACCGTGTCGACGTCCAGCACGAATTCGCTGCCTTCAACCGGGATCGGACGGCGGCGGCCGGATGCGTCAGGCTCACCAAGCTCCATCTTGATGCACTTCATGCCGTTCACGCGGCCATCCTCGCCGCCGAGAATCTCGACGGGGTTCGTGAGGGTCATAAACTCGATGCCCTCTTCCTTCGCGTGGTGCTGCTCCTCGAGTCTTGCCGGCATTTCGGCCTCGCCGCGGCGGTAGACGATGTACACTTTCTCCGCACCCATGCGCTTGGCGCAGCGCGCTGCGTCCATTGCGACGTTGCCGCCGCCGACGATCGCCGCCGCGTGGCTGACGAGGATCGGGGTGTCGTACTCTTCCTTGTACGCCTTCATCAGGTTGATACGGGTGAGGTATTCGTTCGCGGAGCAGACGCCCTTGAGCGCCTCGCCCGGGATGTGCATGAACATCGGCAGACCTGCGCCAGAGCCGACAAACACGGCCTTGTAGCCCATCTCGAACAGGTCATCGATCGAGAGCACCTTGCCGATGACCATGTCGGTCATAACCTCGACGCCCTGCGCCTTCAGCTTTTCAACCTCGTTGGCGACAATCGCCTTCGGCAGACGGAATTCGGGGATACCGTAGACCAGCACGCCGCCGGCGGTATGCAGCGCCTCGAAGATCGAAACCTGATAGCCCTTCTTGGCCAGCTCCGACGCGCAGGTCAGGCCGGACGGGCCGGAACCGACAACCGCGACCTTGATACCGTTGGATTCGGCCTTCTCGGGCATGGCGTTGACGTTCTCGCGATACCAGTCGGCGACGAAGCGCTCAAGCCGTCCGATGGCGACCGGCTCGCCCTTCACGCCGCGGACGCACTTGCTCTCGCACTGCGTCTCCTGCGGACAGACGCGGCCGGAGAGCGCGGGCAGCGCGTTCGTGGAGGTAATGATCTCATAGGCTGCGGCAAAATCGCCCTCGGCGACCTTCGCGATGAACTCGGGGATGCGGATATTGACCGGGCAGCCCTCGATGCACTGCGGCTTTTTGCACTGCAGGCAGCGCTGCGCCTCGTTGATCGCCATCTCAGCGGTGTAGCCCAGCGTGACTTCTTTGAAATTATGGTTACGGACGTTGGCGTCCTGCTCCGGCATCGGAGTCTTTGTCATCTGTTTGTTCGCCATTTTTCCGTTCCTCCCTTACTTGATGAGCTCTTCGCCGAGCTTTTCAATGCGGCACTTGTGGCTCTGGCGGACCTCGGCCTCACGTTCGCGGTAGACGCCGTTGCGGTTCATGAGCTCGGCGTAGTCAACCTGGTGGCCGTCAAAGTCCGGGCCGTCGACGCAGGCAAATTTCACTTCGCCGCCGACCGTCACACGACAGCCGCCGCACATGCCCGTGCCGTCAACCATGATGGGGTTCAGCGAGACGATGGTCTTCACGCCGAACGGCTTGGTCGTCGCGGAGACGAACTTCATCATCGGGATCGGCCCGATGGCGAGCACTTCGTCGTACTGCTTCCCGCTCTCGAGCAGCTGCTGGAGCTTGACGGTGACGAAGCCCTTTTCACCGTAGGAGCCGTCGTCGGTCATGAGATACAGGTTGTCACAGGCGGCCTTGAATTCGTCCTCGAGAATGACAATGTCCTTGTTGCGGAAGCCGACGATGACGTCGGTCTCGACGCCCGCTTCCTTAAAGGCCTTCGCAGACGGATACGCAATCGCACAGCCAACGCCGCCGCCGACCACGCAAACGCGCTTCTTGCCCTCGACGTCCGTCGGCTTGCCGAGCGGACCGACGAAGTCCTGAATGTAGTCGCCCTCATTCATGCTGCCGAGCAGCTCGGTGGACAGACCGACCTTCTGGAAGATGATCGCGACCGTGCCCTTTTCGCGGTCATAGCCCGCGATGGTCAGCGGCACGCGCTCAGACTTGTCATCCACGCGGAAGATAATGAACTGACCAGCCTTCGCCTTCCGCGCCACAAACGGAGCTTCGATCTCCATATAGGTGACGGCGGAATTGAGTTCTTTCTTACATACGATCTTGTACATAGTGTTTGCTCATCCCTTCATTTGTTGTGAAATACACGCACTGATTCCAACACCGCTCATTCTAACATAGAGTGCGATTATTTGCAAATCCTATCAGTGGAAAAATACCGAATTTATTGAAATATTTTTGCTAAAAACGCGCGTCCAGTCAAATTCCCGCGCCAGCTCCGCCGCGCTGGCTGCCTCCGGCCTGTCCAATAATCCCGCCAGAAACGCCAGCTTGCCCAAAAGCTGCTCTGCTGTCAGCGTTTGGCGCAGCGCGCCGAGGTCGAGATCGTGCTCCCGCTTGGAAAGGCGCCGCCCGTCCGGTGCGAGCAGCAGCGGGACGTGAAAATAGCGCGGATGCGGAAGACCGAGCTGCGTTTGCAGCCAGAGCTGCCGCGGCGTGGACGAGAGCAGGTCACGCCCGCGCACCACCTCCGTCACACCGCCCGCCGCATCGTCCACCACGACGGCCAGCTGATAGGCATAGACCCCGTCCGACCGCCGCAGGATAAAATCTCCGCAGCTGCGCGAGAGCGTTTCACGCACCTGGCCCTGCAGCCCGTCGGTAAACGAAATTTGCTCCTCCGGTACGCGCACGCGCCATGCAGGGCGCCGCGTCTTCGCCGCGCGCTCCGCCGCCGTAAGGGTCCGGCACGTCCCGGCGTAGAGGAACGTCCCATCCGAGGCATGCGGCGCCGACGCTGCGTGCAGCTCACTGCGGCTGCAATAGCAGGGATAGGTGTCGAGGCGTGCAAACGCCTCCGCATAGGCCGCCGTCCGCTGCGACTGCGGCGTCTGCTCCTCGTCCCACCCAAGGCCCAGCCATTCCAAATCCCGTTTCAGCTGTTCGGCGTATTCCGGCCTGCACCGGTCGGGGTCAAGATCCTCAATGCGAAGGATCATCTTTCCGCCCGCGCTCCGAACGGAGAGCCAGGCCAGCATGGCCGAAAATACGTTCCCGAGGTGCATCCGGCCGCTCGGGCTGGGCGCAAACCGCCCTATCACCATACCATCACTTCCTTTTGCCAAGCATTTTATCACGGATGCGCGCAAAAAGCAAAACCGTGCGCAAAAGCCCCCTCAGAATCGAGGGGGCTCCGGATTACAGATGGTATTGCTGGCTGTATTCCTCATAATAGCGCTCGTAGGTGTCCGATTTCATCACCTTGATGCTCGAAAGATATTCGTGCGTGTCAAACGAGTCAGACTCCAGCTCAATCATCGCGACAGCAATGTTGGAACAGTGGTCAGCCACGCGCTCGTAATTCGTCAGCAGATCGTTGAAGAGGAAGCCGTTGAGCAGCGTGCAGTGGCCCTTTTGCAGGCGGTCGACATGATGGAGCTTCAGCTCATCGCACAGATCGTCAATGAGCTCCTCCAGCGGCTCGACGCGGGAGGCCACGGCAAGATCGTTGCGAATAAAGGCGTTGACCGTGATGTGGACGATCTCGGCCAGTGCGGATTCCAGCACGCCAAGCTCCCGCGTGGCATCCTCGGAGAAGATGATGCTCTTTTCCCGCATTTCCTTCGCCGTCTGGGCGAGGTTCAGCGCATGGTCGGAGATGCGCTCGAAATCCGAAATCGTGTGCAGGAACTTCGAGGCGTCCTCGTTTTGCTTCGCAGTCAGCTCCTGACCGGTCAGCTTGACAAGGTAGCTGCCGAGCCGGTCTTCATACCGGTCGACAACCTGCTCCATCTCGACAACCGTGCGATAGCCTTCGTCCGAGTAGTGATGCAGCAGACGCATCGCCTCGGCGAGGTTTTCCTGCGCCTCGGCGGCCATGGAGTTGATGGTGATGCGGCTCTGCTCGATGGCAAGGGCCGGGTGCTGGATGAAGCGCTCTTCGAGGCGGATCGTCTCGTCCGTCTCCTCCCGCTGCGCGGGTTCGTCCTTGATCAGAAGATCGACAACCTTTTCAATGACGTCGATAAAGGGAAGCAGGATGACAACCTTGACAAAGCGGAAGAGTGTATTGACGAAGGCAATCGATACGCTCGACATCGTCATGCTCATAAACTCAAAATGCGCGAAGGCGTTGACCAGATAGAATGCCGCCGCCCAGAAGACCACGCCCACGACCTCGACCACGAGGTAGACCATCGCCGTCCGCTTGCCGTCGACGCCTGCACCGATGGCCGAGAGCAGCACCGGCAGCGCCGCGCCGATGGCGATACCCATGATGATCGGCAGCGCCATGGAAAAATCGATCACGCCCGTCGAGGCCAGCGCCTGCAAAATGCCGACGGCCGCCGACGCGCTCTGCAGCACACAGGTGAAAAGGGTGCCGAAGAGAATGCCGAGCAGGGGATTGGAGAAGGTGGTGAGGATGCGGAGGAAGGTCGGGTCGCTCCGCAGCGGGGAGACGGCATCCGACATGGCGCTCATGCCGAACATCAAAACCGCAAAACCCATCAGGATGTCGCCGATGTGGCGCTTGGGCTGGCTCTTGGAGAACATGCGCAGCACGATGCCCACCACCGAGATGATCCCGGTCAGCGTTGCCGTGGAAAACAGGTCGACCCATCCGCCGCCCCCGCCGAGGTCAGAAAGACAGATCACCCAGCCTGTGATCGACGTGCCGAGGATTGCGCCCATGACGATCGAGATCGCCTGGCGCACCTTCATCATGCCGGAGTTGACGAAGCCGACCACCATGACCGACGTCGCCGACGACGACTGAATGACCGCCGTCACGCCCGTGCCGAGTAAAAATCCCTTCAGCGGGCTGCCCGTCAGCTGGAACAAAATCACCTCCAGCTTGTTGCCCGCGACCTTTTTCAGTCCATCGCCCATCAGCGCCATGCCGAACAGGAACAGCGCGATCCCGCTCAGCAGCGAGATCAGATTTGTGATGCTCAATGCAGCGTCCTCCCGATTTTCTTGTCATGCAGAGGTATCATATCGTGCCTATGTTAAATGCTGTGTAATTTTTATGTAAAATCCAAGTTAAATCTTGCTTTTTTTCGCGTCATCCCATACACTGAAGCTATGACAGACCGGAGGTACGCCATGATTTATTTACTGGAAGACGATGATGCGATCCGTAAGCTGGTGGTCTATGCCCTGGAGGGGCAAGGCTTCCGGGTGGAGGGCTTTGCACTTCCGTCCGCGTTTCACCGCGCAATGGAACGGGAGCTGCCGGAGCTGGTGCTGCTCGACATCATGCTCCCGGAGGAGGATGGATTGCACATTCTGAAGTCCCTGCGCGCCGCGGCGGCGACGCGCACCCTGCCAGTCATCCTGCTCACGGCGAAAAATGCGGAATATGACCGCATCATCGGTCTCGACGGCGGCGCGGATGATTTTATCACCAAACCTTTCAGCATGCTGGAGCTTGCCGCGCGCATCCGCGCAGTGCTGCGCCGGTCAGAGTCGGCTGCGCCGCGCGAATTTGCGTTGGGGGCGCTCTACGTCTGCCCCGCACGGCATATCGTGCGCGTGGACGGCGCGGATGTGACGCTGACCAACAAGGAATTTGAGCTTTTGTGCCTGCTTTTGGAAAATCAGGGCCTCGTGCTCTCCCGCGCTTCGCTGATGGACCATGTGTGGGGGATGGAGCTGGAGCGGGAAAACCGCACGCTCGACGTCCACATCCGCACGCTCCGTGCCAAGCTTGGCCCGGCGGGCAGCCTCATCGAGACGGTGCGCGGCGTGGGCTACCGCATGGGAGGGAGCCGCGCATGACCGCGAAAATCTTCCGCAACAGTTTTTTCGCCGGCCTGCTTGTGCTGCTCGCGGCGGCGGTGCTGTTTTTGAGCGTGATGTATTCCAAAGACACCGCGCAGACGTTTGAAAAGCTGGAGGCAGAGACGGCTGCAATTGCCCCTGCCGCGGAGCAGCTGGGCCTTTCCTACCTGCGGACGCTGGAGACGGACAGCCGTATCACCTGGATTGCCGCAGACGGCGCCGTGCTCTATGATAACGCCGCCGCGCCGGATGAGATGGAAAATCACCTCGCGCGCGAGGAGATCACCGCCGCGCTGGCAAACGGCACAGGCCGCGCCACCCGCTATTCCAAAACCGGCTCGTCCCGCACCCATTATTATGCCCGGCGCCTTGCAGACGGCTCGGTGCTTCGCGCGGCCTGCACGCAGAGCTCCGTGACGGCGCTTGCCCGCAGCATGCTGACGCCGGTGGCGTGGATCGTGCTGCTCATCGTGGTGCTCTGCGCGGCCATTTCCTTCCGCGTGGCGCGGCAGATCACGCGGCCCATCAATACCATCGACCTGGACGCCCCGGACGAGAAACACACCTATCCGGAGCTGCGGCCGCTTGCGGCCCGGATCCGCGAGCAAAACCGTACCATCCACCGGCAGCTCTCCGAGCTCTCCCGCCGCCAGCGGGAGCTTGCGGCCATCACAGAGCAGATGCAGGAGGGCTTTTTGCTGCTCAGCTGCGCGGGCGATGTGCTCTCCGGCAACCACAGCGCCAGAGCGGTGCTCGCGCTGCCGGAAGGGACGGTCAATTTTCGAACCCTGGACGAGCCGGAATTTATCCGGGCGGCGGAAACGGCGCTCTCCGGCGAACGTGCTGAGACAATGCTGCACCGCAAAGACGCCGTCTGGCGGCTGTCCGCAAATCCGGTGCTGCGTTACGGGCGGGTCACCGGCGCGGTGGTGCTGCTGCTCGACGTCACCGAGCGGGAGGAGCGGGAGGCGCTGCGGCGCGAGTTTTCCGCGAACGTCTCCCATGAGCTTAAAACGCCGCTGACCTCAATCTCCGGCTTTGCCGAGCTGATGAAGGAGGGGCTGGTGCCGCCGGAGCGAATGCGGGAATTTTCCGCCGATATCTACCGTGAATCCAGCCGGATGATCGCCCTCGTCGATGACATCATGAACCTCTCCCGCCTCGACGAAGGGGCGGCGCTGCCGCGCACGGCAGTGGATCTTTACGCGCTGGCCGCAGGAGTGAAGCAGTCGCTGCAAAGCGCGGCGGAGCGCTGCGATGTGACGCTGCGCCTGCTCGGGCAGTCGGAGACGGTGGAGGGCAACGAGCCGCTTCTGCGCGAGATGCTCTATAATCTCTGCGACAATGCAATCAAGTATAATGTGCCGGGCGGAAGCGTCACGGTCAACGTCTGGCGCAGCGGCGCACATCCCTGCCTCTCGGTGGCCGACACGGGAATCGGAATCCCACAGGCCCATCAGGAGCGCATTTTCGAGCGCTTTTACCGTGTTGACAAGAGCCATTCCAAGGAGGTCGGCGGAACGGGCCTGGGCCTTTCCATCGTCAAGCATGCCGTGCAGTATCACGGCGCGCATCTAGAACTGAAAAGCGCTCCCGGCAAGGGCACGGCCATCACGGTCACGTTTTAGGGTGTATTCTTCCAACTCCAAATGTGACCGGCAGCGAGGAATTTTTGCGCTGAGCAAGACATTTTTTCGCAGGAATCCTGACGTATTTCAAGGAAAAA
>OIWS01003781.1_pt1 | contig 10324 bp, 7 predicted proteins | sample 1587611 | NCBI WGS metagenome assembly OIWS01 (sample SAMEA3888919, study PRJEB22519) | human gut metagenome | biome: human gut; feature: human-associated habitat; material: faeces | place: Denmark | collected 2010 | reverse complement strand
AGCCCTGCCACGCCGTTGAGCATGCCGTAAACGCGGTTTGCGCCGCGCATCACACAGGCTTGAAACCCACCCGCAAGGCTCGCGTTGATGACAGACGTAGGGCCGCCGCTCTGACCGACGATTGCATTATTTCCCATGTGAACCTCCAAAAAGTAAATTTTCAGGCAATAACTATGTTTATTATAGTCCAATCGCATGGGGCTTTCAAGTATTTTCGTTCGAAATTCTTCATTTTTTCTGTACGTGATTGCCAAATGGTCTGATGATTCCGTGCATGATAAAGGGCGCAGAGCCTTTGCCCTGCGCCCTAATCAGCTTTTTCGCTTATTCCGCGATGGTGCAGTATTCGAAGTTCGGGTGGCCGTTGGCGTTACGGGTGAAGCCCTTCACGCGCTCGGAGACCAGCGCCGTCGCGACGTAGTTGTAAATCGGCATAACCGGGCATTCCTGCGCGAGCAGCGCTTCCATATCCTTATACAGATCCTCGCGCTCCTGACCCGCGATGTCGCTGCGCATCTTGTTGCACAGTTCAAGATAGGCCGGGCAGTCCCAGCGGGTCTTCGCCTTGCCCTCCGCGTTTTCCAGAACGGTGAACGCGGCGCTGGGCTCCGGATAATCCAGCGTATAGCCCATGTAAGCGATATCGAAATCGCCGGACGCACGCGTACCGGTTTCATCCGCCCAGTATACGCCGCTCTCCACGGCGGTCACTTCGCAGTTCAGGCCGAGGTACTGCTTCCACATCGCGGCCATCGCCTGGGCGACGTTCTCCAGCTCGGTGCTCGGCGTATACTTGATGGAGAAGGTCGGGAAGCCCTCGCCGTTCGGATAGCCCGCTTCGGCCAGCAGCGCCTTCGCCTCTTCAACCGCACCGCGGCGAACCGTTTCATCCAGCGACGAAAGATCCTGCTTTGCGCCGAAGCCGCCAAGCGCATCGGCGAAGGTCTGCAGGCGTTCTGCATCCCCGGTTCCGTCGCTGACCAGCGTCAGGTTGGTCTGGGCCACGGCAATCTGGGCGCGATGCTGCTGGACGAGAAGACCGAGTGCTTCGCGTTCCTCGCTGGCCACGAATCCTTTGCTGCCGCGGAAGGCGCTATCGGCATTGCCCGCAATGCCAACAAGGTTCGCAAGAACCCCCTGCGCGTCATCCTGAACGGTCTGGGCAAGGACGCTGCCATGATCATCAGCCGCATCAACGGCTTCACCTATGTGCAGACCAAGTATGACTACCTGTCTGCTGACGTGAAGGAAGACCATGCGCTGACGGTCGTCAAGGAAGTCGCCTATTCCAACGGCGAACGTTCCAAGGTCAAGTGCTACGGCGCTGATGACGTCCGCGAAGGCGTCGCCATCATGTGGCACGAGGGCGTTGGCGTGTCCATCACGGGCAACTCCACCAACCCCACCCGCTTCCAGCACCCCGTTGCCGGCACCTACAAGAAGGAAATGATCGAAGCCGGCAAGAAGTACTTCTCCGTTGCGTCCGGCGGCGGCACGGGTCGTACCCTGCACCCCGACAACATGGCGGCTGGCCCTGCCTCCTACGGCATGACCGATACCATGGGCCGTATGCACTCTGACGCGCAGTTTGCTGGCTCCTCCTCCGTGCCCGCGCACGTTGAGATGATGGGTCTGATCGGCATGGGCAACAACCCGATGGTCGGCGCGACCGTCGCGGTGGCTGTCGCTGTCGAAGAAGCGCAGAAGAACGCGTAATTCTGGCATCTTGCAAGAACCTTCCGTTTCGGCGGAGGGTTCTTTTCTTTGTGGAAAAAGGCGTTTTCGGCAGGCATGTAGATGAACGAACGGTTTCCGCCATTTTTCCCTGCACTTTTGCCGTTTTTCCGCACATTCCGCCCTCCCCCGCACTTGCGTCCCGTTCGGCAATCTGATAGAATAAAGTATTCTCTGCTCCCGAAAGGATTGATTCACCCATGTTCTTTGATACGATTGCCGCCATCAACAAGGTCGTCAACGATTTCGTCTGGGGTGTGCCGGCGATGGTCTGCATTATCGGCGTTGGGCTGCTGCTCAGCGTCCGCACGGGCTTTTTGCAAATCCGCAAATTCCCCTTCGCGCTCAAAACCACCATCGGGCGCATGTTCCACAAGAAGGAAGCCGCGGACGGCGCGATGACCCCGTTCCAAGCCGTCTGCACCGCGCTGGCGGGCACGGTCGGCACGGGCAATATCGCGGGCGTCGCGGGTGCGATTGCCATCGGCGGGCCGGGCGCGGTGTTCTGGATGTGGTGCTCAGCGCTGCTGGGCATGTGCACGAAATACGCCGAAGTCACCCTCGCCGTCCACTACCGCGAACGCAGCGCCACCGGCGAGTGGATCGGCGGGCCGATGTACTACATCAAGAACGGGCTGGGCAAGCGCTGGCAGTGGCTCGCCATCCTCTACGCACTGTTCGGCACGCTGACCGTCTTCGGCACAGGCAACGCAACGCAGGTCAACACCATCACGACGGCGATTAACACGGCGTTTATGCAGTTTCACCTCGTCAGCGACGCTTTCGTGCCGACGCTCAACCTCATCATCGGCATTTTCTGCGCGATGCTGGTGGCCATGGTGCTGCTCGGCGGCATCAAACGCATCGGCAGCGTGAGCGAAAAGCTGGTTCCGTTCATGGCACTGTTCTACGTCGTGCTGGGCATCGGCGTGGTGCTGCTGAATCTTGAACGGCTGCCGGGCGTGCTTCAGTCCATCTTCGAGGGCGCGTTCAACCCGGCGGCGTTCACGGGCGGCATCATCGGCAGCCTGTTCGTGAGTATGCAGAAGGGCGTTTCGCGCGGCATCTTCTCCAACGAGGCGGGTCTGGGCACGGGTTCGATTGCCCACGCCTGCGCCGACACGCAGAAGCCCGTCACGCAGGGCATGTTCGGCATCTTCGAGGTGTTTGCGGACACGATTATCATCTGCACGCTGACGGCGCTGGTCATCCTGTGCAGCGGCACGCCGGTGACCTACGGCGTGGCAGCGGGCGCGGAGCTGACGATTTCCGGCTTCACGACGACATACGGCAGCTGGTCGTCGATTTTCACGGCGGTAGCGCTGTGCTGCTTCGCCTTCTCGACGATTATCGGCTGGGGGCTGTACGGCTCACGCTTTGTGCAGTTTCTGTTTAAGAGCAACAAGGTCGTCCGCCCGTTCCTCGTGATTTACTCGTTCGTGTCGATTCTCGGCGCAACGCTCGATTTGGGGCTGCTCTGGGACATTGCGGACACGTTCAACGGCCTGATGAGCATCCCGAACCTGATTGCGCTGCTGCTGCTGTCTGGGATGGTCGTGAAGCTAACGAAGGAGCATTTTCCGGGGAAAGGTACCGTTCGGAAAACAGGCGAATAATGCAAAACGGTGCTTCCCGTGTGTGATGGGAAGCACCGTTGTTTTTCTGCGCTTGCACAAAGGAAGGGAGGAGAAACTCCTTCCGGAATTTCCCCTCCCACAGTGAATCGTATTACTCAACCGTCAGGTTCGCCGTCATGCCGCCCACGGTGATCACATGCTCGCCGGCATCGAGGGTCAGCGGGATGGTCACAACGCGGAAGCTGCCAGCAGACACAGCGATCATCTTCGTCGCTGCCAGTTCGCCGTCCACCAGCACTTCAACATTGATATAGCCGTCAGCGCCGTTGTTTTCTGCGATGAAGTTGATTTCAAAGGTCTCGCCCGCCTTGGCCAGGTTGAGAACCTTTGTCGCCATTCTGGTGCCGGAAGACGTCTCTTCGCTGACTTCACGGACACCCTGCGGCGCAATCAGCGTGTTGCAGGTAATGTCAGCAGGCTGGTCGTAGCGCATACCGAAGTGCGCAGGATACATCACGTCGCCGAGATTCGTAGGCAGGTCAGCAGTCGGGTTATTGCGAACCACGGCTGCCATGTACAGGCGAGTCTTGGTATCCACGCCAGTGTCAAACTGCAGCTCGCCCCAATCCAGTTCAGCATCTTCGCTCGTCCATGCCATCTCGAACACGGTCTTGCCGCTGGGGGCCTTCACACCGTAGAGCATATCCGCCAGCACGGACGGCAGCGTCTTGTGATAGAAGTTTCCCATAGAAGAACCGTGGTCAGGTGTGCAGTCATAGGTCAGGAACAGCACCGCCGCACTGCTGTTCACCGCATAGGCATCAGGCTCGTTGGAAACGCCGCCGTCGTAGCAGAGGACAACGGGCTTTTCGGCATCCGCAGCATCCTCAAACAGCAGTTCCGTCGCGTCATCCATCGCGGTCACATGGGCAATAATCACGTCTGCGTCTTCCATGTTGTCCACCACCGTCGCATACGCGGCAATGGCTTCCTTATCCATGGCAACCGTGTCCTTGCTTGTCCCCGCAACATACACCTTCTGCTCCGCCTTCAGCGGCAGAATGTTATCATTCTTCAGCAGGACGGTGGATTCGGTCTGGAGCTGGATTTCCATGGCGTTCATTTCGGCAGTGCGCGCACGATAAACGTCTTCAATCGTCGTCATGTCGAACGCCTGCGCCTTGTATTCGTCAGAAGCGCACAGTTCCAGCGCGTCTTCAAGGTTGCCGTAGGGATCTTCAAACAGACCCAGTTCAAACTTGTTGCGCAGCACACGCTTGGCGTGCTTATCAATCGTTTCCTGCGTCAGGTTGCCCAGTTCCAGCTGTTCCTTCACAGCGTTGGGCCACATGGGCTGCATCATGCCGGGATAACGGGCGATAACCGCGTCGTAGTCCACAGGCACATCGTCTTCCACCATGAAGAAGCAGCCAACCTGATCAACGTCCGCGTTGAAGATGGTCGCATACAGTTCGCCGACAGAAGCAGTGCTCAGGTCAAGTCCTTCAGGCGTCGTGCCGGAAGCAGAAGGAACCTGCATCCACATCGGCCAGTCGGTCACGACACAGCCATCATAGCCCAGCTGCTGGCGCAGCACCGCCATGGACTCGGAGTCGTAGCAGACATTGCAGTCATTGAGGAACTTGCCGTTGTTCAGCATGATCCAGCCGGAGCCGTTGTCGATGACAGCGCTCTTCCAGCCAACCAGCCACGAATCCACCAGATTCGCGGGAGACTTCGCATTGAAGTAGTTGGAGCGGCCGCCGCGCGCCACAAAGTGCTTCGTGCAGGCATTCACGCCGTTTTCTTCATACGCCTTGGTTTCGATGCCGACCATCTTGGCGATGTAGTTCACATCGTCGCCGTACCACGAGCCGATTTCCACGCCATAGGAATGGAACGGCACATGGAAGCCGATGGCGCGCTCTTCCTTCGCGTACTGTGCAACAAGGTTGTACAGCAGTTCCGGGTCATGCGCAATGCCAACCGCGTAGTTCGGCATGTTGACCATGCCAGCCCATGTGTTGTAGCTGCGGTCGCAGGACAGCACAACGGGAATGCCCAGACGCGCCGTTTCCGCGATTTCCTGGAACGCATTGTTTTCATAAATCAGCGTTTCCGGCGTGCCATTGACGTTGTGCAGGTACGTCGTCACGTTATCGCTGATGATGGAGTGATACATCGGAACGTAGCAGCTGCCATCCGCGGCGGTATACGTAGGTTCGTTGGAATAGAGCCATTCCTCCGTGTAGGGATACATGCTGGTGAACGTGCCGCCGGTAGAGGCGTGCCACAGCAGACCGATTTCCTCATCCAGCGTCATCTGGCTGAGCAGATCGTCCACGCGCGCGTCCACAGGCTGCCGCCAGTCTTCGTACACGTCCAGCGTGCCGTTGCCGTTCAAATCCTTGAACTTCAGTCCATCAACCTCGATGATGTTCTTCACATGCGCTTCCAGTTCAACCTGCCCTGTCGCCTCATCCGCCGGAACGATGACTTCGTTCACGGCATAGGGTTTGGTGAAGGTATGCGGATCAACGAATTCCCCGCCTCCACCGTTGTTAAAGTACTGCTGTTCCGCAACCGCGATCCCGCTGAGCAGCATTGCCAGCGTCATCACGAAAGACAGTGCCCTTGAGAACTTTTTCATACCGTTTTCTCCTTCCCATAGTTCTCGCAATGCACATTGCATTGCCAACCGACGTAAGGCAATCGCCTTATTGATTTCATTATACCGCCGCAGCCCAAAAGAAGCTATGGAAAATTCAATCCTCACTTTTGTAAATTTCAGCACAGACTTCCGCTCCAGTTTCGGCAGGAATATACAAAGCGCATCAAAATGCATCAAAGTGCAATCGAAAAGCGCCCGGCGCAGGTTTTCCCCCGCGTCGGGCGCTTTCTATTGAATTGTGGATTGGTTTCGCTTATTCCTTCTCCACCGCCATGGCGACGAGCTTCTGGCTCCGCTTCAGGAACGCCGTAATCTCGTCCGCTTCCAGCGGCTGGGCGCTCATACGCGCCAAATCGTAAATCTGCTGGCAAAGCAGCTGCGTCGTCTCGTTCTCCGGGTCGCGTGCCGCCAGTTCCTGAATCGCCTTGTTGCGGCGGTTCAGCACGAGCGTGAAGCGGTCGGGCATGTCGAAGGACTGACCATACAGGCGGCTCATTTCCTTCATGCGGCGAATCTGCTCGTCCTCGGTGACCATCGCAGGCAGCTCCGCGTCGGACAGGCTCTGCAGGTTCACGGGCAGGTCATCCTTGCCCAGCGCCTTGCGGAACATCGCCTGAATCGTCTCCTGATTCAGCTCCTTGCCTTCTTCGGAATCTTCCAGCAGACCGGACACGTCCGCGTCCACACGCGCGAAGGTCAAGCCTTCCTCGCCGCCGGAATATTCCATGAAGGACTGGAAGTTGCCGTCGATGATGTGATCCATCACAACAACATCAATGCCGCGGTTGGTGTACAGCGCGACGCTCGCCGCCTGACGCTTCGGGTCGTTGGTGTAGTAGACCTTCTTGTCCGCCTTGTCGGCGTTGCCGGTCTTGTACTCTTCCAGCGTCAGATAGCGGCCATCGGTGGTCTTGTAGAGAATCGCCTTCTTGACCTGCTCGTAGAACTTCTGATCACGCATCGCGCCGAACTTGACGAAGGGCGCAATGTCATCCCAGTATTTCTGATACGTCTCGCGCTCGGTGTTGAACAGCCCGCAGAGCTTATCCGCCACCTTCTTGGTGATGTGCGCGGACAGCTTCTTGACCGTGCCATCATTCTGCAGGAAAGAACGGCTGACGTTCAGCGGCAGGTCGGGGCAGTCGATAACGCCCTTCAAAAGCGTCAGGAATTCCGGAATGACTTCCTTCACGTTGTCCGCCACGAACACCTGACCTGCGAACAGCTTCACCTGACCTTCGTACTTGCCGAAATCGTTGCGGAGCTTCGGGAAATACAGGATGCCCTTGAGGTTGAAGGGGTAATCGACGTTCAGATGCACCCAGAACAGCGGATCTTCCCAGCCGAACATCTTGTGATAGAAGTCGATGTACTCCTTGTCCTCGCACTCGCTCGGCTTTTTCAGCCACAGCGGTTTGGTGTCGTTAATCAGGCTCGGCTTGGGTTCATCGACGACCTTGCGCTTCTTGGGCGTGCCATCCTCGTTGGTTTCGCCGGGGATTTCCTCCTCGCGCTCCACCGGCTTGGCGTTTGCATCCATCAGGTAAATCGGATACGCCATGTAGCCGCAGTAGCGGGTCAGCACTTCGCGGACGCGGTAGAGTTCGAGGAACTCCTTCTCTTCATCAGAGATATGGAGGATAATCGACGTGCCGTGCGTGGTGCGGTGACCTTCGCTGATGGCGAAGTCCATGCCGTCCTTGGATTCCCAATGCACCGGCTCCGCGCCCTCCTGACAGGACAGCGTTTCGATTTCGACGTTCTCAGACACCATGAACACGCTGTAAAAGCCCAGCCCGAAGTGGCCGATAATGTCGCCTTTCTTTTCGTCGCCCTCGAACTTCTTCATAAACTCGGACGCGCCGGAGAATGCGACCTGATTGATATAGCGCTTCACCTCGTCCTCGGTCATGCCGATGCCGGTGTCGCTGATGGTCAGGGTCTTGTTCTCCTTGTCCACCGTGACCATGACAGACATTTCGCTCTCGTCATCCGGATTCGTCATACGGTACTTCGTGATGGCGTCGCAGCCGTTGCTGACCACCTCGCGCAGGAAAATGTCCTTATCGGAATACAGCCAGCGCTTAATGACCGGCATAATATTTTGGGCGTCAATCGACACAGAGCCCTTTTCCATTTCAATCGCCATACATCATTCCTCCTCGGAAAATAAGCGGTAATAATTGTTGCAGTCTTTCTGACCGCTGGATGTATTGTAGCACGATTTCCATCGAAATGCAAGCGAAAATTAGCACTCAACGCAAAAGAGTGCTAACAATTTTCAGATTGTTCACTTTTTTCGCCCGCGAAAACCTCCCCCTTGCGCGTGAGACGCCCCCGTTCCCCTTGCAAACCCGCGCGCAATACGGTATAATAGATGAAACAACTTTTATGCCAAAGGAGCTGACGAACCCATGTCCGCGATTCATGAGCATGTCCTGCAAAACGGCATGACGCTTTTGTGCTGGCCACAGCGCCACCTGCACGGTCTGGAATTCGGGCTGTATTTGAAGGGCGGGCCGCTGTACGAAACGGAAGAAACGCAGGGCATCAGCAATCTGCTGGAACACCTATGCTTCCGCGGGCTGGGCGGACTGAACCGCGAAGGATTGCTGCGCGAACTGAACCGCTTCGGCACGAACCTCGATGCCGCGACATATGCCGAAGGGCTGGTGTTCCGCCTGAAGTGCCTGCCGCGCTTCTTTGACGCGGCGCTGGAATACTTCCTGCGCTTTTTCGCGAATGTACCGTGGACGCCGGAGCAGATTGCCGCCGAGAAGCAAGTCGTCCTGCGCCAATTGGAAGCGGACGGCGAAGGCGATCTGTTCGACCGCGCGGCGTGCGATTTCCGCAAGACCGAGAACGGCGCATTCCCCCCGCTGGGCACGCCGGAGAGCCTGATGGCGCTGACCGAAGCGGACATTCAGCTTTGGCAGGAGATGATTTTCCAGTCGCAGAACGCCTGTCTGGTCATGACGGGCAATTTCTCCGACGGCATGGAGCTCGCCGCCATTGAAGCGCTGAGCGAGCTGCGCAACACGACCGCCCAGCCGCCATTCACGCAGTCGCTGCCCATCGGCTTCTGTATGCGCGACGAGCAGAGTGACTTGCTGGAAGAGGTTGAAAGCGATTTTGCAAGCGTTCAGCTGGCGTTTGACGTGGACAGCGAACAGGTCTACCCCGTCGCGGCGGAAGTTCTCAGCACCATCACCGCCGGGAACGACGACAGTATGCTCTTTCAGGCTTTGCGCGAGGAGCAGGCGCTCGTTGCGGAAATCGAGTCGCAAATCAGCCGCGTCGGGCAATTCAGCCGCCTTGTCATCCGCTATGACGTGCGGTCGGAATGGCTGAAAGACACGCTGACAAAGGTCTTTGCCTATCTGCACCGGCTGACGATGTACGTCCGCCCCGCGCGATTGAATCAGCTGCGGACGCAGTTTACGACGAACAACGCCATGCTGACCGACGACACCGCCGCGCTGAACGACCGTCTCGGCTGGGCGTGGATGAGCGGCGACACGGCACAGGCGGATTTGGATGCTGCCGCCGCGCAGTACAACGAGCTGACCGCCGAAGAGCTGCTGGACGCGGCGCAGACCGTTTTCCGCCCGGAAAACCTGACGATTGCCGTGCAGTACGACCCGGAGACAGTCGGCGATTTGCGCCCGCTGCTGCAAAAGCTGCGCGAAACGCTGTAAGGAGTAACCCATGCCCTCTCAAATTTACGAGATTCTCTCCCTGATGATGCGCTACTGGTTCGCCGCGCTGGGGCTGCTCATTGTCCTGCGCGCGTTCTGGTGGCTGTGGAAGGATCACCGAAGCCGCGAGAAGAAGCGGCGTTCCCTGCCGGACGCGGGCAGCATCGGGGAATTTGTGGTCGAAAGCGACTGCGCCGCACTCCCGCAGGATACGCTGCTGCCTGTCCCAGCGGACGGGACGCTGGGCAGCGTGCGGAGCTGCGATATTGTTGTCCCCGCGCGCGGCGTATCCCCCCGGCATCTGGATGTGATGTTCCGCAACGGATATGGGCTGTATATCATCCCGTGGCGCGGGTGCAGCTGCATTGTCGATGGGGAGACGGTGGCGAACCGGCGGGATGGGATGGCGCATCCGCTGCAGCATAACAGCATTCTGGAGGTCGGACAGGCGAGATTGCGGCTGCGCGTGTTTGCGGGACTGGATGTGGAGGATGTGCGCGCCTACGCCGAACGGCGCGAGGATGAGGATGATGAGCAGGAAAATCCCCAATACCCCGATTGATGGGAAACGCGCTCAAGCCGGGCGGCAAAAAAAGGGTCAAGGGGCAATGCCCCTTGCGGAGTCCAGAGGCGGCGCCTCTGGT
>OIWS01003777.1_pt1 | contig 10336 bp, 9 predicted proteins | sample 1587611 | NCBI WGS metagenome assembly OIWS01 (sample SAMEA3888919, study PRJEB22519) | human gut metagenome | biome: human gut; feature: human-associated habitat; material: faeces | place: Denmark | collected 2010 | reverse complement strand
GAATCCCGTATTTTCCATTTACACAAAATATTTTATAGTGCCCTAAAAAGTGGCACAAGTCAACTGTTTACGTTCCTGAAATTATTGCATACCTGAAACAATTTACCCAGTTCTCGACTCTCTACAAAGCTATCAGGGTCAATCCTTTGTGTACTTTGCCGAACTCGTACATCCAATCTTCTCTGTTCAGATTCAACAACCGGAACAAGGCATTTATAGATGTATGTCCTGCTATTCAATTTTGCTTTTTTGATAAAAGCCTGTTTACGGAAGACTACTTGATTGTCTATCCTGAAATGTATTGTCAAACCCCTGTCATATAGGCATTATCATACAAAGCAATAATAGTGTGAGGGAAGCTTTTATATCGTTTCCCACACACTTCATGGAGATTTAAGGGAAGATGAATCATTCTTTCTTCTTTGATGATTTTTCATCATCCAGCCCCAATCGCTTGCATAACTCCGGATTACTTTTGATTCGGTCCATTTCCTCGTTGATGATTGCCTGAGCATCCAATTTGATCCGGTCGTAGTTGCGCTGTATCTGCTGCATCATGATGTCGTTTCCATCCTTGTCCTTGAACTCGTTGATGACAGGGATTTTCCGGTAAGCCTTTTCTTCCGCGCTGACTTTGGCATGGTCCACAATGATTTCAGCATGGAATATTTTCTGGTCTATCTTTTCGCCAAAATTGTCGGAAACGGCTCCGACAAATGTGCCTTGGGACAGGTTGGCAATCTTGGAAGCCGGGATGAGCGAGTCAAGCTGTGTGCTGATAGAGGTGGATACATCCTGGCGGTTGATGGAAACGGACTGCCGCTGCTGGAGCACTTTGCCGAAACGTTCGGAAAGCGTCTTCGCGGTTTCTCCAACCACCTGACCGCTGAAAATATTGCCTACCGTGTTTTGGATGACCTTCGACTCTTTTTCACCGTAATCGCGGTTCAACTGGCTGAAATCCTGAAAGCCGAGACAGACCGCCACCTTGTTGCTTCGGGCGGTAGCGATGAGGTTGTCCAATCCACGGAAATAGATGGTCGGCAGCTCGTCTATGATGACAGTGCTCTTAAGCTGCCCTTTCTTGTTGATGAGTTTGACGATGCGGGAATTGTATAATCCAAGCGCCGCCGAGTAGATGTTCTGCCTGTCCGGATTGTTGCCCACGCAAAGCAGCTTGGGCTCTTTCGGGTTGTTTATGTCCAACGAAAAATCGTTACCTGTCATCACCCAATACAACTGTGGGGAAATCATGCGCGTAAGGGGGATTTTTGCCGAAGCGATCTGGCCCTGGAGCTGGTCCTGGGCGCCCCCTTTCCAGGCGTCCATGAAGGGGGAAAGGTAGTTTTCCAACTCCGGATACGAGGTCAGGATGGTAAACAAATCCGAATAAGGTTTGTTGAGCAGTTCCACCGCGTGCGGAAAGGAACAATAAATGCCGTTTTTGTAAATTTTTAAATACCAGATAATTGCGGCAAGCAGAATGATGGGTGACTCCACGAAGAAATCGCCCTGCTTTTCAATCCAGGTGCGATTGAGGTTGAGCATTATCGTGTAACTCGCCTCATACGCGTCGGAGATATCCGTCATGAATTCCGGATTGATGGGATTGCAGCGGTGTGACCTGCGCGGATCGTCGAAATTGATGACATAGAACCGGGGCTTGACCTTGTACTTGTCCATGTTGTTCAGCAACGTGTTGTAAGCGATGGTGGAGAGGTCGTCGAACTTGTAGTCGTAGATGTAGCAACTGTATCCTTTGGAAATCATCTGGCGTATGTAGTTGTTTACCACGGCATACGACTTGCCTGAACCGGGCGTTCCCAGCACGATGGTGGCGCGGAAGGGGTTTACCACGTTGATCCATCCGTCATGCTGTTTTCCCTGAAAGCGGAAGCTGGTGGGCAGGTTGACGGAATACTCGTTCTCCAATAACCGGGTTTCCTGTTGGAAGGATTCGTTTTCGATATTGAACACATCGCCCATCAGGTTATGCCTGTAAAGCCGGCTCATCCACAACCCCGCCATCAGCAGTCCGAGGTAACCTGCGGTAAGTGTTACGACGTACAGTATGGTGCTTGTCATGTGGGGCAGGGACAGGTCAAGCAGCCACCAGTTCAGAAAAAACAGCACGCATCCGGCTACCAGCGCCGCGTAGATTTTGGGCCAGGTGATTTTTTCACCCTTGACTCCATGTGTTCCCAGGCAGGATATTGCCAGTAAGGTCACAGCCAGCAGCTTGGTCCAGAGGATGCAGTTGAAAATTCCGGTCGTGTTGTTGAAGTTTACCAGAATCCGGTCTATCACCTCAAGGTTCAGGTGCCATGCGGTGATACTCGGATAACAGTACACATAGACGTGCACCACCAAAAGAAAAATGCTCACTGCCCTGCCAAATTCCATGATTTTGGCAAGTGCCCTCAAATCGTCTTCCTGTTGCATAGGGATGGGGATAAATGGTTTTTGAAAATTGTCTTCCGTTTAAATGCCGCGCGATTTGCGTTTGGCTTTCTTCCTCTTTTTCATACGGCGTGCGAAAGCCTCCTCCTCGTAATCCCTTGGGTTGGTTTCCAGGGAGAGGATACCCGCCGCCTGCTCGAGCGCGCTTTCCGGGCCCGCCTTGTGCCGGTGATGCTGCCAGAGTTCCGTTGCCGTATGTCCGTTCCGGTCGTTTTCAGGGATGCCGTCCAGCCACCTGAAATAGTCGTTGAACACGTTTGCGGAAAACTCCTTGCCCATGCGTGAGCCGTTGAACACCTCCCTGCGGTCGTGGTCAATGAAGGTGACGCCGTAGATGCGTCCCTGCTCATTCTCCCGGAACACCACGCCGATACGTTTCTGTCCGAGCTGTTCCACAAACCGTTGCCGTGAGTCAGCCTGTTGCAAGGCGCGGGCAATGTCCGCCTGTATGGAGGGAGCCCATTTCCCTTCCTTGAGCGCCTTCAGGTTGAGAAGCATCCGTTTTTCCAGCTGTTCGTTGCCAAAACGTTTTCCAAAGCGGGAGCTCTTGAACGGAGGGCTGACCACCTTGCCGGCATCATCCGTGGCCGCATAGACAATGCCGGTGTAAGGCACGCCGTGGTATTCCCCCCTGACCTGTTTCGCCTCGATATTGAGAGTGGAAAGCAGGGCGCTATACTCCCCGAAGGTCTGGAAACGGTAGCTTTCCAGCACCGCCTTGAGGGTGTTGCCGATCTGATGGCGGACATCCCCCAGGGAAGCATCCACTTTTTTCAGTTCCGCTTTTGGATTCCGTTCCTCCGTGTCCGCACCGTTGCGCAGGCCGAAGTCCGCTTCCAGCTCCCGACAGGCGGTCATGGAACGGCGGTGCTCGTAGGAGTCACTGATTTTTTTCCCTTGCTCGTCCACGCAGACACTGACGATATGGATGTGGGCATTGTGGGTGTCGGCATGTTTGTAGGCGATATAAGGCTGGTCTCCATAGCCCATCTTCCGCATATACCGGTCGGCCAGTTCCGCCAGTTGGTCGTCGGTCAGCCTGTCTTCCGGTGCCGGGGAGAGCGAGATATGCAGGACGGGCTTCTCCGTGTTGCGGTTTGCCAGCAGGTAGTTCTCGAAAGAGAGCAATGCCAGACGTATGTCTTCGCTTGGCAATCCCAGCCGGTCGGAAATCATGCGGTTCCCCGAAAGAATCCCCGCCGCCCCGGTCGCCACCTTGTTATGGTTGTAGGCCAGTGCCCCGTACAGGCTGGCGCCATGACTTATCTTTGCAACCATTTCCGCTCGTATTCCTGGGTGAGTGCCGTGATTTTCTTGCAGAGAAGCATCAGCTCGACGCTCAGCTTCTCCAGCCTGTAGAGCAGTGACATCGCCCGTTTCTCTCCGAAATTGTTCTTCAAGGCACGCACCACCTGGTTGTAGTTGTTGCCTATGGCCTGGAACTGCTTGTGGAATTCGGTCAGCTTGATGTAGTAATCCATGGTCGCCTTGTCGATTCTCACTACCTTTATCTGTCCCGAAAAGATGGATTTCTTGATGAACAGCGTGCGGTCCCTGGCTCCGGAATCCGCCAGCAGCCTTTCAAATCTGGTGTTCTCCTCGGCGTTCAGGCGGAAGCTGTACTTGCGGTCCGCCGGGTCATTCTTGGGTTTCCTGCCTGTCCTTGTCCCTGTTGTTTTCTCCATAATGCATGAGATTGTTGGTTTGTACTTTTTTTCTTTTCCAGAATCCGCGACTTTGGAGCGGATTCTCCCGCCCTTGGGGCGGGCAAGTTGGTCCTTGTCCGACAAAAGTCTTTTGTCGGACAAGGACACAACTTGCTCTGTTCGCTTGAACAGAGAATCCTCCTTCGTCGGATTGCTGCGCGACGTTCACGGAACGCTGTGGTCCGACGAAGTCAGTTCTTTTCCATCGTCTGATTCCGATTTTGCAAAATTAGACAGTGATAACCGATTGGTAAACAGCGTTTGATATGACATTTGATGACATCTGACGACATCTGATGTCAGGTAGGGGAAATGTTGGTGGAAGTTTCAAAAATAGCCGCTACTTTTGGCACAGTGCATGAGGGCATACATTGAAACATTGTCCTGTAAGGGGTATTGCTTGCCTGCCACAGGTGGTGCATGATGTGAATGCGGCATCATCCCTATATGTGCAATGCCATATATGCTGCACGACAATTCTGCATGACGGAATACATTGCATCCGTGCAATGCACCTTATATGGCAATGCCCATCGGCAACCGGTATTACACTGGTGCAATATGGTATGCAATGTATTCATGCAAACCGGCAAACAATGCGTCATTGCCATATACCAACGGATGCATTGCCGTGTGATGAAACAAAAAAATCCAGACAGATATGAAACAAATTATACACTCTAAATTCAAGTCTATGAAGAAAGAACCTTTATTTGTCGCTTTGAGCAATCAGAAAGGCGGTGTGGGAAAATCCACGTTCACCGTGTTGCTCGCCAGTTATTTCCATTACCTGAACGGATATAACGTACTTGTGGTGGATTGTGATTATCCACAGCACAGCATCAGTACCATGCGGAACTGGGAAGTGGGAAACATTGAAAAGAACGTGCATCTGCAAAACCAGCTGGTGGAACAGTTCGGAGCAAGCGGCAGGAAAGCCTACAGCATCCTGAACTCCACTCCGGAAGAAGCCCGGGAAACGGCCGGACGCTTTCTTGAAAAGTCGGAGCTGGATTATGACCTTGTCCTTTTTGACCTTCCGGGCACCGTAAATGTGCCAGGTGTATTCCAGTCCGTAATCAATATGGATTATGTACTCACCCCCATCACGCAGGAAAGAATGGCAATGCGGAGCAGCATGTCTTTTGTCCTTGCCATCCGGGAATACATGCACCGGCATAAGGATGTACCCTTGCGTGGTATCCATATGTTCTGGAACCGGATGGACAAACGTGTTTCCAAAGACCTGTATAACGGCTATACTGAAATTTTCCGTTCGCTGAAATTGCCGGTACTGGAAACCGTCATTCCCAGTGCAGAACGTTACAAAAAAGACTCCGGAATGAAAGGGCCTCTGTTCCGCAGCACTTTGTTCCCTCCATCTTCCTCCGCAATGAAAGGAAGCAGTCTGGACCTGCTGGCAGCGGAAATAGAAACCATACTGAAACTTCAATAAAAACAATTATGACCACCAAAAGAAGAACGGATTACCAAGTGGACGAGGAGGCATTGAAACGCATGATGGCAGGAGATGTGACCGCTTTGGAAAGAACGGTTCCTCCGGAAGAGGAGCCGGAAACAAAAAGTCTGGCTGGACCTTGTCCGGAGAAACAGGAGAAGAAAAGCGGTTCTTCCAGACAGCAAATAAAAAAAACACCGGATGGAGCGGCTGATTCAGATGAATACCGGAGCCGGTTTCTGAAAGTGAAACTGTCGGGAGCAAGAAGGCAGACCTATATTAACGATACATTGTACAGGACTGTTGCCAAAGTATTGCCGGTCATTGCACCGGAAATGTCTGTCCCCATGTTTTTAGGGAGTGTACTGTCAGACCATCTGGAAAGGTATCAGCATATCATCAATGAAATATATAATCAAGAAGCAACTCAAAAGCCAATAGAATGGAAGAAATAGTTTATTTATCAATACGGTTCGGCTGTACCGCTTATCTGTTATATAAGGTATGGAAACAAAAAGAGAGAATAGGTAAAATCTGTGATCTGCTTTATACTCCCCGCAATCGGCCACAAGCAGAAAAAGACAACGGTGAACCGGGAAATGCACAGGATGTAATGGGAGCTACCCGCTTTGTCTATCTGGACGAGAATGCCGGGAAGACCGTCGCCCCTTACATGAGCCAGCAACTGGAAACCGGAAGTGATTTTATCGGAGCGGATAAGGATATTCCGGAAGATGAAGTGGAATGCAAACTGCCTTTGGAGGAGATGAGAATGCTGAAAGAAGAACAGGAGGAACTGGACAGCCGCTCTCCCGAAACGGAAGCCATTGCTCCGATGGTTACTCCTGCTGACCTGCTCAATGTAGGCGACGTGCTGCTTAACCTGAATGGTGCCGGCTCGGACGAGAACAAATCATACAGGGCGGCCATGACACTGCATTCCATCCGGGAAACGGACATGTTTGAACTGTTCTCCTCCCAAGTGGAGAACAAGAAGCTGATTGAGGAACTGATGGGGAAGTATGTGGATAAGGAGGGGAATGCGTTGCCTTTGAAAAGAGAGAGGAAAGAAAGCAAACATGTTACTGACTGGAGGAATCTGGTCTGAAAAGGCAATATTTGTCATGTTCGGAAAATCCTGTATGCGTTAAAGTATATGGGATTTTTTATATGATGTACCCATTTAACGAAAACATGCAACAGGCATTCTTCCAAAGTGGAGGAAACCTGTTTTTTCTTTTTCATCCGTTGTACGGCAAAGACATCTGATGACATTTGATGACACCTGATGACACCTCTGAATCATAGCGCATTATCCCCATTTATCTTTGTTGTCGAATTCAAATTTATGTCTTACCCAAACGATTCGACAATGAAAAGAAGAATCCTTTTTTCTGTGATGTGCGCGGTCATCGCCGCAAACACCTTTGCGCAGGGCCAGGGCCTTGCGGGTATCAACGAGGCAACCAGCCTCATGACCTCGTATTTCGATCCCGCCACCAAACTATGCTATGCCATCGGTGCGGTGCTTGGTCTGGTAGGCGGTATCAAGACCTATGGCAAATTTTCCAGCGGAGACCCCGACACTTCGAAAACCGCCGCCAGCTGGTTCTTTGCCTGTATCTTTCTGATCGTAGCCGCCACCATCTTACGTTCCTTCTTCCTCTAAAGCCTATGGAATATCCGGTAAACAAAGGTGCCGGCAACCCCGTCGAGTTCAAAGGACTCAAGTCGCAATACCTGTTCGTCTTTGCCGGAGGGCTTGCGATGGTGCTCCTTATGGTAGTCTTTCTTTACCTGACGGGGGTGGACCAATGGATATGCTTATCCTTCGGAATCCTATCCGGCAGCCTGTTGGTGTGGGTGATATTCCGTTTGAATGCCCGTTACGGTGAACACGGGCTGATGAAGCTGCTGGCTGAAAAACGGCATCCACGCTATCTGATTCACCGCAAGAGAGTTTTCAGATTATTCACAAGAAGAAGAAAAAAACAACAATCATGAGAAATGTATTAAAGGCGGAAACGCTGGAACGCAGATTCCCCCTGTTGTCGGTAGAAAACGGCTGTATCGTGAGCAAGGATGCCGACCTGACCGTGGCTTTCGAAGTGGAACTGCCCGAACTGTACACGGTAACGGCGGACGAGTATGAGGCAATGCACTCCTCCTGGATCAAAGCCGTGAAGGTATTGCCGGAACATAGTGTCGTCTGCAAACAGGACTGGTTTGTCAAGGAAACCTACCGTCCGAAGACCGATGACGGAGAACAGAGCTTCCTGACACGCAGCTATGAGCTGCATTTCAATGAAAGACCTTACCTGAATCACAAATGCTACCTGTTCCTGACGAAGACAACCCGCGAACGCAGCCGCCGGAAGAGTGACTTCAATACCCTTTGCCGGGGATTCCTGTTGCCCAAAGAGATAACCGACAAGGATGCTGCCGCCCGCTTTCTTGAGGCGGTGGAACAGTTCGAGCGTATTATGAATGATTCCGGACATATAAGGCTTCGCCGTCTGGAAACAGACGAAATCACCGGTACGAAGGAACGTCCCGGACTGGTGGAAAAATACTTTTCCCTCTCGCTGGAGGATGAGACCGCCGTATTGCAGGACATCTGCCTCAAGCCCGGCAGGATGCGCATCGGTGACAAACGCCTCTGCCTGCATACCCTTTCCGATACGGAAGACCTGCCCGGCAGACTTTCCACGGACATGCGCTACGAGAGGATGTCCACGGACCGCAGCGACTGCCGCCTCTCCTTTGCCGCACCCGTAGGACTGCTGCTGTCATGCAACCACATCTATTCGCAATACGTGTTCATCGACGACGCACAGGAAATCCTGCAGATGATGGAGAAAAACTCGCGCAATATGCTCTCGTTGTCAAAATACAGCCGGAGCAATGCCGTTAACCAGGAGTGGACGGAGATGTATCTTGATGAGGCACATACCAAAGGAGTGCTTCCCGTCAGATGCCACTGCAACGTCATCGCCTGGGCGGAGGATGCGGAAGAGTTCCGCCGCATCAGGAACGACACGGGCAGCCAGCTGGCCATGATGGAATGCACGCCAAGGTATAACACCATTGACACACCGGTCATCTATTGGGCGGGAATCCCCGGAAATGCAGGCGACTTTCCATCCGAAGAATCCTTTTATACCTTCCTGGAACAGGCCGTATGCCTCTTTGCCGGAGAGACCAATTACAGGAGCTCGCCCAGTCCGTTCGGCATCCGGCTGGCAGACCGCCAGAACGGGATACCGGTGCATGTGGATATTTCCGACCTGCCCATGAAAAAAGGCATCATTACCAACAGAAATAAGTTCATCCTCGGGCCTTCGGGCAGCGGAAAATCCTTTTTCACCAACCACCTTGTCCGCCAATACTACGAACAGGGAGCGCATATCCTGCTGGTGGACACTGGAAACAGCTACCAGGGGCTGTGCAGGATGATCCATGACCGTACCAACGGGAAGGACGGGATTTACATCACGTATGAAGAGGACAATCCGATATCCTTCAACCCGTTCTACACCGAATCCGGAAAATTCGATGTGGAGAAGCGTGACAGTATCAACACGCTGATACTGACCTTGTGGAAACGGGAAGACGAGTCGCCGAAACGTTCGGAGGAGGTCGCTCTTTCCGGAGCAGTGAACGCCTATATCCGAAAGATTTCGGAGAACCGGAACATCAGACCGGACTTCAACGGTTTCTATGAGTTTGTCGCCGATGACTACAGAAGAATGATTGAAGAGAAAAAGGTGCGTGAGAAGGATTTTGACATTGACGGTTTTTTGAACGTTCTGGAACCGTTCTACCGGGGCGGAGACTATGACTTCCTGCTGAACTCCGACAAGGAACTGGACCTGACAGGCAAACGGTTCATCGTATTCGAACTGGACAATATCAGCAGCAACAAAGTGCTTCTTCCGGTGGTGACACTGATCATTATGGAAACTTTCATCGCCAAGATGCGCAGGCTCAAAGGTATCCGTAAGATGATATTGATAGAGGAATGCTGGAAAGCCCTGATGTCCGCCAATATGAGCGAATACATCAAGTACCTTTTTAAGACCGTCAGAAAATATTTCGGCGAGGCTGTGGTGGTGACACAGGAGGTGGACGACATCATCAGCTCTCCGATTGTGAAAGAGGCCATCATCAACAACTCTGACTGCAAGATACTGCTTGACCAGCGGAAATACATGAACAAGTTCGAGCACATCCAGCGGCTGCTCGGTCTGACCGAGAAAGAGAAAGGGCAGATTCTTTCCATCAACCAGGCGAACCATCCCGGGCGCTTCTACCGGGAAGTATGGATAGGGCTTGGAGGAACCTGCTCGGCAGTATATGCCACGGAAGTGAGCGAGGAAGAATACTTCACGTTCACGACCGAGGAGTCGGAGAAACTGGAAGTACAACGGATTGCCGGAGGGCCGGAGGGCAGTCTGGAAGGAGCCATCCGCCGTCTGGCGGAGAAAAAGCGAGAGGAACAGAAACAGGTATTAAACCCGAAATGAAAACGATTATGAGAAACAGACCCCTTATGAGGCTGGCGGTATGTCTGATAAGCATGGCCGCCATGATATTGCAGAGCTGTTCGGAAAGCGGTATCGACCGCGACAAGATCTGCGGAACGTGGACCAGCGTGGAAGGCAGACCTGACGTGCTGGTATACAAGGAAGGAGAATGCTATAAGGTGACG
>OIWS01003776.1_pt1 | contig 10336 bp, 8 predicted proteins | sample 1587611 | NCBI WGS metagenome assembly OIWS01 (sample SAMEA3888919, study PRJEB22519) | human gut metagenome | biome: human gut; feature: human-associated habitat; material: faeces | place: Denmark | collected 2010 | reverse complement strand
GGCTTCCGTGATCGTGAATGCTTCAAATTGGAAATCTATCAACTCCCGGAAATTTCGAGCGCGGAAGAGGTGTGACTTATGGCAAGGCCCGTCGATGAGGCAAAAAAAAATGGTGGCCGGACCCAGAATCGAACTGGGGACACGGGGATTTTCAGTCCCCACCTTTTGAGCGCAAGAAATGGTTATTGGTTACATTTTGGTTATAAATCCCGATTGGTTTGAGCGCTTTTCTGTCCGAGCAATGCAGAAAGGGCAGGAAAATGGCGGCCAATGGATCAGTCATCAAACGGGGGAAAGTCTATTATTTCCGTTTTCGGAAGATTGATGGGAAATACACTCAACGGGCACTCAAAGACGGGGCCGGTAATCGTGTTACTGTCAAGGCCGAGGCGGAACGCCTCGCTGCTGTAATGCAAAGGGAACTTCAACAACTTGAAACATTGAACTCAAAGGCTGAGTATTTGGCGAGGGTAGCCGAAGTAAAAAAGATCATCCGTCAGGAAACATTAAAAAACACTGATATCTGGCAAGCTTATCTGAACAATCCTAATCGCCCCGAATCCGGGCCGGATACCCTTGCATGTTATCGCCGTTGCCTCGATCGCTTCCTTGCATTTGCCGGAAACAAACCGATAATGACGGCCTCCGTCGGAGCACATATGACCGAATTGTGGAGTACCGGAATCTCTTCCCGTACCTATAACAAGCATCTGCAGGCTCTGAAACTGATCTTCCGTATCGTTCGCCCGGAGGACAATCCCTTTGCCGAACTGAAAGCTAAACCGCTGGAACAGGAGAGCAGAAAGCCTTTCACGATGCTCCAGATCAACAGGATTTTTACAACTTTGAATTCTGAAGAATATCATCTACTCCATAAAGACCAGATGCGAATTCTTCTTTTACTCGGCCTCTGCTTCGGTTTGCGGCTTCATGATGCGGCCTGTTTCAAATGGGAGTACATTCAAGGGGACCATATTTCTTTCAAACCGTATAAGACCAGACGTAAAATGAGAACTGCCGTTGTACTGCCTATCCCCCCGATCTTGCAGGAACAGTTCAGCAAGGCGCAGGCATGGAAACGGAATGAATATCTTCTTCCCGATGTGGCCAAACGTTATCAATACAATGATTCCGGTATCAGTCAGGATATCAGTAAACTGCTCGAATATTCGGGACTTGAAACAAAAGAAGTTGCGTCCGAGGTTCGGCGACAGACCTACACTGACGCCAAAGGCAGACAAAAACAGCGTAAGATCGGGCGTTATTCTTTTCATTCCTTCCGGCACACCTTTTGTACTTTCGCCGCGAATTCCGGAAAAGATCTGTCACTCGTAAAGTCAATCGTCGGGCATTCAGCCGTTACCATGACGGAACATTATACCCATTTCGACTTGGAAGCCAAGCGAAGTGTGATTGAAGCCATCCCCTTAACCGAAGCGATTGCAACAATGCCAGCCCGTGATGATGAATTAATCAATATTGCCAAGCTTTCCAATCCGGCAATATGGAAACGGGTACTGGATTTCCTCCATAGGACTCTTAATAATGCACAAAAGCAGGAGTTTTATAAACTGATGAGCTGACTATCGATATACCGTAAAGAAGCAGATCGACTTGTCTGCGTATAGGATGGGATATTTTTGTTGGAAAATGGAGAAATCTCAGAAAAGTTGCCCTTGCCGTAAAAGTCTTGGTCCGTTCAATTTTATCCGATTCTGTGCGTGTTGAAGTGGGTTGTTCTGCTGTCAAAACAGGTATTATGAGGCCGGGATTACACTGTTTGGAATGATGAAAACTCCCCCCAACGTTTTATGCCGTAACTGGCGGAACGTTGGAGGGAGAGAACAGAGGGTTATTTCAACTCGGCAAGATTGGTTCCGATGACTCCTTCGGCATCAAGGACCAATCCTTCAGCCCATTGGGGAACCGTTCTCCATATTTGAATCATGGTTTCCATAGCTTGCTCGGCCTGATCTTCAGGAACGCAGGCAATCACCTCGTCGTGAATGTGAAGGACAATCGGAATACCAGCTTTCTCGCATTCAAGAATCACCCTGACCAGCAGATCACGGGCTATAGCCTGAACGACGTTCTCTGTGAGAAGTCCACCATGAAGATTCTTCCCATCATGGTAACAAAGCGGCTGTTGTTCCATGGGGGTAGTAACCTGCTCGCCTTGCGAGTTGAGATAGCTGATTTCCTGAATACAGGTCGGCAGGATCGCCGTGGCTTGATATATGAGTTTCCGTCCAGATGGTAATGTCACCCAGGTCGCCCTGTTGTCGCTGGCAATAACCAGCCTGTCCAATTTCCTGAAACTCCGGCTTGTTACGCTTTCACGGAACTCCTTTTCCAGCTTCTCCCAGAAACCGGGGATTGCCCGGTATTGGTTCCGGTAGGAGTCGACGATCTTCCATGCAAGGCGCTTCGACTCAATCTCTGAGCCGCATAATTGGGTAATGTCAGCAAAGTTGGCCAACTGTTGAGCAAAATGCCTTGCTCCCATTCGGTATCCCAAACCGAGGATGGCTGTTTTGCCGATCTGGCGCAATAAGCCCTTTCGCTGTTCAGTAGGAGAATCATCACAGGGCTTCCCTGCTGGTTCCTTAAATACTTCTGAAGCAAACTCAGAGTAGATATCCCGTCCGGAGGCAAAAGCCGAATTGAGCTGTTCTTCTTTGGTAAGCCATGCAAGTACACGCGCTTCAATTTGCGAGGCATCCACCGCAACAAAAACGTATCCTGCCGGTGCATGAATGGATTGCCTGATCTTCCATGCCGTATCATTGAGAATTTGAACCGGCGAGCGTCCGGGAACAGGAAGATTCTGTAAGTTAAGACCGTTGCCTCCTGCAAAACGTCCGGTTTGCGCACCGTAGTATTTGAGGTAGACAGGAACTCTTCCTCCCGTCAAGTTGGAAGTCCCAATCAAATAGTTCAAGCGGCTCAAAAGCTGTTGTTCCGCACCGACAAGAAGTCTGGAACGGCAAAGGGTACGGACTGTCGGATCGTCATCCATTGCTAACTTCTGCATGGCCGGGTCGTTTTTAGCTATCGCTGCAATTGGCCCATGTTCGCCATTTTTACATGGGATGATACGGGCAGTCTTGCTCAAGTATGTGGTCAAGAGCGTGCAAAAAGAGGAATCACGAGACACTTCTTCTCGATTTAACGGAGCAATCTTCTTGGTTACGCCGGAAATCAACTCTCTCTTTGCCTGATGTAGAAGAGTTGCGTCAATCTGGATATCTTCCCGAAGAAAACACTGAACCGTGTGATTGATAATGTGTAGCTCCGTTTCTGACATCTTTGGCAGCATACGATCGTAAAGAGTTCCAGTTAACACGACATCATTAATTGCGTAAGTACGCAGTTGGGCAAAGTCAACCGGAGATAGCTCGTGCTTTCCCTTGCTGAAGTTGAGATCCATCTTTGCGGGGAGGTGGAACTTTTCCGCCAGATTCTGCAAGCTTCCGCTTTCTTCAAGACCGAACAGGCCTCGCGCCATCAGCATAGTGTCAGCAATCATAGCAGTGAGCTGGCCGTATTGTTCCTTCAGGATATAGGCATCAAACACGGCATTATGCATGACCACCACGGTTTTTTCCAAATGTTCTCCATATTGATCTCGCAGTTCTCTCAGTAAAACGGGAACATCAGCCCGGAAGCAACAGGTTCCATCGGGATAAGCAACGGCTAAACCGTGTACTTTGAACTCTGACGCATGGACATACTCCTGATAATTCAAACGGCTCAGGTTGTAGGTATCGGAATAAAAGGTCTCAAAATCCAAGACCAAACGGGGGTGACTATTTATTTCGTTTTTCATGATTTTCCTATTAGTGGCTCCAGTGGCTTCGGCATTACTTACCATTATGAGTAACCTAATTTTAGATAGAGAATAAATAGGTTACTCTAGAACTGGGTTCATACTGGCGCCACTGGAGCCAGATTATTAATTTTCTGTTACTTCAGATACGAATTCCAGATCGCGCCAACCTGAAGCTCGGCGATCCCCAACCTGAATGCGCTTTTCTGTCAGATGCGGATACTGTCTTTGGAGCTCCAGTTTGAAATTCTCTAGGCCGACAGGAATAATTCCGGAATCCCGGCAGTACAAAGAGTACGCCCGATATAAGTCAAAGGTAAAGCACACGCTCCCTTCCTGCTGACGCACCCGTTCATGTAGAAATACCCGTTCACTGGCACATCTGTTCAAATGATTCTCCTTGAGCTGTTTCCCTGCCTTTGTATCCGGGAAACGCTTGAGTTTCTTCAGGTCTGCCAAGCCTTTGAGAGCGACATTGAAAATGCCGGGTAATTCTTCGACCAAGCGCTCTCGAAGCATGGGGTCTTCCTGGTTCGTACCTCGGAAACGCTGAGTGAATGGGATGATCCTTAATCGGTCGCCCATAGCCAGACTTCGATCCGCAAAAAACGGCAGTGAGTTCGTGGCAAAGATACAACGTGCTGTTACGGGAGCATCATATCCTTGCTTGAACTTTTCTTCAACATGGATGGTTCCACCGGATGCGATATCTTTTAACATGCCCTCTATCGCCCTGTGTGAGGAAAAACCGTCTTCAGTGGGCATATCTCCAACGATATTCAGCAAACAGGTAACTAGACCGATCACATTGAAGTGCCGTTGCAGGTTACAGAGTGGCACGCAACAGCAGTTTTCCTCTCCCACCAGTTTGCGCATAGTTTCAAGGAAAACACTCTTTCCGCAACCGCCCTCTCCATAAAGGAAGAAGATTACGTTATACGAAGTGTCCGGAATCAGAGATAACCCCATCAACATCAGGAGGGCAGCCTGTTCTTCCGCGTTCGGCTGCACCTCTTGTAAGAAGGTGTTAAATCGAGGGCTTTCAGCCGCCCAGTTGAATTCATAGGGAAACTTGTTCGTGTTGAAGATGTCTGGGGTGTTCGCATGGAATGCTCCTCCTGGACTTTCGCCGTTACGGATTAATTCAATCGCTCGTTCCACCAGCAGAAAACCGTTCTGAAGATGAATCGACAGTTCTGTTTTTTCGCCGGTTACACGATTAAACGGTGGATGTACTCTTCCGCTCAGAAAGAACATATCTTCCGAGGTTAAATTCTGGATTACAGAGCTGAGCATGTTCTTCGTCGCATGGTCCGGAGAAACACTGCGGATGCTGTTCATGATTAGGGCTTGTGCCTCGCTATCCGGCATTTTCCGGTATACGCCATCTTCATACTGATAAAACGAGCCTTGATAAAATGCCAGCGTTTTCCTACCCTGCTCATCAATCCACCTGCGAGCAACTGTATCGGCAATCTCTTTCACCGTTGCCGGACGACCACCCGCAGATCCGTTAATAGGGCTGCTTATAGCCCGTCTGTCAGGGGGGATTTCCGTTGCATTTCCTCGGAGTAATTCTTCGAATTCCTTCCTGCCTCGTTGGATCAGAAAATCGTCCAGACCGGTTTTCCCGTCTGTGGATAATGACGGCAGGATCAACTCCTGTAACGAACTACCGAAGCCAAGTAACGCGGTAGCTAACCGTTTACTGGAAAGGCCGAAGTGTCGATTGCCTTTGGCATCACTGTCCCAGATGACGATTACCGGGCGGGCGGCAGTCAGATAATGGACCAGTTCCGGTAACAATTCGTGAGTTCCCGGTAGTGACCAACCGAAATTACCGGTAAGCCCGATGACTGGCAATCCATGTTTGACCGCACACCAAGCCTTTTTCTCTCCTTCCGTGATGACCAGCGGTAGGGTTGGATTGCGGCAAAGAGCCTCATGTACGGGCGGAAGAATAAAGGCATGCTGGCCAGCATTCCGCCTGCTCAAATATTTTGCCTTCCCGCCGGAAGGATATCGCAGTCGGATACGGAAAAACGGCAGACCATCCTTCCCTGAGAAAAGTTTTCCGTTGACAGGATCGACAAACGGAATCGCCCATCCTTGCGGGCTGTATGGGGTACAGTTCGGGACATATCCCAGCAGCTCGCAGAATTGCTCGGGGGTATCGATAATTTTCCCCCCATATTCGCGGAAATCGGTCAGATCGATTCCGGAACCGGCAAGGTCTTGTCGGACCCACTTTTCCACCTCATTCTCCTGCGGTTTTGAGTGTATGGGGAAAGGAGAGTTCTCCCCGAAGACCACAGAGATACCACCCACTGGAAACACCGTGGCAACAACTTCCGGCGGTTCAGCGATTGACGTGGCGACGGGTATAGTTCCAGCCGGAATTGTATCTACCGGAGTAGTTGCCGAAATCTCAGCCTTTTCAAGTTTGGAATCAGAACAGATATATTTATTAAATTTAATTTTCATATTGATTTGCTGTTATTTATTTTAGGCTGAATGTAAAATTACGAACATCAAAACAACTGACAAATAATAGCTATAATAGAACTATTACTTTTGACGTTTAACAGGGTAAGATCAGGAACATTGCCTCTGCCTCCTATACATTTCGACGCCCCCTGACCTGTAACCGGGCAGAGTACACCTATTATAGTTGACAGAAGCTGTGCTGTACCGGTCGCCCGGACAGCGCGTATCACTGTGCTGAACAGCTTCTTTAGTAGTCGTCCGCTAAGCGGACCGTATTTTGGCTTACAGCTCGAATCTCTGTGGCGAACCTCAGAGGGTTATACTTGAACTGTTTCAATTCTCAAATGAATCAGTCGCCAAAATCAAGCCTTTGCGAAACCGTAGCTCTCAAGCTACGTCATAATTCGCAACGAGACTAACAGTATAGCATAAAAACAGGTCGATGTCAAGAGCAGAAAAAAATTTTTTTTCAAAAAAATCAAAAATCGGAAGAGCGGCTGTTCTTTCTCATCGACATCTCCAAGCTGACCCCATACGATCTCCAGTACCCCATCGGCCGGGCGCGCAGATAGAACTCCTTGAGGGTCTCCATATCCTCGGGGCGCGTGCACAACGTCACAATCACCCAGACCAGCGTTCCCAGGACCATGGTCAGAAGCGTCTGGAGAATCTGCATATTCTGCGCCTGAATTTCACCTGCCTCGACCCGGCTTCTCCAGAACTTGAACATCGGCAGCAACCGCATCGGCCAGTCCGGAAGGTCCCCCGAAACAATAAAGCACGGAAACAACCAGCGCAAGATTCGCCAGAAGAATGACGCAGCTCTGAAAAAGATCCGTCAGCAATACCCCGGCAAAACCTCCGATCCACACATAGACGATCAGCAGCGGAAGAACCAGCAAAAGCGTGGTACTGATATTGGAAAAATGAAAAATCGGCGCCATCACCATGTGGATTCCCAGCAGCCCCGCTCCGATCCAGGGGATGATTCCGATCAAAACCGAACTCAGCGAGGTGTAAACCCGGACGAATTTCCGGCCGGAATGAAACCGCAGCTGAAAATATTCCGGCCCGGTCTTGATCCGCAACTGCCTCCATCGCACGGCAAACAACATTGCGGCAAACATCATGCCGAATCCGAAACGGGACAGAAAAACCACCCTGAGGACAAGCCGACCGCCAAAGCGATTCCACAATAAAGCGGTGCTACGTCCGAATTCAAAGAAGTCGCCGCCTGCGAAACCCCGTTCAGCCATCCCGGCATTTTCCGGCCGCCCAGAAAATAATCGTCCTCTCCTTTTCCGGTGACACCGAGAATCCGGTTCCCGAATATGCCGATCACCATCGTGACAGCCAGGTACGCCAGAATCACAATCGGATCGAGTGCCAGCAATTTATCGGCAATGTTGCTCATGACTCTTCCACATTTACGGAATCTGTTTCAACTTCAGTTCGGTGAGGATCGGCCGGCCCATCCGGCAGTCGGTGGCAGTAAAACGCAGGCCATCGACATTTTCCGGGATGAACAGGGTCTCGCGTATCTCCTTCTGCTCGCCAGCGGGGACGAAAAAGACGATCCGGGTGCAGCGATACCATTTTTTGTCTGACTGATGAAACTCAATTTTGACGGTACCCTCCTTCTCCTTCCCCGCCTGAGCCTGAAAGGAAACGGTCTGGTAAGAATCACTCTTCACAACGATGTCATCCGGATTTTTTCCGGGCTGAAACGGTGGCGGTACAAGCGCGGCACAATGGGCTTGATACTCCGCAAGTTTCACTTCCCGCAACGCGAGCTCCTTCAACTCGACCGTTCCGAACGAATCGAGAATCACGGCGATCCGGGTCTCCCCGCTCCCCGGCGGGACCTGAAACCAGAGTTCCCCTTTCGTCCACTCGCCGTTCACCAGCGGGGTAAGGTCGTTGAAATTGCCTTTTTTCGGCCAGTTCCCGTCCGCCTGCCGGAAAAACACGCTGACCTTGTCGAGCGCACCGTGCGTCGTGCTCTGCAAGTAAGTCAACACGTAGCAGTTCCCCGGCTGCAGCTTCAGATCGCGAAAAATCCGGGCTCCGGTGGATTCACTGAAACGGCGAAATCGCGTGACTCCACCGCCGATGTCTTCAAGCGCCGCAAGCTTTTCCGGAACGAACTCCCGTTCCCAGTCTGCGGGGTTCCCGATCTCAATCCCGGCGGCCGTCAGGCTGACCGATAAGGCCGCCACCAGAATCATTGCAATTCTCTTCATACTCACCTACTCCTCTTTGTGGAGGTCCCGAAGCACCAGAACCAGCGGATAGTGGTCGGAAATCGTTTCCAGATATTTCCGGCGTGAAACATCGATGTAAGCCGCGACGACCTTGTCCTCCAGATTGCGCGGCAGCAGCGCCAGATCGACGCGCAGCCGAAGCTGCGGATCGTAATGGTTCCGCTTCATCCAGAAGAAGCAGACATCCTCCAGCCCCGCATCGAACAGATTCTGAATGGCCTGAAAATCGAAGAAACCGTTACGCAGCGTTTCCACCTCGGGCCGCTCCCGGAACCGGCGCCATTCCAGCATCCCGGCATCGGAATTGACCTGCGCAGCATCGTAGGGAGATGGATTGTTGCAATCGCCCGCCAGCACAACCCGCGCTCCGGAAGCGAGCAGCGGCTTCACCCGTTTTACAATGATCTCGCTTTCCTGAATCACCCTGGCGTAGGTGAAACTCGAAAAGTGCAGCGACATGTAATAGACACCGCGAATCTTGACAAGAATGTACCCGTGGTGCATTCCATCGAGCCGAACCTCGACCATTTCAAACGGTTCTTTGCTGGCTAACGCAATCGAATAATCATCCCAAGGCTTCGCCACTACGGCATGGGAGTGCCCCCAGAGCCGCGCGAGCCGGGCAAACGAATCGCTGTTCTGCCGGGAGATTTCCTGAAACAGAATGATATCCGCCTTCTGATCCCGCAGATAACTGGCCGCTTCCTCCACCCGCTGCGCCCGGTTGAACGTCAGAAGCGTGTTGTAGCTGATGATCTTTGTGAGCTCTTCCGCTCCCGCCGCCAGCGAAAGCAGTAAAAGGAGCATACTGAGTGTAAATCTGTGATTCATATTCCCGCTTTGCTCCGAACTTTACTCTTCATGCCAGGCACTGTTCCAGTACGCAGGCCGGAAGTACTGCTTGTAGTTGGCCATCGTATCATCCACAGTCAGAGTCTGCACCCGGCCATCACTGAACAGGTAGTTGGCAGCCCGGTTGTGCCGTGCACCGATCGGCGCCCACTTCAAGCCCGGCTGATCCTCCACCATGAAATAGAAACTCCGGTCGTTGGCGTAACGCGCATCGAATCCCCAGCCCCGTCCCTGGTTGTTGCAGCCGGGCGTCTTGGCGGAAACCGTATCTGCGGTCAAAACAATGGTGTTTCTGTGGTAATTGAGTTTACACGGCTTGGGTCGATCGGTTCCGTTATCGGACGCAGCCGGGGAATAGCCCCAGGAGCGGAAATTCTGGCCATAGTTGATATTGTCAGTTCCCCGGGCGCTCTGGGCGATCTCCGGATCCCACTGAAAGAAAGTCGCCGCCGGGCAGTTGAACATCAACTTGTTATGAATGTACAACTCATTGAGAATGTATCCCCACATGGCGTTCTGTCCATCACCCACGACACAGGCGCCGGGCTGATAGGTCGGGATGACCCAGTTGTCATAATCCCCCTGGTAAAACGCGTGCGCCGAACCGATCTGCTTGAGCTTGTTGACACAGGAGATCGTCTTGGCCCACTCGCGCGCCTGATTCAATGCAGGTAGCAGCATTGAGGCCAGAATCGCGATGATCGCAATCACAACGAGCAATTCTATAAGAGTAAAAGTTTTTCGTTTCATAATTGATTCCTTGCTTTGGTTGAAATCGGGCAAATTCCCGATGTGTTTTCCCCATAGAATAGTACGTTTCAGTCAAAATTCCAGCAGGAAAATTAAAAATAAACTAAAGTTTTCCTGAAACTGGTTCGATGAGAAGTATTATACAACGGAGAAA
>OIWS01003773.1_pt1 | contig 10342 bp, 9 predicted proteins | sample 1587611 | NCBI WGS metagenome assembly OIWS01 (sample SAMEA3888919, study PRJEB22519) | human gut metagenome | biome: human gut; feature: human-associated habitat; material: faeces | place: Denmark | collected 2010 | reverse complement strand
TCGACGCCATGGACGATCTGCGGCAGGGCATCCGCCTGCGCGCCTACGCGCAGACAGACCCCGTCATCGAGTATAAGCGCGAGGGCTTTGATATGTTCGAGGCCATGAACGACGCAATTAAAGAAGAGATCGTCCGCCGCGTCTTCCTAGTCCGGATCAAGACGAACGAGGAGATCAAGCGCCAGCGCGTGGCGAAGGTCACCGGCGAGGGCGCGGGCGGCGACAAGACCGTCAAGCGTCAGCCCGTCGTCAAGAAGATCAAGGTCGGCCCGAACGACCCGTGCCCGTGCGGCAGCGGAAAAAAATACAAAAAATGCTGCCGCGACAAGGATCTCGCCGCCGAACGCGGCCAGAACGCGAATTAAGCCCATGTTTCACACCATTCACCACGGATCACTTGAATATCTGACCGCCGACGCGCTTTCCGGGAGCGTGCACTGCTTCTCCACGCGCTTCGGCGGCGTGAGCGAGGGGGCGCTGTCCTCCCTCAATCTCGGCACGCACCGGGGAGACAGGCCGGAAAACGTGCGGGAGAATTACCGCATTCTCGGCACCGCCGTTGGCTTTTCGCCGGAGGAAACGATCTTTACCCGGCAGGAGCATACCGATCTTCTGCTGCGCGTCGGCAAGCAGGACTGCGGCACAGGGCTGGAGCGGGAGCAGACCGCCGTCTGCGACGGGCTTCTGACCGACGAACCCGGCGCGGCGCTCGTCTGCTTCGGCGCGGACTGCACGACGCTGCTGCTGTTTGACCCCGTGCGGCAGGCCATCGCCGCCGTCCACGCCGGGTGGCGCGGGACGGCGCAGGGCATTGCGTACAAGGCCGTCCTTCGGATGCAGGCGGAATTCGGCTGCGCGCCGGAGCACATTCATGCGGCCATCGGCCCGTGCATCGGCCGCTGCTGCTTTGAGGTCGGGCCGGAGGTGCCGGAGGCCATGCGGCGATCGCTCGGCCCGGACGCGGAAGCGGCAATTGAACTGCACGGCGAAAAGGCGCACGTCGATCTGAAGCGCCTGAACCGCATCTGGCTGGAAAAGGCAGGCGTGCGGGCGATTGATATCTGCCCGGACTGCACCAAATGCCAGCCGGAGCGCTTCTGGTCGCATCGCGTGACCGGCGGGAACCGCGGGTCGCAGGCCGCCATCATCCGGCTGAAAGGAGGCGCACCGGCATGAAACGAAAGCTTTTGATGCTCACAGCGCTTGCGCTGTGTCTGGCCCTTCTTTGCGGCTGCACGACGATCGCGACGAGCGAATGGATGCAGAATCTTTTCCCCGTCGGCGACGAGGCCGTCGCCGCCCAGCAGACCGGCTCGGTCAACGGCTCGGAGGATAAGCAGGAGGTCAAGCAGGTCGTCACCGAGACGTATACGGCGCTTGAGTCCTTCGGCCTGGCCTACCAGCCGGATTACGGCCTGCAGCCCTATAACTGCCAGAGTCTCAACAACCGCATCATCTTTTCCTTCCTCTACGAGCCGCTGTTCGCCGTGACAAGCAGCTACGAGGCAGAACCGATTCTCGCCGAGAGCTATTTTGTCACTGACGACGGACGCACGACCACGGTGAAGCTCCGCTCCGGCGTGACCTTCCACGACGGCAGCGCCCTTACCGCGGCGGACGCGGCATATTCCATCGAATCCGCCGCAGGCTCGGAATATTACGGTTCGCGCCTGCGCTTCATCACTTCCGCCGAGGCGCAGGACGATCTGACGCTCGTGCTCTCGACGAGCGAAGCGTATGAGTGCCTGCCGCTGCTGCTGGATATCCCCATCATCAAAAACGGCACGAAGGACGAGGCCAGCCCTCCGGGCACAGGCCCGTATGACTTTGCCGGGACAAAGCTCACGCGCTGCGAAAGCTGGTGGCGCGACACCCAGCCGCTGGTCGACTTTGACGAGATCGCGCTGACCGTTTCGTCCACCGCCGCCGACGTGCGCGATAATTTTGAGTATCAGAAGGTCAACATGGTTCTGACGGACCCGAACTCCTCCGCGTTCGCAGGCTTCCACAACGACTACGAGCTGTGGAACGAGGAGACGACCATCATGCAGTACATCGGCTACAACATGAACTCGCCCGTCTTCTCCAACTACGGCCTGCGCGGCGCGATCACCTTCGCCATCGACCGCGAGCAGCTGGTCGAGCAGACGCTGGGCGGCTTTGCCGTCGCGTCGACGCTGCCGTGCTCACCCAATTCCCGGTATTACGACGTGAAGCTGGCCAACAGCTTCGCCTATGACACCGGCTCGTACTACGACCAGCTGGTCGGCGCCTCCGTCGAGGACGCGACCGGCGACGGCATCCTCGACCTCTACGTCCCCTCCAAGGGCTATTCCGTCCCGGTCGAGGGCACGATGCTCGTCTGCTCGTCGAGCTACATCCGCGTACAGGCGGCAAACGAGGCCGCGAAAATGCTCAATTCTCTGGGCTTCAACATCACAGTCAAGTCCATGGAGTATACCGAGTACAAGCAGGCGCTTTTACAGGGGAATTTCGACCTGTACTACGGCGAGGTGCGCCTGTCTCCGAACTTTGACCTCTCGCCGTTTTTCGGTGCGACCGGCACGCTCAACTATGGCGACCTGTCCGACAGCACGATGATGAACCTGTGCAGCATGGCGCTTGTCAACAGCGGCAACACCTATAATCTCTATAAGCGTGTATGCGAGCGCGGGTATATTACGCCCATCCTGTTCAAAAGCTACGCGCTCTATACCACGCGCGGCGCCGTAACAGAGCCGACACGCTACCTCGACTGGTTCCTGCCGTATACGGTGCATACGGAAGAATAATGAAAAAACGCGGGAGGATACGCCCATGAAACGAATCCTGATGATCGGCACCGGCGGAACGATCGCGTCCGGGAAAACGGCGGAGGGCCTTATGCCGGAGCTGACGAGCGAACAGCTTCTGTCCTTCGTCCCGGCGGTATCGGCGCTTTGCCGGGCGGAATGCTTACAACTTTTGTCGCTGGACAGCACAAATCTTGCCCCGTCGCACTGGCTGCTGATCGCGAAGGCCATCCGTGAGCGGTATGACCGCTACGACGGCTTCGTCATCAGCCACGGCACGGACACCATGGCCTATACCGCCGCGGCCCTCAGCTATCTCATTCAGGGTGCGCGCAAGCCCATCATCCTGACTGGCGCGCAGAAGCCCATCAGCTTTGACTCGACTGATTCCAAGGTCAATCTGACCGACGCGTTTTTATGCGCGTGCAGTGACACCCTGCACGGCGTCATGATCGTCTTCAACGGCAAGGTCATTCAGGGCACCCGCGCCTGCAAAACGCGCACAAAGAGCTACGAGGCCTTTTCCAGCATCAATTATCCGTATCTGGCCGTCTTGCAGGACGGCTGCATTCTGCAGTATATCGAAAACGCCTGCCTGCCCGAGCCGGTCTTCTATGACACGCTCGACGAGCGCGTCGCGCTTTTAAAGCTCATCCCCGGCGCGCGGGCGGAGCTTGCGGGCTGGATGCTCCGGCACAACGACGCGCTGATCCTGGAAAGCTTCGGCGTGGGCGGCATCCCGTCGTATGACGGGAATGACTTCCTGTCCGTGCTGGAGGAGGGCATTCAGGGCGGCAAGACCGTCGTTCTGACCACGCAGGTGCAGAACGAGGGCAGCAACGTCGGCGTTTATCAGGTCGGGCATAAGATCCGCGAATGCCCGCAGGTGCTTGAGGCGTTCGACATGACGACCGAGGCCATCACGGGAAAGCTCATGTGGATCCTCGGCCAGACCAGGGCCCCCGCCCAGATCCACCGCCTGTTCTACACCCCGGTCGCGAACGACATTCTGAATTACCGCACATGAAAAACCGCCCGGCGCGGTGAAAACCCCCATTTGTTAGCCAGGTATGGGAAAAACCTGATACTAAGAAATGGGGGTTCACTATGTCCAGGGAGAATACACCGGAGTTCGGGAAGCTGGCTGCGGGAACGACTGAAGGGCCTGCCGCCTGCGATTCACAGACGGCAAGCCCTTTTGGCGGCATGATTCTTTGTTGTTCGAAATTTTACCTGACCTTTTGGGGACGTTTCCCGTGCGCGGCGGCCCGGTTTTTTTCAGTCGCCCATCAGCAGGTCCATGACGTACATTTCGAGCTTTTCGAAGTTCTGCTCCTTGACGCAGGCAGCCTGGAATTCGTAGTCGAATCTCTTGACCTTGGCCAGCAGCTTCTCGAAGATCTTCTTGGAGTTGATCAGATGGCGGTAGCAGTCCTCATCGGGCTGGGTGCGCATGGCCTTGACGTCGAGGCCGACGCATTCAAAGTTGCCGCGGTCGCCGAAGTTGTTTTCGTACAGCACCTTGACCTGGTTGAACGCGTTGCGCAGGTTGTCGACGCCGAACGCCTTGTCCTGGTCGTAGCGGCAGCCGTTCTGGTCGTTCAGATGCACGCCCCACAGCTTGTTGAGCGCCAGCGCGAAGCCCATGTCGTTCGCGGGATCAAGACCGGCGAGGATGGAGTGCGCGGATTCGATGCACAGGCCGACGCGGCTCGGATCGACGGTGTATGCGCCGACGGCCAGCGCGTGACCGGCAGTGCCGCAGATGGAGCGGTCGATGGGCTCATTGGGCTTCGGCTCGACAAGGATGAGCGCGTCGTCGCGGTAGGTCAGGATGTCGTTGAACGCGTCGCGCAGCTGGAGGGTCATTTCAACGGGGTTCTTGCCCTCGGCGCAGAGCGTGCCCTCGCGGGCCAGCCACAGCTGGATCTTCTTGGTGCCGAGCGCCTTGGCAATGTCGCAGGAGCGGCGGGCGCGCCACTGGGCAAACTCACGGTCTTCCTTGCGGGAGGCGGTGAAGCCGCCGTCATTCGTGCGCTTGTCGAACCACAGACGCGGCGCGACAAACTCTGCGAACAGGCCGTATTTGTCGAGCATCGCCTTGACGTCCTTCGCGTAGTCGATGATCTGCTTCTCGGTCATGTTGTTCATGTCGGGAACGGCGTCGTCGTCATGGAACTGCATACCGGCCAGACCGATCTCGGCGTACTTCTTCATTTTCTCTTCCAGCGGAATGCTCTTGCGGTGGCCGGGGCCAAAGGTTTCGTTGCCCTCGTGGACGTTCCACGGGCCTGCGGTAAATCTGAATGTTGCCATGTCTGCATCCTCCTGTATCAATTGTCTGGTTTCATACAAATATGTGCTTGAGGGGCGGGCGGCTTTTACCGAAAGCCGCCTCCGGATAGCTCCATCATAGCGGAACAGGCTGTTTGTTCAATGTTAGACTTGCTTTTTTTATCCGACAATCTTGCGATTTTAAATTTTTCGGTAGACTTCCACAAATTCCTTTGCCGCAATTTGTCATGATGCACAAGGACTTTTTTATCCGAAATATCTCCCAGGGGAGCTTGTGCGCGGCGGTCAGACTTCATATAATAAGCAAAAAAGTTCGGAGGAACAGACCATGCATATGGCAGACGCACTTTTATCTCCTGCTGTCGCCGTTACGATGTACGCAGCCTCTGCTGCTGCGGCGGGCGTTTCGCTCGTGCAGCTGCGCAGGGAGGAGCTTGCCGCACCGGAGACGGCAAAAAAGAAGCTTCCGACAATGGCGGTCATGTCCGCGCTCGTCTTCGCCGGACAGATGATCAACTATACCATCCCCGGCACAGGCTCGTCCGGGCATCTGTGCGGCGGTATGCTGCTGTCCGCCATGCTGGGGCCGTGGGCAGGCTTTTTGTCCATGATCGTCATTCTTGCCATTCAGGCGCTGTTCTTTGCTGACGGAGGGCTGCTTGCGCTGGGCGCGAATGTCTGGAACATGGCGTTCTACGGCTGCTTCGTGGGATATTTCCTTATCTACCGGCCCCTGATGCGCGGAAATCTTTCCGCGGGCAAGGCCCGGCTGCGCCTGACGCTTGCGTCGGTGCTCGGCTGCGTTGCAACGCTGCAGCTCGGCGCATTCTCCGTCGTGCTGGAAACGACGCTCTCCGGCATCACGGCGCTGCCGCTCGGCGCGTTCGCGGTGCTCATGCAGCCGATCCATCTGGCGATCGGTCTGGTCGAGGGGCTGATCACGGCGGCGGTGCTGCCGCTGTGCCTCGCGGGTGTGCCGGAATTGTGAATCTTGCATTGCCGGGATGCATACAGTATAATGGGAGTGTCCGGGAAAAAGAAAGAAATAAGAGGATTCAGAAAGGACTGTGTAATTTATGGATCGTGCAGAATTAAAGGCCCGCGCAAGAGCGCAGCTCGGCGGCGGTATTTTTCAGAATCTCTGGATGATGGGTCTGGCCGTGTGCCTGCTGATCGGCCTGCTGGAGTCGGCGGCCGCCGGGATCATCCCCGGTATCGGTGCGCTGCTCGTGGTCGGCCCGCTGGAATACGGCATGGCGTATATCTTCCTCAAGCAGGCGCGTGACCATCAGCCCGTGCAGCTGGGCGATATGTTCCGCGGCTTTCAGGACGATTTCGGCGGAACGTTCCTCATCGGCCTTATGACGTCGCTGTTCACGTTCCTGTGGTCGCTGCTGTTCGTCATCCCCGGCATTGTCAAGGCGTATGCCTATTCTATGGCATACTATATCAAGCTCGACCACCCCGATTACGGCTGGAAGGCCTGCATCGACGCAAGCCGTCAGATGATGGACGGCCACAAGTGGGAAAAATTCGTGCTCGACCTGAGCTTTCTCGGCTGGATCATCGTCGGCTCTTTGTGCCTCGGCGTCGGCACGCTCTGGGTCACGCCGTACATGGAAGCGGCAAACGCGCAGTTCTACGAATATGTCCGCACCTGCCCGTCCGTGGCGGAGGGCTGACCGGCGCTGCGCAATATGGCAAAAACGGGACTCCGCTGCCTGCGGAGCCCCGTTCTTTTTTGCATTTTTATCCGTCAGCCCTTGTATTTCAGCGCCCGGATCGCGTTCAGGACGGCGAGGACCATCACGCCGACGTCGGCGAAGATGGCGGCCCACATATTCGCGACGCCGAAGGCGACGAGCGCGAGGCAGCCGAACTTCACGACCAGAGAGAACACAATGTTCTGCCGGACGATGCCGATGCACTTGCGGGAAATTTTGATGGCCTTTGCGATCTGCAGCGGGTCGTCGTCCATGAGGACGATGTCGGCGGCCTCGATGGCTGCATCGGAACCCATCGCGCCCATTGCAATGCCGATGTCCGCCCGCGTGAGGACCGGAGCGTCGTTGATGCCGTCGCCGACGAAGGCCAGCATATCGTTTTTGCCCTTCGCAGCCAGCAGCTTCTCGACCTCCGCGACCTTGTCGCCCGGCAGAAGCTCACTGCGCACCTCGTCGACGCCAAGCTCGGCGGCTACGTTGTCGGCCACGCGCTTTGCATCGCCCGTCAGCATGACGGTCTTCTGGACGCCCGCGCGCTTGAGTTGCTCGATGGCTTCCTTCGAGTGCGGCTTGACGACGTCGGAAATGACGATATGTCCCGCGTATTGCCCATCAACGGCCATGTGGATGATCGTGCCGGTGCTGTGGCAGTCGCAGTACTGAACGCCCAGCTTTTTCATCAGCTTGCTGTTGCCTGCGGCGACCGCGTGCCCGTCAACCGTGGCGGTGATGCCGTGGCCGCTGAGCTCTTCGATGTCCGTCACGCGGCTGCGGTCAATTTCCTTGCCATAGGCCTTCTGCAGACTCTTGCTGATGGGGTGCGAGGAGGCGCATTCGGCCAGCGCCGCGTATTCCAGCAGCTGCTCCTCAGCCAGCGGACTGTGGTGGACAGCCGTGACCTCAAACACGCCGCGCGTCAGCGTCCCGGTCTTGTCGAACACGACGACCTTCGCTGCGGACAGGGCCTCCAGATAGTTTGAACCCTTGATCAGCACGCCCTCCCGGCTTGCACCGCCGATGCCCGCGAAGAAGCTCAGGGGAATGCTGATGACCAGCGCGCACGGGCAGCTGACGACGAGGAAGGACAGCGCGCGGTAAACCCAGTCGGTCCAGTTCGCGTCAGCCCCCGCAAGCATCCGGCCCAGCGGGACCAGCACGGCCAGCGCCAGCGCTGCCGCGCACACGGCGGGCGTATAGACCTTGGCAAAGCGGGAAATAAACGTTTCGGAGCGCGATTTGCGGGAGCTTGCGTTCTCGACGAGATCGAGGATCTTCGAAACGGTGGACTCGCCGAATGCCTTTGTCGTGCGGATCTTCAGCACGCCGGACAGATCGATGCAGCCGCTGATGATCTCGTCGCCCGCCTTGACGTCGCGCGGCAGGCTTTCGCCGGTCAGCGCGCTGGTGTTGAGACTGGATATGCCCTCGACGACCACGCCGTCGAGCGGCACCTTTTCGCCCGGCTGGACGACGATGATGCTGCCGACCGCGACCACGTCCGGGTCGACCTGCGTCAGCTGACCGTCCTGCTCAATGTTCGCGTAGTCCGGGCGGATATCCATCAGTGCGGAGATATTCTTCCGGCTCCTGCCGACGGCGTAGCTCTGGAACAGCTCGCCGATCTGGTAGAACAGCATAACGGCGATGCCCTCGACATAGTCGCCGCTCTTCGTCCAGATGGCGAGGAAGAACGCGCCGAGCGTGGCCAGCGTCATAAGGAAGTTTTCGTCAAACGCGCGTCCGTTGAGAATGCCCTTTCCGGCCTTGCGCAGAATGTCATAGCCGATGACCAGATACGCGGCCACATAGGCAAGCAGCTGCGGGATGCCGGTGATGGGGATAAATTTCAGCGCAATGAGCATCACGGCGGTGATGAGGATGCGCACGAGCATTTTTTTCTGTTTCTTTGTCATAGCAAATACTCCGTTCCGCGCTGCCGGAGCAGCAATTGCAGCTTAAAGCTCGATCTCGCAGTCAGGCTCGACCTTTTTGCAGGCCTTCAGGACAGCCTTCATGGTCTTCTTCTCGTCTGCGCCCTCGGCGAATTCCACGATCATCTTCTGCGTCATGAAGTTGACGGTCGCGTTCGCAACGCCCTCGGTCTTCTTCGCGGCTTCCTCCATCAGGTTTGCGCAGTTTGCGCAGTCGACCTCGATCTGGTATGTCTTTTTCATGGTCAGTCCCTCCGTTTGAAATTTTGAATTAAACGCTTGCTTAATCATTACATCCGCAGTATACTGAGAAAAACGCCGGAAATCAAGCCCTCCGGGGATCTTGCTTCCAAACGGGCGAACGGAATGTCCAAAACGGACAAAGGAGATGGGACAAATGCCGGAATTCTCTCTTCCGCACGACCACGGCGCGCACGGACACACGGAGGATCTGTACCGGGAGCTGAAAAACGTGGAGCACTTCGGCGCGGTGTGCGATATCTTCAAACAGCTGAGCGACCCGACCCGCGTGCGCATTTTCTGGCTGCTCAGCCACCGGGAGGAGTGCGTCATCAACATCGCGGCGCTGCTCGATATGTCCAGCCCCGCTGTCTCGCACCATCTGCGTTCACTTGCGCAGAGCGGGCTGATCGAAAGCCGCCGGTGCGGCAAGGAGGTCTATTACAAGGCGGGCGACACCATGCAGATCAAGCTCCTGCACGAGATCGTCGAGCAGGTCATGCAGATTGCCTGCCCGGAAAAGGCCGTCGACTATCAGGACTCGCAGGAGCAGATCATCCGCCATGTCCACAACGAGCTGACGGCCAATCTCGCCGAGCGCGTCACCATTGAGGAGCTGTCGCGGAAGTATCTGATGAACACGACGACGCTCAAGCGCTGCTTCAAGCAGGTCTACGGCGAGACGATCGCCGCGCACATGAAAAAGCACCGCATGGAGCAGGCCGCGTCGCTGCTTCTGAAAACGCAGAATGACATTGCCGCCATCGCGCAGGCCGTCGGCTACGAGAGCCAGAGCCGGTTCACGGCCGCGTTCAAGGAGACATACGGCGAGCTGCCGACAGAATACCGCCGGAGGCGGTCATAAAAATCAGAACCGGCCCGCAGGCGTGTCCTGCGGGCCGGTTGACTTATTTCTGTGTATTTTATACGTACTGCTGGGTGTCGACGTCGACGACGCCTCTGGTGGTGATGCGGAGCTTGGGGATGACGGGCAGGGCCATAAAGCTGAGCGTCATGAACGGGTCGATGCCCCGGCTGACGCCGAGCGTGAAAGCTGCGTCCTTGGCTGCCTCAAGCTGGTCGTTGACCTCGGTCAGCGGACGGTCGGACATGATGCCCGCGATCTCCAGCACGACCGAACCCTTTACCGTTCCGTTTTCGACCACGACGATGCCGCCGTGGTGCTCGACGATGTAATTCGCGGCGAACGCCATATCGGCGGAGTTCGTGCCGACGACGATGATGTTGTGCGAGTCATGCGAAATGCTGGTCGCGACCGCGCCGGATTTCAGGCCGTAGCCCTGAATGTAGCCGAGGCCGATGTGATGCGTGCCCTTGTGGCGCTCGACGACGGCGATCT
>OIWS01003766.1_pt1 | contig 10375 bp, 8 predicted proteins | sample 1587611 | NCBI WGS metagenome assembly OIWS01 (sample SAMEA3888919, study PRJEB22519) | human gut metagenome | biome: human gut; feature: human-associated habitat; material: faeces | place: Denmark | collected 2010 | reverse complement strand
CATCGCATCGAAAGACGGCTCAGTATACCCCACCGACAAGCTGTGCCTCCGACGTTCGGTTATCTTCATCCCCGCCGATGCCGCGCATGCGTAAACAGTCGAAGACACCTGACACACGCCGCCGCCTATACCGTCGGTAAACGTTCCGTTAAGAATGACTGCGGCAGGTCTGAACCCGCGTTCTTCGCTGCGTCTGCCGACAGCCGTATTAAATGAAAATTCACACCCCGGCGCGATTCGCCTGTAACCTATATAATCGCACGCGAGCGCGATATTGCTCTTTCTCGCCTCGCCGGAAAACGAATACACCGTCTCGAAGACCGAAAGCGGACGGGTTTCCGCTTTCAGATCCGCCAGCGTAACCGACGGAAACAATTCTTCGGTTTCAGCATTCACAACCCTTCCGCCGCATTTCAGCGCGGCGGATATATCTTCGGCAAGTTTGCGGCGGTTTATTCCGGTGCCGCTGCGTTCTTTTACATATGTGAACGGTGCGTCGAGTTCCGGCGACACCCTGACTTCGGCGTCTTTCGGGCGGACGACCGTATCGGCGAAAATTCCGTCGGTAACGGCATCGATATTTTTAAGGTAATAACCGTTGCCGTCGAAATCTATATCGGGATACGAAAATTCATACGTTCTGCCGACGGCATTCACGCATAAAACGTAATCGTTTTTGGGCAAAGGCATGGCTTTAACGCTTATTCCGCCGTAAAACGTTATTCCGAAAAATATAAAAATCCCCGCCGCTAACCGAACGACGGGGATTAATTTTTTGTAAGCCTTACTCGTTCCGTACACGAAATAAGTATGGCTTTTTCATCGTTAAATATTCAGTTCGACGATTTTGTGGTCTATTCTGACGATACCTTCGTCTTTGAGTTTTTTCAGTTCGCGCATCATCGCGCTCCTGTCGGCGCAGACGTATTCCGCCAGAGACGTAAGGTTCATTTCGAGTTTCGCCCTGTTTCCGCCGGCTTTTCTGCAAATCAGTCTGAAATAGCAGAGAAGTTTATCGCGTATGGAACGATTGCCGATAACCTCGGTTCTTTCGCCTATCGCCGCGGTCTTCTGCCCCATCACGTTTATGGCGTTTACAAGCAGTTTATGACGGAATTCGCACTCACCGTCGCAACACCTTACAAGGTCGTCGAACCTGAAAGTTATCGTTCTGCATTCGGTTTCGGCGACGACCGAAATATCGTCGTCCGTCCGCTTGCCGTAAGATATACTGTTGCCGAAGATACTGCCTTTGACAAGCCTTTCAAGCAAAATTTTATTGCCGTCTATGTCGTTTTTTACGATGCTCGCCACTCCGTCGCAAAGTATAACCAACTCATTTTCGTCGCTTTCGTAACGGTATACCAAATCGCCCCGCGGAATTTTCTTTTCGCGGGGATTGATATTTTTAAGAAGTTGTTCGTACTCTTCGTCGGCCAGACCGTCGAAAAGAACGCATTCCGGGCGTTTCATGACAGCCTCAGTTTACGCCTTCTTCGCGTTTGGACTCTATCTGAGCATTATCCGAATTTATTACGGGAAGTATATACGGGGGGATATTGCAGTTAGCGGTCATCGACGCGACGGCAGCCCTGACAAAGGGATAGAGCGTATCCATGGTTTCGGACGCAAGAACGCTTTCTTCGGCGTCTTTCGTAACGGTAAACGTACCGAAAGCGTTGACGGCAAGGTCGAACGGTACGGGCGAAGAAATATCCTCGTTTATTCTGACGGACAGATTTACGAACAGATTGTTCTGATTTCTGCCCATTTTGCATTCGATTTTGGGATTGATACGGAATTTCGTACCTGCTTTGATCCCCTCTTTGAATTTGAATTCTACGCCGTTAATTCTGTAAGTTATAAGCGCAACGTGTTTTTCCATATATTTCACCTCTTATTTATTGAGTATCTCGAACAACTTTTCTTTATAATTGTCGAGAGATTTTTTGATTATACTTAAAGCCTCGTCTCTGCCGAGTACGGTGTTGACCGCGGTATTCTTGCCCTCGAGTTGCTTATAAACCGAGAAGAAATGCTGCATTTCGTCGAAGACGTGCTTGGGTAAATCGTCTATGTTCTTATACGAATTATAGTTGGGGTCGGTAAACGGAATGGCTATAATCTTTTCGTCGTTACTGCCGTTGTCGTTCATCGTGATTACGCCTATCGGATAGACTTTGACAAGCGACAGGGGTAACAGACTTTCGGAACAAAGTACCAGAACGTCGAGCGGATCGCCGTCGTCCGCAAGCGTATGCGGGATAAATCCGTAATTCGCGGGATAGTGCGTAGACGTATACAGTATGCGGTCGAGTATAAGAAGACCCGTTTTTTTATCGAGTTCGTACTTCTGTTTACTGCCCTTTTGTATTTCTATTACAGCGACGAATTCCTCGGGCGTGATCCTCCTTGGGTCTATATCGTGCCATATGTTCATATATGCCCGTCTCCTTTTTGCGTATATCTTAGCATTATCACCCCTCTTTTGTCAATTATTTTTGACTTTGAAACGACTTTGTAAACAATAAAAAAAAATTCGCGATTATGACGTCAAATAACTTTACTTTTGCGAAAATATAGTCTATAATGATTGAGCCGAACGGGAATTTACTTAATATCTGGGTGTAGCGCAGTTTGGTAGCGCGCTTGAATGGGGTTCAAGAGGCCGGAAGTTCGAATCTTCTCACTCAGACCAAAACACAGTCTCAACTGACGTTGAGACTGTGTTTTATTTTTTATGTTTTCTACAAGCATAAAAACATCGATTCGGCAATAATTCATTATGCCCTATACCGTCAGGCATGGGCAAGCCCGATTATCGACGAAAGATCGCTTATTCCGTACTTTTGCATGGCTGCGGGTAAACTCTCGATTATATTCTTACAGGCATACGGATCGACAAGATTAGCCGCGCCGACGCCTACCGCGGTTGCGCCCGCAAGCATCATTTCGATCACGTCGTCTGCCGTCGATACGCCGCCTATGCCTATAATAGGGATTTTAACGGCATCGTAAACCTGATACACCATGCGCAGAGCAATCGGAAACAACGCTTTACCCGAATATCCCGCTATCTTATTGGCGATTATCGGTTTCTTCGTCTTTAAGTTTATTCTCATTCCGGTCAGCGTGTTTATAAGGCTTATTCCGTCCGCGCCGCCCTCTTCCGCCGCCTTGGCTATCGACGCTATATCGCTGACGTTCGGCGAAAGTTTCATAAATATCGGCTTGTCGGTCACCTGCTTTACCGCTTTTGCGACGGCGTAGATGTTTTCGCACGAAGAACCTATCGCCAAACCTCCCTTGACGTTAGGACAACTTACGTTGACCTCGAGTATGCCGACCTGCTCTTCCTTGCCGAAATTTTCGCATAGCGTAACGTAATCGTCGACGCAGAAACCGCTGACGTTCGCAATCACTTTTTTATTATAATATTTTTTCATTTCGGGCAGTTCGTGTTCTATTACATGTCGCATACCCGGATTCTGCAAGCCTATCGACGCAAGAATGCCGTCGTCAGCCTCGGCTATTCTCGGCGTGGGGTTTCCTATCCTTGGCAAAACCGTCGTACCCTTGAACGAAAACGCCCCTAAGATATTAAGATCATACAGTTCGGCGTATTCTTTACCGTAACCGAATGTTCCGCTGGACGCAATAACGGGGTTATCGAGCGTCAGTGTTGCAAGTTTCACTTTTGTGTTCACCATATTATTTCGCTCCTTTTGAATACGGGACCGTCTTTACATACCCGTTTCGCTCCGTTTTTAGTCTCTATCGTGCAGCCGAGGCACGCTCCGAAACCGCACCCCATACGCTCTTCCAGACTATACTCGCCGTCGGTAACGACGGTTTTTTCCAAAGCGTAAAACATCGGTTTCGGACCGCACGCGTAAAAGTAAGTATAATCGAGGTCTTTTATAACGTCGGTGACGAACCCCTTTACGCCGTAACTTCCGTCCGCCGTGGCGACGTGAACTTCTGCCCCGACGGACTTGAATTCGTCCTCATAAAAAATTTCGGTCTTTGTGTTGAACCCGAGTACGACTATCGGTTTTTTGCCCTGTTTTACGATGGGCGAATACTCGATAACCGTTTCGTTTCCGCGTTTTACGGTAACGCAAAGGTCGTTGAAATCGCCGTCGAAATCCACGGTCGCGGTAAACGGTTTTTCGGGCGAAATTTCGGTTTTGTCCGTATAAATCGTTTTGTTTCCGGCGGTAAGAGTTACGGTGAACTTGCCTTTCGACGTGGAATAATATCCGATAAACGCGCCGTTATCTGTCTTTTCGAGGTTGATTGCTCCCTTTTCGGTTGCGCGTTTTACTTCGCCGATTTCTTTTACTGGGTACCAGAACTGATCGAAAATCTTGGTTTCGTGCGGTGCGATCCACGTAAAATCGGGCTGATTGTCGGTATACACGCCCGTCATAAGTTCTATGTAACGCGTGCCGTCGTCGGTGAGGTTGGCACACCACTTGCGACCGAAATTGCAGTTGCCCCACGTCCAGAGTTTTTTTCCGGGCGAAACGTGATGATTCGCGATAGTGACGATACCCGCTTTTTTGCCGTTGTCGTAACCGGAAACAAAGTCCTCGTCGCTTTGCCCGCGCGAAATCATCATCGAAGTCGGAACCATTATGTTTTTGTGATGATGAATATCGGTGCCTTTGCCGTAATCGAACGGGCGCGCGGTTTTGTAAACGCCGCTCGCAACCGGCCATTCGAGAATCGCCCTGCGGTCGTGGTCGTTTACCGATTCGACGTCCGGCGGGAATACGACATCGTAATCGTCGTTGATCCCTACGGCGAGATTCGCCCACCACATAAAGGGACGTTCGACGCTCGTGCCGTTATACACGGTAACACGGGCGCGAAGGCAGTTCGTACCGGAAATAAGCGACAACTCGGTCATACCTTTAAGACCGTAGAAATAATCGGTTTCGCCCATGACGGCGCGTTTGTCGTCGCCGCTGCCTACGATTGCCCATTCGGCGGGCATGAACGTCGTGGGACGGTGGTGCTGGGGATAGTTGAATTCGATACCGCCCGACACCCACGGTCCTGCCAGACCTACCATTGCGGGTTTGATGACTTTATTCGTATAAACGTATTCGTATCCGTTGGTTTTATCGACCGCGCCGTGAACTTTGCCGCCGATTTCGGGGAGAAGTTCCACTCTCACCCAGTCGTTTTCGAGAACGATCGCCTCGTACTCGCGGTTGTCGTCGCGTTCATTTCCGATGGCGGACGTGTACGGAATCGGATAAACCTTGCCGCTTGCGCCCTGATAGGGACGTTTTTCAAAATACATCGGCAACGGCTCGGGATCACCTACCGGATAGGTGGGAATAACGATTTTCTCTTTTCTTACACTCGTCTTCATAATAAAAAACCTCTCTTATCGTTACAATCATTATAAACGAAAAAAGAGAGATTTTCAAGCCAATAATTTATCGCATTTATCCGCCGAAATATGTCTTTTCGGACGGGTTTTCAGTCGAATTTCAAGCCGTAGAATCTAAGAGTCTCCACGAGCCTGCGCTTGGATTGAAGGCCCGAATTTACAAGCATGGCGTGCATACGGTACTTTACCGTATTTACCGCGAGATTTTCGATTTCCGCGATCTCCTCGTACGGAACGTCTGCAATAATTGCTTTCAGAATCGCAAAGTCGATTTCGTCGCATTTAAGCAGCATGTTTTCGAGAAGTTCGACTTCACGCACGTTCGGATCGCCGTAAAAATCGACGGTTTTACTGCTCTGCGCCATGCCTTTCGGATCGAACGGACGCACTTCCCCGCCGTCGTTTAAGTTAAGATCCATTTCGAGCATCATAAACGTCGAATAGTTTATTTCTTCGCTCTTATCCAAAAACAAATACAGTTCTGCTATCTGAATACCCGCTTTGTAGTAGTTGACAAAAGCAGTGGGGTATTTTACCTGCACATACTCCGAAAACTTCATCGCGCTGCAACTGCAAACGTTGACTTTCGCGGCGATTTCGGGATAACGCGTACAGAAAATAATCGCGACGGCGTCGTTGCTGCAAACGACGTTTTTTACGCCGTCCGAATCGCTTGCGAAACTATCGATACACGCGGTAATATCGCCCTTATTCTCCACTTCGCGATAAACGGTACCCGCCTCCTTTACTGCGAGTTCCATTCCGATATATTTCTGCCTGTCGGTCATCGAATCCTTATTCGCGCCGAGAAAAACGGTCTCGCCGGCGTCTTTATCAAGCAGATATCGGGTAAGGAGATATGTATTTTGCGTGTAGTTAAGCGTTATGCAACTGTACCTGAACGCCGTGTCGATATACTGAAAACCGAACAAAAGCGGGTGTATTCCGAGCCCGTTGAATTTTTCGATGATTTCGGTTGCCCATTTGAGCGACGCGCAGATCAGAACAACTACGCGCGGCTTGCTTTTTATCTTTTTTTCGTCGGTATACACCTCCACGGCAACGCGCTTGCGACGCGTAACCGAGAGTATTCCGTCCAGAATAAGCCCCACACGGCTGTTCTTTGCGTAATTTTCTTCGATGAGAACAGTTATCATACATTTATTTTAACACATTTTGCGAAATAATGCAACGATTAGCGAATAAAGCGGACAAAAAACCGCTCCCCGTTCGTTGAGAACGGCTTTGCATGAATCGTTCGTTGCCGATTCCGAGAACCTTGCGTATTTCGCCTGCGAGTTTCGCTCCGGCAATTTCGCTGTCCTCTACGACGGGGTGTCCGCCTACGCCGGCAGTTACGCCTTTGTCGAATTTAACCGCGACGGCGTTCGGAAAATCGGATTTCAGTTCGGTTACCGCGTTTTCCATTATCTCGTCGAGTCCGGAGCCCGGAGCCATCAGGTTAGAGCAAATGAATACCGGAATATTTTTGCCGTAATACCGCCCTATAACGTCGCGCACGAAATTTACGACGGCGATCTTCATTCCGCCTTTCGAGTATGCGATTCCGTTATCGTCCTTAGCCACACCTTTTAGCGAACGAAAATAATCGTTGGTTCCGAGGTAAATTACAACCGCGTCGGGGCGGTACGAATTGTAGTCGTACGGATACTCGGCGGCGGCAAGATCTACCGCGATACTGTTGTAGTTGTTTGCGACGGTGTACCGTTCTTTGGTGAAGTCGGTGTATTTTAGCGCGATACCGCCGCGCCCGAATACGCGAAACGCCGCGCCGAGATCTTTTGCGCACTCGCCCGCGTACGAACTGAACACGTTTTGCGTTTCCTGAGTGTACAACGCGCTGTCCTTGATATTGCCGTTTTCGTCCTTGTACGGGCGAAGCACGCCTTCGCCGCACGTGATCGAATCTCCGTAAAATTCGATATTAAGGCTCGGTTTTGCGGGTGCGGGAAGAAGTTCGCCGTCGGTGGAAATCTGCGAGACGATAAGCCTGTCGCGGTTTGACGGGGTACGTTTAAGCACTTTTACGACGTGTTCGCGGTCGGTAAGCCCATCCGCTATCGTTACTTCGTCCGAGATTCCGCCGACCGATCTTTCTGTTTTGAGAATTTTTGCTTCAGAGTCGGTTTCGCCGTCGACGAACACCGAAAACATACCGTTTGCGTACGATCCGCCGCTCGCTACCGTCTGAACTTGGGCGCGGAGTGCGGTTCCGCGGAAACACACCTCGAATCCGGACGCGCTGTTTATAAACGTTACCCCGCCGAGATCGGGGTTGTAGAAAACTCTGCCGTACGTATTGACGTATTTTGTATAGTCCGCCGCGTTTTCGGTAAGCGCGATTTTATCGATCGGCTGATCCCGCTCGCTCTCTCCGCACGCGACAAGGCACGCGCCCGCCGTCAAAGCAAGCACGAGCGCGCACAACGCCGCAAAAAACTTTCTTGTCGGATTCATCATTTCAACACACCGTTTTTGCGATCTCTCTCGTCCGCAAGCGCACAAAATTTTTCGATCGTTTTTATTTCCTTTACATCATACGGTAAGCCGTTGAAGCGGAAAATGTCGTGCTGCCAGAGCCGAAGATCAAGCGTCGATCCCTCTTTAAGATATTCGATGAAATAGTGTCCCCACGGCTCGTAAGTCTGCGAATACCCCTGCATAAGTCCCCAGTGATACGAACCGATTTTTTCTAGGTAGAACAGCGGGAAAAGTTCGGCTACGTCGTTGCCCGCGATACGATTAAGCCACTCGTTGTTGATAAGCGGGCGGTCGTACTTTTCACGAAGATTCTCGATAATTCGGATCATGTTCTCGTACGATCCGTAATAGTGGAACGTTATTACGTCACTCAGTTCGAGGGCGACCGTTTCGATGTCGCGGCGCGGCTTCGAGAAATCGTCTTCGTAACTCCAACAATCTGCCGTAAGCGGCTGAATCGGATCATGCGAGCGAATAATCTCGAAGAACTTATCCATTGCTTTGCGGCTGAGGTCGTAACGTCTGCCGTTCCCGGGCTCGTTCCATACGTCCCAGATCTGAATACGCTCGTCGTGAGCGTACTTCGCGGCGATCTCGTCCACCATTTTGTAGTAGAACGGCTCGATATCCGGCTCGTCGAGAAGACAATACCCGGGTTCGTTGTATCCTGCCGCGTGCGGGCCCGCTTTTATGCCGCTGTGATATCCCCAGTCCACGTTCTGCTCGCCGAAAACGACCTCTCTGAACCTGTCTTTCGGCACGGTGCAGTCATTACCGAGCGTAAGCATTACTTTGATTCCGTAACTGTCCGCAAGCGTAAGATATTCTTCGAGGTTGGACATAAACGAGTCGTGTTCGTAGTACCACACCTCGAACTGAATTATCGCGCGCACGGCGTTGAATCCCGTCTGACGGGCAATATCGAATTCGTACGCGATCTGATCGAAAACTTCCTTATGGTTATACCGCTGCCACATCGCGACGCGATTTACGCAGTTTGACGGATAACCGTTGAATCCTCTTATCCACGGCTGGGCGTTATACCACTCCCACGCGCGTTCTTTACTCCATTTGCCTTTTACTTCTGACATGGTCAGACCTCCTCTATCGTCGCGCTGCGGGTAATTCCGTTGATTTCGCGCATTTTTTCTATGGCAATTTTGGGCGAACGGTCGATTCGGAAAAGACCGTTCTGCTCCTGCATTACGTCGGTAAACTGAGTATAGCAATACCCCTGACAGTCTTTAAGCCCGACTATCGCGGCGGTAAGATCGCGGACGCGGTTTATATACCCTTCTTCGCTGTCCGCCGATTCGCCGTATCCCCAGCCGCTTTGGTCGCCCGCGTACGCTACTCCGCCGTATTCGCTTATAATAACCGGCTGTCCGCCGTACGAAAAGCCGTCCGCGTAAGGCGAGCGCGTATGAAGGTCTAACGGCATTTTCCCGTTCATAAAACCTTGCATATCCGAATAAGCGAGTTTTATTTCCTTGCCCGTCTGGGCGTAGTTATGAAGCGTCGCGACGTCGCTGATCGTGTGCTCCCAGCCGTCGTTGGAAATGACGAGGCGAGTCGGATCGAGCGACTTGGTAAGGTAATAAAGCCCTGCCGTGAACGCTTGCATTTTTTCGTTTTCGGACGTTTGAAGCACGCCCCAGCTTTCGTTGACGGGAACGTACGCCATAAGCGAAAGATAGCCCTTGTACTGATTTACGATTTCCGCCCACTCGCGGGTTGCGGCCTCTGCCGAGGCGGAGGTAAAGTCGTAAAAAGCCGGCATTTCAAGCCAGAAATACAGCCCGAGCATATCGCAATAGTAATAGAATCGCTCGTCCTCTATTTTCTGATGAATACGCACGCCATTGAATCCCGCACGCTTTATCAGTTCGACATCGGCCGTCAACGCTTCTTCGCTCGGAGCGGTAAGGTCGCCGCCCTCGAAGTAGCCCTGATCGAGAACCATACGCATGTACAAACACGACAGGTAGTTGAGTTGAATTTCGTTGCCGCATACGCGATAATCGACGAGTCCGACGTAACTGCCCGCCCGGTCGATTTCTTTGCCGTTCTTTTTTAAGATATACTCGACGTCGAAAAACTGTCCGGATCTGCCCGCGCTCCACGGTTTCATGGGCAGAACCTTGTTTTTTAACGTCAGGTCGAGTTTGATTTTGCCGTAATCGTCGTCGCAGGTCACTTCGGTCGAGCGGACGAATTCGCCGTCGAAATACAGCCGCGTTTCGAGCGACAGCCCGTCGGTAAATCTTTGAATTTTATATTCGACAACCGCCTCGCATTCCGCATAGTTGCAAAGCGCGCTTACTCCCGAAAGGTAACCGTCGCCGACCTCTTCGAGCCACTGGTAAAGGTTCTTCCGGGGCGTAAGCCAGTCGGCAGCCCGGTGGACGACCCCGTTTTCGAAGACCCGGTCGAGCTCCGAAAGCGCGACGCCATCGACGGTGTATA
>OIWS01003763.1_pt1 | contig 10378 bp, 8 predicted proteins | sample 1587611 | NCBI WGS metagenome assembly OIWS01 (sample SAMEA3888919, study PRJEB22519) | human gut metagenome | biome: human gut; feature: human-associated habitat; material: faeces | place: Denmark | collected 2010 | reverse complement strand
TCTCATCAAACCCCAATTTTTCAGACTTTTCGGCGACATCTTCTGGGGTAGTACCGTCAGTAACTAAATAACCCCTTGCCGTATGAAAAAATGCACCTTTGTATATGAATACCGTATGCTCATCATAAAACGCAACCCAATAGAACTCATTTTCTGTACATTCTTTGATGATAGAGGAATCATATGGTATGTCTTTATCATTGGCATCAATGTAATAAGTATCTTCTTTTGAAAAGTTTTGATTATTGTAGTTTTCCAAAAAGTATTCGCCGACTTCAATTGCCGTCTTTTCTTCATCAGAATATTCTATTTCTGAAGTTATAGCGTTTGAGCCGATAGCGTTTTCATAAAAGTTTTCCTCAATATTGCAACCACATAGCGATATTACTGAGAATAACAAAATAATCAATATAGGACGTTTCATAAATATCCTGCACTTTCATAATTTTATTTGTGATATAATTATCTCTTTTGCCATTTATTATACCACACCCCACCAGAAAAAACAAGGAGGTATCCCATGTATTTCACCCTCATCCTCGAAAACGAATCCGGCGAACAAGTGAATCTGTCCACCACTGCCAACCAATACATGACCTCCAAAATTGAAGGTCTGAATCCGCCTGCCGGAACGATTTCCACATCTTCCTATGCAGGCATGAACGGCAGCTACCTCAACAACGCTTTCATTGAAAAACGAAACGTAGTCATTTCCTTTGCCATGCATGGCATTGGGATCGAGAAACGGCGGCATCAGCTGTATCGTGTGGTCAAGCCGTCCCGATACATCAAGATCTGGTACAAGACGGCAAATATCGATGTCTATGCTGAGGGGTATGTGGAAACCTGTGAAGTATCAAATTTCGAGCAGCAGATCAGCGGGCAGATCTCCATTCTCTGTCCGGATATTTACTGGTACAGCCGGGATATTTTCTATGCCTATTACAGCGGCATCACCGGAGCATTTCATTTTCCCTTTCCGGAGGGCGATGCTCCGTTTCCTTTGGGTGTGTATTCCAACAGCAATCTGTTTTCCATTGCCAATGACGGGGATGAAACCGGATTCACGCTGCGAATCGAAGCATTGCCCAGCGACATTCCGCAGGAAGTGGTGGCAGTGACACCGACCATCTACAACGAAAACGGCGAATATCTGCAAATCAAAGGTGATATTCTGACCGGCGATGTCATTACGGTTACCACGAAAACCGGAAACAAGACCGTCACGCTGACACGCAATGGCGTGGACAGCAACATTCTGAACCGGCTGGTTTCCGGTTCGACTTGGCTGACCTTGAAGGAAGGCACGAATATCTTTCGGGTCGAGGCAGTTCGTGGTGTGAAAAAACTGCGTGTAACTTTGATGCACCGCAATTCCTATCTGGGGGTTTGAGAAATGCAGTTGGAAATTTACAGTTTGACGGCTCTGAAAGATCAGATTTCTGTGTCACTGGAAGCCATCTGCGACAGTTATTCTTCGCTCTTATGGGACATTGAGTTCTACCAGTGTGGCTGTTTTGAGGTGTATATCGCTGCCAGTCCGCAGAATGTATCCATCTTTCAGCGTGGCAGAATTGTGGCGAGGAGCGATGATGCACAGCACTTCGGCATCATTGAATCTCTGCAATTGGAGACCGATGCCGAAAAGGGCGATTATCTGACTGTCACCGGACGGTTTCTTGCCTGCCTGCTGGAACGAAGAATCATCTATCCCACCATCACCGCAAACGGTAGCTATGAGGACATCGTCCGCAAGGTGCTGTCCCGCAATGTGATTTCTGCCGGAATCCGCAATCTGCCCGGTTTTTCCATGGGAATAGTGTCCGGCGATTGCTGGCAGAAAACCGCACGAATGCAGGTCAGCTATGATAACATCTTAGAATGGCTGTACAGCCTTTGTGAAACCATCGGTGGTTCGGCAAATGTGCGTCTGGATGGAAATGCACTGAAATGCGACCTGTTTTCCGGAACAGACCGCAGTTTGTTGCAGGACGACAATCCTCACATCGTGTTCTCCGATGCGTACAACAATCTGCTGTCGTTCTCTTATGCGGCAGACGATGCCGTGCAGAAAAACTTCGCCTATGTGCTGGGCTGCGGCGAGGGCAATGCCAGAAAACGCACGACATTCTGTTCTGGTACAGAGCCGACCTATCTTGACCGCTACGAGGTCTATGTAGACGAGCGAAACACGGCACAGGAAGAGGACGTGACGGATGCGGAATATCTGGAAATCTTAAAGAGCAGCGGTGCGGAGCATCTGGTGCAGCCCAAAACGGCATCGGAATCTGCCATCGCTGCTTTTTCGACCCAGTATCAGTACAATAAGGATTACTTTGTGGGCGACTATGTGACAGTCGAACAGAAACGCTTTGGTTTGATTCAGCCTCGAATTCAGCTAATTGGCATGGTGGAGAGTTTCGACCAGAACGGCAGAAGTCTGACCCCGACATTTAAGGAGATGGAGTAAACATATGGCATTTTCTTATGGATTTTTTAACGCACAGAATCTTGACCGGGTGTATACCGCAGAGGATTTCACCGCATATTTGTCCAGCCTGATTTGCAACGGGATTCTGGATACGTACCGGCAGTGCTTTGCACCAACAGTCAAAAATTTATCCGTTACATTCGGCACGGGCAAGGCGTGGATCGATGGACACTATTTTATCAGTGATACCCTGCATACCATCGACCTTTCTTCCTATGTAGATGAATCTTTGAATCGTTATGTAGCAATCGGGATCTACTGTGATCGTTCCACTCGTACCTGTGGGATTCGTGTTCTGGCAGGTACAGCAGCCACCAGTCCAACCATTCCCACCTTTACCAACAACAATGTGACGACTTATCTGACTTTAGCAGTTGTAAGACTGCGTGCCGGAACGACAGCTATTCTGGATTCTGACTTGACAGACTGCCGTGCGGACGATAGTAAATGCGGTTATTGTAAGTGCATTCTTGGCAAATGCAGAGTGACGGAAATGCTTGCCGAAATGGCAAAGACAAATGCCACACTGGACGAACTGCAAAAGCGGCTGGATGCAATGAACAGCCAGATTTCGAAACTGCAAACCAAGGTAGATGATTTAACCGCAGGCGAAATCTTAGCAACCGGACAATGCGGTGAAAACATCTACTATGTTCTCTACGACAACGGAAAACTGCTGCTGCGTGGAACGGGTGCAACCTATGACTATACTTCTCATGATTCTGTGTTCTATCAAAATGGCCAGATCAAAGAAATCGTGCTCAGCAATGGCATTACTGGTCTGGGTGACCGTTTGTTTTATCATTGTGCCAATGCGAAAACGGTATCTCTGCCGGCTACACTGACCAGCATTGGTGATTCCGCTTTTGCACAGGAAGATGCTGTAATCAATGATACCGCTGGTCTGACTTCTGTTACCATTCCGCAGGCAGTTACTGCGATCCGGTCATATGCCTTTTATCACACCGCCATTGCAGAAGTCACTGTGCCTGCCAGCGTGAAAACGTGGGGAAAGTATGTTTTCAGCGGCTGTGCAAAGCTGAAGACTGCTCGTGTTGCGTGTGATTCCATTGGTGCTTTTGCGTTTACAAGATGTACAGCATTGTCCAGCCTTATCATTTCTGCGAATTGCAGAACCTTTGGGGAAAATATGCTGACATACTGTGAAAGTCTAACAGCCATCACATATGAAGGAACGATCGCTCAGTGGAACGCCATCACCAAACCGGTCAACTGGATGTCCTCCGGAAAGCATTATTACAACGACTATCTGCAAAAAATCCAGTGTACAGACGGCTATTTGGAATATGATCCTGAAAATAATGTGTGGAACGAGGTGAAAAACGGATGATGAAATTTTTAGTGAAACAGCAAAAAATCGAAGCACTGGAGCGAGAGGTCATTGCCTCTGACCAGATCGCATTTGTTTCGGTGAAGTTCATGTTCGATGGGGCTTGGAAAACGCTGCACAAGGTGGTGCAGTTCACGCAGTGCGAAGAAACATACAACGTAGTGCTTGGCACAGAGGGAACGACTTGTTTGCTGCCTGCCGAACTGCATCCCGGTGCGGTGAAGATGAGTTTGTTTGGCTACGATGCGGAAAGCGATACTACACTGCGTGCAACAACCGTACCAGTAACTCTTCACATTCGACCATCTGGGTTTGTTGCAGATGGGGATACGCCAATTCCGCCGACTCCGGATCTGTATACGCAGCTTTTGAAAAAACTTTCCGAAATGCAAGCTGGAGCAAATGGAAAGGACGGTCGTTCTGCTTATGAAATCGCCATAGAAAATGGTTTTGTGGGAACAGTTGCAGAATGGCTGGAAAGTTTGAAAGGCAGGGACGGTATTGATGGTAAGGACGGACTACCGGGAAAGGACGGAAAAAATGGTGCAGATGGTTTGCCCGGTAAGGACGGCACAAATGGGAAAGACGGTAGAGATGGGATTGACGGAAAGGACGGCGTTTCTCCGGATTTGACAAATTATCCGGATACCGATGCTGTAAAAGCACTGGTTCAAGATGCGGTTCAGCCGCTTTTACAGCAAGCACACATTCATAAAAATCTGGATGTTTTAGATGATTTAACGGCAGATGAACTCTCTTTGCTGCGTGCTCTTCAGGAATTCGAGGATGATACAACTTACAATATCCAAACATTCCGGGAAGCCATTGCAGCACTGAATGAAAAGGCACATACCCACGAAAATCAATCCGCATTGGATCAGATCACTGCCGCTAAAATCGCACAATGGGATGCTTTTGGCACACAAATCAACGGGCTTAGTACAAAGGTTACAGTCTATTCGGAAAAGACAGAACGCACTCTGGAGAGCTTGCAAAAGCAAATCGATAACCTGACAAGCGGCAGAAATTACACCGTTCTGTTTCAGTCCGGGCAGAATGCCATTTCGACCTATGCATCAAATCTCAGCATGATTTTGGACGGCGGATATCAGACAATGACAGATTTTCTGGCTGCCTATCCGCAGTTTTGCAGTGCAGCAAATGATTTTGTGCTCTCCTATTCACAGGAGTGCTTCAACTGGGATAAGTCGGTCTTGACCGTTTGTGCAAAGCCATTGTCCCTGACGAAAAATGCGGAAATCGTGATGTCCTATCAGTCGGGTTCCAGCGAAGCCGGAAGTTTGTATCTGGTGCAGAAACCGCAGAAAATTGACATTCCTATTGGTGTGTATGTGAACACAGAGATTGATGCAAATCGTGCGGTTTCTCTGGATTTCCACTGGCTGCAGTCGGATACCTTTATCACCACCATCACAGAATGCACCAGCATTTCTGACGGCGAATATTACCTTGCATGGGTAGGCAGAAGCAACAATTCCCACCCAAAAATCCGATTCCTGAAAGTACTGGAGGACTAAAAATATGATGAAAGATACTATTTGCGTGGCTGTCGGCTTGGTCGGCGGCTTTTTTACTGCCATTTTTGGCGGCTGGGACTCTGCTCTGGTGACACTGGTCGTCTTTATGGCAATCGACTTTTTCACTGGCATCATCACCGCTATGATGAAAAAGTCCAAACACACAGAAAGCGGCGGACTTTCTTCCAAAGCCGGCTGGTTCGGTCTGGCGAAAAAAGTCTGCACTTTAATGCTGATCGTCGTTGCAGTTCGGATGGATATTCTGCTGAATACCAACTACATCCGGGATGCTGTCTGCATCAGCTTTTGCCTGAACGAACTGCTTTCCATCGTAGAAAATACATCGCTCATGGGGATTCCATATCCGCCTGCAATCAAAAAAGCAATTGATGTTCTGCAAACGAAAATCGGCAGAACCGAAGAAACGACCGACAAGGAGGACAAGTAATATGACTATTTTAAGACCAGATGCAACAACGACTCTGAACGGAGTAAAAATCAACGAGTATTTACTCACCAAACACAATCCCAACCACATCGATATGCCCTCTGTTTCCATGGCGGGGAAAATCATTGGTGTGACTGTTCACAACACAGACTGGATCACAGTAGCAAGCGGCACGACCCCTGCGGAACAGTACACAAGGGCAACGGTCAATAACAATATGAATGACGTGCGAGTCCACTATTATGTGGATAATGTGTGTGCATGGCAGAATCTGCCTCACAGCCTGAGTGGCTGGCACGCTGCTGATGGCTCTGGAAACGGCAACAGAAGAACCATCGCCATCGAGTGTATTATGTCCTCTGCATACAATTCCACGGATAAGAAGTCGGAGGACAATTGTGCGAAACTTGCCGCAGCACTTCTGAAACAGTATGGATTGGATATTAACCATCTCTACACGCATACCCACTGGCTGAATGTTCGTGACGGACGAAACGGAACGATTGACCAGTTGAACACCATGTACAATCGGTACAAAATGTGTCCGGCGTACATTTTGCCGCATTGGGCGGAGTTCAAGAAAAAGGTACAGTCTTATTTGAATGCAGGTTCCTCTGCTGCACCTTCTACAAAGCAGCTTTACCGGGTGAGAAAGTCTTGGGCAGATGCGAAGTCGCAGCTGGGTGCATATTCTTCCTTAGAAAACGCAAAAAAAGCCTGCAAAACTGGATACTCTGTATTTGATGCCAACGGAAATGCGGTCTACACCAATGGCAGCAAGTTTACCAAGGGGCAGAAGGTTGCCATTCGTGCCAACACGCCTCTGTTCGCCAGTGCAGAAACTACATCTGTAACCAGAAGAATCAGCGGCACTTACTATCTGTATGACGGCATTGCCTGCAAGAACGGTCGTTATCGGATCACCACAAAGCCGGAGTTCTGCGGAAAGGCACCGGTGGGACGATTTGTGACCGGTTATGTTTCTTGGGATAATTTTGGGGTGATTGGATGAATGCAGAACAAAAAGACCAGATCCGGCAGCTGCACAGCAGCGGTCTGGGTTACAAAAAAATCGCAGCCCAATTAGGGCTGTCCGTCAACACAGTTGCTTCTTTCTGCAAACGGCAGAGAGGAAGCGAATCCTGCCCACACTGTCCGCAGTGTGGGCGTTCTGTTGTGCAGACACCACACCGAAAACCGAAACGATTCTGTTCCACACAATGCCACAACACTTGGTGGAATCACCATGCTGTATCGAAGAACGGCAAATTACAGCAGTTCTGCCCTATCTGCAAGAAGTCTTTTTTTGCCTATCCCAGTTCGCACCGAAAATATTGTTCCCGTCTTTGCTATGGGAAGCACAGAAAGGAAATGACTCATGGAAAAAGAACATTACCATAAGATCATTACGTATCAAACCACAGTTTCGATTTTGAAAAGCTGGATGCGTGCTGGATTGGTCACGCCGGAGGAATTCCAAAAAATCAACACCATAATTGCCGAACGTTCCGGCATATCTTTGTGCAGTATATTCCTTGACTCCTGCCCGATCGTACGGTAATATGTCATCGGAAAGGGGGAGATTATCACGGCACGAGTGATACAAAAAGTTGCATTTCCACAGAAAAAGCCATTCCTGTTGAAACGGACGGCAGCCTATGCCAGAGTGTCCAGCGGAAAGGATGCCATGCTCCATTCTCTGTCAGCACAGGTCAGCTATTACAATCAGCTGATTCAGAGCAATCCGGAGTGGCTGTTCTGCGGTGTTTATGCAGATGAGGCATTGACGGGAACAAAGGAAAATCGGGCGGAATTTCAAAAGCTGCTGAACCGATGCCGGCGTGGAGAAATTGACTTGATTCTGACAAAGTCCATTTCCCGTTTTGCACGAAACACGGTCACCCTGCTGGAAACGGTACGGGAACTGAAAACACTGGGCGTTGATGTCTATTTCGAGGAACAGCGGATTCATTCCATGAGTTCAGACGGCGAACTGATGCTTTCCATTCTGGCATCCTATGCACAGGAGGAAAGCTATTCTGCCAGCGAGAACAAAAAGTGGCAGATGCGAAAGGACTTTGAACAGGGAAAAGTCGGGAGTATGCGAATGCTGGGCTATCGGCGAACCAAGTCCGGAAAACTAGAAATCGTACCGGAGGAGGCAGAAATCGTTAGAATGATTTTTCTATATTATCTGTCTGGTATGGGCAAGCTGGCAATTGCCAAGAAACTGAATGAACAGCAGATATGCACGGTGCGTGGCTGTGCATGGACGACAGAGGACGTAAGGCGAACGCTCCGCAATGAAAAGTACACCGGAAACCTGTTGCTGCAAAAAAGTTTTCGGGAAAATCACATTACCAAGAAAAAGGTGGCTAACATCGGACAGCTTCCGCAGTATTTTGTTGCCGGTTCGCATGAAGCCATCATTTCGCAGGAACAGTTTGATGCGGTGCAGAAACAAATGGCGGAACGACAGAAAAAATATGCCGGTTCCTGTACCACAAACCGATATCCATTTACGCAGAAAATACGGTGTGCCTGCTGCGGCAAATATTACCGCAGAAAAACGACAGTGACCGGTGTGGTCTGGATTTGTTCCACTTACAACACCAAAGGAAAAAAATACTGTCCAACGGCAAAACAGATTCCGGAAAATACGCTGCTCTCTGCCTGCTGTGATGTTTTGGAAATATCGGAATTTGATGCGGAGCAATTTGCGGAACAAATCGAACAGATTCAGATTCCTGCACCCAATGAACTGCAATTCTGCTTTTCGGACGGAACGGAACAAACCGTATCTTGGAAAGACCGTTCCCGTTCGGAAAGCTGGACGGCGGAAATGCGAGAGAAAGCGAGGCAGAAAAAATGGCGACAGTCCTAAAAATACCGGCAAAGTTTCATCCCATAACGCATTTGCCGGAAACCAAAGTGCAGAAACGCAGAGTGGCAGCCTATGCCAGAGTTTCCACGGATTCCGAGGAGCAGCAGACCTCTTATGCTGCACAGGTAGATCGTTACACCAAGTACATTCAGGAACGGGCAGACTGGGAGTTTGTTGCAGTCTATACCGATGAGGGCATTTCTGCCCTGAATACCAAACATCGGGACGGTTTCAATCGCATGGTGGCAGATGCTCTGGACGGCAAGATCGATTTGATTGTCACCAAGTCAGTCAGCCGGTTTGCACGAAACACCGTAGATTCTTTGACAACTGTGCGAAAGCTGAAAGAAAAAGGCGTGGAGGTGTTTTTTGAGAAAGAAAACATCTACACGCTGGATTCCAAGGGCGAGCTGCTGATCACCATCATGTCCAGTCTGGCACAGGAGGAGAGCCGTTCTATTTCGGAGAATGTAACTTGGGGACAGCGAAAGCGAATGGCGGACGGCAAGGTCAGCCTGCCGTACAAGCATTTTCTGGGCTATCGAAAAGGTGCAGATGGCTTGCCGGAAATTGTGCCGGAAGAGGCGGAGATTGTTCGGAACATCTATCGTTGGTTTATGGAGGGGAAAACGCCGACTGGCATTGCGAGAACATTGACAGAACAGGGCGTTCCGACACCTGCCGGAAAGGAGCAATGGTGTTCCAGCACAGTGAAAAGCATTCTGACCAATGAAAAATACAAGGGCTCTGCTCTATTGCAAAAGAGATTTACGGTGGATTTCCTCACGAAAAAATCTAAGGTGAATGAGGGCGAAGTGCCCCAATACTACATTGAGGAAAGTCACCCTGCCATCATAGTGCCGGAGGAATTTGAACTGGTGCAGGCAGAATTGCTGCGGAGGCAAAATCTACGGCGGCAGTACAATGGAAAGAGCGTATTTGCTGCCCGGCTTGTCTGCGGCGACTGCGGAAATTTCTTCGGGGCAAAGGTCTGGCATTCCAACAGCAAGTATCGGCAGGTGATCTGGCAGTGCAATCACAAATTCCAAGGGGTGTGCAAATGCCAGACACCCCATTTGCAAGAGAGCGTCATACAGCAGCGGTTTCAGGCAGCCGTTCAGGAATTGCTGCAAAAGCGGAAGTTCTGGAAAACTGTCAGGTAATGCTGGAACTGCTTACGGACTGTACAGATTTAGAGCGTCAATTGCAGGAAATGGAAACGCAGAAAATGCGGATTTCGGAACAGGTGCAGGGATATGTTCGGGAGAATAGTGAAATCGTGCAGGATCAGGAAAAGTATGAGGAACGGTATCAGGCACTGGTGGGACAATACGAACCGCTGCAGAAACAAGAAACCGCTCTGCAGGAACGGCGAGCAGAGCGATTGGCAAGACGGGAACAGATTCAGGGCTTTCAAAGAGTATTGAACGGACAAAATGGGATGCTGCCAGAATTTGATACACAATTGTGGCTGGCTGCTGTAGAAAAAGCAGTGGTGCATCGAGATGGAAAAATCGTGTTTGTTTTGAAAGATGGGACGGAGTTGGTGCAGAAAATTTGAGGGGAGTGGGGTGCAGAATGCACTCCCTTTGCTTTTCGGGTGTGCATTGTATCATTTGTGACGTGCGTTTCCATAACCGCACTGCACAAATGATACAATTGTGCA
>OIWS01003750.1_pt1 | contig 10425 bp, 10 predicted proteins | sample 1587611 | NCBI WGS metagenome assembly OIWS01 (sample SAMEA3888919, study PRJEB22519) | human gut metagenome | biome: human gut; feature: human-associated habitat; material: faeces | place: Denmark | collected 2010 | reverse complement strand
ATGATCCAGGACATCGGCCGCTGGCTGGTGCTGGGATTGCTCGTCGCAGGGCTGATTACGATTCTGGTGCCCGACAACTTTTTCGCCTCGTTCGCCGACAAGCCGCTGCTGAATATGGCCGTCGTGCTGCTCTTCTCGATTCCGATGTATCTCTGTGCCACGGGATCGATTCCGATTGCGGCGGCGCTGATGCTCAAAGGGTTGTCGCCCGGTGCGGCGCTGGTACTGCTCATGGCGGGACCGGCGACCAACACGGCGTCGATTCTGGTGATCGGCAAGGTGCTGGGACGCCGCACGCTGGCGGCCTACCTGGGGGCGATCGTCGCGGGAGCCGTGGGCTTCGGGCTGGCGATCGACTATCTGCTGCCGGCGGCGTGGTTCTTCCCTTCGGGGGCGGTACATGCGGCCTGCCACGGCAAGGCGGGCTATTCGTGGGTGGAGGTCGCGTCGAGCGCGCTGCTCGCGGCTCTGCTGGCCTATGCCCTGATGAAACGGTTCATTCACAGAAAAAACGATACGAGTATGACCAAACAGATTTATCGTGTGGGCGGCATGAGCTGCAACCACTGCAAGGCCAGCGTCGAGAAGAATCTCGCGCTGCTGCCCTCCGTCACGGCCGTCGAAGTCGATCTGACGGCGGGAACGGTGGCTGTCGAGGGGACGGCGGACGCCGCCGAGATTCAGAAGGTGATCGAGGAGTTGGGCTTCGAGTACAAGGGGCGCGTATAAATAACCTCTTCCGATCGGATGAAAGGCGTCCTGCGGCAACTGCCGCAGGACGCCTTTGTTTTGGACGCAGTGTTCTACTCTGTTCCAGCCGTTCGGTTCGCAACGGCGGAATCCGCGTCGCGGAGGTCGCAGACCATGATATATTCTTCGAGTGTCCGTTTCACGGTGCGGAATCCGAGCCGGCGGTAGAGACGCACGGCCGGATTCCGGCGCTGCACCGAAAGCGAGGCTTCCGGATACCCTGCTGCGGAGAGCCGTTGCAGCATCTCGCGCATCAACCGTGTGCCGATGCCCTGTCCCCGGCAGGGAGCCGCGACCGACAGGACGAATTCGGGAATGCCTTCGCCGATATATCCGTAGGCCCGAATGCAGCGCACCCAGACCATTCCGACGACGTGCCCTTCCGCTTGCGCGACCAGGCAGCGGTCGTCGGGAAGTGTGCCGAAATCCGCGATGTAGATGCGCAGCGACGGATGTTCGACGATCTGTCGCGGCAGGGGCGACGACGGGTCGCTGCGATAGATCGCGTCGTAGAGAAAATCGGCCAACAGCGGGAATTCCTCCCTGCGAATCGGACGTATCGTGAGTTCCATGCTTCGAAGATAGCGATTTTTTTTGGGAGGGGGCGAAAGCGGATTTACGTTTGGTTACCCGTGCGGTTCAACGCCGGCGGCCGGTACTGCACGAGCTTCGGCGAGTTGCAGTCCGCCGCATGGGGCGGCGGCGAACTGTCGGCATCGCTGAGCGATGCCGTGCTTTTCCGATTGTAGACACACCAAAAAGGGATATGTCCCGAAAGAACATATCCCCTTTTGATGCTGCGAGTGCCGTGTCTGCTTATTTCTCGATCAGCGAGATCGATCGCTGGATGAACTCCGTCAGGTTTTTGCCTTTGAGCATCCCGTTGGTGAGCAGTGCCAGGTCGATGATCTGCCGCACGAGCGAATCCTTCTCGCCGATCTGGCGCAGCCGTTCGTTGCGTTCGTCGCGCAGCGTGACGACCTTCTTCGACAACTCCTCGCGCTGGTTTTTCTCCTCGGCGGTGAGCTCCTCCTCCTTTTTCTTGTCGATCGTCTCCTCGAACCGCTTCTCCTCCTGCACGGCGGCATCGATCTTCTTGGTGATCGATTTGAGTTTGTCGCCGTACTCCTTCTCGACGTTTTGGAGGATGTCGATCACGATCGGGTGGTTGCCGTTGACGACGAGGGTGAAGTTGTCGGGCATCTGACCGTAGAACTGGCTCATGCCTCCGCCGCTCATGGCGGCCATCTCCTTCATGCGGCGCATGAACTCGTTCTGCGTGATGACGACGGGCGCTTCGCCGGCTGCCATCGGCTCGAAGGCGATGTTGTAGTGGATCTTCTCGTCGTGCGGCATCTGCGCTTCGAAGACGGGGCGCAGAATCTCCTGCTGCGCCTCCGAGAGCGACATTTTGAGCGAGTCCTCCTTCTGGATCAATTTGTCCACGATGTCGCTGTCGACGCGCACGAAGCGCTGCTCCTTGTGCTTCGACTCGTACCAGTTGACGTAGTGGTTGTCGAGCGGGCCGTTCATTTCGAGCACGTCGTAGCCTTTGCCCTTCGCGGCTTCGAGGGCCGCGAGTTTGGCGACGGGGTCGTCGACGTAGAGGAAGACGAGCGTCTGGTGCTTGTCGGTCTGGTTGGCCTTGACCAGCTCCTCGTATTCGGCGGGCGTGAAGTATTTGCCATCGGTATTCTTCCACAGCATGAACGACTGCGCCTTTTCAGCGAATTTCTCATCGGTGAGGATTCCGTACTGGATGAAGATTTTCAGATCGTCCCACTTCTTCTCGAATTCGGGGCGCATGGTGTTGAACAACTCCTGCAAGCGGTCGGCCACCTTGCGCGTGATGTAGTTCGAGATCTTCTTGACGTTCGAATCGCTTTGGAGATAGCTGCGCGAGACGTTGAGCGGGATGTCGGGCGAATCGATCACGCCGTGCAGCAGCGTGAGGTACTCCGGTACGATTCCCTCGACCTGATCCGTCACGTAGACTTGGTTGGAGTAGAGCTGGATCTTGTTCTTCTGAATCTCGAAGTTGTTGCGGATCTTCGGGAAGTAGAGAATGCCCGTCAGGTGGAACGGATAGTCGATGTTCAGGTGGATCGAGAAGAGCGGCTCTTCGCCCGTCGGGTAGAGCTCGTGGTAGAACTCCTTGTACTGTTCTTCGGTGATGTCGGCCGGCTTGCGCATCCACAGCGGATCGGTGTCGTTGACGATGTTGTCCTTGTCGGTATCGACATACTTGCCGTCCTTCCACTCCTTGACCTTGCCGAAGGCGATGGGAACGGGCAGGAACCGGCAGTATTTGCGCAGCAATTCCTCGATTTTGGCCGCTTCGGCGTACTCCTTGGCCTCTTCGGAGAGGTGCAGGACGATCGTCGTCCCGCGGTCGTGCGCCTCGTCGCTCTCCTCCATCGAGAACTCGGGCGAGCCGTTGCACTCCCAATGCACGGTCTTGCTGCCCTCCTTGTAGGATCTGGTGATGATCTCCACCTTGTCCGCGACCATGAACGAAGAGTAGAACCCCAGACCGAAGTGGCCGATGATCGCCTGATCCTTGTACTTGGCCATGAACTCCTCGGCGCCCGAGAAGGCGATCTGGTTGATGTAGCGGTCGACCTCGTCGGCCGTCATGCCGATTCCGCGGTCGGTGATCGTGAGCAGCCGCTTGTCGGTGTCCACCGCAATGCGGATCGTCAGGTCGCCCAATTCACCCTGCATTTCGCCACGCGAAGCCAGTGCTTTGAGTTTCTGCGTGGCGTCGACTGCGTTCGACACCAATTCGCGCAGGAAGATTTCGTGGTCGGAATAGAGGAATTTCTTGATGACGGGAAAGATGTTTTCGGTCGTCACCCCGATTTTACCGTTTGTCATAGTCGTATTCTGGTTTTAGTCTGTTTTTTCCGTTCGCGGAGAGATCAAACTATGTGCCAGCGCACGTTTCCTGCCAGAATGACAGCCGGAGACTGACAAAAACAAGACTGAACTCTTGCTCAACCTCCTGCTTAATAGTTACACTTTAAGTGAAGCGTTTCAGCGTGGATGGTGACTTGCATAGCTTGATACGGTCTATGACCTTCAAATCGAAGTATTAAATCTGTTTCCGAAGGTTTATCCGGTGCTTGAATAGTCATTTTTCCGGAGGTTATAGAATAATCGGGATTACGAATGAAATACAGACTGTTATGACCTACATAAAACCTCCACTTATCTTGCATACGTTGATATGCAAAAGCTCCAACATTCTCTTCGCTTTTGAGAGAGAAAGTGATCTCTCTCAGCTCGTTGACCTTGAAATCCGTTTCGAGATTTGTTGCAGTAAATATAGGTGGTGCGGGATTGACGATGAGAGATGCCGAGACGCAGGAGGAATATGTCTCGGATAGAACGGTAATATCTATCGTCGAATAATTGCTTGCTTCTGACTTCTTAGAAGGTGCTGTGATTTCAATTGTTCCATTGTATCCACCGTCTGCGGAAGGTTCGAACTTAAGTAATTTATATTTCCAAGGTTCAGTAATAACTACCTCCAGTTTCAAATTCGTGGCTTCCGGTCCCGTTACGTTGAAATCGAATATTTTTACGTCTTTAGGAAAACAAGTGATCATCTTTTGAGAAAGATTGATGGTAAAAGGCGCAACGGGAGAATCTCCTTCCGATCCTTTTTGACAATTAGTAAGGAGCAAAAGAACGGCTAATCCGCATAAATACTTTTTCATAAGGGGCATGATTTGGGAGTTTCTCAAAAATAGTAAAATGTTTTATCATAAAAAATAAAACAAATAGTTTTTTTAGAGAAATCGCGATTCCTTCCCTACTTCATCGCCGCAGCGAGCGCCTCGACGAACCATTGCGGGGCGCGTGTCGGACGGTGCGTGTCGGCATGGAGAAAACCCAGCGTCGTCATGCCCGTGTTGAGCAGTTCGCCCTGCGAGTTGTAGACCTCGTATTCGAAACGGATGCGCGCCGTAGGCATTTCGCGCAGTAGGATGCGCACCGTAAGGCAGTCGTCGAAGAAAGCCGGACGTTTGTAGACCGACTGCACCTCCAGGATCGGCATGATGATGCCCTTTCGTTCCATGTCGGCGTAGGAGAGCCCCATCGAGCGCATCAGGTCGGAGCGCGCCTCTTCGTAGTAGCAGATGTAGTTCGAGTGGTGGACGAACCCCATTTGGTCGGTATGCTTGTACCAGACCCGGATTTTGGTGTCGTGTGTAATCATAGTGCGGTAAATTCGATAATGCTCTTTTCTTTGGTAAACGGCCGGTCCAGATGCGGCGCTCCTTCGGAAGGAATGAAGAGTCTCGCCGGTACACCGTCAGCCGTGACGGGATACTCGCCCGCAGGCGGCAGCAGCTTGTAGGGGTCGTCGATGCGGAGGGAGCCGCGGGCGACGTCGGCCATCAGCAGATAGGGATGTCCCAGCATACGGGCGGCGCGGGCCATCTCGGCGTGTTCGACGAGCGACCGGACGACGGTCGAACTGACCTTTTCGCCGCCGACGCTGAACGGTTCGATCCGGTACAGCCGCAACGTCGGCCGCTCCGATGAGCGCAGCGAACCGTAGTCGCCCTCCTTGTTGTGCCCGAAGTGGTGGTTATACCCCATTACGAGTGTTTCGACGCCCAGTTTTCCGATCAGGTCGCGGCGGATGAAATCGGCGGAACCCGTCCGGCTGAATTCGCGGGTGAAAGGGATGACGACCAGATTGTCGATGCCGGCCCGTTCGAGCAGCCAGGCCTTCTCGTCGAGCGTCGTGAGCAGGCGCAGATCGGTCTGTGTTTCGAGTACGATGCGCGGGTGGGGCGAGAATGTGACGACGATACTTTCGCCGTCGCGTTCGCGGGCGAAGCGGCGCACGGCCGCGAGCAACTCGCTGTGACCGCCGTGTACGCCGTCGAACGATCCGACGGTAGCCGCCGGGTGGCGGAATGCGGGGAGCCGGTCGATTCCGTGGAAAACTTTCATCGTGCCTCGGTTCAGTCGTCGGTCGGGTTCTCCTCGTTCTCCTTGACGAAATAGGCGACCTTTTCGAGCAGCGTGGTGATGTCGTAGTTCTCGACCACGATGCCGCGCGGGAAGTTGAGCGGCCGCGAGGTGAAGTTGAGCACGCCCTTGATGCCGGCGTTGACGATCGGGACGACCAGTTCGTCGGCTACGCGCGAGGGAGACGAGACGATGACGATGTCGATGTCCTTGTCCTCGACCACCTCCTCGAATGTCTCCATATGGTGGCACGGAATGCCGTCTATCGTCTGGCCGACCTTCGCGGGGTCGATGTCGAACGCGGTGGTGATCTTCAATTTCAGGCCGCGGCCGTTGAAATACTTGGTGATGGCCTGGCCGAGGTGTCCCATGCCGATGACGGCGATGTTGGTCACCGTGTCGCTGTCGAGGATGTTGCTGATGAAATCGATGAGCACCTTCACGTCGTAGCCCTTCTTCGTGTCGCTCGAAAAGCCGATGAGCATCAGGTCGCGGCGCACCTGCACCGCCGTGATGCCGTGGATGCCGGCCAGCACGTGGGAGAAGATGTGGGTAATCCCCTGCTTGTGGCAGGAGAGCAGCGTACGGCGGTACTCGCTCAGCCGTTCGATCGTTTTTTCGGGGATATTGGAAGATGCCATGGTCGGATTATTCGAGTGTGATGGTATAGTTGTCGTTGTAGACGACACGCACCCATTCGGTGTTGACGCGGTTGCCGTCGGCCGTCCGCGTAAAGCGGTAAGGCGTCTGGAGCGGCGTGAAGGTCTCGTCGTCGAAAAAGCCGTTGATGTCGTCGAACATCGCCGAGCCGAACAGGACGGCCGCGTCGTACCCCCGATAGGAGTAGAGCGTCGGCAGCGAACCGAATGCGGAGATATAGCGGTTGTCGAAGGTGCGGATGCGTTCGTCGTCGCGTTTGGCGTGATAGGTCGAGATGAAATTCACTCGATTCTTGAAAAAGAGGTTGCGGTCGATGTTGCCGAACCGGTTCCAGTGCGGGCCGCCGATGACGTCGTACTGCGGTGCGGAGTGGCCGCGGGCGATGATATTGCTGCTGGCCGAGGCCAGTGCGGCGAGGATCGAGTCGACCTCGGTCTCTTTGCCCGACAATACGACGAGCAGGGCGCTGTCGCGGGCCGAGAGGATGCTGCCGATGTTGCTACCCTGCTCGTAGCGGAACGTTTCGTACCCCACGTCGGGAATCAGCGCCTTGACGGCCTGTTCGAACGTCGTGTCGGTGTGCTGGCTGTAAATCAGTACGACCCTGCGGCCGCTGTTGAGCGGCCGGGCGAGTTTCGCGTATTTCCGGGCGGGATCGGGCGCCATTTGGAAGAGGACGTCGCTGTGCGTATGGTCGATCGTCGCCAGCGGTGAAACGACCGGAATACCCTCCTGCTCGGCGATGCGCAGGACGGGTGCCAGTTCGTCTTCGTACACGGGGCCGACGATCAGTTGCGAGCGGGCGAGAGCGCTGTCGGCGACGAGTGTCGCGACCTTCGCGGGATCGTGCGCCGTGTCGAAAACGTCGAGCCGTACCGACCGGCCGTCGCGGCGGAGCCGGTCGACGCCCAGCAGGAATCCCTGATAGAATTCGGTATAGCTGGCATTGGGGCGCCCGTCGGTCGTGGCGGGCAGCAGCAGCGACAAGCGGAGCGCGGCGTCCGGCGCGAGCGTCAGGAGTTTTTCGGCGGGCGGCCGCACCGTCAGCGTGTCGGCCGGTTGCTCGGCGGTGGCGGGTGCATCGGCCGTCGGCAACTTGATGATCGCACCGGCTTTGAGCGTTGCGGACGAAAGGCCTTCGTTGAGTTCCGAGAGCGTTTGCTCCGTAGTCCGGTTGGCGTGGGCGAGCGAATACATCGTATCGCCCGGTCGGACGACGTAATAGCGGAAACCGTCGGTCGGAACGCTGTTCAGCTTCTCCTTGTACTCTTCCAATTCGGCGAGATTCTCGGCGTTGCTGGTCTTGCCCACCTCCTTTTTCCGTACCAGCAGCGTGCCGCCGATCGTCAGGTGCGTAGGATCGAGATTCTCGTTATCCTCCAGCAGCGTCTCGACCGAAATGCCGTAGCGCTTCGAAATGGCGTAGAGCGTCTCGTGCGCCTCCACCGTATGCAGAATGAACTTTTTGCGGAGTTTCTTCTCCTGTCTGGCCGTGAGCGGCGCTTCGTCGGGTTGCATCTGCGGGGCGGGAACCGGAATTTTGACGTTCTGGTCGGCTTTCAACACGTCGGCCATCGTCGGATTGTACGCCACGAGCGTCTGCTCGCTCACGCCGTAGAGCCGCGCGATCGAGTAGAGCGTCTGGCCGGGCTGCACGGTGTGGATGTAGAACTTCTCGCCGCCGATATAGACGATCGTCTCCGACTTCTGCGACTGCGGAGCCGACGCCGATACGGGCGTCAACCCGATGCAGAGACATGCCGCCGTTATGAGAATCGGTCTGTACATACGCATCTAACGTTTCTTCTCCTTCGAGCCGCGCAGCCGGATTTCGGTGATGACCTTTTTCGTGTAGAGCGGGAAATCGCCGTTCATCATCCAGTTGTAGTAGCTCGGTTCCGACTCGAATATTTCGGCTACGCAGCGGCCTTTGTACTTTCCGAAGCCGAAGACCTCCTCCCCTTTCTCGTTATAGAGAATGCGTCCGGCGTAGTCGGCCGACTCGTTGCGCGTGGAGAATTCGGCCAGGAAATCGATGTCGTTTTCCAGGTTGTCGTAGCGGTCCAGCTGCGCTTTGAGCACCTCGTAGGTCGCCAGCGTATCGGCTTCGGCCGAATGGGCGTTCGTGAGGTCCTTGTCGCAGTAGAACTTGTAGGCGGCTACGAGCGTACGCTGCTCCATCTTGTGAAAGATGTTCTGCACGTCGACGAAGCGGCGCCGCTTGAAGTCGACGCTGATGCCGGCGCGCATGAACTCCTCGACGAGCATCGGCAGGTCGAAACGGTTGGAGTTGAATCCTCCGAAGTCGCAGCCGGCGATGAACTGTTCGAGCGACCGGGCGATCTGCGCGAAGGTCGGACACTCCTTCACATCCTCGTCGGTGATGCCGTGGATGGCGGTCGCCTCTTCGGGGATGTGTATGCCGGGGTTGATCTTGCGGGTCTTGACGATCTCCTCGCCGTCGGGCATCACCTTGACCATCGAGATCTCGACGATACGGTCTTTGGCGGTGTCAACGCCGGTGGTTTCCAGATCGAAAAAGACGATGGGACGTTTGAGGTTCAGTTTCATGCTTCGGTCTTTTTGCGGAACAGTCCGCGGATCAGGTCGAGCGCCTCGGCGGCGTTGCTGCGGAAGGTGTCGGAGGCGTCCTTCACCTTGTTCGCGACGGCGTCGCCCAGCACCTCTTCGAACGTGTCGAGTACGCGGGTGCAGACCTCTTCGGCGTAGCCGGTGCGGCGGGCTACTTCGCCGATCAATTCACGTTTGTTCATCGTCGTCAGGCATTGATCATCATCGGCATGAGCAGCATCAGCGTGTCGCTGGACTGCTTTTCGTCATAAACGGGCTTGAAAACGCCCGCACGGGTAGAATCGGCCAGCTCGATCACCACCGTTGGCGTCTCGATGTTCGAGAGGATCTCGACGAGGAAGGTCGACTTGAACCCGATGGTGATCGACTGTCCGTCGTAACTGCACGAGATCGTCTCGTTGGCCGACATCGAGTAGTCGATGTCCTGCGCCGTGAGGTTGATCTTGTTGTCGGCGATGTCCATGCGGATGAGGTTGGTTGCCGGATTCGAGCAGACGGCCACGCGCTTGATGCCATTGACCAGTTCGATGCGGTCGATGAGCACCTTGTTGGGGTTGGCCGTCGGGATGACGGCGTTGTAGTTGGGATAGCTGCCCTCGATCAGACGGCACACCAACGTGTGGTTTTTGAGGTTGAAGAGTACGTTCTTCGAGTCGAACGACACCTTGACCGGCGCTTCCTCTTTGAGCAGCATGCCTTTGAGCAGGTTCGCCGGTTTCTTGGGCAGGATGAAAGCCGCCGTCAGCTCGCTCGGCTGCTCCGAGGAGTACTTCACCAACTTGTGGGCGTCGGTGGCCACGAACGTGATCGACGCGGGCTCGATGTTGATGTAGACGCCGTTCATGATCGGACGCAGTTCGTCGTCGGCCGTCGCGAAGATCGTTTTGTTGATGCCCGTAAGCAACATGTCCGCGTCGGCGTCGAGTTCCCGGCGGGATTCCGGATTCAGTTCCGGCAGGTTCGGATAGCTCAGCCCCGAAGTGCCGGGAATGGTCAGCTTACCGGTTTTCCAGCTTACCTGGATCTCCCAGGTCGATTCGTTGGCTTCGATCGTCAGCGGCTGTTCCGAGAACTCTTTCAGCGAGTCGAGCATCAGTTTTACCGGGACGGCGATCAGTCCTTCTTCTTCCATATTGTCCACTTTCAGCGATCCGATCAGCGTGGTTTCCAGATCCGAAGCGGTGATTTTGAGGACGCCTTCCTTCAGGTCGAACAGGAAGTTGTCCAGAATGGGCAGCGTGTTTTTGTTGCTGACGACTTTACTCGAGGTTTGCAGCACGTTCAGCAGCGCGGTAGAAGATACGACGAATTTCATATGTTATACATTTTAGTGTTTTATATGCATTTGAACCAAATTCCAACTTCAAAGATAATTCAAAAAATTACAATCCGGCCAGCTTTTCGAGGGACATTTTGATCATCTTATCAACAAAA
>OIWS01003749.1_pt1 | contig 10425 bp, 8 predicted proteins | sample 1587611 | NCBI WGS metagenome assembly OIWS01 (sample SAMEA3888919, study PRJEB22519) | human gut metagenome | biome: human gut; feature: human-associated habitat; material: faeces | place: Denmark | collected 2010 | reverse complement strand
GCTCATTAGGTTCATGCCCTAAAGGTCGTGGGTTCAAGTCCCGCCTCCGCAACCATAATGATTGACTCATAAGTCAAAATTGCCTCCTACAGCCAGCAGATGGACGAGCTGCAGGAGCGACAGCGAGAACTCAAAGCAACGGCAGGACGATTCGCGGAAGTGAAATACTGGATGGACGCATTCAGAGAGCATGTCTACAGCGGAGAAAAGATGGACACCACAGACGCGGTGGTGCTACGCCAGCTCACCGACAGAATCGTGGTGTACGATGATCGGCTGGAGATCCATCTGCGGATCGGAGGTACACTGGAGCAGAAATATCTGTAAGTGACAAATACCGGCAAGAATTGCGCATTGTCGATGGTATAATAAAGTAATTCGCAGATGCCGGTAACAACGGATATGTCCGTTTTATGGTACACATCATACTGTATTATAAAGATAAACATACTGGTATGACATAGGAATTTTCAAAAACCCATTTACAAATCATAAAAAAGATGCTATAATTTCATTACCAAAAAGGTAACAAAAAGAGGCGATCTGTTTTTTGAATGGAAATTCTGTATAAAAACAAAACTGCAGAGCAGCAGTTTTCATCAAAGTACAAAAGCAAATGGAGATATCCTGAGCAGGTGAAGACAAAACTGCAAGCTGCAGAAAACGCATTCAAAGCAGCAACATCGCTACAAGATATTGCGAGTTACCCGCCTTTTCATTTTCATCCCCTGAAAGGCGACCGCAAACACGAGTGGAGCATATACTTAGGGAATACGGGATACCGAGTTGCATTGATTCCGTGTGACGACGACGGCAATACCATTACGAGTGGCGACATTATAGCTCAGTGCAAGAAAATAAAAGTGGTGTTGGTTACGGAGGTATCGAACCATTATGAGTAACATTATAAATTATAGTGACATTATGGCGTTCCATCCGGGATATTACGTTGCTGAAATCGTTGAGGATATGGGGATTACTCAAGATGAATTTGCAACACGGTTGGGAACGACAGGAAAAACACTTAGTAAATTGATAAGTGGTCAAATTAATCTATCAAATGACCTTGCAAAAAAACTATCTGCAATGCTTGGAAGCAGTGTTGATTTTTGGTTGAATTTGCAAACCGCATTCGAGGAAAAAGTCATCGAAATTGAACGTCAAAAGGAACTGGACGAGCAAGCAGTAGTCGTTTCGATGATTGACTATTCTTTCTTCGAAAAAGTCGCAAAACTTCCCGCGACACGATCTGTATCTGAAAAAATAACAAACCTTTGTCGGTACTTAGTTGTTTCAGATCTTAGAATTTTAGCGCAACCTGACTTTTTGGCAAATTTCAGAACGGGTATTAGTAACATTGAAGAAAAGAATATCGTGAACGCACAAGCGTGGCTACAAACAGCTATTAATTTCGCAAAACAAGTTAAAACTGAGCCGTTTAGCGCAGAAAAACTAAAATCTTATTTGCCAGAGATAAGAAACATGACTGTACAAGATCCGGATGTGTTCCTTCCAAGACTGCGCAGCATATTTGCAGAGTGCGGTATAGCTTTCGTGCTACTCCCGCATCTTAAAAATTCTGGAATTAATGGAGTTGTAAAATGGATTGCACAGGATCGTGTTGTATTAGCAATGAATGATCGGCGCGCCTACGCGGACACGTTTTGGTTCTCGTTATTCCATGAGATCAAGCATGTATTGCAACAAAAAACAAAGACGGTTTTTGTTAGTGCAAGTTCTCAGGAAATGCGCGTTATGGATGCTAGATTGGAGACAGAGGCAGACGATTTTGCGCAGAACTATTTGATCCCGTCAAAGGATTACCGTAGATTTGCACCTAATAAATACACATCAGATGCTCAAATAGTCGCCTTTGCTAGAAGTATTGGTATTCACCCCGGCGTGGTAGCAGGACGTCTTCAACATGATGGAATTATTGCCTCTAATAGATGTGCTGGTCTGCGTCAAAAGTATAAGATTATTTTGCAGTAACTTTTGGTGCAAACACCCTGCATTTACGCACCGTTTGGTGCTAACATCGCAGAACGAGTGTTCATAACAGATTTGAGTTATGAACACTCGTTTTGTGCTTCTTTTTTGAGCAAGACTGGCCTGCTCTTTTTATGTCGGGATGTACTCCACAGCAATTCCTGTAACATAATACTCCGTCAGCGGCGCTTTCGGGATATCAATATAGCCCAGAAAATAATGAGGTCGTAAATATTTTCTCTCATTAAAAATTTTTCCTCAGTTACTCTAGATAAGGAGTGCTTTTGGGGCAGGGGCTTTTTGCAAATGGCTTAAAATATTTTTCAAAGCGCAATAAAGACGCAACCAACAGATCACTCCAAAAGCTGCGCCTCTGCATTTTTTGGTATTCAATTTTGCAATGCGTTATTTTAGCAGGCAGACCGTTTTTACTCCTATCTTGAAAAAACGGTATTTATCAGGGTGCCCCCTGACCGACCAATGTATTCAAATAGAATTCATAATATTGAGCAAACTCTGATAGCTATCTACATCGTGGTATACGACATTACTGGTAGACATCTCATTAAACAGCTTCTTGGCACAAGAGATTTTCGCCTGCTCAATGGGACGCAACTCAAGACTTTCCATTGTGCCTTTCGTTTCGGCTATGAAGAAAATGTGCTTGACCGTACCTTCATAGAAAGCAATTGCCCAGTCCGGCGAATAGTTGCCCACCGGCGTGGGAATTTGGAAGGTTCTTGGCAGCTTGGCATAGACACACACCTCATCCGCAGCATCCAAATCTTCAGCAAATTTTCTCTCAATGCTCTTATCCGCCGATCCATCCGTGAACACATAGTCCTGAATGGCCTTCTTTGCGAGAAATGCCTTATCAAAGCTCTGCGTTGCCTTTTCAGCCGTGAAGATAGAGCTGTCATATTCACCCTCAATGGTGTCGTAGGAAATGTGCTCTACTATCATCGTGGCTTTCTGCTCATTGATGAGCCGGATGACCTTCGTGATGAACTCCTCCGGGTTGTTCTTGAACATATAGAGCTTGTCCACACGGATGCCTTGCAGGATTGCAGAAACCGTGCGCCGTGTCAGAACAGTGCCCTCTGCAATTTTTCCGATGAGATCGTACTTGATCTGACTGGTTTCGGCGTGTTTGAGCGTCTTTGTCTGTGTCTTTTCACCGGTGAAGGATGCTCCACGCTCAATCTCATACTCGTTCATCTCTGTTTTCTGCCGTCCGATGGTGGTCGTGTATTGCAGCTCGGAAACAAAGAGCTTTTCGTCAATATGAGCGATAGCCTTGCGAATCAGCTCGGCGCTGTCAAAATCAACGGTGTAGGCGTACTTATGGTTGATCTCACGCCAAAGCGCCTGAAACTCTTTTTTAGCGAAGTTCTCATTAAGCGGGTTATCTTTGACCTTGGTTTCGTGACCGTCGGAGAACATATCCTTGAGGACACTGTCATCATAGACTGCCTGAATGAGCGTGTGGATACCGTCTGCAATCGGCCCCAATTCCTCCGGCAGCTTTGCAACGGTTCCGTTCTTAATATCCTGACGGTACTTGTCCGTCACCTTGCGCTTCATATCCACATAGCCGTTCTGAATGAGGTAGAATTCGATGGCATTGGCTTTTTCATCGTCGATAAGCGTCGGCACATCGTCCACCTTGACATATTTGCCCTTGAAGTATTCGCTTGTAGCAACCGTGGGTCTGTCATAAAGCACGGTCTTAATATCCGACTGCAAGTCTGCTACAAAGGTCTTGTAGCTTTCGCTGGCGACCACCGTCAGCGTGTTGATCTCGTGAACGCTGTCGCCGCAGCTCTGTACATCCATACGGTTGCCATCCTGATTGACGCAAAGGCGCAGACCACGACCGACTTCCTGCCGCTTCGCCGTGTTGCTGTCGGAGTGCTTCAGAGTACAGATTTGGAACACATTCGGGTTATCCCAGCCCTCACGCAGTGCGGAGTGGGAGAAGATAAACCGTGTCGGTTCGTCAAAGGAAAGCAGCCGTTCCTTGTTTTTCAGAATCAGGTCATAGGCGGAAATATCGTCTGAGAACTCGCTGCCACGCTTGAGCTGGCTGTCCACGCTGCGCCCGGTTTTCTTATCGATGCTGAAATAGCCCTTATGTACCCGGCTCACATCGCTGCAAGTGGATTTGAGATATTTCTGATACGGCGTGTCAAACATCGTAATGTACTCGTTCAGAATGGCAAGATACTCCTGCTCAAACATCACGCCGTATTCGCCAAGCACCTCGTCGCCGTTTTCGTCGTACTGGCGGTATTTTGCCACTTCGTCGATGAAGAACAGGGACAGGCACTTGATGCCCATATTAAAGAGCTTTTCTTCTTTCTCAAAGTGGGAAAGGATGGTTTCTCTGATTTGAATGCGGCGCATATCTTTTTCGGACACATCGCCCACCACATCACCGGCTTTGATGACTTCGCCGTTGGTGAAGGTCACGGTGCCACGCAGCGGGTCAATTTCAGAGATGGTGTACCCCTTGTACTGTTCCATTTTCTGCGAAACAAAGTAGAGGTCGTCACCAACGCCAAGAATACGGGTTTCACGGTTGATGGACTTGTTATAGCCAATCTCCAGCTCGATTTTTGCCATCGGCGGCTTTTTGCTGGAAAGAACGATTTGTTCAAGGTAGAGGTAGCTGTCCGTACCACGGAAGTTTTTGACCTCAAAGCCCTTGACCTCGATTTTCTTGACCAACCGCTTGTTGAAAGCATCCAGCGCATCCAGCACATAGACAAGGTTGTGCTGCTTGGCGTGTGTAGCCGAGTAGTTGAGCGAGAATAGCGGATTGAAGTTCTTCAGTGCTTTCTGCGTCACATCGCCACCCATTTTCTGCGGCTCGTCCAAAATAATGATCGGACGGTTTGCCTTGATAACATCGATTGGGCGGCGGGAGCCAAATTCATCCCGTTTGGAGTAGATGATACGGGCTTCTTTGCTCTTACCGTCCTCTTTCAGTGAGGAGGCAAACGCCTGCGTGTTGATGATCATCACATTGATGCCGGAGCTGCTCGAAAAGTTATCCAACTGGTTCAGGTTGGAGCTGTTGTAGATGAAGAAGCGAGCTTTCTTGCCGTAATGCTCCATAAAGTGGTCTGCGGTGATTTCAAAGGACTTCTTCACGCCCTCACGGATCGCAATAGAAGGAACGACCACGATAAACTTGCTCCAGCCGTACTTCTTGTTCAGCTCGAACATCGTCTTGATATAGACATAGGTTTTGCCCGTACCGGTTTCCATTTCAATATCAAGGCTGCAACGCCCCAAGTCTTTGACAAGGGAAGCAGAGAGCTTGATGTTATTCTGACTCTGCAAGGTCTGAATGTTGTGCAGAAGCTGCTCATCGGAAAGCTCAACCGCTTCATTCTTGTAGCCGGTATCGTTCAGCGGGTCAATGACTTCAAGCTCCTCATCGGACATTCCGATGGTCATCTGATACGGCTCCGCTTTGACCTTGCCCCGGTCACGGATATAGCTGATCTTGTCGTGGAAGCCCTGCCCCTGAAAGACACGCACAACGGCATCAACCGCATCGGTTTGATATTGTTGAATTTTAAAATTAAACTTCATTAACATCGCCTCCTTCGTATGTATCCCAAAGGAAAGTCACGAAAGTGATGCTACAGCCAACAGCCAATTTTGCGTGCCTCGTTTCCAGTCCAGTAAATGCGGCACTCTTGCCGTGTCCGCTTCCGTAGGGATTGCGGATTTCAGCAAGTTTTGTTGTAATGCCTCTTAGATTGCCAAGAACAGCTCGTATATTCTCGGAAACTGGGTCGGTGTTCGGTATCGACTTTGGCGTCAGATTTAAGAGGCTCAAGGTTTCTCCGATAAGTTTGCCCATATCCCAATTTTTATCCCACGCTACGCCCTTATTGTCTAAGATCGTCTTACAGCAGCTTTCAATCAGCTCTTTTGCTTTTCCGATAGCATCAGTTGGGTTTTCACTTTGCATCTTCAGCATCAACTCTATCTGCTTTGAAAGATACTCGCTTGAGAATTTCCCCTGCAATTCAACAGCATTTGGAGCAAGCGGAGTTGTAACATTTAGTATCCTATCCACATAAGAGCGACACTTCTTATAAAGACGAGCATATTCTGCATTGTATCTGCTATAACCGAACGGATCTTCGTTTGCTTCTTCTGTAAACTCCTGTTCGAAGTTTTCTTCATAGTATGCCAGCAAGTCTTTCAGCAGTTTTTCAACGCTCTCATCAGGTGCCTCATTGACATAAGCGGCAAGTGATTTTCCTTTGGACATATTATATTTGCTACACAGGGCGACACCTATGCTCTCCATAGTAAAGACATCGAAATCATTGGTCGTAAAATCGAGCACATAGCCACCCCGGTTGAACAACTTCAAAAATGTCCCTACTTCAATTTTTGTCAGCTTCGCCATCTCACAGTACCTTCCTTACGGTATCGGGGCTGTAGGTGGCGAAAATCTGATCGAAGTTGGTTGCCACGCTGTCGTTTGCCATAGAGCTGTCACGCATTACAAAATAGTAAGGTTTCTGTTTTGCAATCTCTGTAATCACATCTTCAGTTACGTTGTCATCAAAGCAAGCAATCAAATAATTATCCTCAACATTGAATACTTTCTTTCCGGCGATGGTTGTTTCTTCAATCTTGCTTGAAAGAAGCACACCTAAATCAAGCATAACTTGGAATAACAAATCCTCCGGCGTTCTGTCCTCTTTGATGTTATCCTCAAGGCTGGAGAACAGGCTGGCTTCATACTCCGCAGGGTTATAGTAGACCTCTTTCATATTAGAGGTATCGCATTTCAAAACACGGAAACCGGTATCGAGTGAATAACTAACATCACACCTTTCAAACGCTGATTTGGTGCGTTCGACTGCATCATATCCGTTTTGAGCAATACTGTTAAATAGTTGGATATCCTTGTCATCTTTTAACAAAGGTACATCTTTTAATCTTTCATTTTCCTTGTTAATTTTTGCCCCTGCTCTACGTATTCTTTCTTTACCGATTTCGCAAATGGTTTTGTAGCCAGCTTTATAAGCTTCACTCTTTTCGTCGGTCGCTTCGGGAAGCTGAACCATAATAAACTTGCGGTGTCCGCCATCTTCAGCATTCATCTGCATAACAGCGTGGGCGGTTGTGGCTGAGCCGGAGAAGAAGTCGAGAACAAGATCATTCTTTTCTGTTGATGTGGAGATCAAATACTTAATCAAAGCAGATGGCTTTGGAAAGCTAAATACTTTGGTTCCTAACAGACTGGTGATTTCTTTTGTTCCGTCCTGCGACATTCCGATATTATCAGGCAACTTAGTACTTACAGCCACCTTGCCAAATTTGTCTCCGGCTTTTTTCATATCGTCTTCTTTCCAATAACGCAGAACTGGTTTTTGAATGTTCAAAAAATCATAATCACCGGGAAATACAATTCTGTTTTCGGCATAGTATGTTCTAAATGTGTCCTCAGTGATTGCCCAAGTGCGATTAGGATTTGCTGGATACTGCTCGCCGGTTTTCGGATTAACGATTGTGAAATAGCTGTTTGGCCTCTCGCTTGCAGTTGTCTGCTTTGTCAAATCGTGGACTCGCCACGGTCTACCTGCAAAATCCGGGGTTTCATAGTATTTGCGTTCTTTCCCCTCTACACTTGCTGAAAAATTGCTGGATTTTGCAAAGCATATTATATATTCATAATCCTGTGATACACCAAACGGCACATCAGATTTTGCGGTTCGTTTTCTCCAAGGAATTTGTGCTACAAAATCACAATCCCCAAAAACTTCACCGCAACATTTCAGCAGGTTTTCTACTTCGTTATCATCAATACTAATAAAAATGACACCATCATCAGTCAACAAGTCCTTTGCCAGCTTTAACCGTGGATAAATCATATTAAGCCAATCGGTATGAAAGCGACCGTTGCTCTCGGTATTTTGCACCATACGATTGCCGTCCTCATCGTACTGCCCACTGTTAGCAAGGTACTCATCCGTACTCTGAGCAAAGTCATCCTCGTAAACAAAGTCGCTTCCGGTGTTGTACGGAGGATCAATGTAGATCATCTTGATTTTGCCGAGATAGGTTTCCTGCAACAGCTTCAACACTTCGAGGTTGTCGCCCTCAATATAGAGGTTTTCGGTGGTGTCAAAGTCCACGCTTTCCTCACGGCAGGGGCGCAGCGTCTTATTGATCGGGGCATTGGCAAGAAGGACGGACTTCTTCTTGTCAGGCCAAGTGAACTGATAGCGCTCCTCATTGCCGTCAACGACCTTTGTGTTGATTTCCTGCATCAGCACATCCTTGTCGATCGCCCGGACGACCTCACCGTTTTCGTTAATCGTTTCCGTAACAGCGTTCGGGAACATCGCCGCCAGCTTTCTAAAATTTTCATCCGCTTTGTTCGACGTGTGCATTTTCAGCTTATCCATTTACCTTATCCTCCAAAGTGTCAAGGCTTGAGAGGTAATCTCTCAGCTTATCAAGAATGTCATCAGAAAGTTTTGATATTATTTTCTGTTTGGCTTCTATCTCGTCTTTTGCTTTATCTCTTGTGTATGCTGTTCCGTTATAATTGATTATGTAGTTTTGTGTTTCAAATCTGTCCCACAAGTCAAGCAAAGAAATAATGGAATATGCTTTGCTTCCCAATTCCTTGTAGCTCTCAAATATTTCTTTTGCAATAAAAGGGGCATATCGTTTGTTAAGCATTTCTGCGTCATCAATGTGCTGCGCCGCAAGGTGAATGAATTCTTGTGTGCTACTTACATTGGGATACTTTGCACCACGAGTAATCATTACGGCTACACCCATGTCATAGACCATTGTGATATTCTTCTCGCACAAGTCTTGATACATAGAAAACTCGCGGTCAAACCTTGCTTTGCTTATATATGTTTTGTTTTCAACGCCAGCCTTGTACTTTTCCAATTCTTTTTGAAGCGAAAGTTGGTATTTTTGTGAAAGACGTTCTGCAATCAGATTAGATGAAAACTTTATCACAAGCATTATCAATCCACCGACTCCGCCAACACTCGCCAACGCAGCAAGGATGATCTTCCAAATGTCCGCCCAACTCATTTCTCGCTCACCATCTTTCTCTTTAGTTCCTTTATCTGCTGCACAAACTCAAACTTTTTCTTCGGCTGTTTTTCAGCCCGTGCCTGCTTTTCCAGCTTTTCTATTTGCTTTTTCAGGTTTTCCTGCTCGGTATGCAGTGTAAGGTTTTCATCAAGCGATAACTCCTCATTTTAGAGTCTTTGTGGTGTTATTTATAAGCTCCATTTTCTACACCCATTCTAATTATAACAAAATCCGTGTCCGATAAATCGGACTTTATACTCATTCGTCATACTCTATCAATTAGGATTTTCCACGGCTTATTGTATCTAACCATTTTAAATTTTCCTTTCAGGCGCTTTTAGATGACAAATATATAGCACAAACAGCTTTATTTATTATAGCGCAAAAATTTAGTTTTTTCAATTCAAAGTGTCGAAACATACACGCTTTTATCATAATTTTTGACAAACCGCATTTGATTAACAAATCTTTTTCCATGAACGGGTCTTATGGTGTCCCTAACGAGGACTTTTTACAAAGTTCAACAAAGCGGAGTAAAAAGGCACCGCCTGACGGTATATACATCCCATCTTTTCTTATTTTGTCATTATCGTTATCTCCTGTCATCCCGTATAAACGCCCTGAATTTTTCTACCTTGGCGTTTACAAATTTGAGTAGTAGTTCATCAACAACATCGGTAAACTGTCCAGCTGCAATAAACCTACTCTGCAGGTTATTCAAGCCCCCGATGATAAGCCTTCGTTCTGCCGTATCAATCGTTAGATAATAGTTTGGCTTCATCCGCCGTTTCTCCTTTGATATTCTGCAACTATTATATCGAAGAAGGCAGCCTGAATCGAATGTGCAGATCGGTAAGTAAATATGTGTGCCGACTCCGGTTTTGCTGTTTTACGAAATCCCTTATTAGCAGTTGCAATTATAGTTCTCGCTATCAAATGACAATCACAAAGTACACCCACAATCCTTAGGTACGCTCGTCACTGTTATTGCTCAGTTTGCTATTCAGAAACTAATTGAGGGATTCCAGTATTTATCAACATAGAAGACGAGCTTGCACAGAAGGCGGATAAAGCTCGCGAACAGTAATACAAGAGTACAAATTAACATCAATATCAAGAGTATTAAAAATTCAGAAAATCAACTTTTATTCGCCAAAGTAATCATATTGCAATCAAAAGTAATACCAATATATAAAAATAGTGCGAAATATTCACATTGAAACATTAAAAAGTGTTAGACAGATGTTAGACACACTGAAATTTCAAACTGTTTTAAAAAAAGAAAAAGCCCTGAACCCGTTGAGGCTCAAGGCTTCTGAGATGGCTCCCCCTGTTGGA
>OIWS01003746.1_pt1 | contig 10439 bp, 9 predicted proteins | sample 1587611 | NCBI WGS metagenome assembly OIWS01 (sample SAMEA3888919, study PRJEB22519) | human gut metagenome | biome: human gut; feature: human-associated habitat; material: faeces | place: Denmark | collected 2010 | reverse complement strand
ATAACCAGTAAACTTTCCTCATTCTTCTCTCAAACACTTTTTATATGTACTTTCGCAAACTGAAAAGTAATGAATAGTTGATAATAAGTTAGTTAGAAACAAGCGTGGGTTTGGAATGTCGGGAGACAATCCAAACTCTTTTTTATGTCCCGATGTCAACAGATTACCTGATAAGGATACAAAAAAAAGATGAGGGCACATACTGAATACTGCCCCCATCTGATATGGTTATTACTGCTTAAAAACAAATTTCTTCTGTCCGGGATAGTTAACGAATATCGCTACCAGCAGAGATACAATACTCTTCGGAATCATATAATGCAGCTGAATATGTTCGTGCGCATTCAGAAATTCGGTCAGGGCGATAGTGCCGCCCGAATTGAGCATCCAGCTGATGCCCCAGATGATAAAATAGCGCCAGGCTACACTCTTTTTCTTGCTCTTGGAATCGCCGAACACATAACGGTAATTCAGTATGCAGTTGGTAATGCCGCCGCTTATCACTCCCAGTGCATTGGCAAGTCCGTAATAAATGCCGATGATATCTGAGAGGAAGAATGCCAGTCCGAAGTCTATCACTGAGGCGCAGGAGGCGGTCAGTTCCGCCTTGCCGAAGGTTACGAGTTCTTCTTTAATCTTGCCCATAATCTCTTGGATTCCATTAGCAGTACGCCTACTATCGTAGTAAGAATACCCAACATGACATCGATGATATAATGATGACCGGAATAGACTGCCGTCCACCAGATGCCCAGACAGATGCAGGCAAAGAGCACCACCGTATACCAGCGTTTACGGCTCATCACAGCATAAATCGTAGTGAGGAACATATAGGCAGCATGCAGACTAGGCACGGCAGCAAAGACATTGGCATTCTTGCCATAGAGTCCGTGGAACACGTGCAGTCCGGTCATTGCGTCCCATCTGCCCAGACCAGCCACATTGCCCGGTGTATTGAGCACAGCCTTGAAGCCATAGTTCATCGCATACCAGGGCGGAGCAGCCGGATAGATGTAGTAGCCGATGAAGCCGATGACATTCACCAGCAGGAAAGCCCAGGAGAAACGCTTGAACCAGTTAAGCTGTTTCGTAAGATACAGATAAAGGGCAAAAGCGATAGGCACCGGAACCCAGCAGAGATAGAAGATGCCTGCCCAGAAATCGGCAAAACCGCAATGGTGAACCTTGAAGTATTCGCCCGGAATCATCAGCTGGCTATGGTCGGCTACAGCCTGCAGTTCTGCGCTGGATGAAGCAGCAATGCCGAAGAGCGACTTTTCTGCATGATAGAGATTCGCCACATCAATATCGTTCACCATATAGTTAGGATAAAGGCGCATCGAATCGTAGATGATTCCAAAGAGGAACCAAGGCAGAAAATAGAAGGCAAAACGGCGTGTCTTCTTCCAGGCTGCGAGTACCGCCAGAAGGATAATCAGATAGATACTAAACACTTTTTTCTACTTTTTATTGATAGAACTTGAGTTTATTATTTATGAGCGTTCATCACAACATAACAATGCCAGATGCGCCAGAAAGCGGTGATGTTTGCCAGAACGGCAATCAGGATCATGCCGCCAGCCAGCCACCAGATATTGCCTGTAAAGCCGGTAATCATCGCAGTAACGGCAGTAACTACAACGCGCTCAGGACGCTGCATGAAACCTACCTTGCACTCAATATCCAAACCCTCAGCACGGGCGCGGACATAACTTACCATCACAGAACCGATCATCGCAGCAAAGGTGACTACGCCCATCCAGAACCAGGTCATATCGCCCTGCATACGTACGAAGATGAGGCAGATGCCAAAGAGACTTACCAGCTCGCTGTAGCGGTCGAGTGTAGAATCCCAGAGTGCACCGAAGAGACTGCTTTTGCCGCTCATACGTGCCAGACGGCCATCCATCATATCGAAGAGACCGGCTGCCAGGATGATGAATCCACCCCATCCTACAGTAACCATGCAAGATGCATAATCAGCCTGCTCAGTTCCGAGCATCCATGCAGCATCGAGGAAGAAACCGGCTGCCACAATATTGCCCAGGAATCCTACGAAGGTAACAATGTTAGGAGTAATACCTACTGCTATCATCCCCTTGATAAGTGGATTGATGATGGCATAGATAACTTTTTGTAAGAAATCTCTATAATTCATATTTTTATCTATTTTTTATTGTCTGTTTAAGAAATGTCTGCTTAAGAATTTGTTTCTTTAAGAAATGCCAGACTAGATGATTCCAGCCGAAACCAGTATGATTTTGATGATGATTAAAGAAACGGCTGCATAGAAGCCGCCCAGCAGATCATCAGCCATCACATAGAAGGCACCCTGCCTGTTATCCAGTTTCTTGATGCCCAGCGGTTTCACCATATCAAAGAAGCGGAAGAGAACAAGTGCCACCAATGCCCACCACCAGGCATCTTTCACTTCGCCCTGAGCGGTAAGCGGAGTCAGCAACGACAGGGGAATCCACACGCCAGCCATCTCATCGATGACCACACGGCTGGGATCCTCGCCCCAGTAAGGCTGCAACTGCGCTGTTGCCCAAGTGCCCAGAATAGTAGAAACAATGACGAGAAAGAAGGTGATGCTCTGCAGACTCTCGCCCGTAATACCGAGTCCGTAAGCCAAGGCTGCCCAGATGAGGGTTGCCAATACAGAGCCAGCCGTTCCCGGTCCCCAAGGCCAGAAGCCACTGCCGAAACCGGTGCCTATGATGACGGGCAGCAAAGGAGGCCGCTCGTCGGTAAGATTTCCCTTGTTATTCATTCTCTTAATGTTTAATAAGCCCGCAGAAGGGCGTTTCTTCTTTAAATTTCAGTGTGCAAAATTACGCTAAAAAATTAAATTAACCAAATAGTTTTCTGTTATTTTTCGGAATTTCATCAGATATTGACAGATAAGCAGGTGAAATAGAGCAATATGAAGGAGTTTTATACCACTCAGGCTCGCACGGCGAAGAGCAAGAACAGGCAGCAGAAGGAACTGCATGGAAGCCTTTTTCTGAAAATCTCATAAAAAACTGAAATAATGAATAGGTTTTTGCGTCTATTTACGAATAATGTTATAACTTTGCATCCTGAAAAGATTAAATCATGGGCGGAGAGCCCCTATATATAATAAGGTATAAAAAATGAAAGGTATTAAAAAGTTGTATTTTACAGTCATCCTTCTGATGATTTCTACACTTCAGATGATGGCTCAGCAGAAGATAACAGGCCGTGTCATCGATGACGACGGTTTTGCCGTACCGTATGCAAGCGTGCAATACAAAGGACATAAAATCGCAGTTTCCAGCAACGGAGAAGGTAAGTTTACCATTGACAAGAAGCCGGGACTCATGCTCACCGTAAGCGCACTGAGCTACAAGAGCACATCGGTGAAGGTTGACGAAAAGACCAACTTCCTGGAAATCAAACTGAAAGACGATACGCACAAACTTACCGAAGTGGTGGTAAAATCGAAAAAAGGCCGCTACAAACGTAAGGATAATCCTGCCGTAGAACTGATGCGGCGCGTGATTGCCGCCAAGAAAAAGAGCGACCTGAGCAACCACGACTATGTGCAATATGATAAGTATCAGAAGATTACACTCGCGCTCAACGACCTGAAGAAAGAGCAGTTGGAGAGCAAGTTCTTCCAGCGCCGCCAGTATCTCCTCGACCAGGTAGAAACCTCTCCGTACAACGGAAAGCTCACCCTGCCTGTCAGCATCGACGAGACGGTTTCACAGCATATTTACCGCAAAGATCCGAAGACCGAAAAGGACATCATCAAGGGTCAGCAAAGCAATGGAATCGGACAGGTAATCCAGACCGGAGAGATTCTCAACACCGCCCTGAAAGAGGTGTTCACCGATGTGGACATCTACGATGATTACGTGCGACTGCTGCAGTATCCCTTCCCATCTCCTATCGGCAGAACTGCCATCAGCTTCTACCATTACTACATCGAAGATACGGTGTATGTGGAAAGAGACCTGTGCTACCATCTGCAGTTTATCCCAGCCAACAGCCAGGACTTCGGATTCCGAGGCGAACTCTATGTGCTTGCCGACAGCAGCCTGCACGTGAAGAAATGTAACCTCTACATGCCTCACAACAGCGATGTAAACTGGGTTACAGACATGAAGATTGAACAGGAGTACACCAAGCTCGACAACGGCGAGTGGGTGCTTTCTAAAGACGATATGATAGCCGAACTGCACGTCAACAAGCTTCTTCAGGACCTGCTGGTGGTGCGAAACACGCGAATCACCGATTATGCCTTCGATGCCTTGCCGAAGCAGCTCTTCAAGGGCAAGGCGAAGATCAGGCACGATATGGATGCGATGAACCGCGATGAGGCTTACTGGAACAAATACCGGCAGGTGGGCCTCACGAAGAGTGAATCGTCAATGGACAGCTTTATCCACCGCATGGAGAACTCCAAGGGATTCAAATACATCATCTTCGGTGTGAGAGCCCTGATGGAGAACTATGTGGAAGTGGCTCATACCAAGGGCAAGAAGGTAACGGTGAAAGACAGTCTGGGTGTTGAAAGAGACAGCATCATCAACGACCGCCGTAGCCTCTTCGACCTCGGACCTATCAACACGTTCCTCTCCAACAACTACGTAGACGGTGTGCGCCTGCGTCTGGCGGGCAGAACGATGGCAGCCCTCAACCCTCACTTCTTCTGGGATGGTTACGGCGCCTACGGTCTGAAGAGCAACAAGTGGTATTACGGCCATGTGCTCACCTATTCGTTCAACAAGAAGAAGAACAGTCCGTTCGAGTTCCCGATGCGCAAACTTACCTTCGAGCTGGGGCATGATATTACATCTCCATCCGATGATAACCTGCTGCACAACAAGGACAACTTCTTCATGACCCTCCGTGCCACCACGCAGGACCAGATGTATCAGTATCACCGCCAGAAGGTGACCTTCACCTACGAAACCGACTGGGGTTTCCGCTTCGACACCAGCCTCCGCTGGCAGAGCAATCGCACCGTGGGCAATCTCCACTACTACAGGGTGAGCGACGGCGAGGAAATACGCAAGATACGCACCACAGAGGCGAGTGTAGGCTTAGATTACAACCCGGGGGTTACCTATGTCAACACCAAGCAGCAGCGCCTGCCTATCAACCTCGACAGTCCTGAAATCTCGCTTCGCCACACCATGGGCTTAGACGGATTCATGGGCGGCCAGTATCAGAGCAACCTCACCACGCTGGGCATTTACAAGCGCCAGTGGCTGGGAAGCTTCGGCTATATGGATTTCAACATCGTGGGCAAGGCACAGTGGAGCAAAGTGCCTTTCACCATGCTCATCCAGCCACCGGTTAACCTCTCTATCTTCGAGCAGGAGGCAACCATCAGCATGATGAAAGACTGGGAGTTCCTGAGCGACCGCCAGCTGTTCTGGTCAGTAGCCTGGGATATGAACGGCAAGCTGCTCAACCGCATTCCGCTCATCAAGAAGCTGAAGTGGCGTGAATATGTAGCCATCAAGGGTGTTTGGGGCGATTTGACCAGCAAGAACGACCCGAGCAAGAACATCAATGATGAGAAGCTCTTCAAGTTCCCTACCAACTCCTATACCTTTGGCAAGACGCCATACTGGGAGTTTGTAGCCGGCGTGCACAACATCTTCAAGTTCTTCGGAATAGATTATGTTCGCCGTCTCAACTATTATGACCATGCAAACATCTCAAAATGGGGCATCCGTATGGGCTTCCTCATGTCATTCTAATAAGAAAAAAGATGCCTTGATGCAGTTTTTTTACTGCATCAAGGCATCTGCGTACATATATAGACAACATATAAGAGAGTAAACACAATGAAGATTCTATTAGCAGACAAACAGGACATCACAAGAGCCGGATTGAGCTATGTGATCAGCAAGATGGAGGGTATGGAAACCCGGACCATCGAAGACAAGGCAGACCTGATGCTTGCCTTAAAGGAAAATGAGGATACGGTTGTTATACTCGATTACACCCTTTTCGACATCAATGATGCTGCCGAGTTACTTATTTTAAACCAGCGTTTCCCATACACGCGCTGGCTACTGTTCAGTGAGGATCTGAGTGCCGATTTCGTGAAGATTCTCATCGCCAGCAGTACGCAGTTCAGCGTATTACTGAAGGAGTGTCCGCTAATGGAAATCAAGGAGGCGATACGTTTCTGTGTGGCAAGCAACCGTTTTGTCTGCCAGCGCATGATGGAGGTTCTTCTGGCTCCGAAACAGGAGGAGCAGGAGAAAATCAACCTCACCAAGACCGAGACAGAGATTCTGAAGGACATTGCGCTGGGAATGACGACGAAAGAAATAGCCGAGAAGCGCTTTTCCAGCTTCCATACGGTCAATACCCACCGCAAGAACATCTTCCGCAAGCTGGGCGTAAACAACGTTCACGAGGCTACGAAATATGCGCTGAGAGCCGGTTTGGTAGATTCGGCAGAATACTATATTTAACTATTAACTTTTCATTGGGGGGTTAACAGGGTTAACAGTTAACAGCTGTTTTTTGCATGGTCCCCCTCGCGTACCTTATTATATAATAATATATATATACTTATTTTTATATAAGTGTGTGGATGGAAGTATGCATTTTTGGGGTGTTAACTGTTAACCTGTTAACCTTTTGCTCTCAGAACGCCCCTCTCCCATCAGAAAATGCGCTCTCTCCCGATACTTGCTAAAGATGGCGGGCTGAGCCTTGGCAGAAAAAAGTTCAAACGCCTTGCTACAGCCCGTTTTACGGGCTTATATGATGGCTGGCACGAGGCATAAATGATGACTGATACGAGGCTTAAATGATGACTGGAAAGGGGGCTAAATGATGCCTCACGAGGGGGATGGATCATGCATCGCGAGGGAAGAAATATTGCATCGCGAGGGAAGAAATATTGCATTGCGACGGAACGGGGAATGCATCGCGATGCAGAAAAAAGGGCTTTTTAGAGCGGAAAACTATGAGTTGCGGGGCAGAAAGCTATGAGTAAGTTTTGTTAACTAAAGAAAAGCAACAAGGCGATACTCTTCTCTTATAGGAAGAATATCGCCTCGTTGCCTTCATTAAAAAGGAGGTCAAGGATGCTCATATTGGGCTGAAAACCGTATTTCTGCTCGTAAACCTGGTAATAGCGCTTCGACTCGAATTCGGGGTCAGGGAGCGGTTTCTTGGGGCGAATCGCATCGCGGAAATCCTTGATTGGAGTGTTGAGTGTTGAATGTTGAATGTTGAATTGGGCTTGCGCCTCTGGGCTATTGAATTGGCTTTCCCTTCGGTCGCCGAACGTTGTTTCTTCACTCTTCACTCTTCGTTCTTCACTTTCTTCGCTCTTCACTCTTCGTTCTTCACTTAAAACGTATTCGTCAGTGACGCTTATCTTCGGACGGATGTCGAGGAGCTCTATCATCTTCGCGGTTGTCTCCATGTTGAAATCGAAGAGGAACTCGTATTTCTTCTCGTAGAAGGGGCGGATGTCGTCCTGGTAATACTCGAAGAAAGGGCTCTCGCCATAGGCGGAAAGGAGCGCATTCCAGTGCACGTGGCGCCAGTTGGCATGGTCGGAGATGCGGATGTCCTTCATCGACAGAGAGATGTCGTGATTGGTAGGGATGGTGAGCGAGAGGGGGCCGTTGGTGGTAGGGATGAGCATGCGGTTACGATAGGTTTGCTTGATAAAGCTCTCGTGGCGCTCTATCAGGCATTCATCGTAGCGGTTCAGCTTCTGGTACCACTGGATGGGGCCGAAATATGTGGAAGAAAGAAGGGCTTTCAATTTCTGCTTTGTTATGAAGGGTTAATGATGAAGAGGGGGACGAGCGATGGAATCGCTCGGAACGGGGGCAGACGGGAGACAAGCTTTCCGGCGGGGCTCCAGGCTGCGGCAAGCTGAAGCGAGGGGCAGCGGGGCTCTAAGCAGCGGCGAGGAGCACGAGAGAGCGAGGAGCGGCAGCGCGAGGGAGCTAGAACAGCTTATGGGCTTTGCCAATCATCTGGTGCTTATGAACGAGCTGCTGGCCGGTTGGCGTCTTCAAGAGATAGAAGCGGCAATCTTTGCAGCCGCAGCGCTTGCAGCATACGGTGGGGATGACGAACTGCATGGTGTCGATGCGCAGCGTATCGCCAGGGAGCTTCTCTATCCTGCCTATGAAATGAGACTCGAAGACGCGCTTGCGGCGCTGGTTCTTGGGCTGGTAAACCACTGTATCGGTGAAAACAACCACATCGCCACGCCCGAAATTTTCGCAGTCAATCCTGTTCACTATCACCCGGTTGCCTGCCTTCAGCTGGGGCGGAAGCCCACCCTGAGGCACCGAGAAGATAGTGAAAACATAGGTGCGCACTGCCCAAGCCAGGAGCAGCGACAACACCAATGCTATTAGGAATTTGACGGCAGTCTTCAATTCTTATTTCTTTTTCTTACTTAATATTGTCTACGAAAGTGAAGAGGCGATTCCAACGAATGCCTGAGAAGCCCGGATGATCTGGGCTGTGGCTCCACCAGATGAAGATAGGCTTGCCCACGATGTGGTCCTCAGGCACGAAGCCCCAGTAGCGGCTGTCGGCTGAGTTGTGGCGGTTGTCGCCCATCATCCAGTAATAGTCGAGCTTGAAGGTGTAGCTCTTCGCCTGCTTGCCGTTGATGAAGATGCGGCCAGCGTTGTCTACCTTCAGGTCGTTGCCCTCGTAAACCTTGATGCAGCGCTCGTAAACAGGCAGGTTCTTCAGCGTCAGAGCGATGCTCTCGCCCTTCTTCGGAATCCAAACCGGACCGTAATTATCTCTTGTCCAGCCGGTATAGGCGTTGAGCGGATAGAGGTCGCCATAGGTTGCATCCGTATTGATAGAGATGCTCTCTACAAGGTTTCTGTTCGCCTTCAGCGCCATGTAAGCCTTTCTGGTAAGCGGAATCACGCCACTCTGATTATACATCAGCAGGTCTTCGTTGGTGATTCCCAACTCATCGGCAAGGTCGATTGGGAACTCGCCCTTGAGCTTCATCTTATAAGTATACTGTACGTTATCAGGCTCCTTGTTTGCCTTTCCGTTCAGATAAACGATGCGGTTCTTGATCTGCAGGGTCTGTCCAGGCAAGCCCACGCAGCGCTTTACATAGTTCTCGCGGCGGTCGGTAGGACGGCTGATGATGTCGCCATATTCACCCGGCATGCTGCTGATGTAGTTGCGGCCTGTAGCATAAACCTGCTCAAAATAGTGGCGCTGCTGCAATGGGTTCATCGCGCGCACATCCTTTTCCTGTCCGTTCTGCTGCATCAGCTGGTCGCCGATGCTGTAAACCATCTGATAGTAATCATTCGCCTGATAGCGCTCCTCATTGACGAGCGTATCGCCTGCAGGATAATTGAACACCACGATGTCGTTGAGCTTCACGTTGCCCAATCCCTTCACGCGGCGGTAATCCCAGTGAGGCCACTCAATGTAGCTCTTCACGTTGACCAGCGGCATGGTGTGCTGGGTGAGCGGCATGGTGAGCGGAGTTTCAGGAATGCGAGGGCCGTAGCTTACCTTGCTCACGAAGAGATAATCGCCCGTAAGGAGACTCTTTTCGAGAGAGGAAGACGGAATCACATAGTTCTGGAAGAAGAAGAGGTTGATGAAATAAACCGCTACGAGAGCGAACACGAGCGCATCTACCCAGCTCATGATGAAACGGATAGGGCCTTCCTCATCCTTCCACCACTGCCAGTGAATCTTCTTGGTGATGTAAACATCGAAGATGAACGGAACCACAATGAGTCCCAGCCAGCTTTCTACCCAAACCAGAAAGAGAAGATAGAGGGCGAGAACCACTGCGAACTTCGCCCACTGTACCTTCATATTGAGTTTTTGTTTCTGTTTATCTATCATAACTTCTGCTTAGAACTTAAATAAATCTGATGTGGTGAGCAAGCCGGAATGGTTGGCTGTGAACTCAGCTGCGAGAACGGCTCCCAGGGCGAAACCCTTGCGTGAGTGGGCACTGTGCTCGATGGTAATCATATCAGCATCGCTGTCGTACATCACGGCGTGGATTCCCGGAACCTCACCATCACGTACGCAGTTGATAACCAAATCCTCATCGGTGATGTTTGCATCGCCCTCATCGTGATGGCCATCCTCAGTCCAATAAGTAACGCCACGCTTCCAGTCCTTCTTTCTGTCGATGTTGTCGATGATTTCCTCGGCAAGGGTGATGGCTGTTCCAGATGGCGCATCGAGCTTATGAACGTGGTGGGTTTCCTGCATGCATACTGAGTACTGTGGGAAACCATTCATGATTTTAGCCAGATAGCGGTTTACGGCAGAGAAGATAGCCACACCGATGCTGAAGTTAGAGGCCCAGAAGAGGGTCTGCTTACCGTCGGCGCAGAGTTTCTCTACGTCTTCCTTATGGTCTTTCATCCAACCTGTAGAACCTGAAACCACCTTCACGT
>OIWS01003742.1_pt1 | contig 10449 bp, 7 predicted proteins | sample 1587611 | NCBI WGS metagenome assembly OIWS01 (sample SAMEA3888919, study PRJEB22519) | human gut metagenome | biome: human gut; feature: human-associated habitat; material: faeces | place: Denmark | collected 2010 | reverse complement strand
CCTCGCTCAAGACCGTGGAAGACCTGCGCGGCAAGCGCGTGTGCGTCGGCGACGTCGGCAGCGGCACGTACTTCAACGCCATCGATGTGTTCGCCGCCTACGACATGACCATCGACGATGTTTCCCCCGTGTACCAGTCCTTCGGCGACAGCACCGAGAGCCTCAAGGACGGCAAGATCGACGCCGCGTTCCTCTGCGCCGGCGCTCCGACCCCGGCCGTTACCGAGCTCGCCGCCTCCAAGACCGTGTACATGATCGGCTTTGACGACGCGCACATGGAAAAGCTGCTCGCTTCCTGCCCGTGGTACGCCAAGCTCGTTCTGCCCGCCGGTACCTACACCGGGTTTGACGAGGACTGCGCCACCATCACCGTGAAAGCTACGCTCGTCTGCCGCGCCGATCTTGACGACGACACCGCTTACACCATCGTCAAGACCATCATGGAGAGCAAGGACGACATCGCCGCCCTGCACGAGAAAGGCAACAGCATCGATCTGACCTTCGCCACCGAGGGCATCGCCGTTCCGTTCGCCGCGGGCGCCGCGAAGTACTTTGCCGAAAACGGCATCACCGTCGAGACCGCCGGCTGATCCTCCCGGCTGTCTCCTCTCACCGGGGGCGCAAGCCCCCCGGGCGGAGCAGATCCCGCCCCTACAGGATAACCTGGAATTCCCGTAGGGGAGGGGCTCTGCTCCTCCCTCTCGGAGAAGCCCTTTTATTCCCCCGTTTGTTAAGTCCATTACGATATACTTAGGGAGGTACTTGTCCATGCGAAAAAAAGAATGCGTAGCCATGCTCCTGGCGGGCGGTCAGGGCAGCCGTCTGGGTGTTCTGACGGAGAAGATCGCCAAGCCTGCCGTTTCGTTCGGCGGGAAATACCGCATGATCGATTTTTCCCTTTCCAACTGCGTCAACTCCGGCATTGACACCGTCGGCGTGCTGATCCAGTATAAGCCGTCGCTGCTCAACCGGTATCTCGGCACAGGCGCGGCGTGGGATCTGGACGCGGCCTGGGGCGGCGTGCACATCCTCCCGCCGTATGCCACGCAGACGGGCGGCGAATGGTATGAAGGCACCGCCGACGCGATTTACCACAACATCGACTTTCTCGACGGCTACGACCCCGAGTATGTCATCATCCTCTCCGGCGACCATCTCTACCAGATGGACTATAACCTGATGCTCGACTTCCACAAGCTCATGGGCGCGGATCTCACCGTTGCGGTCAAGACCGTGCCGTGGGAGGAGGCCAGCCGCTTCGGCATCATGGCCGTGGACGGTGATGATAATATCACCGAGTTCGCCGAGAAGCCCAAGGAACCGAAAAGCAACCTGGCCTCTATGGGCATCTATATCTTCACCTGGAAAAAGCTGCGCCAGTACCTCATCGATGATGAGACTGACCCCCGCAGCGACAACGACTTCGGAAAAAACATCATCCCCGCTATGCTGCGAAACGGTGAGAAGATGTCCGCCTACCGCTTCGAGGGCTACTGGAAGGACGTGGGCACGCTGGACTCCCTGTGGGACGCCAACATGGATATGCTCTCCCCCGGCTCCGGGCTGAACCTGCTGGACAAGAAGTGGCGCATCTACGGCCGCACGCCCACCTGCCCGCCCACCTACATCGGTAAAACGGGCGATGTGGGCAACAGCGCCGTGGCCAAGGGCTGCACCGTGCTGGGCGAGGTAAAGAACGCCGTCCTCAGCACCGGCACCACCGTGGCCGAGGGCGCGTCCGTCTCCTATTCCGTGGTCATGCCCGGCGCCGTCATCGAGGCAGGCGCGAAGGTGTCCTACGCCATCGTGGGCGAGGGCTGCCGCGTAGGCAGAAACGCCGTGGTGGGCGGCGCCCCGGGCAGCGTCCCCTTTGAGGACTGGGGCATCGCCGTGCTGGGGCCCCGGACCTCCGTGGCGGACGGCGCGGTCATCGAACCGAAAATGATGCTGGGCGAAAACGGCAAGGAGGTGCGGCCATGAACGGAATGCACGGGATCATCTTCTCCTACGACAAGGAAAACGGTCTGCGGGAGCTCATCGAAAATCGCGTCCACGGCTCCATCCCCTTCGGCGGTGACTACCGCATCATCGACTTCATCCTCTCCAGCATGGTGAACGCCGGCGTCACGGACGTGGGCGTCATCATGCACGGCAAGTGCCAGTCGCTGCTGGACCACCTGGGCAGCGGCAAGAGCTGGGACCTGAGCCGCAACTTCGGCGGTCTGACACTGCTGCCGGCCTTCGCCTATAATGAACAGCACCGCGGCGACGGCCAGTTCCGCGGCCGCGTGGATGCCCTGGGCAGCGTGATGAACTACCTGAAGAGCATCCGTCAGGACTACGTGGTGCTGTCCGACAGCGACACGGTCATCAACGCGCCCCTGGAGGACGTGCTCCGCCGCCATATCGACACCGGCGCGGACATCACCGCCGTCTGCACCGCCGTCCCCGGCGACGGGCAGGATACCTACTTCCGGCTGGACGCCCGGGGCCGCATCACCGACACGGCCTACGGCCTGCACACGCCGGAGGGCTATCGCTGCCTGAACATCTTTGTCCTGCGGACCGAGCTGCTCATCCAGCTGGTGACGGAGTGCCTGAGCCACAACCGTTACAGCCTGCGGCGGGATGTCCTTCAGGGCATGAGCAGCCGCCTCCATCTGCAAAGCTATGTCTACGACGGCTACGCCGCCCATATCAGCACCCTGCAGAACTACTACGACCGCAGCATGGAGCTGCTGGATACCGCCACCCGCAGCGCCCTGTTCTGCCCGGACCGTCCGGTATACGGCAAGGAAAACGACTCCCCCTCCAGCTACATCGACCCGGAGGGCGGCTGCGTCAACTCCCTGGCCGCCGACGGCTGCGACATCCAGGGCAGCGTAAAAAACTGCGTGCTGTTCCGCAACGTGCGTATTGAAAAGGGTGCCAGCGTGGAAAACTGTATCCTGTTCAAGGACACGGTGGTCAAGCGCGGTGCCATACTGCGGGGCGTGATCACCGACAAATACGTCACCGTCAGCGAGAATGTGACCCTGATGGGCCACGAGCGCTATCCCATCGTCATCGCCAAGGGCGCGACGGTGTAAGAGAAAGGAGCCTGCCATGAAGCTGCTGTATGTGACCAGCGAGGCCTATCCCTTCTGCAAGACCGGCGGCCTGGCCGATGTGGCCGGCAGCCTCCCCCCCGCCCTGGCGGCGGGGGGTGTCGAGACCGCCGTCATTCTGCCCCTGTACGACAAGATCGGCCCCCAGTGGCGGGAGAAAATGACCTTCCGCCGGTATATCTACGTGGACCTGGGCTGGCGGCATGAGTACTGCGGCCTGTTCTCCCTCTATGACCGGGGTGTGACCTGGTACTTCGTGGACAACGAAAAATACTTCCGCCGCGGCCGCCTGTACGGTGAGTTTGACGACGGCGAGCGCTTCGCCTTTTTCAGCAAGGCCGTCGTCGACCTGCTGCCCAGCCTGGACTGGATGCCGGACATCCTCCACTGCAACGACTGGCAGACGGCGCTGGTGCCCATTTATCTCAAGGACGCGGCCACCCGCTGGTGGGAGATACGCCATATCCGCACGGTGTTCACCATTCACAACATTGAGTATCAGGGCCGCTACGGCAGCGACAGCGTAGACCAGCTGTTCGGGCTGGATCGTGGCTGGTACGATGACGGCACCCTCCGCATGGACGGCGACGTGAATCTCATGAAGGGTGCCATGCTCATGGCGGACGCCGTCACCACCGTCAGCCCCACCTACGCCGCCCAACTCCATGACCCGGCCTATGCCGAGGGGCTGGAGAGCGTGGTGGACGCCATCGGCTGGAAAATGCACGGCGTGGTCAACGGCATCGACACCGTCACCTACGACCCGGCGTCCGACCCGGCGCTTCCGGCGCATTACACGGCGGCAGACCCGGCCGGCAAGGCCGTGTGCAAGGCATCCCTGCAGGCTGCCCTCGGACTTGCCCAGGAGCCGGACACGCCGCTGATCGCCATGGTGACGCGGCTGGTGGGCCACAAGGGGCTTGATCTCATGCAGCAGGCCATGGACGGCATTATGGCCACCGGCTGCCAGTTCGTGGTGCTGGGCACCGGTGACCGGGGGTATGAGGATTTCTTCCGCTGGAAAGCCGGGCAGTACCCCGGCCGCGTGTCAGCCCAGATCCTGTACGCCGAGGACCTGTCCCGCCGCGTATACGCCGCCGCGGACCTGTTCCTGATGCCCTCCCGCAGCGAGCCCTGCGGCCTGAGCCAGATGATCGCCATGCGCTACGGCGCGGTGCCCATCGTGCGGAGCACCGGCGGTCTGGCGGACACCGTGCGCTCCTGCCAGGTGGGGCAGGAGGACGGCACCGGCTACCTGTTCGGCGACTATGACGCCGGGGCCATGCTCTCCGTCATCGGTCAGGCCACCGGCCTGTACCGGGGCGACCGGGCAGGCTTCGACACCGTTCGATACCGGGGCATGACCGCGGACTTCAGCTGGGGCCGCAGCGCGGCGGCCTACCGGCACATTTATGAGAATCTTTGACCCAAGGAGGAGTTACCCGATATGACCTACAACAAAGAGACCCTGAAAGAGGCCATCGTGCAGAAGCTGCGCCTCAACTACGGCTGCACCGAGCAGCAGGCCACCGACGGCGAGATGATGAAGGCCTGCGCCATGGTCCTGCGGGACATCATGGCCGAGCACGGCGTACAGACCCGCGAGGAGACGGCCCACGAGGGAAAGCGTAAGGTCCACTACCTGTCGCTGGAGTTCCTGATGGGCCGCAGCCTGATGAAAAACGCCTTCAATCTGGCGCTGCTGGAGCCCCTGACCGCCGCCATCGGCGAGCTGGGCTTCAAGGCGGCGGACATCTTCGACATGGAGCCGGACGCCGGCTTGGGCAACGGCGGTCTGGGCCGTCTGGCCGCCTGCTATCTGGACAGCATGACCACCCTGGAGATCCCGGCGGCGGGCTACTCCATCTGCTATGAGCTGGGTATTTTCAAGCAGAAGATCGTGGAGGGCCAGCAGGTGGAGCTGCCCGACGACTGGATGCAGCTGGGCGACGCGTGGCTGCTGCCCAAGCTGCAGGAGGCCGAGGAGGTCCGCTTCGGCGGCAAGGTCCGCACCCGCTGGGACAACAACCACCTGATGGTGGTCCATGAGGATTACACCCGTGTGCTGGCCATCCCCTGCGACATGGAGATCGCCGGCTACGACACCGACCATGTGAACACCCTGCGCCTGTGGCAGGCCCGCAGCCCCAAGCCCATCGACATGAAGCTCTTCAGCGAGGGCCAGTACCTCCATGCCGCCGAGGAGCGCGCCATGGCTGACGCCATCAGTCAGGTGCTCTACCCCGAGGACAACCACTACGAGGGCAAGTCCCTGCGGCTGAAGCAGCAGTATTTCTTCGTGTCCGCCACCATTCAGTCCATCACCCGCAAGCACATCCAGCAGTACGGTACCCTCAAGAACTTCCATGAGAAGAATGTCATCCAGATCAACGACACCCACCCCACGCTGGTGATCCCGGAGCTGATGCGTATCCTCATCGACGATGCCGGCATGGGCTGGGACGAGGCCTGGCACATCACCACCCACTGCGTGGCCTACACCAACCACACCGTGCTGTCCGAGGCCCTTGAGGTCTGGCCGCAGCAGCTGTTCGAAACGCTGCTGCCCCGCGTGTGGCAGATATTGCAGGAGATCTCCCGCCGCTGGCAGCAGCAGGTGGAGGAATTCTATCACGACCCGGTCAAGACCGCCAAGCTGGCCATTATCTGGGACGGCGGCGTCCGCATGGCCAACCTGTGCATCGCCGGCAGCATGGCCGTCAACGGCGTCAGCGCCCTGCACTCCGAGATTTTGCGGAAGGACCTGTTCAAGGACGCCTGCCAGATGATGCCGGACAAGTTCAAGAACGTCACCAACGGCATCGACCACCGCCGCTGGGTGCCCCAGATCAACCCCGGTCTGGACGGACTGCTCCGTGACCTGATCGGCGAGGGCTATCTCACCCATCCGCAGGAGCTGAAAAAGCTGGAGGCCTACGCCGGTGACAAGGCGGTCCTTCAGCGTCTGGAGGACATCAAGCATCAGAACAAGCTTGCCTTTGCCGCCTTCGCCAGGAAGCACCAGGGTGTGGTGCTGAACACCGACGCCATCTTCGATGTGCAGGTAAAGCGCCTTCACGAGTACAAGCGCCAGCTGCTGAACGCCCTGCAGATCATCTACCTGTACCAGCGCCTGCAGGATGACCCCAGCCTGGACCTCCCGCCCCAGACGTTCCTGTTCGGCGCCAAGGCCGCCCCCGGCTACGCCGTGGCCAAGCGCATCATCCACCTCATCAACTCCCTGGCCGACCAGATCAACAGCGACCCGCTGTGCAAAGATCGGCTCCAGGTGGTGTTCCTGGAGAACTACCGCGTCTCCCTGGCCGAGGTCCTCATGCCCGCCAGCGAGGTCAGTCAGCAGATCTCCACCGCCGGCAAGGAGGCCAGCGGCACCGGCAATATGAAGTTTATGATGAACGGCGCGCTGACCGTCGGCACCTTGGACGGTGCCAACGTGGAAATGCACGACCTGCTGGGCGACGACAATATGTTCCTCTTCGGCCTCCATGCCGATGAGGTGGAGCACCTGCGCCACACCTACGACCCCAACCTGCTCTACCAGCGCGACCCAGTGCTGCGCCGCGTGCTGGACCAGCTGAAGGTAGGCTTCCGGGACGGCGTCACCTATGAGGACCTGTTCCAGCGCCTTGTCACCGGCATGGACGGTCAGGCGGACCAGTACATGGTCCTGGCCGACTTCGCCGCCTACTGCGAGGCCGAATCCCGGATGCGCCACACCTACCGCGACCGGGAGACGTGGAACCGCATGAGCCTCACCAACATCGCCCGCAGCGGCGTCTTCGCCGCCGACCGGGCCATCTCCCAGTACGCCGACACCATCTGGCACGTGCCCTACAAGCAGTAACGCACAAGGGAGCGCCCCGCGGGGCGCTCCCTTTCTTCGCCGCACCTTCAAAGCCGCGCGGGAAACCTGCCCATATGCCGCCCCGGTAAAATCTCTATTGTAATCCCGGAGAAAGTAGTATATAATACTCCATATTATCGTGTGTTATTATGCCATTTCCGCAGAAAGGAAGTCCGCTATGATAAAAGTCCCCACCGAAAACGGCGAGATCACCATCAGCGACGCCGTGTTCACCACCATCACCGGCGCGGCCGCCACCAACTGCTTCGGCGTCAAGGGCATGGCCCAGCGCAGCATGACTGACGGGCTGGTGCATCTCCTGCGGCCCGAGGCCATGAGCAAGGGCGTCAAGGTCACATACAATGATGACGGCACCGTGTCCATCGAGCTGCACATCGTCGTGGAAAACGGCGTCAACATCGCCACAGTCTGCCGATCCATTATGGGCGAGGTCAAGTATGTGGTCAACCTCAACACCGGCGTCACCGTCAAAGCGGTGAATGTCTGCGTGGATTCCGTCACCGTGTGACGCGCCCGGAAGGAGAACAGACATGACAGATAAGATCAGCGGCGGCGCCTTCAAGCAGATGGTCGCCTTCGGCGCCGCCTGCATCACCGCGCAGAAACAGGCCATCAACGACCTGAACGTATTTCCGGTGCCCGACGGCGACACCGGCACCAATATGTCCCTGACCATCCAGACGGCGGTGAACGAGCTCCGCAAGGCCGAGCCCGCCACCGTGGACGAGGCCGCCAAGCTGACGGCCTCCGGCCTGCTCCGGGGTGCCCGGGGCAACTCCGGCGTCATTTTGTCCCTGCTGTTCCGCGGCATGAGCAAGGTCCTTAAGGGCCACGACACCGCCGACGGCGCCCTGCTGGCCGAGGCCATGCAGGAGGGCGTTTCCACTGCCTACGGCGCGGTGATGAAGCCCGCCGAGGGCACGGTCCTCACCGTCTCCCGCCTGGCCGCCCAGCGTGCGCTGGAGGCCGCCGGCGAGAAGAACGACGCCGAGTTCGTACTGGACGAGGCCATCAAGACCGGCTATACCACCCTGGCGGAGACCATCGAGATGAACCCCGTGCTGAAAAAGGCCGGCGTGGTGGACGCCGGCGGCAAGGGCTACCTCATCATTCTGGAGGGTATGCTCCGCGCCCTGCGGGGCGAGCCCGTGCCTGAGGTGGCTGATACTGCCGAGGAGAAGGCGGACTTCGCCGCCATCGGCGACGAGGACATTACCTTCGCCTTCGACACCGTGTTCATCGTCCGCAAGACCTCCGACAAGCCCCTGGACGGCCTGCGCGCCTATCTGGGCAGCATCGGCGACAGCCTGGTCATCGGCGAGGATGACGAGGCCTTCAAGGTCCACGTCCACACCGACACCCCCGGCGACGCCCTGAACGAGGCCCAGAAATACGGCACGCTGGAGCTGGCCAAGATCGAGAATATGCGTACCCAGGCCGCCGACCTGGCCGCCGGCAAGAAGGCCCAGTCCACCGACGATCTGGACGCCGTCGAGGCTGAGCTGGAGCGCGGTGAGACCGCTGTGGCCGCGCCGGAAAAGCGCTACGGCTTCCTGGCCGTCTGCGCCGGCGAGGGTCTCGAGGCCGTGTTCCGCGACCTGACCGTGGACCGTATCGTCTCCGGCGGGCAGACCATGAACCCCTCCACCGAGGCCATCCTGCAGGAGGTCAACCGCACCCCCAGCGAGATCGTGTTCATCCTGCCCAACAATAAGAACATCATCATGGCCGCCCAGCAGTGCGTGGGCCTGACGGAAAAGCAGGTCATCGTGGTGCCCACCGCCACCGTGCCCCAGGGCATCTCCGCCATGATGGCCGTGGACCCGGACAACGACGATCCCCAGGCCATCCTGGCCGCCATGACCGAGGCCGCCGCCAACGTCACCACCGCCCAGATCACCTACGCCGCCCGCAACTCCGACTTCGACGGCTTCGCCATCAACGAGGGCGACTACCTGGCCCTGTGTGACGGCAAGCTCCTGGGCACCGACCGCAGCCTGGACGTGCTGCTGGATAAGCTGGCTCACGTAGCCGCTGATAAGAGCGCGGAGTTCATCACCGTCTACTCCGGCCAGGGTGTCACCGAGGATGACGCCGCCCGCGCCGCCAAGGTGTTTGAGACGATCTGCCCCGACGCCGAGGTCGCCGCCCTTCCCGGCGGCCAGCCGGTGTACTACTACATCATCGCCATCGAATAACATACAGGGAAGCGCCCGCCCGGGTGCTTCCTTTTTTCTCCCCCTGCACCCCGTCAGCCTTCCCCCCGAGGGCGCACCCCCGTAAGCCTTCCCCTTGAGGGGTCCGCAGTGTTGAATGACAGGCCGGTGGCCTGTCAGATCCGCGGACCGACCGACCCGCAGGGAGACAGGTGCCCCCGAAGGGGGCGGATAAGGTGTAGCCGCCGCAGGCGGCGTAAAACCCCTCCGCCCCTCCACAATATCCCACAACTCTCCGTATAATTCGTAAAAAAGAACACCCTGTGTATTCACGCAGGGTGTTCTTTTCGATGTATACGCTCAGGCCAGCGTCTCCATCTCCTGGTTGACGCTCTCCTCGCAGCTGCGCATAGCCAGGATGGTCTTTTCCATCAGCTCCTCGATGGTCCAGCCCAGGCGCTCCGCGCCGGTGTTGATCACGTCCCGGGAGCAGCCGGCGGCGAACTTCTTGTCCTTATACTTCTTCTTCAGGCTGCTGACCTCCATGTCCATCACGCTCTTGCTGGGGCGCATACGGGCGGCCGCGCCGACCAGGCCCGTCAGCTCGTCGGCGGCGAACAGCACCTTCTCCATCTCATGGGTGGGCTCCACATCGCAGCACAGGCCGTAGCCGTGGGAACAGACCGCGTGGATGAACTCCTCGGAGCACCCCGCCTTCTTCAGCAGTTCCGGTGCCTTCCGGCAGTGCTGCTCCGGCCACATCTCAAAGTCGATGTCGTGCAGCAGGCCCACCGTGGCCCAGAAATCCGCGTCCTCGCCATAGCCCAGCTCATTGGCGTACCAGCGCATAACGCCCTCCACCGTCAAACCGTGGAGAATGTGGAACGGCTCCTTGTTGTACGTTTTCAGCGCCGCCAGCGCCGCCTCGCGGGAGATACATTCTTTCATGGGTAAAGCCTCCTTTGTATACCAGAGACGGGCGCCGCCCGCCCCCTTGATGCTCTTCCGGAATTTGGCGCGCCCGGTGCGGCGCGCCCCTTTTCCTATTTGCCTACCATTTTAGCAGGTTATTCTCCGTTGTCAAGGCTTTTTCCAACAAGTTTGCCAGCCGTTTTCCCCGTTCCGCCGCGCGATCCGCCTCCGCCGCCAGCAGCTGCCGCAGGCAGCCGTCCTCCATGCGCGCCGCCAGATCGGCGCAGCCCCGCTGCACCACCGCCTCGCCCACATACACCCGCCGCAGGGCCGCCAGCCACGTCTCCCGTACCCCCGCCGCCGGCGCGGGCGGCCGCCGCCATCGGCC
>OIWS01003741.1_pt1 | contig 10450 bp, 10 predicted proteins | sample 1587611 | NCBI WGS metagenome assembly OIWS01 (sample SAMEA3888919, study PRJEB22519) | human gut metagenome | biome: human gut; feature: human-associated habitat; material: faeces | place: Denmark | collected 2010 | reverse complement strand
GACCGACGATGATTTATATCATTTGGTGGCCTCTATCGAGCAAAAATCTGAGCATCCATTGGGTAAGGCCATCGTGTCCGATTACACATCTCATCATGAATTTCCATTGTCTGTTGTTGAGGATGTTACCACCATTCCTGGTAAGGGCCTCGAGGCTACTATGAATGGTGAAAGCAGTACTCGTGTTCTCGCTGGTAATGCGGCGATGATGAACGTGTCTGGTGTTACCATTCCTGATTCTGTGAAAGCTGACGCTGCATCTTATTTAGGCCGTGGTGCCTCTATCATTTATGTGGCTGTTAATAATGTATTAGAAGGCTTTGTGGCCTTGGCGGACCGTGTTCGTTCTGAAAGCCGCGATGTAGTAGACGATTTACATAGTCTTAATGTGATACCTGTATTGCTTACTGGTGATCATGGTACAACGGCTCGACACATTGCGAAACGACTCAATATGAGCCATGTTATCGCAGATTGCTTGCCAGAAGATAAGATGAATACTGTATCTACATTGCAACAACAAGGTCATGTGGTGGCTATGGTCGGCGATGGTGTTAACGATGCACCAGCTCTTAAAAAAGCCGATGTTGGTATCGCCATGGGTGGCATGGGCAGCGATATTGCTGTAGAAGCATCCGATATTGTCCTCGTTAACGATACGATTGCTGAAATGCCTCATATTGTTATTATCTTGGAAATATAAAACTAATTCTGACGAAGACAGAAATCCATATGTAGGCAAACTTGTAAGTAATCAATAATCTATATGTAGTAAAACTTGTAAGCAATCAATAATTCATAGTAGAATACTCTCAAAAGGAGGTTTATCATGAATACATTAGAATGCATAAAAACACGTCATAGTACACGTAAATTCAAACCTGAACCGGTTGCACAAGAATTGCTCGACACCGTTATCGATGCAGGTCGTCGCGCGCCAACAGGTGGCAATTTACAACCTACACATTTTATGGTCATTACCAATCCGGATGTGTTGAAAGAACTAGTAACCCTTGTTCAAGAAGAGTATGGTAAGACGGAAGTAACGGAACAAACGCCGCCATACATGGTGAACATCATTAAAATGTCCAAAGAGGGCAAATTTGTATTCCACTACAATGCACCGGTGCTCATCGTATTGGCTCATAAACCTGTGCTAGCCAATAATTTCTCTGATACAGCTTGTGCTATGGAAAACATGATGCTTGCCTGCAACGAACTAGACTTGGGATCCTGCTGGGTGAACCAATTACGTCACCTACAAGACAACGAACGCATAATCAAACGCCTTCGCGAACTTGGCATGGGCGATGATGAAAAAGTATATGCAAGCCTTGCCATCGGCTATCCAGACTTGCCAAATGGACTAAACCGCAGAGAACTTGACATCAAAGGAAATCCGGTAACCTATATTGACTAAAAATTATATATGAACGGGTCGCGTAAGCGGCCCTTTTTGTTTTTAGAATAAAAATGAAAATACACTTGCAAATATACCTATATGGGTATATAGTATAGATAATAGTAAATACCTATGGGGGTATAGATATAAATTAGTAATACTATTACTAATGATACAGTTTAGTTGGAGGCAACTATGGCAACGCGAAGCACAATAAAAGATTGGTTTGTCAATCATACGAAACCAATACGAATGGTAATGAACACATTAGATCATACAGATGTAGTATCTATGCCTGTTATGCCCATCCATTGGAATAGCGTATCGCAAGAAGCTTTAACCTGGACCATGCTCGTCGACATGGCTGCTGTAGATGAAAAAACAACTCATATCAATACATACCATAATTAAGGATAAATATATTTTTAATATCAAAGGGTGCATGGGATTGTATATCGAAAATAAGTTTTTGATGTGCAATCCCATGCACCCTTTTTTTTATAATCTTTATAAATTCCTAATGGATTCTAATATAAAATGCTATATTGCGATTAGCTAAATATAGATTAGCGTCCATGGCGGATGTGTGGGTGTTTTGAAGCCGACTTTGGCCCTGCGGAGCCCGCAGGGCGGAGACAGACCCTTGCTTTATGCAGTTTTATAAATTCTTAAAGCACTTATTGTGTGGAATAGATGAGGGGGCAAAATGACTTCGGGCTCCGCTTGCGCAGTAGCGTGTCATTTTGACCCCTCATCTATGAAACCGTAAGTTGCTGAAGAATTTACAAAGATGTATTGACCGCTTAATGGAAAATTGTGTACAATTAATTTAGAAATACAAAGTGTGTGTAATGGAGGGCTAGTTAATGGCAAAAATAGGTACATTAGCAGGTTATAATCGCGTTTCAGAGGTTCCAGAAGATGATTATTTAATGTTGGAAAATCAATTGGGATTTCCTTTGTATGTAGTAGCTAAGGAAATCGTAAATGCTTATCGTCCGCATTTGGAACCTTTGAATTTGACATATACTCAATACATTGTCATGATGGCATTGTGGCAATATGGTGAATTATCCGTCAAGGAATTAGGGCAAGTGTTGCGCCTCGATTCTGGTACATTGACGCCGTTGCTTAAGAAATTAGAACTAAAAGGGTTCTTAAAACGTAAACGCAGTCGTAATGATGAACGGGTGGTAATGGTTACTCTTTCAGAAGAAGGCCATGCACTTCGCAAGGAAGCTATCGATGTGCCTAAGAAACTAGTAGCTAGCACGCAAGAAGTTTTTACTGTTCATGAAGCTGCTGAATTGAGAAAGTTGCTTAATAAATTATTAGATACCATTGATGCAGCGCATGGTGTTATCAATCCTGAAGATATTAAACGATAAATATGATATAATTTAATTAGATATTGTATTATTGGGTCATTGGGAGTAGACCTAGTGTTACCCGTTTAGGGTGGAGGCGAACATTATGAATAAGAAATTAGTTACTACATTTGCTCTTGCAGCAACATTATTAGTTGGTTCTGTGGCGAGTGCTGCTGACTGGAACGGTTTGGCAAATTACCCAGAAGTGCCAAACAGTGCTAACGGTACAGAAACTTACTACTTTGACAAAGCATCTCAATTTAATTTGATCGATGGTAGCCGCAACTATGTATTCGGTATTAATGTAGTAAATATGCATAACAACCAATACGGCGAAGCTACATTGTTCAAATATATTGTGCATCCTAGCTTGCACACTGTATATCGCTTTGCTCCAGATGGTCAATTGTACCAAATCAATCCTGGCACAAACGAATTCAACATGTTCAAAGCTGCTTGGAAAGAAGTATATGGCACAGAGTTTGCATTCCCTGATGTAAATGCTGTTCCTGCAACTGTAAACGTTCATGCATAATAATTAAATACTTATAATGATACGTATAATGGTGAAAGTTCTTTATAAGGGGCTTTCACCATTGTTGTATATATATGAATGTATAGATATCATATAATTATGATGTTGATAGATTGTATGTTAGGTGAAAGCTTAGCAATTATTTTAGGAGGTAAGGATGGCAAAATCTGAATTTGCGCAGGCCTATACGGAACGCATGTTCCCCGATATTGCATCGCCAGCAGGATATATAGACCCTGAGTTTGAAGATCTATTTGAAAACTTTGCCTTTCACGAGGTCATTATAGAGGATGGCTGTAATGTAGCAGCGCATAGCCGTTTCTTGGCCATTTTAGCTACCTTGGTTGGGGCAGGTGCCACAGATGAATACTCGTTGATGATGCCAGCTGCATTAAATTTTGGTGTCATTCCCGATGAAATCGTGGAACTTATTTATCAAGCGGTACCGTATCTTGGCATCGGGAAGGTGCGTCCGTTCTTTAAGATTACTAATAAGATACTCGATTACCGAGATGAAGAAATTCAAAATCCTCATCGCAGCACGATTACCAGTGAAAATCGCCTTGAAAAGGGCATCGAAAAGCAAGTGGAAATCTGGGGCGAAGGAATGCATAACTTTTACCAATCGGGACCTGAAGATACGCGTCATATCAATAAATGGTTAGCCAATATGTTTGGCGATTACTATACTCGTAAAGGGCTTAGCACTAAACAACGCGAGCTCATTACCTTTTGTTTTCTCATGGCGCAAGGCGGTTGTGAAGCGCAGCTTAAGGCGCATGTCATTGGTAATTTGAACGTAGGAAATGATAAGAGATTTCTGATTAGCATTGCCTCCCAATGTGTGCCGTATATTGGCTTTCCTCGTGTGTTGAATGCATTGTCTTGCATTAATGCGGGCTTTGCCGAATGGGAAGCAAATCAATAAATGGAACACAAATCAATAAATGAGAAGCCAATTAATGAATTGGAAATAAATCAATACATGATGTAGTAGCCAAGTGCTATTAGATAACAAGGAGTAGTATGATTCTTTCTGGATTAAGTTTAATTATGATTATCGCGTCCATTCCGGCGCTAATCATTGCTGCTGCAGGGCACGAGTATGCTCATGCTAAGGCAGCAGATTTACTGGGTGACCCTACACCGCGTATGATGGGGCGCCTTACGATGAACCCTTTTGTACACCTTGACCTCATTGGTTCCTTGGCGTTAATCATAGGTGGATTCGGTTGGGCCAAACCAGTTGTTGTAAATCCCACCAATTTTAAGGACCCGCGGACCGATGATATGATTGTATCCATCGCAGGGCCTATGGCGAATCTTGTGATGGCCTTTATCGGCTACGTTGTTATGCGATGCCTGGAAGCAGCGAACCTATTGGGCAATGACTCCTTGTACCTCGTATTGTTTCTCATCGTCGTGTACAACATTAACTTTGCCATCTTAAATTTGATGCCTGTGCCACCACTCGATGGTAGCCATATTTTGATGAACTTCTTGCCTCTTAAATGGCAAATTCATGTAGCACGATTTAGCATGGTTTCCTTGCTCATCTTGATCGTTATATTAAATTCACCGATTGCTTCGCACATCTTTGTGCCCTTGCAAAAATCGATTCTCGGTGGTTTTGAAAGCATCGTTAACTTGGTGCTATAACCCAACAAAACAGCCCTTTAAACTTAAAAAAGCTATTAGTTGATTGTATATAATCAACTAATAGCTTTTGTGTTTTAGGTGAAAGGGCCCTATATGTGGTCCTGCAAAATAGAACAGACCTATACTAATTCTAAAAAGCCCTATATGAGGTTCTGTAAAATAGAACAGGCCTGTTCTATTTTAAAACAAGGGATAATGTTAAATGCGACCTTGTTCTTTTAGTTCCGCTAGTAATTTTACGATGCGCGGGCCACAGCCTTTGCCACCACAGGCACCAGTGCCTGCTCTAGTCGCTTCTTTGACAGCTGGAAATGTATGAGCCCCATTAAAAATGGCCTCTTTAATCGTTTTGCGTGTAATGCTACGGCATGTACACACCTTTGTTAATTTGTCCAGAATTGCCTCTGGTACTTGGTTATTTTCAAATTCCATATATTCCTCTTTGACTCACACGAGTCATTATATACTAAATTACATCGAAACTTTACGATATAGTTTAGTATAGCATAGAAAAGGTTGTTTTGTTAAGTACATATAACATGGTCGAAGATGATATACTATAAGCATTATAAATTATACTTGGAGGTTAATATGTTACGACGTATTGTAGCAGCGACTATGATTGGTGCTTTGGCACTCACATCAGGTTGCGCATTTCATAATCCCTTTGCCAAGAAGGCAGAGCCTGTAACCTATGAAGCGGTGGTGCAGAGTGAGCTTTCACCAGAAGAAAAGGTAGATAAGCTTGTGGCTAATATGTCCGATGCAGACAAGGTAGGCCAGCTGTTGATGATTGGTATTCACGGCACAACCTTGAATGATGATGCGAAATTTATGCTCAATGAATATCGAGTGGGTGGCATTATCCTGTTCGACCGCAACATGGAGAGTAAGGAGCAGGTGAAAACGCTCATTACCGATATTAATAAGGCCGGTAAAAGTGCGGGACTTACGCCATTGTTCATCGGTATCGACCAAGAGGGCGGCGCCGTGGCGCGTATGGAGGACAAGTTGATTAAGGTGCCCCCTGCAGAAGAGCTGGGTCAAGGTTCTGTTGACCATGCAGCAAATCTAGCTAAACAAGTAGGGACTGAACTTAAGGACCTTGGATTTAATATTAATTTTGCGCCTGATGCGGACTTGGGATTAACCTATGGTCGCTCATATAGTACGAATCCCGACCAAGTCGTGAAGTTTGCAGGTGCGGTAGGCAAAGCTTATGACGAATCTGGCCTATGGTATTCGTACAAGCATTTCCCTGGCATTGGTAAAACCGATGTAGATTTACATGCAGACACTAGCGTGGTGCCTGTGTCTAAAGATACGTTACTCGCTGAGGATACAAAGGTATTTGTAGACCTTATTAAACAGTCGAAACCGAATACGTATATGATTATGGTATCCCATGCGATGTATCCACAAATCGACCCTGATCATCCGTCTAGCTTATCCAAGAAAATCATCACTGATTGGCTTCGTAAAGATATGGGCTATAACGGCGTCGTCGTTACCGATGATATGGACATGGGCGCCCTTGCCAAACACTATACCTTCGGCGATATGGCTGTTCAATCCATCCAAGCTGGCAGTGACATTTTACTCGTATGCCATGAGTATGAACATATGCAAGAGGCCTATAATGGGCTTATGAAAGCCGTCAAAGACGGAACCATCTCCAAGGAACGCCTTGATGCATCGGTGAAACGGATATTGCTTATGAAGATGAGCCATGGTTTATAAATACTAGGTTAATCCATAGTATATAGTGTATTCATAACAACGTATTTATCCCCTCATACAGGACTTTTTGATACCGATAGAGAATTACTAAGTATAGTTATTCTCTATCGGTTTATTTTTTATTCGTTAGGAGTGAAGTATATGTCTCGGAGAATTATGTTGAACGGCACGTCGTATTTTGGGCAAGGTGCGATTCAGGAGATTGTAAACGAAATTAAGAATCGCCATTTTAAAAAGGTTCTCGTTACATCTACGCCTGATTTATTTGAGTTTAAGGTTGCTACGAAGGTTACGGATTTGCTTGATGCGGCAGGCATTGCTTACGATGTATATGACAATATTAAGCCGAATCCAACCATTGAAAATGTAACATCTGGTGTGGCTGCTTGTAAGGCGGCTGGTGCTGATGTGATCGTTGCTGTAGGCGGTGGCAGTGCTATCGACACGAGTAAGGCTATTGCTACGATTATGACAAATCCTGAATTTAGCGATGTGCGTAGTCTTGAAGGCTTGGCGCCTACAAAACATCCTTGCTTGCCGATTATCGCTGTGTCTACTACATCCGGTACGGCAGCAGAGGTTACCATCAACTATGTTATCACTGACGTGGAAAAGAACCGCAAATTTGTTTGCGTAGACCCTCATGACATTCCAATTATCGCCATAATCGATCCTGATATGTCCGCGTCCATGCCAACCGGCCTATGTGCTTCTACGGGGATGGATGCCCTCGTTCATGCCGTAGAAGGGTATATTACGAAAGGTGCTTGGGAATTAACAGATATGCTTCATTTGAAAGCTATCGAAATCATCGGCCGTTCCTTGCGCAGCGCAGTAGCTGGCGAATATGCAGGTCGCGAAGCGATGTCCGTAGGCCAATATATTGCGGGCATGGGCTTCTCTAACGTAGGCCTTGGCATCGTTCACTCTATGGCCCATCCATTGAGTGCTGTGTACGACATCCCTCATGGTAAGGCTTGTGCCATGCTATTAACAGCAGTATTGAAATTCAACGCCCCTGAAACAGGTGCTAAATACCGTGAAATTGCGCGCGTTATGGGCGTGCCTAATGTGGATGCTATGGATGAAAGCGCCTACCGTCAGGCTGCCATCGACGTTATCCAAAAACTAGCCGATGATGTAGGCATTCCTAAATCCCTCAGCGAAGCTGGCGTAAAACGCGAAGATATTCCATTCCTCGCTGAATCTGCTTTCAACGACGCATGTACGCCAGGTAATCCACGAGATGTAACCATTGATGAAATCATTGGTATTTATGAATCTATATTCTAATTAAGTGTAATCAATAACAATATGGTACAGCATCTATATGGTGAATCATTACTCATATAGATGCTGTTCTTTTTTTGCTCACGAATTCGTGAGCAAGATATTTACATTATGTAAATATAAGGATATACTGTGAGTAAAGCGGTCAGGAGGTGTGAAAATGAAGCATACTGGGCATACAAAGAATACAGAAAATATAGGGTTGATTGAAGATTTGCGAACGGAATTTAAAAGTGATGTTAAGAAACTTTCAGAAGAAACAATAGTTGAGGCCGTTGTAGCATTGGCAAATACAGAGGGTGGTACATTATATATTGGCGTAGAGGATGATGGGACGATTACGGGCGTGCATAAAAACCACCAGTCTACAGCGGGGTTAAGTGCTATGATTTTTAATCGTACGGTACCTAATGTTTCTGTTAGTACAGATATTATGTACAGTTTTACAAAACCTATTATTAGTATTGCGGTTCCAAAGAGTTATGAGTTGATTTATACGTCGAGTGGACGGGCATTACAACGACGGTTAAAAGGGGATGGCACGCCAGAAAATTACCCGATGTTTTTACGTGATATTCGGCGTTATATGGTAAATGCCTATGGTCTAGATGTGTCGGCCTATCCGGTGTTAGATGCGACATTTGATGATTTGTCCTTGCTTGAGTTTGAAAGAATGCGCTCCATGATTTCTAAGTATAGAGGAGATCAGTCGCTACTTGAGCTGGATAATTTAAAATTAGCTCAAGCCTTACAATTAGTACAAACCGTAGATGATACCGTTCATCCAACAATGGCTGGATTGATACTACTAGGTAAAGGCGAGCGAATCAGGGATTTAATACCGACTGCAGAGTCTGCTTTCACCATGATGAAAGGCACTAAATTAATTAGGAATGTATCAGAGCATATCCCTGCACTGCAGGCCATTGAGCGCTGTATTGAATCGTTAGATTTAGTCAATATGATGACGGAACTATTTCCTGGTCCGGTTGCTGTTCGATTGATGGATATAGACCCTATTTCTTTTAGAGAGGCATTAGTAAATGCTTATTCTCATAGGGATTACACAGAAATGGGGCGCATTCGTGTTGAAATTAACGATGAGCAAATATCAATCACGAGTCCTGGCGATTTTATGCAAGGGATTACACCCAATTCCGTATTGTTTGCAGAACCTCGTAGTCGTAATACCGTATTAGCCGATGCTTTCAAACGAATCGGATTGGCTGAAAAGACGGGGCGTGGTGTGGATAAAATTATTGAACCATCACTATTTGCAGGGCGTCCGGTACCTCGATATGACGAGTCTACAAGTACTTATGTGCGCGTTGTTTTTGATAAGGCACCCGTAGATGATAATTTTGTTACCCTAATTGTACAAAATCAGGTCAAGTCCAATATGGAACTTAGCTTAAGAGGGTTAATGGTTTTGTATAGTATACGTAAACTCAAACAATCTAGTATGGACGATATTATCCATGATTGTCAGTTATCTCCTGCTATCTGTGAAATGAATGTTCAACAATTATTAAAGATGAATATTATCCAATCGGTCGATATGGATGGTAAGCAGTTGTATTATTTGAATACTGCTGATTATGTATATCGATTACATGGAACCTCGCAAGTATATGATGTTACACCGACTTATGGAAATCCATATATTAAAGCCTTCCATTCGTTGCTCAATGCTGTTGATCAAGTGACGCGTACAGACGTGGCCAATGCACTAGGTATTTCTAAACCGCAGGCGTATCGGCTCATTATGAAGTTATTCAATAAGGGAATTCTTGAAAAAGTAGGAAACGGAAAGTATACTAGTTATAAATATACTGATACGTATGTAGCGGAGAAACTTCGTTTAGAACGGATGACAGAGAAATCGTTATTGCCGTCCATTTAGAGAATCCTACATAGATTAGACTGATGTTCGATATATTTTCCACGAGGAGGAGAATGCATGAAACTATGGAAACTAAATAAACGCAGCTCTACCTTGGCAGATATGTCGATGAACCGGATACTACTATCTGAACTCATTGCTAAAGGGGCTTTAGTGGGTATCATTGCAGGATTTTTCGGCGCTGCTTATCGATATTTAATCCTCGAGTCTGAGCATATCAGGTGGCATCTAATGGGCGATATTTCCTTGGAATGGGCCATTGGTTGGCTCATTGCTATGGTCATATTCGCCTTTATTGTTGATCGATTGTTAACGTGGGCGCCATTATCTGGCGGTTCCGGTATCCCTCAAATTGAAGGGGAAATGCTCGGTTTATTCGACATGAAGCCGTATCGTACGCTCATTTCCAAGATGATTGGCGGCGTACTAACCGGCTTTGCTGGATTTTCCGTGGGCCGTGAAGGGCCAGCGGTGCAAATCGGCGGCTCTGCCGGTAAAATTGTGTCCTATTGGATGAATTCAGGCCTACGTGAACAACGCATCCTTACATC
>OIWS01003740.1_pt1 | contig 10456 bp, 10 predicted proteins | sample 1587611 | NCBI WGS metagenome assembly OIWS01 (sample SAMEA3888919, study PRJEB22519) | human gut metagenome | biome: human gut; feature: human-associated habitat; material: faeces | place: Denmark | collected 2010 | reverse complement strand
CCATCCCAGCTTCTGACTTTTCAATACTTCTATGGGAAGCCGTATCAGCTCCTGATCATACTCCCGCAATATCTCTTCTATCGTTTTCACTTAATCACCTCAACCAAATTATATAGATTCTGCCCGTAAAGTCCATACCGTTTTCGTAAATACGCAGGCACAGATTTTAGCGTTCCTGGGTTCGCTTTCTCTTTTGAGGAATGCTTCGTTGATCGGTCAAAATCGGGACGCCAACTCGATGGGCATGCCGTATTTCTTCCCACATTCCCTCAGTCCATTCTGGGCCAAACACCCGAACTTCATGACACTGTTCTATCAAGTATAGGCACATCTTCATAGCCTTATCGTCATCTTCTCGATTCTTCGGATCTGCGATAGGCGGAAACATCAAATGCGGACAGACCGGGATATTTCCCTCTGCAAATACTTCCTTAGCGCGCTGCCTGGCATACGCGGTATTCTTCTCTGTCTCTCCCCGCAGCGGCGCACAAATATATATGAGTTTTGGACCTTGCGTCTCTTTTTTACGGGCGTATGCCATGTTTAGATTTGTTCTTGGTTCAATCGTCGGATTCAAGCTCTCTTCACAGATATTCCAGGTACTCAGTCCGCTTTGTGCCGAATAGCCATTTTCGTGACGAAAATTTTCCTGACAGATTTGCAAAGCGTCGCGTAGTCTTTGGTTCGAATCTCGGAAAGATTCTTCCTCCGATATATTCCAGTCCAACAGCGACAGCGCCCGAATGAGCTGTACCTCTGTTCTATATGCCTTCGCTTCGCTATGAGCCATTCTTTCCATAAATATTTCCTTACGTATGGGCTTCATTTCCCGTCCATTGTTTTTTTCTTGCGCTACAAGGTTCGCCCGATACCAATCATATAACAGTTCAGACAGATTCCTGTTAGTTCCGTCCTCTCGCTGCGCCAGCTGAATTTCCGAGAGTTCCGGTACTTTGGGCAGCATTCGCATTCCACGCTTATTGATGAGCTCCGTGCCCCCAGCCGGATCTAAATATGCCAGGCATCGCTCTCCATCCAGTTTTAATTCAAAAACATATTCGTCGCTGTCAAACGGTTCCCCCTCCTGGCCAATCAACATGGGGGCAATCCCTTTCCTGTCAAACAAATCCATTATTCCGACGCTGCTTTCTTCCTGTTCCTGGATTTCTTAGGCTGTACCGTCTGCTTTTGTTTCTCCAGGGATGCTTTGAGTGCATCCATCAGATTGATCACATTGCTCTGCCCTTTCTCCGGCGCCGCTATGATTTCCTTGCCTTGTATCTTGGCATTGATGATCTCCCACAACCGCTGTCTGTATTCGTCCTTGTACGCCGCAGGGTTGAATTCCTGTTCCATAGAGCCGATCAATAGCTTTGCCATATGCAATTCCTGTTCCGAAACCTCGGGCTGTGGAATTTCTTTGGGTGCTTCCTTTACCTCGTCAGCAAAGTACATGGTTTCTACCATAATATCATCGTCTGTAGGGATAAGCGCCAGCAACTTTTCTTTCGTCCCCAGCACCGTTTTGGCTATCGCGATTTTGTTCTCTTCTTTCATGGCTTTGCGAAGCAGCTCATACGCTTTTTCCCCGCCCTGCTCCGGAATGGCATGATAGGTCTTATCATAGTATACTGGCTGGAGATTGGTAAAATGCAGGATATGAATCGTTTTATCCTTCTCTGTTTTTGCCTGCTCAAAATCATCGTCCGTCAATGTCACATACTTGCCTTTTTCGTATTCAAAGCCTTTTACAATATCTTTGGCTGATACTTCTTTCCCGCAATTCGCACAAACCTTTTTGTATTTCACCCTGCTCCCGTCTTCTTTGCAAAGCTGGTTAAAGTGGATATCCACATCCTGTGTAGCTGTATATAGCCCCACAGGAATATGTACCATTCCAAACGATATCGCCCCTCGATGTGATACTGCCACTGTATGATTGCCTCCTGATATACTTTTTCTTAGTGTTTCCATTTTTTCCTGCACTATGAGCTGGAACGAAAAAAGCGTCGGCAAAAGCCGACGCTTTACTGGATATTTAATCATTCATTTGCATATATTGAGAGGTCATCACGATTGAAAGAATATTGTTTTTCTCTCTTTTTCTTTCTTCTTTTCCCTGGCAGAATATTTAGGATTTTTTCGTCCAAATTTCCCTACTTTTTAGTAAATATCCACGGTAACGGTACTTTTTTTCTGATAGCCTACAGAGCATCAAAAAAGCCCGTATTTACGGGCTTTTTTGATATATATCCAAATGGACATTGTTTACTGGTGGAGGCGAGGGGAGTCGAACCCCTGTCCGAAAACCGTCCCACCAGGCTTTCTCCGAGCGCATTGGGCATTTTCCATTCCCTTGCCCGGGCCCCTGCCCAAAGGGTCCCGGGTTTGGTAGCTTCATCGTTGGCTGTTAAAGGGTCAAAGCTTTCCCCCTAACAGGGCCCCACCTAATGGCGTTTCGGCCCCACCCGGTGGGCAAGGTGGGCGAAACGTCGCAGCGTTACGCTGCGAGTGCGACTTCGTTTTTGTTCGCGTTTATTTTTTTTGCCGGCTTTTATCGCAGTTCCGGCGCCTGCGGCTCGCTTACCCGGCGTCACGCGTCCCCGTCGAAACCGTTACGCCCCCATGTACATGTTATTTCTGCCGCTCGCGGAACGCGCGTTCCATTTCGCGGGCGTCATCCTTGGCCTTGGCGGCGGCGCGCTTATCGTACAGCTTTTTGCCCTTGCAAACGCCCACCTCCAGCTTTGCTCTGTTTTTGGAAAAATAGACGGACAGAGGAATCAGCGTATACCCGTCGCGCATCACCTGCGCCTGCAGCTTTCGGATCTCCGCCTTGTGCAACAGCAGCTTTTTCTCCCGCAAAGGATCGCGGTTGAAAATATTGCCCTGCTCATAGGGCGAAATATGGAACCCCAGCACAAACGCCTCGCCCTCTCGGATCTGGATGTAGCTGTCCTGGAGGTTGCCCCGCCCTTTGCGCAGGGATTTTACCTCCGTACCGCTCAATACCAGGCCGGCCTCTACCCTGTCCTCCACAAAATATTCGTGACGGGCCCGTCTGTTCTGTATGGCGATCTTTTTTCCCGTGGATGCCGGCATACGCGCCCGCCCCCTTTCTTTTGTTGTATTGTATAGTATATCAGGTTTCCGATTCCTACGCTACTACCTGCGGCGCCGTTTTTGCCGCCCCCTACGCCGTTTTCCCTGCGCTTTTTTCTGGTTTCGCGTCCGGTGCGCCTGTTTATGCAGTTTGGTCCCCGCTACCGTCTCCGCCTCTTCCAAGGCAAATTCCACGCGGCGCATCGCCAGATCCACCGCCGTTACCTTCACCGTTACGCGCTGCCCCAGCGCGTAAACCATACCTGTGCTGCGGCCGATCAGCCGATAGAGCTGCTCATCATAAATGTAATAATCATCCTCCAGCATGGCAATGGGGACCAGCCCCTCGATGGTGTTTGGCAGCTCTACAAACAGCCCAAACGCCGTAACCGACGATACAACCCCTTCATAGACCTCCCCGATCTTATCCTGCATATATTCCGCCCGTTTCAGATCATCTACCGCTCGCTCCGCTTCCATCGCAACGCGTTCACATTCGCTGGTATGGCGGCCAAATTCCGGCATCTGCCGCACCTGCTGCTCCAACGCCTTTTCAGACAGCCCGCCCTCGAGCTTTGCGATGATGGCGCGGTGTACCACCACATCGGGATACCGCCGGATGGGCGATGTAAAATGGCAGTAATGCTTGAGCGCCAGGCCGAAATGCCCCAGGTCCTCCTCGCAGTATCGCGCCTTTTTCAGGCTGCGCAGCATCACGCGGCTTACCGCATCTGCGTACGGCTCTTTTTCCGTCTGTGCCAAAAGCGCCTGCAGGTCCCTCGGTTTTAGCTTACGCTTCGGCTTTTGAAACGATACGCCCAGCGCTTTGCACATCGCAAAAAATTCCGCCATCTTTTCCTCTGCCGGGTCTTCGTGTACACGATACAAAAAAGGCAGCTCATATTGGCCGGCAAACTTTGCCGCGCATTCGTTGGCCAACAGCATAAATTCCTCGATCATCCGGTTGGCAATGCCGCGCTCATGCACAAAGACGTCCACCGCCCGGCCCTCTTCGTTCAGCGTAAAGGCGGACTCCGGAAACTCAAAATCCAGGCTGCCCCGCCGCTGCTTGTTGCGCATCAGCTTTTCCGCCAGCGCACGCATCTCTTCCAAAAGCGGCAGCACGGTCTGATAGTCCTTGGCTATGTCTTTGTCTCCCCGCTCCAAAATGGCATTGGCGTCCTCATAGGTCACACGCTTATCCACATTGATGACCCCGCGCACAAAGCGGTAGCCCATTACATACCCGTTTTGGTCCACCTGCATGATGCAGGAAAGCGTCAGCCGATCCTCTTTTTGGTTCAAAGAGCAGATCCCGTTGGAAAGGGCCTCCGGCAGCATAGGCAGCACCGCCCCCGGAAAGTATACGCTTGTGCCCCGTTCATAGGCCTCTTTATCCAGCGCGCTGCCCGGCTTTACATAATGCGTTACATCCGCAATATGCACATACAGCGCATAGCCCGCATCCGTACGCTCCAGCGAAATGGCATCGTCAAAATCTCTGGCATCCGCGCCGTCGATGGTCACGGTCAAAAGATTGCGAAAATCCTCCCGCTTTGCACTTTCCCGGCTTGTGACCTGCTGCGGCACCTCCTTGGCCTCCATCAGCGTTTTGGTTTCAAACGTCTCTTTCAGCCCATAATGGCGGATAATGCCCAGCAGATCCGCCTCTGCCGAGCCCGCTTCGCCCAGGATCTCTATCACTTCGCCCTCCGCATTGCGGTTGTCCTGCTGATAGGCGGTAATTTTTGCCACCACAAGCTGTCCATGCTGCGCGCCGCCCGTCTTCCCCTTTGGGATGAATAGATCCGGCAGCCGCCCGTCCTCCGGCGTTAAGAAAGAGGCATAGTGCCCTTTTTCCAACGTGCCTACCAGCGTTTGGCGGGCGCGCTGCAAAATGCGCAGCACCTCCCCTTCCCGCTGCAAGCCCTTGCCGCGCTTGGTCGGCGCAAAGGTGCGTACCAGGGCGCGGTCCCCATGCATGGCCCCCTGCAGCGCATCCTGCGGCAAAAATACATCCTCGCTGCCATCTTCCGGCAGTAAAAACGCAAAGCCCTTGCGCGTGCCCTGCACCCGGCCGCATACGCAGCCCAAGAGCTGCGGCAGCGCCCATTTGCCCCGCTTGGTCTGCATCAGCAGCCCTTCATCCGCCATACGCGTCAGCCCATCTGCCGCTTCATCCCGGCCCAGCGCCAGCGCTTTTTCCAGCTCCGCCAGGGAAACCGGCGCCGTCTGATCTTGTAAATATGCTATAATATCTCGCTCTATCGTTTGGTTATAAAGTTCCACATTTCCTCCAAAAAAAAGGCGCCCCTTTATGAAGAGCACCTTTTCCGTTTTTTATCTTTACTTGGCCCCGCCCATTATAGGCTCTGCATCAGCACCAGAGCAAAGGAAACAATGCCAACGGCAATGCCGCCAATCTTTGTCATCCGGTTGAGCTTGCCTTCTACCGTACGGGATCTCATCTTGTTCGCATAGGAATCGCTGTTCCCCTGTCCCAGCGCCGCGCCCGGGTTATCGTCCGCCGGCTTTTGCGCCGCAATGATGAATACGACGAATACGCAAAGGATGCATAATAATATTTTTCCAATTGTGATGACAGTTGTCACTGGGAAATCCCTCCACTAGCTTGTGTATCAGATGGATTATATCACCCACAGCATAGATTTGCAAGGAAAATCCTCTTTGATTCTTTAGGGTTTCCTCCTCTCCGCCCTGATCCGCCGCCGTCACGTGTCTTAGATTGCCCTTTTTTTCAGCAAATATATATTTACACATCATTATATCTGGATTTCATGTGCCGATTTTCTTGCGAATCCTCCCTTTTTTGGGGAATTTAGCCGAACCGCATTGCGGACAATGCGTAATTTCTGTACAATGATTTTGTTATTCTTTAGAAAGGACGCGAGCTATGCTGGAATATAAATTTGATACACAGCTGTTGATCGATGGCAAAGATCTTTCCGAAGATGCCATCAACGAGTACATCACCCAACACATCAAGGGAGACTGCCTTTTGGCCGTAGGCGATGAAACGCTGATTAAAATCCATTACCATACCAATGAGCCTTGGCAGGTCTTGGAATACTGCGCTTCCCTCGGCGAAATCTACGATGTTGTCGTGGAAAATATGGAGCGCCAAGAAAACGGTCTGCCCGGCTGATTTTATTTGCCTTGGAAAGTATACCTTTTTGTATCGCCCTACTTTATCTGTAAATTGGATTATATAAAGCGAAAAGTGCTGTTTTTCAATGAAAATTGCGCGTTAAATTCCCTTCTAAGTATACCTCAAAAAGGTATAGTTTTAGGAGGGAATTTCCATGTGTAACGCAAAACAAAAGCACCGCTTCTCCGCCATGGCGCTGGCGCTGTTGGTTTCCGCGTCCCTGTTGCCCGCCGCGGCTCTGGCCGCCCCTGGGCCGGGACAGAAAAACCTGGCGACTGCGACCAGCCGCCCCTACAACGGCACCAAGACTGTTGAGGTTACGGATATGTACTTTGCCCTGGCTGAGGATGTAGATTATGAGGACTTTTCCGCTACGGCCACCGGCACGCTTGCTTCCGCCAACGCTGGGCGATATACCGTGCTGGAGGAGATGACAAATATCGCCTTCAAAAACCGCGATCCTGAAAGCGATATTGATTGGAACGACTGGTATGTCTGCCCTGAACGCATGACAAATATTGAAACCGATGTTACCATCACTGAGGCTGTGCCACAGCTTTCTCTCTCCGTAGATGTGCAGTCTGGCAAAGCCGGGCAGGAGGTCACCGTGACCGCCACGCTGGTAAACGACTTTGATGCGCCAGAGGGGCTGCCCACTGCCGAACAAATTTCCCTAACTGCCCAAAATGCCACCCTAAAAGAGGGTTCCTCTGTCACGCAAAACGGCAATGCATACAGCGCCGTATTTGTATTGGGCAAGGAAGATGCTGTGTTCTCCGCCAACGTGTTGGATAGTGCCGTCAATTACAGCCCACTGGCGCAGCCGGCCACTGTCTCCGTGGATGTGTTGAAATTGGCGGATTATAGCAAACTGGAAGCCGCCGTTGCCAAAGCCAAGGCCTTAAATCCTGAAGATTACAAGGATTTTTCCGCTGTCCAGTCCGCTTTGAACGCCATCGTCTATGATCTGGATGAAACGCAGCAGGATAAGGTAGACGCCATGACCGCAGCGCTGGAAAACGCCATTGCCGGCCTGGAGAAAATCGCGGACGCAGCGCCGGCCGACGGGAATACCGACGCACAGCAAACCGATTCGCCCCAAACAGGCGATGCTTCCGCCTCTGGGCTCTGGTTTACTCTGCTGCTGGTTTCCGCTGCCGGAGGGCTTGGCCTGGCTACCCTGCGTTTGAAAATGAGCTCTTCTAAATAATCCCGCCCATGCAAAAAGCCAACGGCAATGCCGGTGGCTTTTTCTTTTTTTATCCTCTTATCCCAGCTGCTTTTCCATCAGAAAAAACGGCCCTTTGCGAAATACTACATCCCCTACAATGCGATAGCCCATGCGTTCATACAGACGCAAGGCATAAGGATTTTGCTTAAACGCATCCAATCGCAGCGCTTTTACGCCCAACGCAGCGGCGCGCGCCTCTGCCGCCTGAACGGTCAGCTTGCCCAGACCGCGATTTTGCACCCTTGGGCTTACGCAAAGCCGATGGAGCACCAAAAAGCTGTCTGTCTCTGCCCAAACGCCGTTGGCATACTGTGGATCATACTCCAGGTTGAGCACAAATACCGCCGCAGGCCTCTCTTCCAGCTCCGCCAGATACATCTGCCCATGCTCAATGTCCTCTTTCAACGTGCGCTCATCCGGATACACCTCATCCCACTGTGGAATGCCATCTTTATCCATGGTATGTATGGCGTCGGTAAACAGCGCAAACACCTGCGCCAGATCCTCCGGCCTCGCTTTGCGGAATGTCAGCTGTTCCATGTTTATTTCCCCTTTATCGGCTAAACCAAAAAGGACGATAGACAACTGCCACCGTCCTTTTTTATGCCTTGTTATTTGAGCAGGCTCTTGCCCGTCATTTCTGCCGGCTGCGGCAGATCCATCAATGCCAGCATCGTAGGCGCCAAATCACACAGCGCGCCCTCGTCTGCCAGCTTGCGCTCCGGATGCTTCGGGTCTACCAGCAGCAGCGGCACCAGGCTGGTGGTATGCGCCGTCATCGGGCCGCCCTTTTCGTCCACCATCTTTTCCGCGTTGCCATGGTCCGCCGTCAGCAACACACAGCCGCCGGTTTTGATCACCGCGTCGATCACCTTGCCCGCGCACTCGTCCACAGCTTCCACCGCTTTGACGGCCGCTTCCATCACACCGGTATGGCCTACCATATCGGGGTTGGCAAAGTTTAGGATCATCACGTCGTACTTGTCGGATTCAATGCGTTTAACCGCCTCATCCGCCACCTGGTACGCGCTCATTTCAGGCTGAAGATCATACGTTGCCACCTTGGGAGACGGGATCAGCGCCCTATCTTCGCCCGGGTTTTCCTTTTCTACGCCGCCGTTGAAAAAGAACGTAACATGCGCGTATTTTTCCGTTTCCGCAATGCGCAGCTGCGTTTTATGGCAGCTGGCCAGGTATTCGCCCAACGTGTTTTTCAGCGTTTCCGGCTTAAACGCCACCTCCAGCTTGTCGGCAAAGGTCGCATCATACTGCGTCATGCTGACATACTTGAGCGGGAAATACCCGTTTTTGCGTGTAAAGCCGTCAAAATCCTCAAAGAGCAGCGCCCGCGTAATCTCACGTGCACGGTCCGGACGGAAGTTGGCAAAAATCACGCTGTCTCCTGCCTGAATGGTAGCCACCGGCGCACCGTTTTCCGTGATAACGATGGGCTTGATGAATTCATCCGTTACATCCTCATCATAGCTCTTCTGTACCATCGCTGCCGGGTCCTCGCCGTATACGCCTTCGCCCAGCACCATGGCGTTGTACGCCTGCTGCACGCGCTCCCAGCGGTTGTCACGGTCCATGGCATAGTAGCGGCCGATGATGGTCGCAATCTTGCCGACGCCCAGCTCTTTGAGCTTGGCCTGCACCTGTTCGATATAGCCCTTGCCGCTGGTCGGCGCTACATCGCGGCCATCCATAAAGCAGTGCAGATATACCTTTTCAAGGCCCTGGCGCTTTGCCATCTCTGCCAGCGCCAAAAAATGGTTGATGTGGCTGTGTACGCCGCCATCGGAGCAAAGCGCAAACAAATGCAGGGCCTTGTCGTTTGCCTTTGCACTATGCATCGCGTCCAAAAACGCGGGATTTTCAAAGAAGTCGCCATCCTGGATGGATTTTGTAATGCGGGTCAGCTCCTGATACACCACGCGGCCGGCGCCGATGTTCAGGTGCCCTACCTCGGAATTGCCCATCTGCCCTTCAGGCAACCCCACCGCCAGGCCGCTGGCGGCCAGGCGGGTGTGGGGATACTTGGCAAATAAGGCGTCCAAATGGGGCGTTTTCGCTGTTGCCACCGCATTGCCCTTGGTTTCGGCGTTTACGCCAAAACCATCCAGAATGATCAATGCAGTCATGGGTTTTGCCATTTGTTTACCTCGATTGCTTGGATTATTGATTGTTGACAAGTTTGGAGAAGTCTACCGGCTTCAATGCCGCACCGCCGATGAGGCCGCCGTCGATTTCGGGCTGCGCCATCAGGTCTGCTACGTTGCCGGCGTTCATGCTGCCGCCGTACTGGATGCGGATGTTTTCGCCCACTTCAGCGCCGAATTCCTTGGCAATCGCCGCACGGATCACGCCGCAAACGCGGTTTGCTTCGTCTGCCGTTGCGGTCTTGCCGGTGCCGATGGCCCAAACGGGTTCGTATGCGATCACGATGGTGGAGAAATCCTTCACGCCCTGCAGCGCTGCGATGGTCTGGTCGGAAACCAGCTTATCCGTGATGCCCTCTTCGCGCTGTTCCAGCGTTTCGCCGACGCATACGATGGGCTTCAGGTTGTGAGCCAGCGCGCTCAGTACCTTTTTGTTGACCGTTTCATCGGTTTCCGCAAAATACTGGCGGCGTTCGCTATGGCCGAGGATCACATATTCCACTTCCAGCTCGTTGAGCATCAGCGGGCTTACTTCGCCGGTGAAAGCGCCCTTCTCTTCCCAGTGCATGTTCTGTGCGCCCAGGTGGATGTTGGTGCCCTTGATGTATTCTTTCACAGCCGGGATGGTGATGGCCGGCGGGCAGACAACCACTTCCGTCGTGGTGTTGTCCTTCACCAGCGGCAAAATGCCGTCGATCAGTGTCTTGGCTTCGGACGGAGTCATGTTCATTTTCCAGTTACCAGCAATGATGGGTTTACGCATTGGATGTTTCCTCCTTAATATTGTCATGCGCC
>OIWS01003738.1_pt1 | contig 10462 bp, 6 predicted proteins | sample 1587611 | NCBI WGS metagenome assembly OIWS01 (sample SAMEA3888919, study PRJEB22519) | human gut metagenome | biome: human gut; feature: human-associated habitat; material: faeces | place: Denmark | collected 2010 | reverse complement strand
AGTACCTCGACCTTTACGGCGGCCATGCCGTGATCTCGATCGGGCATGCGCAGCCCGACTACGTGCGGGCCGTGCAGGAGCAGGTCGCACGTCTCGGATTCTACTCCAACTCGGTCGAGAATTCGCTTCAGGTGAAGTTGGCGGAGAGACTGGGCCGCATCTCGGGTTACGACGACTACCGGCTTTTCCTCTGCAACTCGGGGGCCGAGGCCAATGAAAACGCCCTGAAACTGGCGTCGTTCCACACGGGCCGCAGCAAGGTGCTGGCCATCTCGAAGGCTTTCCACGGCCGCACGTCGGGAGCCGTCGCCGTGACGGACAATCCGGCGATCTCGTCGCCCTTCAACCGCACGCCGAACGTGGAGTTCACCCCCCTGAACGACATCGGGGCGATGCGCGCGAAGCTCGCCACGCGGGAGTTCGCGGCGGTGATCGTCGAGGGCATCCAGGGCGTGTCGGGCATCCACTGCCCCACGGACGAATTTCTGCGCGGGCTGCGCGAAGCGGCCACCGAAACCGGGACGCAGCTGGTGCTGGACGAAATCCAGTCAGGATACGGCCGCACGGGGCGGTTCTTCGCCCATCAGGCGGCGGGCATCCGTCCCGACCTCATCACCACGGCCAAAGGCATGGCCAACGGATTCCCGATCGGCGGCGTGCTGATCGCGCCCCATTTCGAGGCGCGTCCGGGACTGCTGGGAACCACCTTCGGAGGCAGCCACCTGGCCTGCGCGGCAGCGATCGCCGTGCTGGAGGTGATCGAACGCGACGGACTCGTGAAGAACGCCGCCGAAGTCGGCGAACACCTGCTGTCCGAACTGCACAAGATCGACGGACTGAAAGAGGTGCGCGGACGCGGCCTGATGATCGGGTTCGACGTCGAGGGTTCGGCTTCGGAGCTGCGGCGCCGGCTCGTCTTCGAGCAGCACGTCTTCACGGGCGGCGCGGGGGCGCATACCGTGCGGCTGCTGCCGGCACTGGGGCTGAGCGAGGCGCAGGCCGACGAATTCGTCGCGCGCCTGAAAGCATTGTTGGAGGATTTTCATTAAAAAACGGATACGACCATGCGGAAATTTACCTGTGTCGCCGACATCGGCGATCTCGCGGCGGCGGTGGCCGAAGCGCTCGAAGTCAAGCGCGACCGCTTCGCCTACCAGCATCTGGGGCGGAACAAGACCCTGCTGATGATCTTCTTCAATTCCAGCCTGCGCACCCGCCTGTCGACGCAGAAGGCGGCGATGAACCTGGGGATGAACGTCATGGTGCTCGACGTGAATCAGGGCGCATGGAAACTCGAAACCGAGCGCGGCGTGGTGATGGACGGCGACAAGGCCGAACATCTGCTGGAAGCGATCCCCGTGATGGGTTCCTACTGCGACCTGATCGGCGTGCGGTCGTTCGCCCGCTTTCAGGACAAGACGGAGGACTACGAGGAGCGCGTGCTCGAACAGTTCATCCGCTACTCGGGGCGTCCGGTCTTCTCGATGGAGGCCGCTACGCGCCACCCGTTGCAGAGTTTCGCCGATCTGATCACGATCGAGGAGCACAAGCGCACGGCGCGTCCCAAAGTGGTGATGACGTGGGCGCCGCATCCCAATGCGCTGCCGCAGGCCGTGCCCAACTCGTTCGCCGAGTGGATGAACGCCGCGGACTACGACTTCGTGATCGCCCATCCCGAAGGGTACGAACTCGACCCCCGCTTCGTGGGCGGCGCACGTGTGGAACACGATCAGCGTCGCGCGCTCGAAGGGGCCGATTTCGTCTATGCCAAAAACTGGGCGGCCTATGCCGATCCCAACTACGGCCGGGTGCTGAGCCGCGACCGCGAATGGACGGTCGACGCCGAGAAGATGGCGCTCACGAACGACGCCTTCTTCATGCACTGCCTGCCCGTGCGGCGCAACATGATCGTCACGGACGAGGTGATCGAGTCGCCGCGCAGTCTGGTGATTCCCGAGGCGGCCAACCGCGAGATCTCGGCCCAGGTGGTGCTCAAACGATTGTTGGAGGGACTGGAATAGCTATGGAACGGATCACCGTAGTCAAGATCGGCGGCAACGTCATCGATTCGCCCGAGGCGACGGCGCGCTTCGTCGAGGCTTTCGCTGCGCTCGAAGGGCCGAAGATGCTCATCCACGGCGGCGGAAAGCTCGCCACGCGTCTGGCCGCGCAACTGGGTATCGAGAGCCGCATGGTCGACGGGCGGCGCATCACCGACCGCGAGACGCTCGACGTGGTGACGATGGTCTACGCCGGACTGATAAACAAGCGGCTCGTCGCGGCCTTGTCGGCCGCAGGCTGCCGCGCGATCGGGCTGTCGGGTGCCGACGGCGATGCCGTCACCTCGGTGCGGCGTGCGGCCGGAGCCGTCGACTACGGCTATGTGGGCGACATCGCCGAGGGGGGCGTGAACGTCGAATTGCTGCGCACGCTGCTCGATGCGGGGCTGACGCCCGTCTTCTCGGCCATCACGTGCGACGGGCGGGGAACGCTGCTCAATACGAACGCCGACAGCGTGGCGTCGGCCGTGGCGGTCGCCGCTTCGCGCATCGCGCCGACGCAGCTCGTCTTCTGTTTCGAGAAGGCGGGGGTGCTGCGCGACGTGGAGGACGAACGGAGCGTCATCGCCGAAATCACGCCCGACACCTACGCCGCGCTGCGTGCCGAAGGGGCGATCAGCGCGGGGATGCTGCCCAAGATCGACGGGGCGCTGCGCGCCGTCGCCAGCGGCGTGGAGAGCGTGGTCATCAAGCAGGCCGAGGCGCTGCTCGACGCGGGCGGCACGACGATCCGGGGTTGACGAAACGATTGCGCAGACGGTTATGGAGAGATTGAACGAATTGCAGGCCGAGGCGGTCGCACTGCTCGAAAAGCTGGTGGCCACTCCGTCGGTGTCGCGCGACGAGGCGCGCACGGCCGATCTGCTGACGGGCCACCTCGCGGCGCACGGCATCGCCGCCGAGCGGCTGTACAACAACGTCTACGCGCGCGCGGCGCATTTCGACGCCGCGAAGCCCACGCTGCTGCTCAACTCGCACCACGACACGGTGCGTCCCACGGCGGCGTGGACGCGCGACCCTTTCGCAGCGACGTGGGAGGGCGAACGGCTCTACGGGCTGGGAGCCAACGACGCCGGCGCGTCGGTCGCGGCCCTCACGGCCGCCTTCCGCCACTATTACGATGCAGAGCTGCCTTTCAACCTGCTGCTGGCCCTCTCGGGCGAGGAGGAGTGCATGGGCGAACACGGCACGCGGGCGCTGCTGCCCGCACTGGGGCCGATCGACATGGCGCTCGTGGGCGAGCCGACGCGGATGCGGGCGGCCGTCGGCGAACGCGGACTGGTAGTGCTGGACTGCACGGCGCACGGCCGCGCCGGCCATGCGGCGCGCGACGAGGGGATCAACGCCCTCTACATCGCTGCGGACGACATCGCATGGCTGCGCGGCTACCGCTTCGAACGCTGCTCGCCGCTGCTGGGGCCGATCCGCATGACGGCCACGCAGATCGAGGCGGGGACGCAGCACAACGTCGTGCCGGCCGAGTGCCGCTTCGTGGTGGACGTACGTACGACCGACGCCTATACGAACGAAGAGACGGTCGAAATCGTGCGCCGGCACATGCGTTCGGAAGCGGTGCCGCGCTCGACGCGCATCCGCGCTTCGGCCGTCGCGCCCGAACACCCGCTGGTCGGGGCGGCCGCGGCGCTCGGCGTCGAACGCTTCGTCTCGCCCACCACGTCGGACATGGCGCTCATGGCGTTCCCGTCGCTCAAAATGGGCGCGGGCGATTCGGCGCGCTCGCATACGGCCGACGAATACGTGCTCCGCAGCGAAGTGGAGCAGGGGGTGGAAGGTTACATACGTTACATTGCCGAACTGGCGAAAAGATATTGACGATGGCGAAATTATGGGACAAGGGTTTCGAACCCGACGAGATGATCGAACGTTTCACGGTGGGCGACGACCGTCAGCTCGACATGCGGCTGGCCAGGTACGACGTCGAAGGGTCGATGGCCCACATCCGGATGTTGGAACACATCGGCCTGCTGACGGCCGACGAGTTGAAGACCCTGCTGGCGGGTCTGGAACAGATCCGAAGCGAGATCGAGGAGGGGCGGTTCGAGATCGAGGAGGGGACGGAGGACGTCCACTCGCAGGTCGAACTGCTGCTCACGCGGCGTCTGGGCGAGGTGGGCAAGAAGATCCACGCCGGCCGCTCGCGCAACGATCAGGTGTTGGTCGACCTGAAACTCTTCCTGCGCGACGAACTGCGGCAGACGGCGCACCGCGTGCGCACGCTCTTCGACCGTTTGCAGGAGCTGAGCGAACACTACCGCGACGTGCTGATGCCCGGTTATACGCACTTACAGGTGGCGATGCCCTCGTCGTTCGGGTTGTGGTTCGGCGCCTATGCCGAGACGCTGGTGGACGACATGCGACTGCTGGCGGCCGCCTACGACGTGGCCAATCAGAATCCGCTGGGGTCGGCGGCCGGCTACGGCTCGTCGTTCCCGCTGGATCGGACGATGACCACGCGGCTGCTGGGGTTCGCCGACCTGAACTACAACGTCGTGGCGGCGCAGATGAGCCGCGGCAAGAGCGAACGCGCCGCCGCCGCGGCCGTGGCCGCCGTGGCCGCCACGCTGGGGCGCTTCGCCATGGACGTCTGCCTCTACATGAGCCAGAACTTCGGCTTCGTGTCGTTCCCCGACGAGCTGACCACCGGATCGAGCATCATGCCCCACAAGAAGAATCCCGACGTCTTCGAGATCATGCGCGGCAAGTGCAACCGCCTGCAAGGCGTTCCCAACGAGATCGCGCTGCTCGTGACCAACCTGCCGCTGGGCTACCACCGCGATCTGCAACTGTTGAAGGACATCCTTTTTCCTGCCACCGCGACGCTGGCCGAATGCCTTGCGATGTGCGATTTCATGTTGCAGCATATCCGCGTGCGGGAGAATATCCTCGACGATGCGCGCTACGACTACCTCTTCACCGTGGAGGACGTCAACCGGCTGGTGTTGCAGGGCGTGCCGTTCCGCGAGGCCTACCGCCGCGTGGGCGAGCAGGTGCAGGCGGGAACGTACCGGCCCACGCGCGAGGTGCACCACACCCACGAAGGGAGTATCGGCAATCTCTGCAACGACCGCATCCGCGCCAAGATGGAACGCGTGATGGAGCGGTTCGAGTAGGTCGGGATGCCGTCGGGACGCGGGTCCGCGACTTCGGCAATGAGAATCCGGCGAATTTCAAATTCTGAAATTCGCCGGATTCTCGTTTATTTTCGACGTCGGGATCCGATCACAGCCCCGCCGCACGCTTCGCACGTGCATCGTAGTCAGACCTCCGCCAGCAGTGCATCGACCTCTTCGCGCATCGGAACGGCGCTTTGGGCGCCCATGCGCGTGACGGCGATCGCCGAAGCCGCCGTGGCGAAACGCACCGCCTCCGAGAGCGGACGCCCTTCGGAAAGCGCCACGGCCAGCGCACCGTTGAAGGTGTCGCCCGCACCCGTCGTATCGACCGCCTCGACCCTCCGTGCCGCCACCCGTTCGCAGCTCTCCGCCCCCTTGACGAGTGCGCCCTCGCTGCCGAGCGTCACCACCACGTGCCGCACGCCGCGCGCCAGCAACGCGTCGGCCGCCCGTTCCGCACCGGCCGCATCGGCTACGGGCATTCCCGTGAGCATGGCGCACTCCCCGCGGTTGGGCGTAAGCAGGTAGCAGCGCCGCAGCAGCTCGTCGGGGATCGCCGCCGCAGGGGCGGGATTGAGGATCACCCGCACGCCGTGCCGCTCGGCCACCTCGGCCGCACGCATCACCGCAGGCAGCGGAATTTCGAGCTGCAACACGACGAAATCCGCCGCCGCGATCTCGGCCTCCGCCCGGTCGACGTCCTCCGGCGACAAACGCTCGTTGGCGCCCGGGGCCACGACGATCGAATTCTCGGCCGCCCCATCGACGCAGATCAGCGCCACGCCCGACGGCACGGTTGCGTCGCGCGTCACATGGCGCACGTCCAACCGCTCGGCGCGGTAGCCCGCGAGCGCACGCTCGCCGAACAGATCGTTCCCCACGCGCGCCACGAAGGTCACTTCGCCGCCCAGCCGCGAAGCCGCGACGGCCTGATTGGCCCCCTTGCCGCCGCCTGACATCATGAAGCTGCCGCCGAGAATCGTTTCGCCCGGCGAAGGCATCCGGTCGGTCTTCACCACCAAATCGGTATTGGCGCTACCGATCACCACTATTTTTCCCATAAATCGAACAAATCGGTTAGTTAGTAAAGTTTCAGGTTCAAACGCTCCGCATCCGGCGTGCGGACAACCGCGGTCATCATCCCGCAAAACAGCCGTCCAGCTTCAACGCAAACGTTTGTGCAAGTTCTGCAAAAGTAAAAACGAAAAGTAAAAAAACAAAATCGCGGCCCTGTTTTTCACATATTTTTCTAACTTTGTCTCGAAATAGACCCGCCTATGTCGAAAGAGACCCTCATCAGCATCGCGCAACGCACCGGCTTTTCGGTTTCGACCGTCTCCCGCGTACTGAGCGGACAGGCCGCCAAATACCGTATCAGCGAGAAGACCGTCGCGCTCATCGCGCGCGAGGCCGAACGCTGCAACTACACGCCCAGCCTGCTGGCCAAAGGGCTGCGCACCAGCCGTACCGACACGCTCGGTCTGCTGATCCCCAGCATCGACAACCCCTATTTCGCCCATATCGCCAGCATCATCGTCCACGAAGCGCGGGCGAAGGGCTACAAAGTCATCCTGATCGACACGTCGGAGGACGAACGCAACGAACGCGAGGGAGTCCGTTCGCTCCTGTCGCGCAAGGTCGACGGCATCCTGATCGCCCCGGCGGGCGACGACCCTGCCTTTCTGGAAGCGACCGCACGCCAGACGCCCGTCGTCTGCATCGACCGCCACTTCGCGAAGACCTCGCTGCCCTACGTAGTGACCGACAACCTGCGGGGCGGCCGCGAGGCGACGCAGCACCTCATCGACCGCGGCCACCGGCGGATCCTCTGCATCCAGGGCGTGCGCCACTCGATCCCGTCGGCCGACCGCGTGCGGGGCTACCGGCAGGCGCTCGAAGACAACGGGCTGAGCGCCTACGCCCGCGTCACGGGCGACGGGTTCTCGATCCGCAACGGGTACGAACAGACCTTGCGGGCGCTGCACGTCCGACAGCGGCCCACGGCCATCTTCGCGCTGAGCAACACGATTCTGCTGGGTGCGCTCAAAGCCGTGCGCGAAATGAAACTGCGCATTCCGGACGACATCTCGCTCGTCTCGTTCGACAACTACGACTACCTCGACTACCTCGACCCCGCCGTCACCCGCGTCGGCCAGCCCAGCGACGAGATCGGCGCGCAGGCGATGGAAATTCTCCTGCAACGGATCGCGGGCGAAACCGGCGGGGAGGAGCAACGGCGTCTGCCGCCTTCGCTGATCGTCTGCCGGTCGGTGAGAAAATTATAAGTTTTCGGGAAGAGAAGCTCTTTTTCACCTGAAAAGACTATATTTGCAAACGAAAAGCAACAAGACTACTAAAAACTTCCCGAAAAAGAAACCCGAAATGAAAACTTCCACCCTCTCCCGCGCACTCGTCCTGGGGGCCGCATCCGTCCCCGCGCTGACGGCCGTTTCATGCGACAAGATGCCCGAACGCAAGCCCAACGTGATCTTCATCCTGATGGACGACGCCGGCTACGGCGATTTCGGCTGTTACGGCCAGACGCGCATCGAAACGCCCAACATCGACTCGCTGGCAGCACGCGGCATCCGCTTCACCGACATGTATTCGGCCGCTCCGCTCTCGTCGCCCGCCCGCTGCGGCCTGCTGACGGGCATGCACACGGGACACGCCCAGATCCGCGCCAACGACGAGATGACCGCGCGCGGCGACGTGTGGAACCACGAAGCGATGCTGCGCGACTCGACGCTCGAAGGACAGGCCCCGCTCAAAGCGGGCACGCCGACGCTCGGCTCGGTGATGCGGCAGGGCGGCTACCGCACGGCGATGATCGGCAAGTGGGGCGTCGGCGGCCCCGCCACCGAGAGTACGCCCAACAAGATGGGCTTCGACGAATATTTCGGCTGCATCTGCCAGCGACAGGCGCACTGCTACTATCCGCCTTTCCTCTGGGAGAACGACCGCCGCATCTATCTGGACAACGAGCTGCTGCCTCCCGGAACGCCGCTCGACGAGGGCGCCGATCCGCTCGACCCGCACAGCTACGACAAATATACGCAGCAGACGTACAGCCCCGACATCATGTACGACCGCGTGCTGCGCTTCGTGAACGAAAACCGCGAACGGCCCTTCTTCCTGATGTGGACGACGCCCATCCCGCACAGCCCGATGCAGGCTCCCGACGAGATGGTGCAGTACTACGTCGAGAAGTTCGGCGACGCTCAGCCCGACGTGAACATGCCCATGGAGGAGAATCCGCGCGTTCAGGCCATCGCCAAGAAGGAACGCTGGGGCATCGACAAGGACGGCAAGCTCGTCTCCAAGAACAAGGTCTATCAGCTGCGCGACGGCCTGTTCGAGGCGATCATCGACCGCTTCTACAAGGATCCCACCCTCGTCACCTATGGTGAGGACGTGCGCGACTGGGGCGGCGCGTTCGCCGTGTATCGCGGACTGACCGAGGCGCTGCCGTATCATCGCCTGTTCAACTCCCCCATCTCCGAGTCCGCCATCGTCGGCTCCGCCGTCGGTTACGCCATGGCTGGCGGCCGCGCGCTGGTCGAGCTGATGTACTGCGACTTCCTCGGATGCGCGGGCGACGAAGTATTCAACCAGATGGCCAAGTGGCAGGCCATGTCCGCGGACATCATCAAGATGCCCGTCACCCTGCGCGTCTCCATCGGCTCCAAGTACGGTGCGCAGCATTCTCAGGACTGGACCAGCCTGACCGCCCACATCCCGGGCCTGAAGATTGCCTTCCCGGCGACTCCCTACGACGCGAAGGGCCTGATGGCTTCCGCGCTGGTGGGCACCGACCCGGTCATGTTCTTCGAGTCTCAGCGCATCTACGACGTGGGCGAGCAGTTCCACGAAGGCGGCGTTCCGGAAGGATACTACGAAATTCCTCTGGGCAAGGCCGACGTGAAGCGCGCCGGTAAGGACGTCACCATTCTGACCTTCGGCGCGGTACTGTATCGCGCGCTGAAGGCGGCCGACGAGCTGAAGGAGAAGTACGGCATGGAGGCCGAGATCATCGACGCCCGCACGCTGGTTCCCTTCGACTACGAGACCGTCATCGAGTCCGTCAAGAAGACCGGCCGTCTGGTCATCGTGACCGACGCGTGCGAGCGCGGCTCCTTCGCCAGCGAGGTCGCCCGTCAGATCACCGAAATGGCCTTCGACGAGCTGGATGCGCCGCCGGTGGTCGTGGCTTCCCGCAACTGGATCACGCCCGCGCACGAGCTGGAGGAGTCCTTCTTCCCGCAGCCGAGCTGGATCCTCGACGCCATCGACGCGAAGATCGTGCCGCTGCCGGGTCATGTCCGCGTGACCGATCAGAGCATCGAGAAGAAGCTCTCCAACGAGCGCCGCGGCGTGTAATCGCCCGACCTTTTCCCCGCCTTCGGAAACGGAGGCGGGTTTTTCTTTGGGGTACGGCAGTCATTTTCCGCTTTTCATGCGACAATTTCTGCTCGTTTGAAAAATGGGATTGACGGCTGTTTTATTCTCTGGTATGATTAATGTAAACGTTTATGTGCATTCACTCAAGGAGGGAAGATTTCCATGAACAACATTCCTCAGGTCAAGCTGGGCATCGTGGCCGTCAGCCGCGACTGCTTCCCCATCACACTGTCCGAAAAGCGCCGCAGAGCCGTTGTCGCCGCGCTGGCGGCAAAGGGCGTGGAGGTTTACGAGTGTCCGGTCATCATCGAAGGCGGCATCGATGCCAACGTCAACGAGGCCTATGAGGCCATCACGAACGCCGGTGTGAACGCGCTGGTGGTCTATCTGGGCAATTTCGGCCCTGAGATGCCGGAGACACTCATTGCAAAGAAGTTCGGCGGCCCTGTGATGTACGTCGCAGCGGCGGAGGAGAGCGTGGACGTGCTGTCCAGCGACCGCGGCGACGCGTTCTGCGGCATGCTCAATGCCAGCTACAATCTGAAGCTCTACGACATTCCCGCCTACATCCCCGAATATCCCGTGGGCACGGCTGAGGAGTGCGCGGACATGATCGCCGAGTTCGTGCCCATCGCGCGGGCGATTCTGGGCCTGCGCAGCCTGAAGATCATCACCTTCGGCCCGCGTCCGGCGGACTTCTTCGCCTGCAACGCACCCATCGCGCCACTGTACAAGCTGGGCGTGAACATTCAGGAAAACTCCGAGCTGGATCTGCTCAAGGCATATAATGAACACAGGAATGATCCGCGCATTCCCGCCAAGATCGCCGAGATGGAGGCCGAGCTGGGCGAGGGCAACAAGATGCCC
>OIWS01003737.1_pt1 | contig 10462 bp, 5 predicted proteins | sample 1587611 | NCBI WGS metagenome assembly OIWS01 (sample SAMEA3888919, study PRJEB22519) | human gut metagenome | biome: human gut; feature: human-associated habitat; material: faeces | place: Denmark | collected 2010 | reverse complement strand
GCTGCGGAGATGATCTTCTCCAGTACATGGGTATCGATCAAAAAGTTCTGACCGAACTTTTTCTGAAACATGAATTCATACTTCTGTATGATTTCTATGGTATTCTTTGGGTTTCCCAGATTTGCCATTTATTTCTCTCTTTCTATTTTTGACTGCGCTTTTGCGCAGGTACTTTTGTTGCATGAGTTGCATCTTGTATACAAAATTTGATACTATTCCGATATCGCAGTCCGATCGGTCTGATCGTCCCGAAACTCCTACTCTGTGATCCGATACAGCGCTCTAGCGTTCTTCGCCGTCTCCCGGATGATCTCTTCCGCGGAAACGCCCTTGATCTCCGCCAGCTTTTCCACTACATACGGAAGATTTCCGGAGAAATTTCGTTTTCCCCGGTTTGGCACCGGGGCCAGATACGGACAGTCCGTTTCCAGAACGATCCGGTCGAGCGGCTGGCCGAACAACTCGCTGCCCGTCAGATCATCGACCGTAAAAGCCAGCAGAGACAACTTGTTGCGAAGCGAAAAACGCTTCTGCGCGGCATCGTAGGAACCGATCTTGAAATCATTGGCGCCGATCGATGCCGTCGTACCGTTTTGTGTCTGTTCCGCGTCGACGGTCACGGCCAGCGTCGCGGTCGACGTTCCCGCGTCGGCCGAATAGGGATAATAGACGTACTGCGGGACAGCTCCCTTCGAGAGCGCCCCCTCGAAGCGTCCCACCGACTCTCCGGCTCCTTCCGAAAGCAGGAACGAAACGTTGGCATCGCCCTTGTCCGAAAATACGCCCAACCGATCCTGATTCTCCCACAGCACTTTCAGGCCGTCGTCGCCGAGTACCGTACGCGACCCCTGCTGCAACTCCGCCGTGAGCCGGACCGTCGTCTCCGGGCGCTGCAACTCCGAACTTCCGTCGTTCGTACAACCGGCCATCACTCCCGCAAGGGCCAGCAAACACATCATTTCACGTATCATTTCCTTATCTGTTTTTTTTACGATTTATACTTTGATTTTATTTTCAGAAACCGTCGCCTCCGCTGCCGTAATCGCCGCCCGAAGCCGAGCCGCCCGGAGTGCCGCCCGTATCGAACCCGTCGCCGCCGTCGCCATAGGATCCCCCTCCGGCCGAACCGCCCGAGGAGGCGGAACCCTCCGTATCGAAACCGTCGCCGCCGTCGCCGTAATCGCCGCCCGAACCCGAGCCCGACGATCCTTCGCTCTGACCGCCGTCGTCGCGCACGATCATCAGATCATCGAACCACATGCGATAGTAGCCTTTCTGCGCAACGGTCGAGATGGAGACGCGGGTATGCGAATCGGCACCCTTGATCCGCACCGAATGCTCCGTCCACGAATAATGTCCGTTGCCCTGGGCATCGGTCTGATCGGGGGTGAGATTGGTGAGCGTCATCTCGGTCGAACCGTTCTCGAACGTACCTGCACCCGCCCAGATCGAGATATTGAAGGTCGCGCCGCAGAGAATATAGGGGGAAACCATCAGATTGCCCGTGGTCAGATTCGGTTCGGTGTAGGGACAAGCCTTGAACGAGACGACGATATCCGAAACTCCGCTCAGACCGTACTGCCCCAGCGCCGGCGTGGTCATACGGCCGTAGGCCGAACCGCTGCCGAACTTCACGGCCCCGCAGATCAGGAACAGTCCCGTATTCGACTTTCTGGCGATATCTTTTTCACCGATATCGCTCCAATCCCAGCCGCTCCAATATTTGCGACGATACTGTTCGGGCAGCTTGGCCGTATTGAAACTGTCCTCCATACAACGAATCGGGTAGACCACATAGAGTTCGATGCTCTCCTCGGCATCGTAATCCAGATCGAGCTGATTGCCCGACGGGTGCTGTCCCCACGCCACATCGATGGCGCTGCCGCCGAACCACGCCTCTTCGAAATCCTTGTAAAGCAGGCAACCGATCGGCAACTGCGGCCGCGGATCGGTCGTCGCCTCGCAGCAGACCCAATTCGAATCCCTGTATTGCTCGGAATCCGAAACATACTGCACATAGAATCTGTAATCGGTCGAGGGCTGCAATCCGCCGAACGCCTGCCGGTTGTAGACGTAAGAGAGGTTGTAGGTAGCGTTGCTGGCGTAATTCACCCGACTCTGCTGACGGACGACCACGCTGTCGCGGTCGACCAACACGAAATTGTAGCGGCGGCCGTAGGTCGTCGTATACGGATCCTTCGTCCACTCGAAGACCAGCATCCCGTGCGTCTTGCGCAGCAGACGCACCTCGGGATCGGGCAGCAGCCCGACGGTCGTCGCCTCCAACTCGGCGGCCTCCGACGCACTGTAAATCGTCCCTTCGGCAGGTACGGCACGCACCGAGAAACGATAGGTCGTACCCATCTCCAACCCCTCGACGGCGGCCGTCGTCAGCGGCGTCGACCCTTCGGCCACCCGCACGCCCTGTTTCGTATACAGTTCGTAATCGTAGCTCTTGGCGTTGCGCACGGCATCCCACGAGAAGGTGAGCGACCGTTCGGCGATCACGCATTCGAGCCCCTCCGGTGCAGCCAGCTCCCCGCCCAGTTCGAGCAATTCTCCCTCGGCTTCCTCTCCCTCGACGAGTGCCGGATCGTCGATCCGCACGCCATCGGCCCCGGTCGAGAGCCGGAACCAGAGCTGCGTCACGTCTTCGGCAATGTAGAAAGCGGTCATCGGACAACTCCACCCTGCCTCCGGCGCGACCGCGAACGGCACGTCGATCCATTGCGTCGCATTGCGGCTGGCCTGCAACCGCACGCTTCCGGCCGCTTCGGCCGAAGGCAGATAGAGCCCCGTCGAGAAGCGCAGATCGAGCGCACCCTTCACATCGACCGGTCCCAGCGTAAAGAGTCCGCCCGCAGCCAGGACGATATTCCCGCCGCCGCTCGCACCTTCGTATCCCGTCGAAGGAGCGTCGGCGGCCACCGTCGCCCGTTCGGCCCCGTAGACCGTTTCGAGCGCACCGCAGCCCGCGATGCGGAAATCCTCGTAATCGGAGGGTGCGACGGCCTCGTCGGCACCGGCGCCGAACGAATCTTCATAGTAGCGCAAGCGGGAGCCGGCGCCCTCCTGACGCACCTCAACCTCTTGCGTCGTACCGTCGCCGCAGCCGATCCGCAGCACGGCCGTCCGGGCCGGGCCGTCGTTGGCCTCCACGCTCAACGTCACCGTACAGCTCCCCGAAGCAGCCGAAGGATCGGTCCGCACCCACGCGGCGGAGGACTCCGCGAACACGCGCCAGTAACCGTCGGACTCGACCTCGATCGACGGGATGCGGCCGTCGGCGGTCAGTCCGTTCTTTCCGACCTCGACCCTCGCGGCGCTGACCTGCAACAGGCTCACCGCATCGCCGCCGTCGGCACACCCCGCCAGCAAGGAGACAACTCCCCAAAGCGGGATGAGAATAGATAGAAATGGATTATTTTTCATCGTCTCTTCGCTTTATCAGTTCATATCCGCAGTAAACTCCTTGGGGCGGCGCATCGTCTCCTCGTAACGGCGGCCGAAACGGTCGGTCGCCTCGACATGCAACGATGTGCGCGGCGACGAAGCCACGACACGGAACATGTGCGAGTGACGCAGCGACTCCCAGTCGTTGACTGGATCGAGCCCGTTCAGAATCCGCGCATAGTCCAGACAGATCGTATGCAGCGGATCACGATGCCACACCCGTTCGACGGGCAACTCGCGGCCGTTCTCCGTCACGCGGAGCGTCCACTGCGAATCCCAGTTCCAGACATTGATGAAGACCGTATTGTCGGCCACGTCGAAATAGTCGTCGCCCGCACCGTCGTCCGCACGCCGCGGCCATTGCGAGAGAATCTCGATCACGGCCGGCGTGTAGAATTCACGCACCTTGTTCATGTCGTAGGTGCGGAACTGCTTGTCGCGATCCTGACCGACACCCTTGTAGTACCAGTTCAGCTCGCGGCCATCGGCCTCGTAAACGGCGTAACCGGCCGGCGACCCGTCCTTGCAAACCCCGACGCCCGACAGTTTGCCGGCCCACCACCACGTCTCGCAGACGGCGGCGACATTGTGTTCGAAAATCGCTCCCCGCTCCATATTGGCATTGTAATGGGTATGTCCCGTCAGAAAGTGGACGTCCGAGAATCCTTTGAAACAATCGAACAACTCCTGCGTTTTCCCCGCGGGATTGAAACTCTCCCTATTCTCGAACGCCGCGTTGTAGTTGTTCATCGCCGGACAGTGCATCCCCACGACCACGGGCTGCGACTTGTCGCGCAAGGCCGCCAGATCGTCGCGCAGCCATGCCAGTTGCTGGTCGGTCACATAGGAGTGGTAGTTGCGTTTGCCCATCGAACCTTCGGTGCCGCCCGTATTGATGTAAACCGTGTTGTCGAGCATGACGTAGTGCACTTCGCCCACGTCGAACGAGTAATAGGTCGGACCCAACGCCTTGCGGTAGGCCGCTTCGGCGGCGAAATCACCGGCGAAATAGGGATCGTTGTCGTGGTTGCCCATCGTGTGGTAGATCGGCACGGGATACCCCTGCATCGTGGTGCGGTAGTTGCTCAGGCTGTAAAGATTGGAGTACCAGAACTCGTCCCACGTCATGTCGCCCAACACCATCAGATAGGTAGGCACGCTCTGTGCCGAAGCGAAGGCCGTCGTCTCGGCGATAAACCCCTCGGCGAACTGCCGGAGGTCGCCCGTCGCCGTGGGACGGTTGGCCAGATGAAGGTCGGCGGCCACGATCATCACATGGCGCGACTGATCGACGCGGCGCAACTCGAAATCGTGCTGCTCGCAGACATCCGCCGCCTCCGCGAGCGGCGCCCAGAAAGCCGGAGCGGTCGTGTCGGTGCTCTCGGCCTCGTAACCCGACGGCAACGAGACGAACACATACCCCTGCCGCTTGTCGGACGCGAGCCAATAGTAACCGTCGGCATCGGTCACGGCGGTCTCGAAACCATCCGACACGCGCACGCCGGCCACAGGTTCCAATCCGCAGTAGACGACGCCCTTGATCGTCGCCCCTTCGCGGTCGGGAATCCGTGTCGGATCGAGCGTTATGCGCAGGTTCACTCGCGCCAGACGTTGCGATGCCGCCCCTCGCACCAGTGTCAGGTCGTAACCGCCCGAAGCCATGCCGGCCGGAACGGTCGTGCAGGCAAAGCTCTCGGAGACTTGTGCGAGCGGACTTTCGAAGCTGCCGGTTCCGCTCTCGAAACGGACGACATCGCCTTCGGCGAACCCCGTTCCCAGCATCGTCAATGTCTGACCGGCGTGAACCGGCAGCGGCGACGCAATCCAGAACCCCGTAACCAAACGCCCGTCGTCGGACAGAGCCTCCTGCACGGGATCGTCCGTGCAGGCAACCGCGCCCAAGAGGACGAAGAGGCAGCAAAGGGCAATTTTATAACAGCGTTTCATAATCGGTTCTCATTGTTTAGTTGTTCGACTGTTTCACGGCGAGCGACACTTCGCACGCCGTTCCGGGAATGTAGAGCCGCACCGCGCCCTCGCGCGATGCACCCGTGTCGTTGACCGCGCAAACGACATTCAACCGGGTGGCGGTACGTTCGCCCAGCGAGAGCCATGCCTCGTCCTCCGGCGACACCTCGGCACGCCATTCGGCGTTGCAGGTCACCAACACGTCGAACGAAGCAGCAGACGCCGCCACCTGTTTTTCGGTAAAATTCGTCGCAATCGCAGGCGCGGGCGCCTGCTGCCGCACTTCGAGCGTGCGCATCAGTTCGCCGCCGGCATAGATCTCCAAATGGTCGTAGCGCAACTCGGCACGGTCGTTCTCGTCGACGGTCACCGAGAAACGCCCGTCGAAATCGCCCTCGGCGGGCCACACGTCGATCCACTCGTCGCCGTAACGGCAACGAATCGACCATTCGGGGACATTCGAGTAGAGCAGAAAAGTTTGCGAACCTCCTTCGGTCGTAAATTCGAGCGATTCGAGCGCCGGTTCGAACGTCAAACGCGCCCCTTCGGACGACTCGTCGTCGCAGGCGGACGTCAGCACGCAAAGGCCGGCGGCAAGGAGCAAATAGTGTATCGTCTTCATCGTTTCAAGGTTTTTGGGATTGTCGCGCCGCCTGCAAACTCCACCACACGGGCGTGCGCATGTTGTCGCCGCCGCCGGGCCACGACTCGGCCAGACGCGCGACTGCCTGTGCATAATTCACCGGGTTGGTCGTGGAGGTGTTGACCGGATATTCGAAACGCGTGGGCAGAATATGGTCGTTGCTCGTCGCCGACCCGATCGTCAGCTCCGGATATCCGGTGCGGCGATACTCGTTCCACGCCTCCATACCGCACCAGAACAGGGCGATGTATTTCTGTTCGATGATACAGCGCAACGTCCCGTCGTAGGCGACATTTTGCAGATAGGCCTCGATCACGCTTTCGGGCAACTCGGCGCCCGACGTATCGACGCCGTGCCAGTAACCGATCGAAGCGCGGATCGCCGCTTCGTAATACTCCTCGGCCCCGACGCCCGCAATCACGCCGCGCTGCGCGGCTTCCGCAAGCAGAAAAAGCACTTCGTCGTAGCGCATCACCGAAAAAGGCGACGTACTCTGCGCCAGCACCTCCCAGTTGAGATTGGCCACGTTCTCGGTCGTAGTCGTCTCGTCGACCGGTTCGCCGCTCGGATAGCCGCCCCATGCGTCGCCGCGGCGCACGAAATAGATCGACAGCCGCGGATCGCCGATGGCAGCCATGCGGTCTACGAACGATGCGGAGGCCCGACGGCCGTAGGTGGTGAAATTCTCGTAGGTGGTATTCTTGAAATAGTTGACGAAAGGCACGACACCCGTATAGAAGAGCGTGGCATTATCGTCATTGCTCTCGAACAGCGGATAGAGCGTCGGCTGCGAAACGAGCGAACGGATACGTTCCGATATGCCCAACTCCCCGTCGCGGTTGATGCAGCGCATCAGCAGCCGCAGGTGCAGCGAATTGGTGAACCGCTTCCATTTGGCCATGTCGCCGCCGTAAAGCAGGTCGCGCGAAGGCGATTTGAGCGATTTCGAAACATCGTAGAGGCTGTTGGCCAACTCCAAATCCTCGTAGAGCCGTTCGTAAATCGACCGCTGCGTATCGAACAGCGGCTGGGCGAGGCCGTCGCGTCCCTGAAACGCCTCCGTAAAGGGGACGTCGCCGAAACCGTCGGTGCAGTGCGCCATGCAGAAGGCGCGCATCGTCAGCGCGATGGCCTGGCAGTTGACGTCGTTCTGTTCCAACGCCAGGCGATACATGTGGTCGGCCGTGGCCGCCCACTGGAACTGCGTGGCCCAGTGGTCGGAGGGAACGCCGTTCGAAATCACGTAACGATGGAAGGCATTGAGCGACGAACCCGACACCGTGTACTGGATCAGTTCTCCGTTGATGTACCACGTGCGGTGGAGCAGGCATTCGAACTCCTTGAACACCAGATTCTCCAACAGGCTTTCGGGGCCTATCTCCCACATTTCCATCTGATTGGGATTGGTGTTGTACTCCTCGAACGAAGCCGTACAGCCCATCCCCAGAAACGCCATGCAGCACGCCGCATAGCATTTGAATCGTATCGTTTTCATCGCGTCAGAAGGTTAGTTTAAGATTGAATCCGTAAGTCCGCGTCATCGGATAGCCGCCGGTCTCGACACCCTTCGAGAGCGACCCGCCGGCCCACGACGCCACTTCCGGATCGTACTGCGGCCACTTCGTCCAACAGAAGAGGTTCGTGGCGAAGAAGCCCAGCTGAATGGACCGCACCACACGCAACCGGCGGCAGATCTGTTCGGGAAAACTGTAATCCAGCCGCAGTTCTTTGAGTTTCAGGAACGAAGTCGAGTAGACGTGCTGCTCAATGTTGTTGCGGTACTGCGCATAGAGGTTGTAATATTCGACGACATTCCGGGTCACCGTACGGTTCTTCGAATAGGTTCCGTCGGCATGGAGATTGACCCCGTCGGCGATCAGACCGTCGTAACGACCCGGCAGGGAATTTTCGAGTTTGCCCAGCGTCGAGAGCACGGCGCTCGTCACCGAATAGGCCCGTCCGCCCTGTTGCGCCGTGAAAGTCATCGCCAGCGACAGTCCCTTGTAACTGAGCCGCGTGTTCAGACCCGCCTTGTAGTTGGGATAGATGCTGCCCAGATCTTTGAGCGTCTCCGTCAGCACGGGATTCCCTGTTTCGGCATCGATGATCCTGGCTCCGGAGCAATCCACGAACTTCCCGGCCTCGTCGACGTAGAAACTTCCCTCGGGCGCCGTCTCGTAGCCGATTCCGTAAAGGCGTCCCAGCACACCGCCCGGATAGGCGTAGGTGAAGACCGTCGAACCGACCGTCAGCTTCGAATTGAGCTGCCACATCTCCACGCCCGGCGCCAACGCCACCAGCTCGTTCCAGTTCTTCGACCAGTTGAGACCGATGTCCCAGCGCCAGTTCTTCGTCTCGACGGGACGCAGATCGAGCGCCACCTCCACACCGCAGTTGTTGACCTCGCCCGCATTGATGAGTTTCGATGCCGCACCCGTGGCCCAGTCGGCGGGAACGGTGATGATCTGGTCGGTCGTCGTCGAATCGTAATACGCCACGTCGAGTCCGATGCGTCCGCCGAAGAGACGGGCTTCGATGCCGGTCTCCCAGCTCTCGATGTTCTCGGGTTTGATGTTGTAGTTCTGGATCGCGCTCGAAAGACGATAGCCTCCCTGGAAATCGCTGTTGCTGTAAATGGCCGTCAGCTGATAGGGGTCGGTATCGTTGCCCACATTGGCCCACGATCCGCGCAGTTTCAGCATGTCGACCCACGGTGCGCGTTCCCGAAAACCGAGCGCCTCGTCCAGCAGGAAGCTGACTCCCACCGAAGGATAGAAATAGGAGTTGTTGCCCGGCGCCAGCGTACTCGACCAGTCGTTGCGTGCCGTCAGATCCAGAAACAGCATGTCGCGCCAACTGAGGTTCACATAACCGTAGAGGCTGTTCACCCCCTTTTCACGCCGCGTGTTGGACGACAGCAACCGTCCGTCGACATTGACCAGCAGAAAGACGTCGGGTTCTTGAAGGTTCTCGGCCGTCTGCGTCACATTCTGGAATTTCTGATACATCCGGTTGCCGCCCAACGCCGCCGAAAGATGGAAATCGCCGAACGAGTCCTTGTAGTTGAACATGAAATCCGTGTTCATCTCGAAATTGCGCACCGTCTGCTCGCGGTACCACCCCTTGGTGTGCCCGATCGAATACTGCGGTTTGCGCTGCGTGCGAAAATCGTTGTTGAGATCCATGCCGCCGCGCAGCATGAGCGTCAGCTTTTCGCGCCAGATATTGACGTTCACCGAGACGTTGCCGTACACGCGGTCGCGATCCTGCGTGTTGAGCTGCTCGTAAACCATGAAATAGGGATTGTCGCTGCTGGGGTTGATCAGATTGCCCGATCCGGTCGTTCCTGCGGCATTCATGGCCGCGATACGCCCTTCGCTCCACTCGGCGTACATATCGTCGACGCTCACCGACGAAGGATTCCAGATCAGCGCATAGAGCGGCGAAGCCGTGCTGTAACCGGCCGAAGGAAGATTGTCGCTGTTCTTGCGATAGTAGTTGGCCTTACCGCTCACGGTAACGGCCTTGGAAATGCGGGTCGAGAAGGAGAAGCTGAGATTCTGGCTCTCGTAACCCGTATTGGGGACGATCCAGTCGTTGCGCATGTCCTTGAACGACACGCGGGCCGAATTGCCCTTGCCGTTGCCGCCCTCGATGGAGATCGAATTGGAATAGGTGACGCCCGTACGGAAGAATCCTTTGTACCAATCCTGCACCACCCACGGTTTGCGCGTATACTCGTCGGTATCCCAGTTGCGGGACGAGTAGATGTAGCGCATCTTCGAGGGATCGTAGCGCTCGCCGAAAGACGAACGGGCGTGATAGCGGGTGATCTTCTGCCCCGTGTCGCTCTTGTCGGCCGCCACGTTCCAGTAGGAGTATTCGGGCGGCGTGGTCACGCCGTCGATCTGCGCCGACTCATAGACGCCCGATCCGTACTCCTCCTGGAAATCGGGCCAGAAACCGGCCTGTTCGAGCGTGACATTCGAATTGAATGTCACGCGCAACCCTCCGGATTTGAGTCCCGACTTGGTGGTGATGATGATCGCACCGTTGGCTGCGCGCGACCCGTAGAGCGCCGTGGCTGCGGGGCCCTTCAAGACCGATACCGACTCGATATCGTCGGGATTGAGATCCGAAGCGCCGTTGCCGTAATCGATCGTACTGACGGTGCTGCCGTAGGAGCCGTTCTCGGTATTGGAGGTCATGCCGCTGTTGATCGGCACGCCGTCGACAACGAACAGCGCTTCGTTCTTGTCATAAGCCAACGACCCCTCGCCGCGCAGCGTCACGCGAATCGATCCGCCGGGACCGGCCGACGAAGTGTCGAAATTCAGACCCGCCACCTTCCCGGCCATCCCGTTGAGCCAGTTGTTCGTGACGGTGTTGTTGAGGTCT
>OIWS01003731.1_pt1 | contig 10481 bp, 8 predicted proteins | sample 1587611 | NCBI WGS metagenome assembly OIWS01 (sample SAMEA3888919, study PRJEB22519) | human gut metagenome | biome: human gut; feature: human-associated habitat; material: faeces | place: Denmark | collected 2010 | reverse complement strand
CCGTTTTCGGGCTCGGCGCGCCGGAGGGATTGGCCGACGGCGCGGCCAGCGGCAGCTGCGCGGCCTCGATGAGCGCCAGCGTGGCCGGGTGATCCGGGCAGCGCAGGCCGACGGTCTGCCCACCCGCGCGCACGATCTCGGGCACGCAGTCCTGTGCCCGCAGCACGATCGTGAGCGGGCCGGGCCAGAACGCCTCGGCCAGCGTGTATGCCGCCGGCGGCACATCGGCGCAGTAGCGCGCCATGGCGGATGCGTCGTGCACCATCAGCGACAGCGGCTTGACGGCCGGCCGGCCCTTGATCTCATAGATCTGCGCAACGGCGGCGGGATCCAGTCCGTTGCCGGCAAGGCCGTAGACCGTCTCCGTCGGGACGGCGACGAGCTGCCCGGCACGGATGGCATCCGCTGCCTGCGCGATCTCGGTTGTGATTCGTTTCGTGTTCATGCTTCCTCCGCGGATGCGCGCAGCTTCTCGGCCTGACCGGCCAGCGTGAGCGCATCAATGATCTCATCCAGATCGCCGTCGAGCACCTGATCGAGCTTATAGAGCGTCAGCCCGATGCGGTGATCCGTCACCCGCCCCTGCGGGAAGTTGTAGGTTCGGATGCGCTCGTTGCGCATGCCGGTGCCGACCTGGCTGCGCCGCTCGGCCGAGCGCGCGGCATTCTGCCGGGCACTTTCCGCAGCATACAGGCGTGAGGCCAGGATCTTCATCGCGCGATCCTTGTTTTTATACTGGCTGCGCTCATCCTGACACTCGACGACCGTGCCGGTCGGCAGGTGCGTGATGCGGATGGCGCTCTCGGTCTTGTTGACGTGCTGGCCGCCGGCGCCGGAGCTGCGGTAGGTGTCGATCTGCAGATCCTTCGGGTCGATGTGCACCTCCACGGCGTCCATCTCCGGCAGCACGGCCACGGTGGCGGTGCTGGTGTGGATGCGGCCGCCGGTCTCCGTCTCCGGCACGCGCTGGACGCGGTGCACCCCGCTTTCAAACTTCAGGCGGGAGTACGCCCCCTGTCCGCTGATGAGCAGACTCGCCTCGCGCACGCCGCCGAGCTCCGTCTCGTTGAGGTTGGCGATCTCGGTCTTCCACCCGTGCGCGTCGGCGTACATATTGTACATTCGATAAAGACTATGCGCAAAGAGCGCCGATTCTTCCCCGCCGACGCCGGTGCGGATCTCCAGAATGACGTTGCGGTCATCGTTCGGGTCGCGCGGCAGCAGCAGCACACGCAGCTGCTGCTCGAGCTCCGCGCAGCGGGCACGGCCGAGATCGATCTCCTCGCGCGCGATCTCGTGCAGCTCGGGGTCGCTCAGCAGCGCCTCCGCCTGCGCGATCTGCGCCTGACAGGCGGTATACGCCCGGTAGGTCTCCACGACCGGCTGCAGCTCGCGCTGCTCGCGGCAGAGCTTTGTGAACACCGCGGGGTCGGAATAATACGCGGGGTCGGCCAGCTTGCTCTCCAGTTCGCTGTACCGGTTTTCAATTTGTCGCAGCTTTTCGAGCACGGCGCCGCCTCCCTTGTTGTGATATTCGCTCAATGTATCAGTTTACCACAGCGGCGCAAAAATGTAAACAGGCGGTGCGTCTGCGCGCACCGCCTGTCAGAAGATCTTCGGTTGTTTACCCGCGCGGGATGATCGCCTGCGCTACGTTCTCAAGCGTGCCCAGGTCGAGCACGTTCACCTGATCGGAACCGACGACATAGAAGTAGTCGCCGATATACAGGCCGCGGTTGTTCTCGTCCCACTGCGAGACGGGGATCTCCTTACGCAGCGTGAAGCCGTCGTCCGCCGAATAGCCGTAGACGAGATAGCTGTTCTCGGCCGGGAAAGCGATCAGGTCCTTGTCGCTGTCCACCAGAATTGCCTTGTGATTATTCAGCGCCTCGCTATAGTCGGCATCGAGCGTCTGCGTGTGCAGATCGTGCAGCTTGGCAGGATCGGACGTGTCGATCATGACGAGCTTCATGCCGTCCACGGTCGCGCCGCCATCCACGGCCGTCGTCTCCATGCCGAGGCCGAAGAGCATCCCGTCTGACCAGACGTGCAGATAGTCGGAATAGCCGCTGAGCTTGAGCTCACCGACGACCTTCGGATCGGTCGGGGCGGTCAGATCGACGGCAAAGACCGGATCCGTCTGGCGGTAGGTGCACAGATAGCCGTAATCCCCGTCGAAGCGCGCGGAGAACACCGTCTCCCCTTCGGCGATCCCGGCCACGCTGCCGACGGTGTTCAGGTCACAGTCGAGCACGTACACATCATTGCTCGTCTGCGTGGCGTCGTCATTGGTTTTCGTGTTTTCAAAGTCATGCTTTTCATCGCGGTAGACGCTGTAGGAATACGTCTGCTCGGTCGTGGCCATGCGCAGATAGCCGTCGCGCTCGTCGAGCGAGAACTGGTTGTTGAGCGCGCCGGGCACAGTGCCATTGGCGGCAAAGGTGAGCTTGCCGTCGGCGATCGCAAAGCGGTTGACCGCCGTATTGACGCTGGAGGTATAGTCCGTGACCGTGTAGCTGCCGTCCTTATGGGTCTTGCCCGCGCCGTCGTCGTAGACGCTTGCGCACAGGTAGAGATTCTCCGCCGTCATGTACACCGTCTCCCCGCCGCCGAGCACAGACTGGCTGGAGAGCCGCGTGCCGGCCGCAATGTCATACGACGCCGCGACCGCGTAGGTCATGGAGTTGTTGTACGGCATGAGGCCGATGCTGTCGCACGGCACGACCGACGCCGTGTCCCCGTCATACAGCCGGGGAGCAAACGTAGTCTCGTCGCCCTTTTCCGGCGCGCCGGGATAATACGACGTGCACAGGTAGAGCACGCCGCCGACCATGCGCGAGGCAATCTCGTAGCCGTCCTGCCCGAACGACTGGACCAGCGTCGGGTCTGCCGGGTCGGAGACGTCATAAATATCGACTGTGACATAATTATTGCCGCTGCCGGAAAGCTCATCCGAGGACGTGTCGCTGCCCGTCCAGTCGGTATACGACGAGAGGACGACCGCGCGGCCGTCGGCCAGATACAGCTCCAGCGGCAGCTTTTCCTGCGTGTGGGTCTGACCGTCCTCGGTCGTCGTCTGCTCCCAGTCCTGACCGACAAAGACATTGGACACGTCCGTGACGTCCGCGCCGTCCGCCTGCATGACGATCAGTTCGCTGCCGCGCAGGATGTAGATATACGTGCCGTCGGTCTTGACGATATCGCCCTCGTCGACGCCCGCGACCTGCACGTTCGTGCCGGAGTAGAATGTGCCCTCGCCTTCACCGTCGCCTTTGCCGCCGGACTCCGGGTCGTCGGAAGCGCCGTCGGTCATATTGAGGGACTTGTCGCGGTCCGCAATCGCTTTCTGCGCATCGGTCAGCGCGGAGTAGACCTCGCTATAGCTCTTGGCAAAGGTCAGGCCGCCGGCCGCCACCGTCTTGCCAGTCTGCCCATCCTTTCCGCAGGCGGTCAGCAGTGCGAGCGACAGGCACAGCACCAGAAATCCTGAAAAAAACTTTTTCATAGCACACCTCTATGGTTCGATGGTTTTCAACTGCATTGTACAGGATTGGACGCGCGCGGTCAAGAAATGTTCCGAAAAAAACGGAAGGGCGCCTGCGGGCGTCCTTCCGTCTGGGTCATCCATACCGTTATGCGCCGAGGTACGCCGCGCGCACCGCGTCGTTCGTCAGCAGTTCCTCACCGCTGCCGGTGAGCGTGATGCGGCCGGTCTCGAGCACGTAGCCGATATCGGCGATCTTGAGGGCCATGTTTGCGTTCTGCTCAATGAGCAGGATCGTCACGCCCTGCTTGTTGATCTCCTGAATGATGGAGAAGATATCGCGCACGACCAGTGGCGCGAGACCGAGCGACGGCTCGTCCATCATGAGCAGCTTCGGGCGGCTCATGAGCGCGCGGCCGACCGCAAGCATCTGCTGCTCGCCGCCGGAGAGCGTGCCGCCGGCCTGCCAGCTGCGCTCTTTCAGGCGCGGGAACAGGCTGTAGACCCACTCGAGGTCCTCTGACAGATCGTCCTTGCGCAGGTAAGCGCCGATCTTCAGGTTTTCCAGCACGGTCATGTCCGGGAAAATGCGGCGTCCCTCCGGCACGAGCGTCACGCCCTGCGTGACGATCTGGGTCGGGTCCTTGCCGGTGATGTCTTCCCCCTGGAAGGTGATCTTGCCGCCGCTCGGCTTGACAAGACCAGAGATCGTGCGCAGCGTGGAGCTCTTGCCCGCGCCGTTGGAGCCGATCAGCGTAACGATCTGCCCCTGCTGCACATCGAATGAAATGCCCTTGACAGCCTCAATGCCGCCATAGCGCACCTGCAGATCTTCAATTTTCAGAATCGTTTCACTCATCTTCCACAACCCCCAGATAGGCGTCAATGACGTGCTGATTGTTCTGGACTTCCTGCGGGATGCCCTCGGCGATCTTGCTGCCGAAGTCAATGACATAAATGTAATCGGAGATCCGCATGACCAGATCCATATGGTGCTCGATCAGGAAGATCGTCAGGCCGTATTTCTCGCGTAGCTCGTGGATGAACGCCGCGAGCTCGAGCGTCTCCTGCGGGTTCATGCCGGCCGCCGGCTCGTCGAGCAGTAGCAGCTTCGGATCCGTCGCCAGCGCGCGGGCGATCTCCAGCCGGCGCTGGATGCCGTAGGGCAGGCTCGTCGCAATGTCGTCCTTGTATTTCTCCAGCCCCTGCTCGACGAGCAGAGCCATGGTCTCGTCGCGCATGCGCTTTTCTTCCCTGGCGTTGCCGCGGAAGGTCGCGGAAAACACGTTCTGCCTGGCGCGCATATGCTTTGCTACGAGCACGTTTTCAAACACCGTCATGCTCTTCCACAAGCGGATGTTCTGGAACGTGCGGGCAATACCGAGCTTCGTGATCCTGTCCGGCGTCGGCGAGACGATCTTGCCCGTCCCGGCCAGCGGGTCGCGCGCGAGCATCTGCTCTTTCGTCTCATCCTCCGGATGATACTCCGCCGTGTAGAGCAGTGGATTTTCGCCCTTGTAGAGCTTTTTCATCTTGCCGGTCGGATGGTTGCGGACCATCGGCTCGTCAAGGAATTTGACGAGGCCGTTCGTCGGCTCATACACGCCGGTGATGCAGTTGAAGGCCGTGGTCTTGCCGGCGCCGTTCGGGCCGATGAGCGCCACGATCTGCCCCTCGGGGATATGCAGCGACAGGTTGTTGACTGCCACGACGCCGCCGAACTGCATCGTGATATTTTCCACGCTGAGGATGTCTTTACTCATCTGCTTTGCCCTCCTCAACTACGTTCTTCTTTGCCTTTTTCGGGCGCTTACGGAACAGATCCGGCAGCTCGCGCTCGCCCATGATGCCCTTGCGGAAGAAGAGCACGACGATCATGATGATGATCGAGAACACGACCATACGGAAACCGTTGCGCAGCAGCGGCACCTTGAACGAGCCGATGTACGCCTCGTTGTCGAGGAAGCGCAGCCACCACTCGGAGCACGCGATGTACAGGAAGGAGGCGATGCAGCTGCCGGAGACGGAGCCGATGCCGCCGATGACAACGATGAGCAGGATCTCATAGGTCATGGCCGAGGTGAACACCTTGGCCTGCACGGTCGTGGCAAACATGGCAAAGAGCGCGCCCGACACGCCCGCGAAAAACGAGCTGATGACAAACGACAGGCTCTTGTGCTTGGCGAGGTTCACGCCCATGGCCTCCGCCGCGATCTCATCGTCGCGGATGGCCTTGAAGGCGCGGCCGTAGGACGAATTGATGAGCAGGACAATAAGGAAAATGCAGATACCGGCAAGCAAAATCGGCACGACCGCACTCAGGCGGAATAGTACCTTGCCGGAAGCATTCGTGATGTTGAAATCCGCAAACGTCGGATAGCCCTTGAGGATGTTGGCGCCGTTGGTGACCTTGCCGAGCGTCTGCCACTGGAAGATGGCACGCAGGATCTCGGCAAAGCCGAGCGTGGCGATGGCCAGATAGTCGCTCTTGAGGCGCAGGACCGGCAGGCCGATCAGATACGCGAAGAACGCGGCGATCAGGCCCGCGAAAATGATGGCCACGAGCACGCCGAGCACCAGACTCACGCCGCCGCCGAAGCCGGTGGCGCCGAACAGATGCTGGAACATCTCCTGGAAGGAGAAGTGGATGCTCGAACCCTCGAAGAGGTAATACACGCCATCACGCGCGGCGTCCGGGATCATGAAGATCGCGTAGGCATACGCGCCGAGGAGCATGAAGCCCGCCTGACCGAGCGAGAACAGGCCGGTAAAGCCGTTGAGCAGGTTCATGGACACGGCGACGAGCGAGTACACCGCACCCTTTTTGATGACCGTAAAGAGCAGGGAGCCGGGAGACATCACATTCTCCAGTACCATCGTCACGAGCGTGAGCGCGAGCACGATGGCGAAGGTGATCAGGTTGCCGCGGCGTGCTTCTTTGTCTTTCGCTTTCAGCACAGTGATCCCCCCTCTCAGACTTTGTCCGTGGCCTTTTCACCGAACAGGCCGGTGGGCTTGACCACGAGGACGACGATCAGCAGCGCGAACGTGAACGCATCGGAGAACACCGTCATGCTGGTGCCCTTGATGAGCGTCTCGCAGATGCCGATGATGAACGCGCCGATGACGGCACCGGGGATCGAACCGATGCCGCCGAACACCGCCGCGACGAACGCCTTCAGGCCGGGCATGGCGCCGGAGGTCGGGATGACGGTCGGATAGTTCGTGAAGTACAGCAGCGAGCCGACGGCCGCCAGGAACGAGCCGATGATAAACGTCACGGAGATGACCTTGTTGATCTTGATGCCCATGAGCTGGCTGGTCTCGAAGTCCTTCGCAACCGCGCGCATGGCCATGCCGATCTTCGTGTGGTTGATGAGCCACTGCAGCAGCAGCACGAGCACGATCACGAGCACGGGCGTAATGACCGTGACCCAGTGCGTGGACGCGCCGAGGATCGTGACCGTGCCGGACACGAACGGCAGCGACGGATACGTCTGCGGCTGGCCGCCGGTGGCATACAGCGCCACGTTCTGCAGCAGGTAACTCACGCCGATGGCCGAGATCATGACGGACATACGCGGTGCGCTGCGCAGGGGCTTATAGGCCGCGCGCTCGATGACGAAGCCGAGCAGGACCGTTAGCACGAGCATGAGCGGAATGGATACGTACACCGGCAGGGACGCGCACATGAAGACCATCATGAGGCCTGCACACATGAACACGTCGCCGTGGGCGAAGTTAATGAGACGCAGGATGCCGTAGACCATCGTATAACCGATGGCGATCAGGGCATACTGGCCGCCCAGCGAGACGCCGGATAAAATTTGTGCGACTAGAAATTCCATCTGTTTCCCTCTCTATCGTTTACGAATGCGGACATTCAGCCGCCGCGAAAACCGCGGAGCTTCCGCAGCTTTCGCAGCGGCTCAAAATCCCAAAGGGGGAGCCGAAGCTCCCCCCGGATTTTTGGATCTCAGACCGAGGCAGAAGCTCAGGAAGCCTTCTGCTGCGTCACGAACTTCCAGACGTTGGCGGCCGTGTCGATGGTCTTGATATAAGCGGTGTCGCGGATCGCGTCGCCGGTCTCGTCAAAGGCGATGTGGCCGGACACGCCGTCATAGGTCACACCGGGCAGCGCTTCCATGACCTTGGCCGGATCGGTGGAACCGGCAGCCTTCAGCGCCTCGAGCGCAACATAATAAACGTCATAGCCCATGGCCGTCACTGCGGAGATGGTATCGTCGCCGCCGTTGGTGGTCTTGGCGTCGGCATTGCCGTTGATATAGGCCTTGATGCCGTCGTCGAAGGTCTTGTTGCCGCCTTCTGCGTAGAAGGTGGAAACGAACACCTGAACGTTGGTGCCCTTGGCAGCCTGCAGGACCATGTTGTCATCCCACGTATCGGAGCCGAGGAACGGGATGCCGATGTTCAGGGAAGCCGCCTGGGAAACGAGCTGCGTGGAATACGCGATCGACACGGGTGCAAAGAACACGTCGCAGCCCTGATCCTTCGCCTTGTTCAGGTAGGAGCTGAAGTCGGAGTTGTCCTTCGGGAAGGAGTCGGTGACGACGGTGCCGCCGGCCTTCTCAAATGCCTGCTTGAAGAAGGTGACCAGGCCCTGGTCATACTCGTTGCCGTTCTCGCCGAGGCAGTAGGCCTTCTTGGCCTTGAGCTCGGAAGAAGCATAGTTGGCAAGGACAGTGCCCTGGAACGGATCCAGGAAGCAGATGCGGAAGTAGTGGCTGTTGCCGGCCGTAACGTTCGGGTTCGTGCACGTCACGCCGATGGCCGGGATGCCGGCCTGCTTGAACGTGTCGGACGCGGCGATGGACACGCCGGAGCCGTAGGAACCGAGCACGAGGGAAACCTTCTCATTGACGAGCTTGGAAGCCGCCGAGACAGCCTTCGCAGAATCGGAACCGTTGTCGGAGTAGACGAGCTCGACCTTGTAGGTCTCGCCGCCGATCTCGACGGTCGGGGTCTCCTGGTTGGCATACTGCATGCCGAGCATTTCCTTCTTGCCGCCGGCGCCGGAGTCGCCGCTGGCGGGCTCGAACACGCCGATCTTAACGACCTTCTCGCCGTTGTCGGCCGTGCCCTTGTCGCCGCCGCCGCAGGCGCACAGCGCGAACACCATGACCAGAGCGAGCAGCAGAGCAATCGCTTTTTTCATTGTATTTCCTCCAATCATTTCTTCTCCGGGCGCTGTCCGCAGCGCGCGGACAAATGTCCTTCAAATGAATATGACGGCATTATACTATCTTTTTGCAAGAAATGCAATATCAATTTCACAAAATATTCATATCAAAATTTCGAATACTTTGCGCACTCTGCCGGTCACAGCACAAACGGGCTCGCGCGCCAGTCGCCGCCGCAGCGTCGCTCCTCTCTGGCGGGGCAGCCAAGCACATAGAGATCGTGCGCATCCGCCGTCAGGGCAAAGATTTCTCCGGCTGCGCCCGGCAGGTTCCGTCCGGCGGCCGGCTTCATGATGACCGGCGCCGCCGTGCGCGCGTCGATCGCGCGCAGCAGCTCCCTGCCCTGCGCGCCGATGGCCAGCACACGCGCATACGGCGGCGTGCCGGCGTCCATGCCGGCGGTGACGCCGAGAGCCGCGCACATCGTCATGCGCCGGATGCGCGAGAGCGCGTAGCGCTTGGATTTTGCCGCCGCGAGTACGCCGTCGAGCGTCGGCTCCTCGTGCGCGGCGCGGTACAGACCGTTGCCCAGCCCCTCGGACGCGCCGGGCAGCGCGTTGTAAGCCGTCTGCGGCAGCATGCGCAGGCGCGAGAGGATTGCGCTCTCCAGCGCCTCCGGCAGCACCGGCCCGCGACCGAGCGTCTTTTCCCGGGCACTGATCTCCGCCGCCGCCCTCGGCAGAAAGGCGGACACATTCTCCCCTGCGCCGATGCGCGTGCGCAGCTCGCTCGCCGAGCGCACATTGCCCTCCGCCGGACGGTCATGCTGCGCGCCGGTGCGCAGGATCGTCAGCGGATGCAGATCGAGCCGCTGGTCAAAGATCGCCTTGAGATACTCCACGGCGAGGATGTTGTTCGGCGCCTGCAGCAGCTCTGCCAGCGCGCCCACGCGCCGCGCGACCGCCTGCTGCCGCGCCGCCGCAAACGGGATGCCGGCCTGCAGCTCGGCGCGCAGGTCTTCGCCCAGCAGCGGATCGAGCAGCGCCTCGGCCACCCGCTGCAGCGGCTCCAACTCGCCACACTCGCTGCCGAAGCTCAAATGCGTCACCACGCCGAGACTGCCCAGCAGCCCCACGGCGCCGCGGGCAAAGCCCTCCGCCGACGACAGCGCCCACGGCAGCGGCAACTCCAGCACCAGATCCGCCCCGCAGCGGGCAGCGGCCTCCGCGCGCGCAAACTTCGCATACACCGCCGGGCTGCCGCGCTGCGCAAAGTCGCCCGACATGACGCACACGACCGGGCAGTCCGCGCCCAGACGCGCGCGCGTCTGCTCGATGAGCCGTGCATGGCCGTTGTGAAACGGGTTATACTCCGCAATGATGCCGATGACATTTCCCATTTTTGCACCTTCTTTCGAAAAATACTTGCGTTTTCCACTGAAATGATTACAATAAGAGTGTTATGGCATCATAATACTGTGGTTTTGCGAAAATTACAATATTTTATATGAGAAAGGAATCTGACTATGAAAATTCTTGTCATCAATGCCGGCAGCTCTTCCCTGAAGTATCAGCTGATCGACATGGAGACCGAACACGTCCTGGCCAAGGGCCTGTGCGAGCGCATCGGCCTCGACGGCCATCTGAAGCACACCCCGCTCGTCGGCGGCAAGCCCGTCTTTGACGAGGACCTGCCGATGCCCACGCACTCCGAAGCCATCGCCGCGGTCATCGACAAGCTGACCAGCGCCGAGTATGGTGTGGTCGCCTCCATGAAGGAGATCGACGCCGTCGGCCACCGCGTCGTCCACGGCGGCGAGAAGTTCGCCTGCTCCGTCAAGATCGACGACGCCGTCA
>OIWS01003724.1_pt1 | contig 10506 bp, 18 predicted proteins | sample 1587611 | NCBI WGS metagenome assembly OIWS01 (sample SAMEA3888919, study PRJEB22519) | human gut metagenome | biome: human gut; feature: human-associated habitat; material: faeces | place: Denmark | collected 2010 | reverse complement strand
GTCCGGGTAACGATTCCTTCTGCACCCCTACGAGATACCAGTCGTTTCCGTACTCAATGCGAGTGGGTATCCATTCGTCATTTATCAAGACCTCCATTGCAGTTCCGCAGTGCAGGCCGCCATAGATTTCCTTGTTCTCAAAACGGATATCCATACGTTCTGTTTGCCTCTCAAAGTATAATACGCCCTGTTGCATGGTACTTCCTCCCGTGTTATAAAAGTATCGGAAAATAAAATGAGCCAGACGGATCAGCTACATCCATCTGGCTCTGTGGCAGGCTGAAATCATGCGGGATAATAGCCGCTTCAAGTACCTCCTTCCCAGCATATTTTGTCGGATTCAGTCCTGATACTCACCGATTGCGGTTTTCTCTGACTATCCCAATTATACAGCGAACTTCGGCTTTGAATTCAATCGCCGGCGAGACGACCGAATTTGCAAATCCTGTGATCGGCACAATTGTTCCGGCTCCGGCAACTTTTGCGATATTGTCGTACAGGCTCAGCCCTGTCAGCACCGCGCTGAGGAAAATCATCGAGATACTTGTCGCCGTCCCGGCCGCCCGTTCATCCAGTCCCGTCATCGTCCACCCGTTCAAAATCAACTGTCCCAGCGCGCAAATCAGCCCGCCGATGCAAAAGCTGCAAACCAGATCCTTCGCCAACGGCGACCGCGGCGAGAGCCGCTTCACATACTGCGTATATTCTTTCTTCGTAAATTTCATCAAAGAAGCACCACCTTTTCGTTAGTTTTTCCGAAAAAGCGGTGCATATACCCTGCACGGAGGCAAAATGAAATCCCCTTTTGGCCAATGGCTAAAAGGGGATTTCACTTTGGTGATTAGACCAACTCGATGACAGCCATCTCAGCGGCGTCGCCGCGGCGCTGGCCAATGCGGGTCACGCGCGTATAGCCGCCGTTACGGTCGGCATACTTCGGAGCGATCTCCTTGAACAGCTTGTTGGCAACATCTTCCTTGGTGATATAGGACAGCGCCTTGCGATAGCTCGCGAGGGTGTTCTTCTTGCCAAGCGTAATCATCTTTTCCGCGACAGGCTGGACTTCCTTGGCGCGGGTAAAGGTCGTCTCGATTTTACCGTTCTCGAACAGATATGTGGTCATAGCCCGCAGCATTGCCTTTCTCTGGGAGCTGGTTCTGCCGAGCTTTCTGGTACCAAACATAGGTTTTTTCCTCCTTCTTTGAAAGGTTATATGCGCTTAGTTGTTGGAATTGTTGGAATCTTCGCTTGCCAGGGACAGACCCATCATCGCCAGTTTGTTCTGAACTTCCTCCAGCGACTTTCTGCCCATGTTGCGAACCTTCATCATATCCTCGCCGGTTCTGGAAATCAGATCCTCGACATTGTTGATGTTGGCGCGCTTGAGGCAGTTAAAGCTGCGGACGGACAGATCCAGCTCTTCGATGGTCAGTTCCAAGACCTTGTCGCGGTGCGTTTCCGCCTTTTCCGCCATCGTGGGCTTGCTCGCCACGGTCTCGGAGAGATCGGTGAACAGGCTCAGATGATCGGACAGGATCTTCGCGCCGAGACTGACCGCATCTCTTGCGGAGATGGTAGAATCGGTCCAGACTTCCAAGGTCAGCTTATCGTAGTCTGTCATGTTGCCCACGCGCGTGTTTTCCACGGTGTAGTTCACCTTGTAAACAGGCGTGTAGATGGAGTCAACAGCGATCGTCCCGATGGGCATGTTGGGCGTCTTGTTCTTATCGGACGAGACGTATCCGCGCCCATGGCTCAAGGTGATCTCCATGTTGAAGGTGGCGTCGGGGCCGAGCGTGCAGATATGCAGATCCGGATTCAGGATCTCCACTTCTGCGTCAGCCTTGATGTCGCCCGCAGTCACTTCGCATTCACCGTTCGCGTCGATATAGACGGTCTTCGCGCCCTGGCAGTGCAGTCTGGCGATGATCTTCTTCACGTTCAGCACGATTTCCGTAACGTCTTCCTTGACGCCCGGAATCGTGGAGAACTCATGCTGGACGCCCGCGATCTTGATTGAGGTCGCGGCCGTGCCAGGCAGAGAGGAAAGCAGGATCCGTCTGAGGCTGTTGCCGAGGGTGGTGCCGTAACCCCGTTCCAGAGGCTCGACGATATATTTGCCGTAGGAACCGTCTTCCGGAGAATCGACACACTCGATACGCGGCTTTTCAATTTCTACCATGAATAAATTACCCTCCTTGTAACTACGAAACCTTGTTTCGTTGCCGAATTCAGCTTACCAATAAACGAGGGTGAAACGTTACTTGGAGTACAATTCGACGATCAGATTTTCTGCGATCTCAAAGTCAATATCGTCTCTTGCGGGCAGCGCAATAACCTTACCGGTGAGGGTGTTCTTGTCTCTGTCCAGCCACTTCGGAGCGGCGACGAAGGCGTCATCTTCCTTCATCTTCTTGAAGCGGTTGTTGGAGCTGCTCTTCTCGCTGACAGCGATCACGTCGCCAACCTCGACCAGATAGGACGGGATGTTGACAGACTTGCCGTTGACAGTGTAGTGGCCATGGTTGACGAGCTGACGGGCCTCGCGGCGGGTCGAAGCAAAGCCAAGACGATAGACCACATTGTCCAGACGGCGCTCGACGAGGCTCAAAAGAATCTCGCCGGTGTTGCCGTTCATGCGCTCCGCCTTTTCGTAGTACATCCGGAACTGCTTCTCCAGGATGCCGTACACGAATTTGACCTTCTGCTTCTCGGTCAGCTGCGTGCCATACTCAGACTTCTTGGTTCTTCTCTTGCCGCCGGGGTTGCGGTTGGACTGCTTGGCGTAGCCCATCGCAGCCGGGGAGACGCCGAGCGTCCGGCAGCGCTTGAGAACAGGCTGTGTATTCTTTGCCATAATTACTTTCCTCCTTGTCGATCAGACGCGACGGCGCTTGGGCGGGCGGCAGCCATTGTGCGGGATGGGGGTGACGTCCTTGATCATGGTAACTTCCAGACCGGCGGACTGCAGCGCACGGATGGCGGACTCACGGCCCTGGCCGGGGCCCTTGACGTAGACTTCCACGGTCTTCAGGCCGCAGTTTTCCACGGCAGCCTTCGCAGCGGTCTCAGCGACCATCTGCGCGGCGTACGGAGTGGACTTTCTGCTGCCACGGAAGCCGAGGCCGCCCGAGGAGGCCCAGGACAGCGCGTTACCGTTCAGATCGGTAACGGTGACCATGGTGTTGTTGAAGGACGAGCGGATATGCACGGCGCCCTTTTCGATAACCTTGCGCTCACGACGGCGCTTGACAACCTTTTTTACAGCTTTAGCCATTTACATATCCCTCCTTACTTCTTCTTATTCGCAATGGTCTTCTTCGGACCCTTGCGGGTGCGAGCATTGGTCTTGGTTCTCTGGCCATGAACCGGCAGGCCACGACGGTGACGGACACCGCGATAGCAGCCGATCTCAGTCAGACGCTTGATGTTGAGTGCGACTTCACGGCGGAGGTCACCCTCAATGGTGTAATGTTTATCAATCACTTCACGCAGCGCGGACTCCTGATCCTCAGTGAGATCCTTGACGCGGATGTCGGGATCCACGTTGGCCAGCTTCAGAATGTCCTGTGCGCTCTTTCTGCCGATGCCGTAGATATAAGTCAAACCGATTTCGATTCTCTTATCACGGGGCAGGTCAATACCAGCAATACGTGCCATTTACTCAGAGCACCTCCTATTAACCTTGTCTCTGCTTATGCTTCGGGTTTTCGCAAATTACCATAACACGGCCCTTGCGCTTGATGACTTTGCACTTTTCGCACATGGGCTTTACGGACGGTCTTACCTTCATACTGTTAACCTCCATACGAGACGTTCGTCTCTACTTACTTCTCCATGTGATCCTGCCCCTTGTTAAATCGTAAGGAGACATTTGCACCGTGACTTTATCACCGGGCAGAATCTTGATAAAGTTCATCCGGAGCTTGCCGGAAATATGCGCCAGAATGGTGTGCCCGCCGCCGATATCGACGGAGAACATGGCATTCGGCAGTGCATCGGTAACGATGCCCTCAAGTTCGATTACGTCGTCTTTTGCCAAGATCAATTAACCCCCTTGGTTTTGACTGTTTTTCTGACCGTAGATGGCCAGTTCCCTTCGTAATTCGCTGTTGAGTACCTTGTCGCCGCTGCGAATCTTGTCAGCGACACGGGAATCACGCCGGGGCAGCAGTTCGATATGTTTGCGTTTTTTTCGTTTGGGCTTTTCCAACCGCCGTCCCTTTCCGTCCGCCAGGTAGACATACGTGTCATCGAATTCCACGACGAAAAACAGCTGCCCCTTGTCCCGGCCGGCGCAGGAACGAACGACGTCAGATCGTGCAACATCCATAGCTGCCGCTCCTTAAGTGACGGTGAGAATTTCCGGCTCGCCGTCGGTAATCAGAATCGTGTTTTCATAGTGGGCCGCGAGCTTGCCGTCGGCAGTTACGGTGGTCCATTTGTCCTTCAGGACACGCACATCGTACGTCCCTTCCGTCACCATGGGCTCCACCGCCAGGGTCATGCCTTTGACCATACGCGGGCCTCTTCCGGGGGCACCAAAATTGGGGATGGACGGCTCTTCGTGCAGCACCTCGCCAACACCGTGCCCGACGAACGCGCGAACCACACCAAATCCGTGGCTCTCGACATACGTCTGCACCGCATGGCCGATGTCGGAGATCCGGCAGCCCTGACGTGCAAATTTGATACCCTCGTAAAAACTCTGTTCTGTTACCGTAATGAGCTTCTGCGCTGTGGGCGAGATTTTCCCACAGGCGAAGGTCGCGGCGCAGTCACCAGTAAAGCCGCCCCATTCTGCGCCGACGTCCACCGAAACAATGTCGCCTTCCTTCAGCACCCGATTGCTCGGAATGCCGTGAATGACCACTTCGTTGATGGAAATGCAGACGCTTGCGGGGAACCCTCCATAGCCGAGGAACGTTGGTTTTGCGCCCTTTGACACGATAAAATCGTGTACCGCCTTGTCGATCTGTTTGGTCGTGACGCCCGGCCTTACCATTTCGCCTGCCAAAGCACGCGCTGCCGCGGTAATTTTACAGGCCTTGCGCATGACCTCCAGTTCGTGCTCATTTTTAACTGGAATCATAGAATTACATCCCCAACGCCGCCAGGATCTCCCGCGTGGCATCCTCGATGGGCTGGTTGCCTTCAACCAGTTTCAGAACGCCGAGCTTCGCGTAGAAATCCTTGAGGGGCTCTGTCTCCGCGTGGAACACCTTCAGTCTGTTCTTCACAGTTTCCGGTGCGTCATCCTTGCGGAGCACCAGCTCCTTGCCACACAGGTCGCAAACGCCTTCCTGTTTCGGCGGGTGGGCTGTGACGTGATAGCTCGCACCGCAGCTGCCGCACACGCGGCGTCCGGTCATACGGGCCTCGATCACAGAATCCGCGATCTCGATCGAAACGACGCAGTCGAAATGGATTCCGGCCTGCTCCAGGGCTTCCGCCTGGGGAATCGTGCGGGGCACGCCGTCCAGGATAAACCCGTTCGCGCAGTCCGGCTCGGCCACCCGGTCCGAGACGATGCCAATGATGACATCGTCCGGAACCAGCTTGCCGGCGTCCATGAAGCTCTTGGCCTTCAGGCCAGTGGCTGTACCGTTTTTGATCGCTTCGCGAAGAATGTTGCCGGTCGAGATGCTCGGGATATTCAGCTTCTTGCTGATAATCTCCGCCTGCGTCCCTTTTCCGGCGCCGGGAGCACCTAAAAGAATCAGCTTCATAGCAAACCCTCCTAATTACTCCAGGAAACCTTTGTAGTGCCGCATCAGCATCTGCGCCTCGAGCGCCTTGACGGTGTCGAGTGCAACGCCAACCACGATGATGACGGACGTGCCGCCGATGGCCAGCGAGCTGTTGCCAATGATGATGCCGACGATGATCGGCAGGATCGCAATGATTGCCAGATACAAGGCGCCAAAGAGCGTGATCTTGTTGATGACCTTCAGAATGAAATCGGAGGTCGGCTTGCCCGGACGGAAGCCGGGGATGAAGCCGCCGTTCTTCTTCAGGTTGTTTGCAATTTCAATCGGATTGAACTGCACGGTCGCGTAGAAGTAGCTGAACGCGATGATGAGCAGGAAATAGCAAACGATATACACGGCGCTCTTCGTGTCGAAGACGTACTTGTTCATCCAGGTCCAGAACGAACCGCTCGTGCCGGTGAAGGCCACGATCGTGGCGGGCAGGGAGGCGATGGACTGGGCGAAGATGATAGGCAGGACGCCGGACATGTTGACCTTGATGGGCAGGTTGGTCGACTGACCACCGTACATCTTGCGGCCGACAACGCGCTTGGCGTACTGCACGGGGATGCGGCGCTCGGAATTCGTGATGAACACGATAAAGGCCATGAGTGCCAGCATGCCGACAACAATCAGGATCGCACCGTACCACTTCAGCGAACCGTCGCCAAGCATGGTGACCATGTTGCTGATGAGGGTCGGGATACGGGAGATGATGCCGGCAAAGAGGATCATCGAGATGCCGTTGCCGATGCCGAACTCATCGATCTGCTCGCCCATCCACATCAGGAAGGACGCGCCGGCGGTGAAGCTCAGGATGATGACAAGGCCATAGATGAAGCCGGTCTCGGCGAGGAGGCTGTAGTTCTTGAGCATCACATAGTATGCGAAGCCCATGAGCAGGCCCAGGCCGATGGTGGTGTAGCGGGTGATCTTCTGGATCTTCTTCTTACCCTCTTCGCCGCCGTCCTTCGCCAGCCGCTCGAGAGCGGGAATGGCGATGCAGAGCAGCTCGATGATAATGGATGCGTTGATATACGGCTGAATACCGAGGGCGAACACCGTCGCCTGCGAGAATGCCGAGCCGGACATCGCATTGTAAAGACCGAGGACCGTGTTGGACAGCTGCTGTGAGAAGTAGTTCGTCAGGGCCGCAACGTTAACGTAGGGAACGGGAACGCAGTTGCCAAGACGATAGATCAGAAGGACGACGAGTGTGAAAAGGATCTTTTTGCGGAGTTCAGGGATTTTCCAGGCATTACGCAGTGTAGTAAACACTTACACCACCTCGGCCTTTCCGCCTGCCTTTTCAATTTTTTCCTTAGCAGACTCCGAGAAAGCGGCTGCCTTCACGGTGACTTTCTTGGTAACATTGCCGTTGCCAAGAACCTTCAGACCATACTCGCAATCATGCAGAATGCCTTTTTCGATCAAAGCTGCTGCGTCGACAACGGCGCCGTCCTCAAACCGGTTGAGAACCGCCACGTTGATCGCGGTCAGGGGCTTTGCGAAGATGTTGTTGAAGCCGCGCTTCGGGATGCGGCGTGCCAGAGGCATCTGGCCGCCTTCGAAGCCGATGCGGAGTTTGCCGCCGCTGCGGGCCTTCTGGCCCTTGTGGCCGCGGCCAGCGGTTTTGCCATTGCCGGTGGCGGTGCCACGGCCTTTGCGCTTATTGACATGAGTCGAACCCATGACAGGAGCAAGTTCGTGCAGATTCATCTACTTGTCCTCCTTATTGTTCTTCCGTGACCTGAAGCAGATAGCCGATCTTGGCGATCTTGCCGCGAGTCTGGGTGTTGTCAGGCTGAACAGTTTCCTGACCGATCTTGCGCAGACCGAGGGAATGCGCGGTCGCGATGTGCTTTTCAAGACGGCCGTTCAGGCTCTTGACAAGCTTAATTCTAAGATTCGCCATTTTGAGCCCTCCTTAACCGACGATGTCTTCCACGTTCTTGCCTCTGATGCGCGCAACTTCCGCTGCGTCGCGCAGAGAGGTCAGACCCTGCATCGTTGCCTTGACAACGTTCTGCGGGTTGTTCGAGCGCAGGCACTTTGCACGAATGTTGGAAATGCCGACAGCCTCCATCACAGCACGGACGGCGCCGCCCGCGATGATACCGGTACCAACGGGAGCGGGCTTGAGCATAACCTTGCCAGCGCCATAGATGCCGATGACGTCGTGGGGAATGGTGGTGCCATCGAGCGTGATCTTGACCATGTTCTTCTTCGCGTCCGCGATGCCCTTCAGGATGGCCTCGGAGACTTCGGCGGCCTTGCCCAGGCCATAGCCGACGGTACCCTTGCCGTCGCCGACGACGACCAGAGCGGAGAACTTCATAACACGGCCGCCCTTGACGGTCTTGGAAACCCGGTTGAGATAAACGACCTTCTCGATAAACTCGGGGGCGTTATCTTCCTTGGGTGCGCGATCTCTATTGTAAGCCATTGTTTCTCCTCCTCCGATCAGAATTCCAGGCCGCCTTCGCGGGCGCCCTCAGCAAGCTCCGCCACACGACCGTGGTAAATGTAGCCGCCACGATCGAACACGACGGTGTCGATGCCCTTTGCCTTGGCGCGCTCTGCAACCAGCTTGCCGACCTTGCGGGCCGCTTCCTTGTTGCCGGTGGCGCCTTCGAAATCCTTCTCGACGGAGCTGGCCGCGACCAGGGTCACGCCATTGATGTCGTCGATGATCTGTGCATAGATGTTCGCATTGCTGCGATAAACGTTCAGGCGAGGTCTTTCGGGGGTGCCGGAGATCTTGCCGCGAACACGGGTATGACGCTTCATACGCTGAGCGTTCTTGTCAAAAGTTTTCACCATTCTTACCGCACCTCCTAATTACTTCTTGCCGCCGGCCTTGCCTTCTTTATGGCGAATGACCTCGTTGGCGTACTTAATGCCCTTGCCCTTGTAGGGTTCCGGCGGTCTCTTGGCTCTGACGTTGGCGGCGAACTGGCCGACCTTCTGCTTGTCGATGCCATGGATGATAACCTTGTTCTGGGCCGGAACCTCGATGGTGATGCCATCGGATTCTTCCACCGTCACAAGATGGGAATAACCCAGGTTCATGACGAGCTTGTTGCCCTCTTTGCTGGCACGATAGCCAACGCCGTTGATCTCAAGTTCCTTCTGGAAGCCCTTGGTGACACCAACGACCATGTCGTTGATGAGGCTGCGGGTCAGGCCGTGCAGGCTTCTGTGCAGCTTATCCTCAGAGGGACGAGCGACGTGGATGTGGCCATCCTCGAGCGTGATGATCATCTCGGGGCGCAGGGACTGGGTGAGCTCACCCTTCGGGCCCTTGACAGTCACGACATTGCCTTCGCCGATCTTAACGTCGACACCGGCCGGGACGGTAATGGGCAATCTACCAATTCTAGACATATCTCAATACCCTCCTTACCAAACGAATGCCAGGACTTCACCGCCGACATGGTTGGCACGCGCCGCCTTGTCGGTCATAACGCCCTTGGAAGTGGAAATGATTGCGATGCCGAGACCCTTCAGAACGCGGGGCAGCTCGTCAGCACCGGCATACACGCGCAGACCGGGCTTGGACACGCGGCGCAGACCGCTGATGACCTTTTCCTTGCCGGCAAGGTACTTCAGCTGGATGCGGATGATGCCCTGGGTTCCGTCGTCGACGATCTCATAGGCCTTGATGTAGCCCTCGTCGAGCAGGATCTTCGCGATGGCCTTCTTCAGGTTGGAAGCGGGCACATCGACGCTCTCGTGCTTTGCCGTGTTTGCATTCCGGATTCGGGTCAGCATATCGGCAACGGGATCAGTGATTTGCATGGTTGTTTCCTCCTAGTTTGAAGTTACCGCATTTTGCGGTTCCGGTGGCGAGGTATCATGACCAATCTTTTCTCCGGCCAGGCGGCCCGATTGCCCGTGACCTTTCGCCATCCGTAATTTTATCGTTGGAGGGCGGCTTTCGCCGCCCTGGCGATCACGAATGAAAGAGACGTTTGCCTCTCATCTCCGCCCTCTCATTTCATTTGAGGGCAGATTGGTGAAGATTTTCTCGTCAGGCAAGGTTTGATGGGGGAAGGCATACCGTGTGTACGTCGACCCATCAAAAACGCAGCATGACGGAAAAAGATTACCACGAAGCCTTGCGCACGCCGGGGATCTCGCCCTTATAGGCCAGCTCCCGGAAGCAGATACGGCAGACGCCATAGTCACGCAGATAGGCGTGCGGGCGGCCGCAGATCTTGCAGCGGTTATAGTAGCGAGTGGAGAACTTGGGTTCTTCCTTCTGCTTGAGAATCATTGCTTTTCTAGCCATTCGTCAAATCCTCCAATCAAGCGTAGAACGGAGCGCCGACCTGGGTCAGCAGCTCTTTGGCCTCTTCGTCGGTGGTGGCAGTGGTGCAGATGCAGATGTCCATGCCACGGATCTTGTCGACCTTGTCGTATTCGATTTCCGGGAAGATGAGCTGTTCCTTCAGGCCAAAGGCATAGTTGCCGCGGCCGTCAAACGAGTTGGGGTTGATGCCGCGGAAGTCGCGGACACGGGGCAGAGCCACATTGAACAGACGGTCCAAGAACTCCCACATGCGATCGCCGCGGAGGGTAACCTTGACGCCGACAGTCTCGCCTTCACGAACCTTGAAGTTCGCGACGGACTTGCGGGCCTTCGTGGTGATGGGCTTCTGGCCGGTGATGGTGGCGATGTCCTTGCAGATGGCCTCAATTTCCTTGGCGTTGCCCTTGGATTCGCCGCAGCCAACGTTGACGATGACCTTGC
>OIWS01003723.1_pt1 | contig 10507 bp, 3 predicted proteins | sample 1587611 | NCBI WGS metagenome assembly OIWS01 (sample SAMEA3888919, study PRJEB22519) | human gut metagenome | biome: human gut; feature: human-associated habitat; material: faeces | place: Denmark | collected 2010 | reverse complement strand
TACGAGAAGCGTATTCCCGCCCCGGAGTTATAATATGTATCTTCTTCTCACGACACCTGTTGCACTGTTTCTTCTGATCTACGGCATTTACAAGTGGCTCAAACGCCAGTCCGAACGCGAAAAAGAGTTCTGGAACGAACTGAAGATATACGGACACCCTGTCTCTCTCAAACTCTATGGATGGCTGAAAGCCGTTCTGATTCTGATCATCCTCGGAGGAATCATGTTGATTCTGGTTTCTCTGGCTTACGGGCAGGTTCCGACCTTGCGGGATTTTTCCAATCCAAAATTCCGCTGGGCCGCATGCGGAGCCGCGTTTTTCATCCTCATTCAATGCGCCTCTCTCGGATTGATCCGGCTGATCCGACACATCAGCACATTCAACACCGGCAAAGTCGTGCTGTTCTTTCTGCTCATCGGAACAATCACCGCCATACTGCTTACCGGAATCTGCATCGCAGCATTCTGAAGATCACTCATTTTGTCAATCATCCATTTGAAATCAAATCTTTTCGGCAGTACATTAACACATGGCTTGACTGGGAGCGATGAATCATGCAGAAATTGACGAGCAGCATTTATACATTTGAGAAGTTGATCGAAAACAACTTCCTCTATGTGGATAAAACGGAGTATATCTGGCGGCTCATCGATTCCGCCCCCGCCATGTATTTCATGTCAAGACCGCGCCGCTTCGGGAAGTCGCTGACCGTTTCCACGCTGGAAGCCGTTTTTTCCGGAAAAAAAGAACTCTTCAAAGGGCTGGCGATTTACAACAAGTCCTACGACTGGAAAAAATACCCCGTCATCCATCTGGATATGGGAAATTGCAATGCGAAAAACGCCGAGGAACTGGAGGCTTTTTTAAACGACAAATTGACCGAGTGTTCAGAAAAGACAGAAACGTCTCTTCAGGGTGAGTCAATCACAACCCGCTTTGCCTCTTTGATCAGAGAACTTGCGACTCAGGACTCCGTGGTCATTCTTGTTGATGAATATGACAAGCCGATCCTGAACAATATCGGGAATCCTGAGCTGAAGGAAATGCTGTTCGTATTGAAAGGATTTTATTCCACCATCAAAACCTGTGAACAGCAGGAGCATTTCGTGTTTGTGACAGGGGTCTCGAAATTCTGCCACGTTTCGTTGTTTTCCGATCTCAACAACCTGACCGACATTACGATGAATGCGGATTACGCAACCATGCTCGGGTACACGCAGCGGGAATTTGAAACCAACTTCGCCGAATGGATTTCCGCGGCGGAAGCCCGGCAGCAGCTTCCGCATGAAGCGTACCTCAGGGAGATCAAAAACTGGTATAACGGCTACAGGTTTGAAGAACAGGCGGAAACGGTTTACAACCCTGTTTCATTAGCGTCCTTTTTTTCTGACGGATTCAAATTCAAAAATTACTGGTTTTCTACCGGGACCCCGTCGTTTCTGCTGGAGCTCATCAAAAAGAAGAACTTCGATTTTGAAGATGCGTTGACCCGTCCGGTCTCCGGGATTGCGTTCGCCGCTTATGAGGTTGACCGAATCGAGCCTCTTGCGCTTCTGCTCCAGACCGGTTATCTGACCATCAAAAGCTCCTTTGTGGATTTCGGTGCGACCTTTTACCATCTTGATTTTCCGAATTTCGAGGTTCGTTCGGCATTCGACACCTATCTGCTGAATGCCTATACCTCCATCACCAAGGATGAACTCGAGGGGATTGCGGTCGGTCTGGCACGGCATGTCCGCAGCGGCAATACGGAAGGGATCATGAAGGATTTCAAAACCTTTCTGGCCGCAATCCCGTATGACATCCAGCTCAGGAACGAGAAGTATTACCAGACGATTTTCTTTCTGCTGTTCCTGATGCTTGGCGTTTACATCGAGGCGGAATCCCGTACAAATGACGGACGGATCGATGCCGTTGCCATGTGCGGCGAATGGGTCTACCTCTTCGAGTTCAAAATCAACCGGAACGCGGAGTGCGCCCTGGACCAGATCAAAGAGAAAGAGTATTTCCGGAAATATCAGCATTCCGGGAAACGGATCATCCTGATCGGCGCAAACCTCAACATGGAAAACCGCCAGCTCGACGACTGGAAACAGGAAGAAGTCAGCTTATAATCCCTGTTTTCAGAAAACGTGCCGGAATGTGAATCTGTCTCCTAAGAATCCCGGCATATCGCATGAGGCCTAGGATTTGTAATGTACTCCTTTCTTTTCAAGGGCGGTATTACGTAGAAGCAGTTGTTATCTCAAACGATTGGATCAAAATATTTCATGGTTACGTATATGACGTTCTTTTTTGAATCATCTATTTTACTGATCATATCCCAGCCATGTACGAGACCTAATAAAAATCTGGAATCGTCATTTTGTGGCAACTTCGGCCGAGTGCCTGGCTGTGCTAATTTACAGAAAGGTTCAGGCAATTGGGCAATCAATGCCACCGCATCCTTCTTCTCGAAGCCTCGTACTTTTAATTGATACAACAAACATTTCTTTCTTTCAGTATTGCTCATTTGCGAAGAACAGATCTTTAAAATTTCTATATCCCAATAGATTCTATAATGTTCTGAAACGATCGGGAACATTGCAGAGATGATTTCATTGCTTTTAAGCAATACAGGATATTTTTGGGCTATAATTTCTTGCTTCAATTCCGCTGGGATGGATGATTGCAATATGAGTTTCCAATCATGTTCATCAATTGGTAATTCATCACATACGGATAAAAAAGAACCACTATTTTGTTCTATCAATGTTATATGTCCGGCAAAACTATGCTCTTTCGTTTGAGAAAAATTAGTTTTGTTCAACGCAAAGTTTTTTCGCAACAGTAATGTTTTAACTCGCTCACCCGGAAGCTCATTTATACCAAAACTACTCCACACAAAAGGAGACGCTGCTTGCAAGTGTTTAATTGCCTCCTCGGTCAATTTTTCTGACTTCAGAATTGCAACTACCATTGCTTTGACAGTCTCGTTTGTAGAATTGTCGTATGTAATTTTTTCAGATCCCAACGCTTCAAAAACATCTGGAATATTCAAGCAGGCAATTAAAGCATCGGTCAAAGTACAAGAGTTTTTCTCGAAATATGTTTGAATATTCTTCCATGATATATTCATTAACTTGTTTCGGACTATTCGTTCTAATATCTCATTATTTTCAATCGGACTTATATCGTCAAGTAATTTTTCTTGACGCGCCAGAAAGGAAAGACGTTGTTCTATTCCAAGATTTTCATTATTCAGCAGTTTGATAAGTATGCTTACGTCATCGTTTTGTTTTTGAAGTACAGAAGCGGTATTGGAGATGTACAATGCAAGATTTTCATTGACATACGAAATCAAATGATTGTCTCCTGTTTCATATATATAGGTAAGGTTTTCAGTTTGAAATCTTGTCACATTGAATTTATCCCGCAGCAATATAGACAAGATCTTTTGCACATTTTCAGAGTTAATGGCATAGAGGTTGTTTTTATATATGTGCATAAACATTGCAGTCTCTCCGGCTGTTTGTGGGATGTCCAGGTGTTGAATATTTACTGGAAGCGTATCCAATATTTTTTGCAGTGATTCAAAACAATCGTATTCTTCTGAAAATTTACAAATATGCTCTAACGAAGATAGATAATTTGTGATTTCTTGTTCTGAATCGAGATCCTTGATAAAATCAAAACATGCTTTTATCAAAATGGAAAAATAGAGTTCCTGTTGTTTGGAAATGATTGCTGGTTCTTTGCAAATTGCATGCCAAAAGTCATATCGTTTTTTTGCAATATACTCAAATAAATTTGTCGCAGCATTCAAGGAATATTCAACAAATTGGGCAATGAAATTTAATTCTGTTTGATCCAGAACAGAAAGTTGTTCTATCAATAAATTACGCTGATCTGCAAATTTTGCTTCTGGCTGTTCCAATATATATTCGACAAGTCTGAAATTCAATATGCATTTCTTCTTAAAATGTTCGATTGATATTTTTTTTACCACTTTTTCAACATTTTCTATTTTGTATTCGTATGGCAATTGAACTTGGCCAATAACAGAAATGATAAATTCATTATCTGTTGGGGTCAGGCTGCCTTCATGAAAAAAAGAAATGTATGTATGATAATTTTCGTTTATATAACCATTGCTGAGCACAAATCTCAGAAAACGTATTTTATTTTGATCTGAGATATTAATTGGCAACTGATTTTCAGTGATCAACTCTGCAATAGTTTTTGTCGATATTGTATTTCGCTGTTTTTTTAATCTGGATATGTTGCGTTGATGTTTTTCAATGCAGGTATCTTTTGTCTCTGTGATTTGTTCAATTCGTTCGCTGTATCTTCCGATTTCTTTTTCAATGTCAGCAAAGATGTTCTTCTTATATGAGTTATAGCCTCTATTATCTCTGAGGTATACTGTTTCGGCAGCATAGAGAGATTCCCAAAGAGTATCTTCCGAAAATTCAAAAATATTTTGAAAATCATTATGGGGGCCGGTAATATTGATGTAGTACCTATTATGCTTTTTACATATATATGCCAAATATAAACAACGGAGTTCCTGAATATTTTTAACCCAACCATCTTCAATACTCTTAATCATGTTCTCTAACGATTGAATATCGGTTGTAATGCGCTCTTTTATCTCGTTAATAAAGCGACGTTTTTGGGCAAAGAGTTCAGCCAAATCTCCTTGATTATTGTGAAGTTTAACAAAATCCTTTGGGTACAGATTTTTAAAAACGATCATGCTGAAAAGATTTTCTGGTGGCAACTTGCTTGCATTCAGGACATCCTGATATATCATATATTCGGAACAAATACTATTGAGCAATCGCATTGAATCAACAAAGTTGGCGATCTCAGAAATAAAACTTTCTTTCTGCATTATAGGATCTTCATGACCTTTGAAAAAAGCAATTAATTTATCGCCAGAATTGGATACGTTAATGATAGGTACAACCGGAATCATGAAATCAAAAAATTTAGTTCTATCTTCATTTTTGAAAACATCGTCGCGCAATGCATATATGAAAGTAATTTTATGACCAATTTGCTTTGCACTATTTAGTAATAAATTTATTTCACGCAATTTCTGAAAAATTTCAGTTGTTTCGAACCTATCCAAATCCTCAAAAATTACTATATCGGCCGATCCAACTTCAAAATAGTAGATTATTTCATCCAAATGACGATTCAGTATAGAAGCACTGTCTTTTTGAGAAACTTCAAGTTCTATGTTCGGGATGTTTATTTTTACCCATGATAATTTATTAAAAAAACGATATATATCACTTATAAAAAATATGGCTATGAGTGTTGACGCTGCTTGAACAAAAGCTAAGCAGATCACTCCTGATATGTTGTTGGTAAAAAAGATAGAAATGTGGTACTTAAATATGGTTGTTCCAATAGAAAAGAGCAAAATGAGAAAAGCAATAGAATGAAATATAATTGTTCTTTCAGAAATATGACGTATTCGTTTAAAACGGGATTGCGGAATGTCTTGGGGAGTTACATGATAAATCAATTGCTGAAGGATACTTAATTCTAATTGCCTTTGCAAAGCCGCTTGAGGAGAGTCTTGTTTCAAAGGTTCTGATTGTAAATCATTGGTATTGGCATCGCTATTACCATCTTCATTATCTGATTCGCAAAAAGCTGCAAGAGAAACATATATCACGCGATTTTTATATTTATTTATTTTATTTTTGAAAAAAGTTTTCAAGATGGAACTTTTGCCAGATCCATAGGGCCCAGATAGAGCAATGTTTTTAGAGCATTCTTGATCTATATTATGCTCTAATACTTCTTCATACGGTTTTATGGGATCATAATTATCTGTTGGTGCAAGGGAAGGATATTTTGTGTCGGACACATTTGAACAGTCTGTTGATTTGACTGCTTTGACTCTATTTTTGACTGTTTGGGCAACCAAACATAAGCCGCCAAGCAACAAAAGTGCTAAGCCATACATAACATAATAATTTTCTTCCAAAAACGCAATTAAATGCACCATCTGCAATAAAATCCTTTCTTATTATATTATATGATTTCTCATATCAACAATTTTTAATGTTTTTCTAAAGATCTCATACGCCTGTGGAATATCCTCGTTCTGAAAAACGACAAGGTACTGTTTCATATTTGAAGTCAGCGGATCTGCAAGCATTTCGTTGAGAGTCATTGTCATGCGTGGGAATAAATGGTTCTGTTTTTCTGTAAAAAACAGGTGACACTTTCTCCATGTTAATAAATTGACAGTCAATATGATGCAACATTGCATCATATTTTGTCAATAAGAGTAAGATAGCATGGAAAATTCTGATTGCAAATCAGAATTTCTGAATCATAAATCAAATTGACCGACGCTGGAGCATCGGCTTCAAAGAAATGAAATCCAGAAGCGTCGGAATCGTTCGAAGGACGGAGTGAACGCGGGAATAAGCCTCCGATTAATGCAATTCGCTTCCGTCACGAAAAAGCCTAATGTCCATGCTCCAGATCAGATACGCTTCGCAGTATTCGACCGAGAGCTTTCGTTTGATTTTCCGGCAGCCGGATCGGATGACGCTGCATCCTGATCTGATCCGGCTTCTTTCGGGCAAAAAATCAACCGAAAGGATTGAACGATGGAAGCAGTACAGTTGGATTTGTTCGAGTTCGCCGCGATACAGGCGGCAATTCAGCCGAAAGTGCAGGAGTCGCCAAGACCGGTCAGGCCGCGGAATTTTCAGAATGACGGTCTGCATCCGATGCCGACAACTCCCGCGGCTCGAATCGAGGCCAATTTCAAGGCGATCCGTCTGCTGAAAGAACTTGGGGCGCGAACTCCTTCGCATGAGGAACAGATCACGCTTTCGCAATTCAGCGGCTGGGGCGGTTTAACCGAGGTTTTCATGGAGGACAACCGCCATTATCTGACACTCAAAGAGCTGCTTTCCGACGAGGAGTATCAGACGGCGCAGAACTCCATTCTCGACAGTTATTACACGCCCGAATCCATCATCGACTTCATGTGGGACATCGCGCGCGGAGAACTCGGAGTCAAATCCGGGAAAGTCGCCGAACTGGGGGCGGGAACCGGGAATTTCATCGGATTCGCGCCGGGTCAGAACGCTTATGCGTTCACCGCAGTCGAGATCGATCGGATTTCCGGAAGCATCGCGAAAACGCTCTATCCGCAAGCCGACGTCCGGATCGCTTCGCTCGAAAATGTCAAACTTCCGGAACAGTTCGACCTTGTGATCGGAAACGTTCCATTCGGGAAATACGCCCCGTATGACCGGAATTACCGTTCTTACAATGCCTGGAATCTGCACAATTATTTCATCGCCCGTGCGTTGGATTGTCTGAAAGAAAACGGCTGTGCCGTCCTCCTGACTTCGAGTTCGACGATGGACAAACCCGGTTCCATGCCGCAGATCACGAACGGACAAGCCGGGCTGGTCAAGGCTTACCGTCTCCCGAACAATACCTTTTCCGGTACGGAAATCGTCGCCGACATTCTGATTCTGAAGAAAGGAGTTCAGGAGAATCTTTCCGGCAACCTGCAATGGGTTGACACCGCCGACAATACAGGCAGAATTGAGGTCAACTGCTACTTCGCACAGCATCCGGAGCATGTGTTCGGCAAGCTCTCGAATACCGGCAGAATGTATGGCAAGCTCAACACTCCCACGGTTTTGCCGGACGGCAAAAGCCTGAAAGAACATTTCGATGTCGCGCGTAAGACGTTCATGCGCACTCTGCCGGAAGTTCCCGAAAATACCGATCTGTTCGGCAATGCACTTCCGGAAGCGACAGCGCCCAAAGTGGAAGTCGTTTCCTATGGAGAGCGGACGAATATTACGGAGGAGAAGGAACCGCCGGAAGACTGCCGGGAGTACAGCATCTTTTCCACCCTCGACACCGTTTATCAGGTCATTGACGGCATCGGCCGCCGCATAAAAGACCGCAAGGGAGGAAATCTCACGCTCAAAGAGACTCAGAAAGTCCATTCCTTCGTCAAGATCAAACATGCGCTGAACGAACTCATTGGAGCGCAGCTGAACTTTGATTCCACAGACAGTAAGATTGAAGAGTTGCGCCTCCGGCTTCGGTGTATTTACAACGATCATGTTGCAAAATACGGCGTTCTTTCCAACAAGACCGTTCACAAATATTGCGTGGAAGATCCCGAATACCTCAAAGTCGCGGCGATTGAAAACTGCCGCAAAGTGACCGAAACCAACAAAGCCGGAATCAAGACGACGAAAAAAGTCTATGAACCGGGCGACATCCTGTTCAAGCGGACGCAGTGGCCGTGGCGGGAACCGGATCATGCGGAAAACATCGTGGAAGCCGGACTGATTTCCCATGCCTACCGCAACAGAATCGATCTGGAGTACATTGCCCGGATAACGGGCAAGGATGCGGAAAGCGTCAAAGCGGAACTTCTGGCGAGCGGGGAGTATTTCCACGATCCGACCTCAAATCAGATTGAACTCAAGAGCCGTTACCTTTCCGGGCACATCAGAATGAAAATTGAAGAAGCCCGCAAACGGGGATTGACCGCCAATGTGGAGGCGTTGAAAGCGGTTCTGCCGAAGCCGCTGACCATTGAAGACATCGACTTCACTCTCGGCTCGTTCTGGCTGCCGGCGGAAGTCGTTCAGGAATGGATCTCCCGGGATCTGAACGGAAAAGTCGAAGTCCGGTATGACGCCGATTCCGACAGCTGGAAAGTGAGTGCGGATTATCAGAGCCGCCAGCTTCTCAATCAATACAACCTCGACAAACTCGACACTTTGGAATTGATTGAACTCATTCTGAATCTGAAAGATCCGGTCATCTGCAAATCGGTCTGGAATCCGGAACGGCGGGAATTTGTCGATGTCGTCGACAAAGAAGCGACGCTGACGGCAAGGCAGTACAAGAACGAAATTCAGAACCGATTTCATGATTTCGTCATGGACGACCGGCAGCTGTCCCGGGAAGTCGAGCAGGTCTACAACGAATGCTTCAACAACTACGTTTTGCAGCAATACGATCTTCCTCCGTTCGACGTCTATCCCGGCGCAAGTTCGGTGATCGACGGCAAACCGTTCATCCTGCGCGCTCACCAGAAGCGGGCGGTCACGCGGTGCATTCAGGAGAATACCTTGCTGGCGCACACCGTCGGGGCCGGCAAAACCGCGGTCATGATCACCGCCGCGATGGAGCTGGTCCGCCTCAAGCTGGCGACCAAAACGATGATCGTCGTACAGAACGCCACTCTTCAGCAGTTCGCGGAATTCGCCCCGAAGCTCTATCCGACGGCCCGTATCCTGGTCGCGACCCGGCAGGATCTGGTCAAGGAAAAACGCAAACGCTTCCTGGGGCGGATCGCCACCGGGAAATGGGACATCATCATCATCGCCCAGAGTTCCTTCAATATGATCGAGGACAATCCCGATCTCGTTCGAGCGAAATATCAGGCGGAACTGGACGAGATGGAGCACGTTCAGGCCGCACGCGACGCCGTCAGGCAGCTCAATCGCCGCCAGAAGAAGGCGCAGGAACAGCGCAAACGCAGTTTGAAGAAGAATCTCGACAAGCTGAAGGATCGCCATGCGTCCGAGGATATCGTCTATTTCGATCAGCTGGGCGTGGACTGCCTCTTCATCGACGAAGCTCACAGCTACAAGCGGAACTTCTTCATCACGAAGATGACGCGGGTGAAAGGGCTGGACAACGCCGCTTCGCAGAAAGCCTTTTCTCTGACGCTGAAACTCGACCATATCCGGGCAAAAACCGGCGGCAGGAACATCTATACGGCAACCGGCACTCCGGTTTCCAATCAGCTTGCGGAACTGTTCAATATGATCCGCTACGTTTCGCCGGATACGTTGAAAAAGTTCCATGTGGACACGTTCGACCGGTTCGCATCGACCTTCACCCAGAGTGAAACCGCACTGGAGATCAACGCCGCGGGGCGCTTCAAAATGGTCACCCGTTTCGCAAAATATACGAACATCGTGGAACTCTCCAAAATGTTCCGGAGCTGCGCGGACGTGATCCTGCCGGAAGATCTGACCGGCATCCCGAAACCGCCGATCAAGGGCGGGCATCCGGAACAGATCAGCCTGCCGCGAACGGAGCAGGTTTCGCAGTTCATGGATTATCTGAGCGATGTTTACACCTGGTTTGAACAGCTCGACAACTCGAAAAAGCGGGAATTTACGCACATTCCGCTGTTGATCTACGGACTCTCCCGCAAGGCGACGATTGACTTGCGTCTGATCGCTGCCGGGGCAAAGGACGATCCCGGCTCCAAACTGAACGTCTGCGTCAATCAGATTCTGGAAAAATATCATGCCTATCATTCCGTCAGAGCCGCTCAGGTCGTGTTCAGCGATCTTTACCAGCTCAAAGACGGCAAGACGGTCTATTTCGACGTGTTCCGCGAAATCAAACGGAAACTGGTCGAACGGGGCATCCCCGCCGATGAGATCGCGATCATCAATGATTATAAGACCGACAAACAGCGGCAGGAGG
>OIWS01003713.1_pt1 | contig 10531 bp, 12 predicted proteins | sample 1587611 | NCBI WGS metagenome assembly OIWS01 (sample SAMEA3888919, study PRJEB22519) | human gut metagenome | biome: human gut; feature: human-associated habitat; material: faeces | place: Denmark | collected 2010 | reverse complement strand
GACCGGCTACCTGCGGCACAACCCCTTTGATCAGGTTTCAACCAAAGTGCATTTCCTGCGGGGAGAAGGCGCTCCCCGCGACTTTGCCGATCGTTCCCTCACCGAAAGTCAGTGGGCGGACGTCTTAGACTATTTGGAGAGTTTGCCCCCTACGCTTTCCTCGGCCCGCATCCGCGTCATCCTCGCGTTGGGCAAAGGGCTCGGAATGCGCGCCAGCGAAATGATCACGGCGCGGGCGGGCTGGATCGTGCAGCGCCGCATCGGCGACGAAGACATGATCGTCATTGAAATCGTCGGTAAGGGCGACAAAGTGCGGCGCCTGCCGCTCGCGGCAGAAACGCTCGAAGCCGTGAACGCTTATTTTGCCTTGAGAAATCTCCCGCCCGTCCTGCAGTGCGACCCCAACGTGTCGTTGATCGCGAACCTCGGCATCGGGCGGCGCGCCGATCCCGGCTCCCCTACCGCCGTTTCCCGCTCCGGGCTTTATCACGCGCTCATCACGTTTTTTGAAGGCGCCGCGGGGATCGCCGAAGAACGCAGTCCCGCGGACGCTGCCAAACTCCGAGCCGCTTCCACCCACTGGCTGCGGCATACATTTGCCGCGACGGCGTTGCGAAACATGGATCTCAACGTCGTACAAAACGCCATGGGACACGCCTCGATCGGCACCACGAGCCGCTATCTCACGCCGGAAGAAGCGCAGATTGCGAAGGCGATGAAGAAGATGGCACCGCTTTGATCGTTGGTTGTTATTCTGCGTCAGATTCCTTGGGAGGAACGTACGGCTCCCCATCCCAAGTATCTTTTGTGATGCCGACAATCAATACAGGGCATCCGCCGGCATCACCGCGCTTAATTCTTTCCTGGGCTTTTTGAATGGAGGTCGTCGTTGATGTTCTCAAATCGACGGGAGGGTTCTTGTCCTTTGCGCTCGGAACCTTGGCAATGTAATCCTCCCAGATATTGGTGATCAGCTCTCGGCAACTTTCCAGATCTTTTGTGATCAGAACCGCACCGACGATTTGTTCAAAATCGTACCAAGCCCTGTAGGCTGCTATATCTCTGTCAAGGTTGCCATCCTTGGCATTCCACTCGATGTCAACGGCCAGCTTCCCTTTCAACGCGTCAACAAGGTATCCCTCTTGAAACGTCGTCGCTACGGAAATGTGAGGATACTTCCCCGTAATGCCCAACCGCTCGGCAGTCGTCTGAGCAACTCCTTTATCTCCATCCAGCTTGACAGGTTTCTTTTCCCTTGGCTTTTTGGGGACTTTGTAGATGACCTGCTCCGAATCAATACGCGTTTCCTCCCACCCGTGGTTGTAGAAAAGTTGCTCCAAATCTTCCACTACTTTGGATTTACTGCCACCCGGCGTCATCAACGAATCAGTGTGGAGTTTGAATTCTCGTAAAAATTCAATTACTTCTTTCCATTCATTCGGACAGGCCGCTGAAATTACACCTGCTGCATCTCGGGTCTCTGCAAAAACATATCGCCGTCGAACGTCATCAGGAATATGCCTCTCAAAACTGTTGGTCAGTGCCATTTGAAAAGATCCTAAAAAAGATCTAAGATGCCCTTACTTTCATTCGGATCATTTCCATGTACGAACCTTTACCGACTGTAGCGGGCGGATTTTCGACCATTTTAGCCGATCCCCCTTGGCGCTTCTCCAACCGTACGGGGAAAGTCGCCCCCGAACATAAACGTCTCGGCCGCTATGCCACTATGAGCCTTGCCGAAATTAAATCCATGCCCGTGGGAGATCACGCAGCAAAAAACGCCCATCTTTATCTTTGGGTTCCCAATGCCTTACTTCCTGAAGGCCTTGAAGTCATGAAGGCGTGGGGGTTCAAGTACGTGTCCAACATCGTTTGGGCCAAACGACGCAAAGACGGGGGGCCCGACGGTCGCGGCGTAGGTTTTTATTTCCGTAATGTCACGGAACTTTTGCTTTTCGGCGTTAAAGGTCATATGCGAACGTTGGCTCCGGGACGGTCTCAGGTGAACATGATCGAAACCCGCAAACGAGAACACTCCCGGAAACCGGATGAACAATATCAACTGATTGAAAGCTGTTCGCCTGCTCCCTACCTGGAACTCTTTGCCCGGTACCCACAGCCCAACTGGGTTGTTTGGGGCAATGAAGCTGATGCCGACATCACGCCTCAAGGAAAAACCTATAAAGGGTACGAAGGCGGCGTCATCGAAACCGTCCCGCCTTTGACCCCCAACGCTCAGTTACCGGAAGAGGCCGCTGTCGCAATCGGGATCAAACTGCGCGAATTGTATGAAGCAGGCAAATCCATCAATGAAATTGCCGCCGAAACGCAGTACAGCATCGGGCGTGTCAGAGCTTTGCTTACCGCAGCAGGAACCGTCTTCCGACACCGAGGTCGCCCTGCTCACGAAGACAACCCCCGACAGACTGACCTCTTTGCTGCGTCTTCCTAAAAATCACAAAAGCCGTCAGAGAATTTCCGACGGCTTTTGTTTTTTCCCAAAAGTACGTTATCTCAATCGATCCGCACCTGCGCATCCACGTTCAACGTCACCGAAGTATCCCCGGCTTCCAACACCGGTGCCGCACTCATCGCGGCACCTTCCACCGCCATCATTTTGTTGGCACGCAGCATACGGGGAGCGACGTAACCCGAATGACCGAAATTGAGGTTTTCAATCCGCACGGCGGAGGCGGGTTTCCCCATGGCTTTTGCCACTTCCACCGCGCGATCCGCCACACGTTCCACCGCCAGGCGCGTCAGCGCATTCTGCATCGCCTGCTTGGCTTCGCGGGACAGGGAGAAATTCACGCTTTCAAACGCAAAGTACTGCTGCGCGGCTTGAGCAACCTGCGCGGCTTCCGCCGCATTCTTCACCTTCACCTGCAGGCTCTGACGCACTTCCCAGCCGCCGATCACGGCCGCTTCCCCCTTCTTTTTCGTCACATACTGCGGCCAAGACGAAAGCTGCGTGGATTCAAATTTGGCGCCCGCAATATTGAGCCCCTTCAAGGCTTCCAAACCGGCGTTGGTGCGTTCAATGACGTGTTTCGCGACAGTGGCAGCGTCCTTTCCGGTTTCCGTGTAGTAGAGATTCACGGTGGCTTCGTCGTTTGCCTGCGACAACGTCGCTTCGGCGGAAATCGTTACGACGGTACCGTCCTTACCGGTGCGCACCCCGTCGGGGAGCGCAGCCGCCGCGGAAAGCGAGGCCGCCGCCAACAAGGCCGCTGCCGAGGCACGGAAGAGTTTTTTGCGGTTCATAGTTTTTCCTCCGAAAAAGGACTGAAGTTGCCGATGCAGCCATTGTGCACCAAAGTTCCGCCGTTTTCGTCCGTCCGAAACACATCGAAACAGTCGCTCACCCAACCCAACAAAACAACGATCCGTGAAACGCTTCTCTACAATCCCGATATAACTCTCAGCACCATCATACTACCCACCGTCGTCTTTCACGGCGCAGCTCGCCCCGTCCCCGTACCGAACCTTATTCCGCCGACGTACCGCGAGGATTTCGGCCCGGGCTTTTACAACACGGTAAGCAACATCGAAGCCCACCGAACAGCGCTCATCTTCGGCAAAACCGGCTGTGTGAACACCTACCGTCTCACCTCGATCAACAACCTGAAACTTCTCACCTTTCAGGAAGTTACAGCTGAGTGGCTCAACTTCATCCGCCGATGCCACAACGGTGTCGGTCATGATTTCGACCTCGTCTATGGCCCGATGGCAGATGACGGCCTTTGGTCTTTCGTCAACGGGTATTTGACAGGCGACATGCCTCAAAGCGTCGTCCTCGAATTTACCCGGTTTCATCGTCCGACGTTCCAGGTGAGTTTCCACACCCGACGGGCTTTAACGCATCTCACCTTCCTTACGAGCGAGGCCATCGGATGACGGAAGAAATCAAAAACAGCCTTCTCTTCGTCTGTACGCTCGTCGAGTTTCTGACGCGTAAGCTGAAACGCCCGCACCGGGCAGTTCTCGCACATATTTCCTGGGGAACCTTTCGGCGGTTGATGCAGGATGCTGTCGTCAACCATTGCTTTCCTCTCGAACAGGTGGCTGACGAACTGATTTCAGAACTCGAACTCACGGAAGGTCGTTACGATGTTTCAGAGAAATGTCGCTACAAACTGCCGTCTCCGGAATCTGTCGGCGGACTCTACCAGCGCCTGATTCTTACTGTTCTGAATGAGGCCGATCTCTACGACACGTTCCGGGCGGTGTTTGTGTCCTTCATTCCAGAATAAAAATCCCTGATTTCAACAGCGTTTTCTACTACGCAAACCCGGACTACATCCGCGCCTCTTACGAAGCCGGCCACGTACCGGATTAAGAAAAAAAGCTCCCTCCGGCCGTTCACCGAAAGGAGCTTCTTCGTCGTGCGATCCGCAATCAGGGTACCGCGCGGTTAATCACGATCTTCACGTTGTGCGCACCGACCTTCACCACGCCCGCCGCGCCCTCCAGGTCGCCTGCGGACGGCATGAAATTGCCGGAACGGGAAATACGGGCTTCAACGACGGCTTCGCGCACGTCCGCCAACGTCTTCACCCCCATGCCCATCTGACTCATGGCATCCAATTTAAAGGCCACCGGGAGATCAGCCGCCGTGAGGCGCACAAAAGCCACCGGCATCTTGCTCCCCTTCACAGGGCGGGCAAACACGAAAAGCGTATCCCCGGCTTTCACGCGGGCCTTCAATTCGGGCGCCAACTCCACAGTACCCGTAATTTCCGCCGGCCCCTTAAAGACCGGTTCGGCCTTCGCCTGAGGCGCTTCGGTGAGCGTACGGCTTTCGGGCGGCAACCCGCCGAGACGGCGTGCCTGATCAATATTTTCCGTGATCTGGCGCCATTCTTCGCTGCCCTGTTCCGTCCCCTCGCGCATCCGTTCCCAATAGGTCACGGCGCCCTTGAAGTCTTCGCGGTCAAAGCAGAGCGTTCCCATCAGCGCCAACGCCTTCCAATGCTTCGGATCGACGACAAGCGCCTCACGGATAAGTTCTTCGGGCTTACCGGCAATACTGCCTTCGGCCGCCGCCATCACGTCCGCCCAATCGGCCAAAACGTCGGCATTTTTGGGTGCGAGACGATTCACCTCTTTGTACGCCCTGGAACTCGCCTTCCAATTCTTAAAGGACGCATAGGTTTTGGCGAGCATCACCCAACCGTCCAAATTGTCGGGGTTGTCCTTTAATCGTTCTTCAAGCAACTGCAGCGAGTGTTCGAGATCGGCTTCCGTGTGGCCGACCATCGCGTGCGACGCCGCCTGGTTCTGCAAGAATTCCGGATCAAAGGCTTCGGGCGCTCCCAGGTACTCGTAGAGCGAAAACGCGCACACCGGTACCAATACGGCGAGTACGCAGACCGAAGCAAAACCCTTTTTGCCTTCGGGCTTCACAGCCGCTTCACTCGTCGTTTCTTCAAGCACGCGGCGTTCGATCTCAGACTTCGTTTCCGCGTATTCGTCATCCGTCACGCGGCCTGCGGCATGATCCGCTTCCAAATCCGCAAACTGACGTCGCAGGAGCGTAAGGTTCGCTTCACGACGCACGGTATCTTCCGCGCCGGTGCGTTTTTTTAAGAGCCCCCAAGCAACGAGCGCCAACCCCACGAACGTCAGCACCAAGGCAACGGCAATAAACGTAAGCAGCATGGCGTATTACTCCTTGGCATCCGTGTCGCCGCGCAGGAGGGCGTCCGCACGGCGGCGTTCTTCGGGCGTTAATTCCCGTTCCGTTTTTTCCACGGTCGTACGGCGACGGCGCAGGTTCACGTAGAAAGCCAGCAAGGCTGCAAAAAAGAGCACCACCGGTCCCAGCCACAAAATAGCGGTCGAGAGCTTAAAAGGCGGGTTATAGAGCACGAAGTCCCCATAACGATCCACCATGTAGTCGATGATTTCCTTGTCGGTGCGGCCGGCCTTAATCTGTTCGATCACCTGATTTCGCAGATCGACCGCTAATTCGGCGTTACTGTCGGCAATCGACTGGTTCTGGCAGACGAGGCAGCGGAGTTGTTCGGAAATTCCCAACACGCGCTTATGCGCCACGGGATCAAACTGCGTGGGGCTTGCTTCCACGTGTTCCACCGCAGGAGCTGCTGCGACGGGACCGGCAAGGCAAAGCGCTGCCGCCAAAAGACACAACGTACGGCGCATTATTCAGCCTCCAGTTTCTGAAGCAGCGGCTTCACTTCTTTTTTCCACACGTCGGGCGTCACCGCACCGATCACCTTGTGGCGAATCACGCCCTTCTTATCAATGACGAACGTTTCCGGCGCCCCGTAAACCCCGAAGTCAATCGCGGTCTTGCCGTCCGAATCCATGACGGAAATGTCGTACGGATCCCCCAGTGCCTGCAGCCACTGCAGCGCCGCATAGCGTTTGTCACGATAGTTGTAGCCCACGATGAAAACCTTTTCACCGGCGCGCTTCGCGTCGACGTAGAAGGGGTGTTCATAGCGGCAGGCTTCGCACCAGGAGGCCCAGACGTTCAAGAGATAAACCTTCCCCAGGAGATCCTTTTTCGAGACGGAACGTTCGGGCGCCTGCAGCACCGGAAGGTTGAATTCCGGCGCGGGTTTGTCGATCAAAGCCGACGGCACACGACGCGGGTCAAGATAAAGGCCCTTAAAGAGAAAGCCCGCCAGCAACAGAAAAACAATAAGCGGAATGAGATACTTCAAACGCATGGTCTTACTCCGAAACGGTTTTACGACGACGCACGCGATAGCGCTTGTCCGACATGGCGAGCATACCGCCCAAAGCCATCAAAATGGCGCCCCACCAAATCCAGGTAACGAAGGGTTTGGCGTACGCACGCACAATCCACGCGCCGTCAGGCGTCGGCTCGCCAAGGCTCACATAGACGTCCCCGGTGATCGAGTGGCGGATTGCGGCTTCCGTCATCGGCATCGAACGCGACGAGAAGTAGTTGCGCTTTTGAGGATAAAGGTGCGTGAGTTCCTTTCCGGCCTTCAAAACCGTAAAGTCTCCTTCCACCGCCTGGTAGTTGGCGCCGCGCGTTTCCTTCGTGCCGTTGAAGACGAAGGTGTATTCGGCGACGGTCACCTGTTCTCCGACGTACATCCGTACGTTGCGTTCCGCAGGGTAGCCCTTCACGAGCGCCACACCGATCACGAAAACCGCCACGCCGATGTGCGCCAACTGCATGCCCCAGAAGGCCCGCGGGTGCTGCGCGAGTTTCGCGAAGAACCCGCCCTTCATGTTGCGTCCGCGGTCAATGATGTTGTAGACGGCGGTTGCCGCCACCCACACCGCAAGCGTGCAGCCGATGAAGACCCAGTGACTCCAGCGCCCCATAAGGAACGGAATCACGGCGCCTGCGGCGAGCGACAACACAAACACCCAACCCAATTTTTTGGCGAGTTCGAGCGTATCGGCTTCCTTCCATCGGGCAAAAGGTGCTACGCCCAACAGGAACAACATCGGGAACATCAGGGGGCCGAAGACGGAATCAAAATACGGGGGCCCCACCGAAATCTTGCCGGCGCCCAAAGCGTCCAAGAAGAGGGGGTAAAGCGTCCCCAGAAGGACGGCGCTCATCGCAACGACGAGAAGCACGTTGTTCACGAGCAGCATCGACTCGCGCGACACCATGGAGAAATTGCCCCCCAACCCCACCGTCGGCGCGCGCCACGCAAAAAGGAGGAACGACAACCCGATCACGATGATGAGGAATGCCAAAATGAAGATGCCGCGCTCCGGATCCGTCGCGAAGGCGTGCACGGACGTCAATACGCCGGAACGCACGAGGAACGTTCCCAAGAGCGAGAGCGAAAATGTGATGATTGCCAGAAGCACCGTCCAAATCTTGAAGCACCCGCGCTTTTCCGTGACGGCCAAGCTGTGTAAAAGTGCCGTCCCTGTCAACCACGGCATGAAGGACGAGTTTTCCACGGGATCCCAGAACCACCAACCGCCCCAGCCGAGTTCGTAGTAGGCCCAATAAGACCCTAAGGCGATCCCCAACGTCAAAAGAATCCAGGCCGCCGCTGTCCAGGGACGCATCCAACGCGCCCACGCTACGTCAAGCCGACCGCCGATCAAAGCGGCGATCGAAAAAGCAAAAGGCACCGAGAAACCGACGTACCCCAAGTAGAGCAACGGCGGATGAAAGACCATCCCCGGATCCTGCAGCAGGGGATTTAAGTCACCGCCCTCGGGCGCGGCCGGGAAAAGGCGCAGGAAGGGGTTCGACGTAAAGAGCGTGAAAAGAAGGAACCCCATCATCACGAGGCCCAGAATCCCCATCACACGCGCCATGGCTTCTTCAGAAAGCCGCCGGCTCGTCAAAGCCACGGCAAAGGACCACCACGCCAGCGTCACGGTCCAAAAAAGGATGGAACCTTCATGGCTCCCCCACGTCGCCGCGATCTTGTAGTACCACGGCAGGAGCGAATTGGAATTATTGGCAACGTTCAAAACGGTAAAGTCGCTCACGTAAAAGCAATACGCGAGCGTACCGAACGCCACCGTCATAAAGACGGCGTTCGCCGCGGCACACATTCTTCCCACGGCCATCCAGCTCGAGATTCCGCGGGCGGCACCGACAAGCGGCATCACCCCCTGAATCACTGCCATGACGAGCGCGAGAATCAGTGCAAAATGACCGATTTCTGCAATCACGGGACAGTCTCCCTTTGTTATCTAAAAAACGTTATTTGGCGGCTTTGGCGGCCGCTTCGGCGCGCTTCATCTGCTGCGCCTTGTCCATCGCGGCCTGAGCCTCGGGGGGCATGTAGTTTTCGTCGTGCTTCGCAAGCACTTCGTTGGCGACGAACACCCCGTCTTTATTGAGCTGCCCCTGAGCAACGACGCCCTTACCTTCCTTAAAGAGATCAGGGAGAATGCCCTTATATTCCGTCGGAATTGTGGCGCCCGTGTCCGTAATCGAAAAACGAACCGTCACGCCGTCCGCGAGACGCGTAACCGACCCCTCTTCAACCATCCCTCCCATACGGAACGTGCGCCCCTGCGGAGCCTCGTGGTTCGCGACCTGCATCGGCGAATAGAAAAAGACGAGGTTGTCGTTAAAGGCGGAAAGCATCAGATAGACGCCGACCCCCACAACGGCAACGGCGCCTCCGATCAATGTGAGGCGCTTGGCAACTGCTGAAGCCATAAAACTGGTCTCCTTATTTCGTTGGATTCGTTGACGAGGTCACGACCTTCTTGCGGACCGCAAGCTTCACGGCTTCTTTTTTCACCGCGTTTTTCGCGGAGCGCCGCCCTAAAAAGAGGCTCACGCTTTCGGCGGCGACCAAAAACGCCGCCATTGCATACGCGCACCACACGTAGTAACCGTGACCGCCCATCACAAAAAAGTCCGTTACGGAATTCCACTGCATGATTACTTCTCCTTCACCGCCTGCTGCGCCCACGCTTCTCTCTTTTCACGCACGAGCACCAGATTTTTTGCTCGGGCAAACGTCGCCGCAAAGCTGTAAATCCAGAAGGCCGCCACCATGACGAGAAGCGTCGCAAGCATCACGGAATGCATGGAAGAACCTTTGGACGTAATGGACGCGCCCTGATGCAGGGTGTTCCACCACTTCACCGAAAAATAAATGATGGGAACGTTCACCACGCCCACGATCGCGATCAAGGCGCAGGCCTTGTCGGCGCGCTTCCAATCCGTTACGGCGCTCTGCAAAGCGAGGAATCCGAGGTAAAGAAAGAGCAAAATGAGTTCGCTCGTCAAACGTGCATCCCACACCCAGTAGGCGCCCCATGTGGGACGTCCCCAGAACGCCCCGGTAAAGAGCGCCAAGAACGCCATCACGGCCCCGGTGGGTGCCATCGCCGCGGCATAAACCGAACACATCCGGTTCTGCGTTGCGAGAGCCGCCGAGGAAAAGACCGCCATCATCACGTAGATCAGCATGCTCATCCACGCGGACGCCACATGAATGAAGAGAATGCGATAGGAATGTCCCTGCGTCGCATCAATGGGGCAGACGAAAAATGCAAGGTAAAACCCCACCAAGAAAAGCACCGCCGACACCGCATAAAGCCCCGTGACGGACTTCGACGCGACGCCGTAAAACCCCTGCGGCGTAAAAAAGGCTTTTTTCACCACGTTCATTTTCTCCTTACTGCATCGAAATCCGCAACGCGGCCGCAACGGCAAAAGGCGCCGCCGCCAATGCAAAGAGCGTCAATGCGCCCGTCACCATGAGGTAAGCCGCAGGGCTCACACTCATCGCGACCTGCACGGCCGCCCCGGCGCCGAACACCAAAACCGGAATGTAAAGAGGGAGTACCAAGAGACTCGTCAGTACGGATCCGGCGCGCAACCCCAAAGTCAACGCCGCCCCGATCGCCCCCACGAGACTTAAAACGGGCGTCCCCAGGGCAAGCGCCGCCGTGAGTACCCAAGTTTCTTCCGCCGGCAGATCAAACATCACGCCGAAAACAAGAGAAAACACCGTCATCGGTACGCCCGTCACCAGCCAGTGAGCACTCACTTTCGCAAGCACGATGACCGTCAGGGGTTCCG
>OIWS01003701.1_pt1 | contig 10546 bp, 7 predicted proteins | sample 1587611 | NCBI WGS metagenome assembly OIWS01 (sample SAMEA3888919, study PRJEB22519) | human gut metagenome | biome: human gut; feature: human-associated habitat; material: faeces | place: Denmark | collected 2010 | reverse complement strand
GGCATAGAGCATTGCAAGACAATGACCTGCCGAACCGCCACCGATGGACATCTCATCGATATGATAGCCGAGTTTCTCCGCTTCTGCAATAACTGCGGGCATACTCTCTTTAATTTCCATTGACTGGGAATAAACGCTGGCTTCCGGGTGTGCTTCGTCACGCAAGGTGTAGTTAATTCCTGCCGCTATATAGCCTTTTGAACACAGCCATTTGAGAATTTGTTCGTCTCCGGATTTATCACCAGCAGTAAATCCGCCTGCGTGGAGATAAACCACCAATCCGTAGTTTTCTTTCGTATTATCTGCCGGGACATAGAGGTCGAATTTGTTAGCGTCCTTCTCTCCGTATGTAATATCCTTATAAACTGTGCCGACAGAATCGCTCCACTCCGCCGTAAAATCTTTTGTCCAGGACGGTTGGACAAACTTGCTTACCACGCCAATTATCAATGCAGCAATAAAAACACCGCTATAAATAAATGCCCACATAATCATTCGACCTTTCTTTGGCTTTTCATCTATCTTCTTTTCTTTCATCACAATATGTTGCCTCCAAACAAAGTGCCGCCCAATAAAAGGTTCATAAATCCTCGTACTGCCAATCTGCCAAGTACGATACCGGCAATGATGAGAACAAATATAATAATCAGCCTTTTGGGTATAAGTGTCATTTTTTCTTTCCTTTCCTTTGTTTATTGACTTTGCACAATTTTTGTGATATCTTTTCGATGATACATTTGTATCGCTGTTACAATTATATCTGCAAATTTTAATGCAGTCAATAGGAGGAGCAAAAATGATACAAAAGTCAAAAAGTGTATCACCGATGAGCAATGAAGGTAGAAATGCCTATGTGATTGAACATATAAATGAAGCACTTTGGGGTCTGCTTAAAGAAAAATCCCTTAATGAAATTTCCATAAGTGAGATATGCGAAACTGCCGGTGTCGGAAGAATGTCTTTTTACCGCAATTACGAAAGCAAAGAAGATGTAATAAAAAAACAACTCCTGCAACTGATACAGGAGTGGGAAAAGGATTATGAGGGTAAAAATGACCCAACCTATTTTTCCGAAAGCCTATTGCGACATTACTATAAGCACAAGGACTTTTATCTGCTTCTTTACAATCAGCGCTTATCCAATATGATTCTCGAAGCACTCCGAGTTTCAGTCAAGCTCGAGGAAGCGAATAACAATTTGGAAAGATATGCAAAGTCAATGATAGCCGGAATGATTTGGGGATGGGTTGACGAATGGATGCGTCAGGGTATGCCCGAAACGCCGGAGGAAATCGTTTTGCTTACCGCCCAACTTAATAAAGAGCAACCAAAACAATAATCAAAATATGTGAGGAAACCATTATGAAAATCGGATTGGTATTAGAAGGCGGTGCTATGCGTGGAATGTTCACCGCCGGTGTCTTAGACACATTTCTTGATAATGACATCAAGATGGATTCCGTGGTCGGTGTTTCCGCCGGAGCATTGTTCGGTGTAAACTATCTGTCAGGACAAAAAGGCAGAGTAATCCGCTATAACAAGAGGTTTAACAAAGACAAAAACTATATGGGATTTCACCCCTTGCTTCGTGAGGGTAATATTGTCAGCACAAAATATGCCTACGAAGATGTTCCGAAAACCCTTGACCCCTTTGATGATGAAGCGTACAAAAAGTCCAATGTTCCTTTTTATGCTGTGGTTACAAATGTTGCTACCGGAAACCCGGAATACATACAAATACACAGCGTATTTGAACAGATGGACACTTTAAGAGCGTCCGGCTCTATGCCCTTTGTTTCAAAGCCTGTGGCAATCGGTGACAAGAAATACCTTGACGGAGGAATTGCTGACAGTATTCCTTTTGAATGGCTTGCCGGTCAAGATTGTGACAAGCTGATTGTAATTCTTACTCGTGATATGGAATACCGAAAGAAACCAATGTCTCCGGTCTTAGTTAAGTTGTACGGACGAAAATACCCCAAAATTGCGGAGAGATTATTACAGCGTCACAATAACTATAATCGTGCCGTGGAAGAATTGAGAAAATGGGAAGCCGGTGGAAAAGCTATGGTGATTCGTCCGTCAAGCCCTATTGAAATCGGGAGAATTGAGAAAAATCCCGACAAACTGCAAGCGGTGTATGAGCTTGGAGCAAAAGACGGCAATGCCAATCTGCAAAAAATTAAAGACTTTATAAAATAAAATCGGAGGTTCCTTATTTCTCTCTTTGAGGAACAAGCTGATAGCACAAGCAAAATACACGGAAGCTGTTGATGAACTTATGATAAAGATAAGAAAATAGCACCGTAATGGCACAATATGCAAAACCGAGGGGTAAGGTACAAACACCCTGCCCCTCAAAGTATAGGCTCTAAAAATAGCTTTTTCTTCCTCATTTTCATCAAATGTTACAACAACTACCCCTCCCATTTTTATAAAAACCTTTCATATTCCAAATCTTACAAGCGTAATTTTTATCTATTATTACGTCTGTAAGATTTAAAGTCAAGTTTTTATTTCGTTGACAGACTAACCTTTTAAGATATATAATATTTTTATTACATTTGTAAGATTTGGAGGAATATCACATGAGCAATCTGCCTCAAATTTCAGAAGCTGAATTTGAAGTTATGAAAATCGTTTGGAAATACGCACCAATCAGCACCAATGAAATTACTGAAAAATTAACACAAATTTCCAGTTGGAGTCCTAAAACAATTCAGACATTGATTAAACGTCTCGTTTCTAAAAAAGCACTAACCTATGAAAAACAAAGCCGGGTTTTTGTCTATACTCCATTGGTCAAGGAAGACGAATATATTCGGCAGGAAAGTAATTCTTTTTTAAAACGATATTATAATGGTAATATCACTTCTATGCTTGCCTCTTACATTGAGGATGATAAATTGTCTGAAGAAGACATTGCCAGCTTACGGAATCTTCTTTCCAATCATTAACCATGGGAGGAGCATATTTTGATATATTTTAGTTTTCGATTTTTACTGTGTAATGCCATCATTTGTATTTTTTTAGGTAGTTTACTGGGATTAAAAAATTTATTGCAAAGGCAATTATCCGCACGTATGCAATATAATCTTTCGATTATATTTCTTGCCGTTCTAATTGTTCCCTTTTTACCAATAAGCTCTGCCCCATCTTCTATATCGTGGAGCCATTTGCTGACAGCCAGTTCAAGTACCAATGGTGACATTCAAACCACTTTTCTTTCTGGTAATGGTTATAATTTGGATAAAATAAATGATTTTGCTGTCTCTGTCAGCACCCAAATACCAACTTTTATTCACACATTACTTGTATTTTTCTGGAGTATCGGTATATTCATAATGTTTTTTCTTCTCTACCACTCAGTAAGACAAGTAAAAGCCTTACATAGTTCTGCTTTACCTCTTCAAAATGAAGAACTAAACGCTCTTTATATAGAATGTTTAAACGAAGTGAACAGCAAGCATACCATTCCGATTTATAGTACAGCATTTTTGAAATCTCCTGTTTTGGCTGGTTTCCTGCATCCTCGCATTTATCTTCCAATTCACTTGATTTCAGATTTTAACGCTGGAACTATAAGCTCAACTGATATTCGATATATGCTTCTTCATGAACTGCAGCACTACAAGCATAAAGATATTCTAATTGGATATTTGATAAATACAGTAAATGTTTTCTACTGGTTCAATCCCCTAATCTGGTATTTTCTAAAAAGAATACGGCAGGAACGGGAACTTGCCTGCGACAGTGCTGTATTACAATTATTGAAAGAAACAGAATACAAGTCATATGGAAATACACTGATTAACTTTGCCGAAACAATAGCTCTGTCTCCATTCCCTCTTACTATGGGAATCAGTGGAAATATAAAACAGTTAAAAGGACGCATTTTAAATATTGCATCATTCCACCAACCTACTTTTAAACAAAAAATTCGTGGATATCTTTTATGCATATTCGTCTCTACTATCATCATTGGATGCATTCCCATACTTTCTGTTTATGCTTCTGATCAGACTGGGTATCATTTTGACACAACCGAAAAGAATATTACTCAGCTAAATCTTTCTTCCAATTTTGGGGACTACACCGGAAGTTTTGTTTTATATAATCAGTCTGCTGATAAATGGAATATTTATAATATGGATCATGCTTCCACACGTGTATCACCGAATTCGACTTATAAAATATATGATGCATTACTTGGCTTGGAATCTGGAATTATTACACCAGAACATTCCACTTTCACATGGAATGGAGAACCATATCCTTTTCATTCATGGGAAGCCGATCAAGATTTAACCTCGGCTATACATAATTCTGTAAACTGGTATTTTCAGGAAATTGATTCACAGGCAGGTTTTGAAGCCGTAAGAACATTTTTACAGACAATCAACTATGGGAATCAGAATACTGGAACAAATCTAAATCTCTATTGGACAGATTTCTCTCTGAAGATATCACCCATAGAACAGGTGGAATTGTTACAGGATTTCTATCATAATAATTTTCATTTTGACTGTAAAAATATCCAGGCAGTAAAAAAAGCCCTGCTGCTTTCCACTACTTCTTCTGGTTCTCTTTACGGGAAAACAGGAACCGGGCGTGTCAATGGTAAAGATGTCAATGGCTGGTTTATCGGATACATTGAAACAGCGAATAATACTTACTACTTCGCAACAAATATTCAATCCTCTTCTGGTGCAACTGGAAGTCAGGCTACCGAAATAACAGAATCTGTACTTTCTAATCTTGGTATTTGGAAATAAATAAAGAGAACTGATAGCATAATTTCCTGTTATCAGTTCTCTTTATTTCATTCTTCTCTACTGATCAATTCTGCAAATTACCTAACCGGTACTGATACCTCGGTATATTATCAATACCATTATCTAAAATCCTGTTTCCAACATACTGAATCGTTCCATCATCCTGAACTTTCATCGTAAGTTCGTGTATAATAACAGCATCATTACATACAACAGAAGCACATACTGCATGAATTGTCAAAACAATGGTTCCATCTTCATTGTGCCTGACTTCTGTTACTTCCGGTAAAGACAAGCCAAAATGTGTTGGTGAATAATTACCACATCCCAATCGTTCCCAGATAAACACATTACTTTGTTCATCGTAGACCGCCCATTCTTTCAATTCTTCTTTTGTAACAGGAAGATATGTCATAATTACATTTTCGAACTCTTCTGCTGGAATTCCCACAACCTCTTTTTCTGCAGTAAATTTTTCTCCATATTTCATTTGATAAAAATATTCATAAAGTCCATTATAATCCAACCCCTGCATATCCTCCGCATTCCAGTTTGAACATAACAGATTGTTTCCTTGATAGCCGAACGTACTCACATATTTTTTTGAATATTCCCGACACTCCTCACTCAAAGGCTTTACCCGGATAATACAACTTCCATCTACAATCTCTGTCACTTCCGGTGGTTCAGGTACGCATAATTCATAACAGAAATTCCCATTTTCAGTATATGCCCATTCTTTTATTTTTGATAGCGATATGTATGTAAGTACAGGCTCTGTATCCTCACTCCAGATCATTTTTGCGGACATCACACTCATTTCTTTTCCATCATAACTATATTCTTTTCTGGTAATTCCACCATCTGTATCTGCTTCATATAAAATTACACTTCCTTTTTCTTCTTGTTCTGCAGATTTTAAAAATTGTTCCATCTTCTGATAATTATCCATAACAGAATAATGATCGGAACCAATGACCGGATTCCCATTTTGTTTGATAATTTCTTTCATCCGATTCATCATTTGCTCAGCAGTGTTCTGATCTGCTTCTTGTATTCCATTATATTCAGAATAAATATCTCGGATAATGCCCATAATTTCTTCACAATCATTCACAGCTTCCTTTTTCTTGTCTTCATCGATTGGTAGATTATATCCCTTATCCGGATTTTCCATGGTAGTGTTTTTTTGATTCTTCTCATTTTTTACATCTGTGCTGTTTAACGATATCTTACTTTCACAGGAAGTCAGAATCATTCCTATACAAAGTACTAACAAAATACTTTTTCTTTTCATATTGCCCCCTAATTATTACTGTAATTCTCTTCCCACTCTTCTTCTGTTAACCTTGGCATATACCACCCTGCATTTGCATTTTGATCTGACCTGATTACCTTATTTGATAAATACTGGAAACTTCCGTCTTCCATAGGTTTTATCATCAATTCACTGGTGATTGCCTGATCTAACATTCTGATTTCCCATACTGCTTCTATCGTAAGTTTTAATGTTCCATCTTGTAATTTTTCATATGAGATAACTTCCGGATATGGCTCATATGGGAATTCACAATCATATAACCCTCGCGGTCTGTATCTAAAAGTTCTATTATCAGAGTTATAAAAAGTTCCTTTTTCAATCTCGGTATTACTAAATGGTAAATAGGTCTTTATAACCTCTTCAAACTCATCTTCTGGAACTTCATATTCTACTCCACCATAATTTGCTTCATATGGAACTTGCTTTCCATATTTCATATAATACATTTTTTCATAAAGATCATAAAAATCAAGTTCCGTATAATTCTGGTTATCCCAATTTGTAATCAACAGATTATTGAGTGCATACCCCAACGGCATAACATATTTTCGATTCAATTCTCGGCATGTTTTATCTAATGGCTGCACTCTGAATCCAGTTTCACCCGGTGCTCCATCAAATCCCGGTGGGTGATATTCCTCCAGAAACAAGTATCCTTTTTCTGTATATTTCCACTCATATGCTTCATATTCATCATAATAATTAGCCTGTGGACTATTATCCTTCCATTTAACCTGACATAATCGAACATTTATCTTTCCATTCATTGACTCTAAATGATATTGTATAATTTCCCCTTCATCAAATACAACAACAATATCTACTGCTGCCTGTTCTTCTTTCTCCGCTGCTTTGCAAAATTCTTCTACTTTTTCACGATTGACCATATCAATCTGATTATCACAATCTACTGCCGCATATCCTTTCTCTTCCAGACAATTGATAATTTTTCTTTTCGCCTTTAATGTATTTAACTCCGACTTCTCCTTCATATAAACAGACCGAAAAGTTTGCGCTGTTTTTTTTACTTCTGCATTCATTTCAGATTCTACGGTTTCTTTCTTTTCTTCTTTTTCCGTAATTCGATTTTGTCCGCACCCTGTAAAAACAATAAGAACTATCAATATCATCGCAAATATCTTACATATGTAATAATTTCCCATAAAAATTTTTTTATTCTTCAAAATACTCATCCAATACTGTTGCATCTTTTTTAACAACATAACCACTTCCACCGATTCCTTTCACATTCTCAACCATACTGATAAGAAGAATTGGTTTGTCCACGCTTTTATCTGCCGTAAACACCGAAAACCACCCGATTTCTTTGCCAGAAGTATCTTCTTTCGTTGCCTTCAACTCGGCTGTCCCTGTTTTTCCAGCCAACAAAATATCGTCACGATGTGCAGCATATCCGGTTCCTTCCGGATCATTTACAACACCTTCCACCCCTTGCATAATTTCTTCTATATTTTCTTTGCTAAACGCATTTTCTATCCATGTTTCACCAGATGCTTCTTCTTTGTATTTCAAATACGGTTTTATCATATTCCCTTCATTTAAAAATGAAGTATAAATACTTGCCAGATGTAATGGATTTACAAGAATCTGCCCTTGCCCATAACCACTATCTGCCAATTGTATTTCTGTTTCTATTTTATCTGTATTGGAATATGTTGATTCCTGCATCGCAATCTCAAACGGCATATTCTGATTAAATCCTATTTCATTTAAAGTATTCATAAAATTCTCACTACCAATTTTAAGAGCAGCCTTTGCAAAATAAATATTATCAGAATAGATAATTGCATTTTTCATAATAACCGGTTCATATTCATGAAGTGTTGTCACTTGATAAGATCCCCAAGACGAATCTTTCTGCCATGCCAAACCTTCATTTCCAAAATCTTCTTTTGGATCTATGCTTTCCGTTTTCAACCCAATTCCTGCCACAACTGGTTTAAATGTTGAGCCAGGACACCATACTTGACGAAAACGATTATATAATGGCTTCTTTTCATCTTCGTTTAATGATGTCCATTTCTCTGATGATAAGCCCCGTATAAATTCATTATTATCATAAGATGGGGTACTTACCAAAGCCAATACTTCTCCCGTACAAGGATTCATTGCGACAGAACACCCCGGATCTTCTTTAAACTGCTCGTATAATGATTTTTGCAAATCGGAATCTATCGTTAATCTTATATCCATACCATCTTCTTTAAAAATACTTGCAAGAACCTCTTTTACTTCCCCATCACTATCCAAAATCTTTATATCACAACCATCTTTTCCTTTTAATTGCTTTTCGTATAACTTTTCCAACCCAGATCTTCCGATTACACTTTCAGCTGAATATCCCTCCCCTGGATGATTTTCCAAATCTTCTGCTGTTACAGACTGTACATAACCAATTAAATGAGCTGCTGCTTCCCCTAACTCATAGGTTCTAACTTCCACATCTGATAGCATAACCCCTGGAATTTCCAAAAGTTTATTCTGACAATCCTGCTCCTCAAGTGTCTTTTCTTCTGGCTGTATTTTCATTAAATCTATTTCTTCTACTTTCGGAATAGTTTCAATTGGTACAAAAGAATCTTCTTTTACCCACTTTGCTGTGAGTTTGTTATTTATTGTTTCTACATCTATCTCTAATAACTCCGCTATTTTTTCAATAGATACATTCCTGTCTTCCAGCTTTCCCGGTATAATGCCAACTGATGTTGCTACTCCTTTTCCTGCAAGCATTTTACCATCTCGGTCTAATATTTCTCCTCTCTCCGCTTTTGATGTAGTAACACTTATTTTATCATCACTCTCTAAATCTGGAAAAATCAAACTATCCTGCCATACTAATTTATATCCCTGTTTCGTTTTCTTCAGTTCTGCCATATTGTCAAATTGTATTGTTCCGGCAATTGTATTACATGATGTTTCATACGAAAGCGTAACTGTATCTGCTTTTTTCTCTTTCACAGCTATATGACTGATTTTAATGTCACTGACCTCTATTCCTTCGTATATCTTAGAATTTCGTTGTATGTATTCTTCTTTTGTCAGATAAACTTTTTCATCTGAATCTATCATAGTATACATTACTTCATATTCCTTTTTTTCAATATGGTTCATATATTCCATAAGTGTATTTTCTGGTGATTCCGTTATAGTCCTTTTTAATAAAATACCTCCTGAAACAGCAATTACTGTTATAGCCACTATCAGCCCAAAAATCTTACAAGTGTAAGATTTTTGGGTGCTTTGCTTTTTCCTTCTTCTTTTCATAGATACCCCTTTCTTCTAATTATTTTATTTTTCAAAATCTTACACCTGTAATATTTAGAAGTCAAGTCTATTTTTAGGAATTGTATACAACGGATTCAATATTAGACTATCATATTCTTTCTCCTGCCTTTTAATATGCCGGAACACCGTATCCATAGATGTTACTGCTTCCAATACTATAACTCCGTCTTGCCACCTTATCTCCACTGTTTCCTTCAATGGTATTCACTGTTCCACCGCTGACACTCTCCACAATTCCAACGTGGTCAATCGTTCCATTGTTTCCCCAATCAAAGAAAATAATATCTCCTGCCGCCGGGGTATAACTTCCGTCACGGAACCTACCTTTATACTGAAGCACATGTGGTACATACTGCTTGTCCCCATAACTGCTCCACCCCATTCTCTGTGCCATCATATCAGAAAATTCTGCTGCATTGGCAAGGGTATATCCACCTCTAGCTTTCGCCCATTCCAGATATCCATTTCCATAATTGTAGCTTTGCAATGCCAGTTTAATATTTTCCATATCCAGAGGATTTTTTACTCCTGCACGTTCCAGACAGCTTTTTATTTCCTGCACACCACAAGAAATCGAATACTCTGGATCTGTGATTCCATTTGGCTGTCTGGGATATTTTGTATTAAAGCTCCCTTCTGAACACTGCATCGGGTCAAGTCCTCTCCCGCCTGATTCCTGCATCATAATGGCTTTGATTAGTTCCACATACTCTCCAATGCCATATTGATTTGCATACTGTCGGATTAGTGGTTCGTATGCTTCTACTTCTGCACTGACGGAAGAAACCGTACTGGAATTATCCCCACCTGTCATGCATAGAAAACCACCAAATAAAATGACGATAATCAAAATCATAACCGCAATCCAACCACCTGCAGTCAATGCACTCAGTAATGCTTTTGTAGCTTCAATCAACGCTTTTATTGCATGTGTTACCGCTTTTGCTGTCTTTTTCACTGCAATCTTGGTATCTCGTGCTGTCTGTCTTACTGTCTGCACTGCTTTTTCTGCCTTTTTCATGGAATAATGCATTGCTTGGACAGAAGCATTTGCTGTCTGCTCCGATGTTTTGATACTGGTCTTTGCCGTTTGTTCTGCAGTCTTGACCGCTTTTTCAGAAGTCTTGATAATACCTTTTCCGGT
>OIWS01003695.1_pt1 | contig 10567 bp, 9 predicted proteins | sample 1587611 | NCBI WGS metagenome assembly OIWS01 (sample SAMEA3888919, study PRJEB22519) | human gut metagenome | biome: human gut; feature: human-associated habitat; material: faeces | place: Denmark | collected 2010 | reverse complement strand
CCGCCGCAACCAGCACGCGGTAGGTGTCCTCAGAGAAGTCCTGATGGCCCGGTGTGTCCAGAATGTTGATGCGGAAGCCGTCAAACTCAAACTGCATTGCGGAGGATGTGACCGAGATGCCGCGCTGCTTCTCGATGTCCATCCAGTCGGACGTGGCGTGCTTATCGCTTTTGCGCGCCTTGACGCTGCCCGCCGAGCGGATTGCGCCGCCGTACAGCAGCAGCTTTTCGGTCAGCGTGGTTTTGCCCGCGTCCGGGTGCGAGATGATGGCAAAGGTTCGCCGTTTTTCCACCTGCTGGTGGAGCAGCTCCCGGAAAGCCGGCGTGTCGTGGGCTGGCAGCATGAATCGTCCTCCTCGTAAAGTGTCTGTCGCTCCTTGAAAGTGGATATTTCTTCCAACTCAAAACGTGCAAAATGCACAAAAAAGACAAGAATGTCCGAAAAGATATTTTACCGCCAAGAACGTGCCTTGTCAAGCCATTTTCCGCGCCTTCATGGCGTTCATGGTGCTATTTTTTCCGATTTCTCAGCAAACGGCAAAAAAAGTTTCAAGCAGCTTTTTGATTGACCTTTCTGCGCGATGGTACGACACTTTTGTGCAGTGTTCGCGTGCGGCGCAGGGGTTTCGCCTTCGCAGAGGTGATTCCCCCTGCAGCGAAAAAGTCAAGCCGCATAGGTGCAGCGTGAAGGGGCTTCATGGGGGACAACCCCACTGCCATTGGAGTTATCCCCAATTTATCCACTTTTCATCCCCAAATCATTCACAAATGCACCACTTTATCCCCAGCCCCGTCCGACGAAAAACGCGGTGAAAAGGCACGTTTCGCCACATTGTCCTCCGCGGGGAGCGCTCATGCCATTTGGGACAAGCACCAAAGAGTGTTTATGCACAGAAATGAATAATTATCCGCAAAATGCGAACATCCGACACCATTTTCTGGTTATCCGCAAAAGAATCCACAAGCCGCGCAGGGGGTGGACAACTTCTGTGGATAACCCTGTGGACAATGTGGATAATTTGCGGTCATGCGCGGTTTATCAAGGCAAAATCGGCAAAAAACACTGTGGATAATCCTGTGGAAACTGTGGATGCTTTCGCCCAATTTGAAACGATTTGAAGGACGGGATACATATACAGCGGATGGATAGCAGACTTGAATACATCAACAAAAGCATAATCATGCGTCAATTTGGTGTGCTTCGGACATGCCCATACCGTATCCGACATAGACTGGAGAGAGGAGGTGGGTTTCTTGGCAGAAAAATCGCCCTTTTTCCGCAATTTCGCATCGCACATCCTGCCGGTGCTGACTTTTGCAACGCTGCTTGTCGGTACGGCGCTGGTGGGTGTTGCGCTGACCCGAATTCCCCAAAGACCGACGGACGCAGCACTCCCGTCTCCCGCGCCGGAAACATCATATATCGCCGCGGGCAGCCTGACTGGGCGGACGATCCTCGTTGACCCCGGCCACGGCGGCTATGACGGCGGCGCGCGCTGCCGTGATTCCGGCGTGTGGGAGAAGGAAGTCAACCTCGCCGTGGCGCTGGCGGTGGAAAAGAGCCTGACGCAGCGCGGCGCGACGGTGCTGATGACCCGCCGGACAGACACCGATCTCTGCGACGACACAACCCGCCCGGCAAATGTGACGAAGAAGCGGCAGGACATGCAATGCCGCGTGGACATGGCGGTCCAGGGGCAGGCGGACATGGTGCTGTCCATCCACATGAACGAATACCGCGTGCGGTCGGAATCCGGGCCGCAAGTGTTCTACCGCGCGGGCAGCGGCGCGGGGCGCCTGCTCGCCGGAACGATGCAGGAAGCGCTCATTACCGCCCTTTCGCCCCAAAAGGAGCGCGCCGCCATGCCGGGCGACTACTTCATTCTCCAACTGGATACGCCGTCGGTGCTGGTGGAATGCGGCTTCATTTCCAATCCGGCGGAGGAAGCGCTGCTGCTCTCGCCTGCCTATCAGGAGAAGCTGGGCGAAGCGATTGCGGATGGCGCGGCGGAGTATTTCCGCTTGGCACAGGCAGAAAAATGAAGGTTGCATTTTTTCGCCGCGCATGGTAAAATAAGAAGAAAAGGAAACGCATTATATCCGGAAAGGAGTATCGAATGAACATTCACGAATCCGCTGAGGACTATTTGGAAGCAATCCTCCGCCTGAAAGAAGCAAAAGGCTATGCACGCTCTGTGGATATTTCTCTGCTGCTGGGGGTCACGAAGCCATCGGTCAGCGTGGCGATGAAGCGTCTGCGCGAAAACGGCTATCTGACGATGGATGCTGACAACTTGATTACGCTCACGCCCGCCGGGATGGAGATTGCGAGGAGCATTTATGACCGCCATAAGACGCTGTCGAGCTTTCTGGAGAGTTTGGGCGTTGATTCCGATGTTGCCCGCGAGGACGCCTGCAAAATTGAGCATGATATTTCCGAGGAATCGTTTACCGCGATTCGGAAGCTGATGCAGGAGCGGGAGCAGCACCCCGAAAATCCGCAGGAGTAATGGCATATCAAAAACAAAGCCGGGTCGAACCTTCCCTGTTTCGGAGGATTCGCCCCGGCTTTTCTATATTTCTTACTTCACCGTTCCCAGTGAGCGGTATGTCCGTACCAGCACGACCGCTGAGAGAATTGCCGTCAGCACATCGGCGGCAGGCATGGAATAGATCACCCCATCCAGCTGGAAAAACTGCGGCAGGAGCAGCACCAGCCCCACGCCGAACACAACCTCCCGCGCCATCGACAAAAGCGTCGAGGCAGCCGCTTTCCCCAGCGATTGCAGGAAGATGAACGTCCCTTTGTTGATGCACGCCAGCACAATCATGCTCAGGTATACCCGGAAGCAGCGCCGGGCAAAGAGCGTGTAGTGGATGGACTCGTTCTGCGCGCCGAAGAGCAGCATCACCTGATCGGGCAGCAGCTCCACCACAAGCAGCGCAATCAGCCCGACAACTGCCTCCGCCGCCAGCAGCCGCGTCAAAAGCCCTTTCACGCGGTCGTACCGTCCTGCGCCCATGTTGTATCCCGCCACGGGAATGCATCCCGCCGCCAGCCCAATTGCACAGCTGATGACGATTTGGAACACTTTCATGACAATGCCGAAAACCGCCATCGGAATCGCGGAAAATTCCTCCTGCGAGAAAACAGCGTCCTGCGCGCTGCAAATGCGCAGCATCGTGTTCGTTGCCGCCATTGCCGCGACCAGGCTGATTTGCGCCAGAAAGGATGTCATGCCGAGCTTGGCGCATTTCCCCAGTAAATGCGCGCGCGGGCGGAAGCTGTCCTTTTGCAGGTGAATCTGCTTCATCCGCGTCAGATACCAGATGGACAGTCCAGCGGTCAGCGCTTGCCCGGCAACCGTTGCAATCGCCGCGCCCGCCATACCAAAGTGGCAGACGAAAATCAGCAGCGGGTCAAGCACGAGGTTTGCTGCCGCACCTGCCAGTGTGGCAACCATTGCGAATGTCGGGCTGCCGTCGGAACGGATGACCGGGTTCATTGCCTGCCCAAAGACGTACAGCGGCACGCCCAAGGCAATCCAGAAGAAATATTCCTGCGCCTTCTCGAATGTCCCGGCATTGACGCGCCCGCCGAACCACGTCAGCAGCGTGCGAGGCAACAGCAGATACACCGCCATCAGGATAAGCCCCGCGAGGACGCTGACCGTTACCGTTCCGCCGACGGCGCGGTGGGCATCCTCCTGCTTCCCTGCGCCAAGCATCAGGCTGACAAACGCGCAGCAGCCGTCGCCGAGCATGACCGCAATCGCCAGCGCCGCGACCGTCAGCGGAAAGACGACCGTCGTTGCTGCGTTGCCGACGCTGCCCAAGTCGGGCGCGTTCGCAATGAACACCTGATCGACCATGTTGTACAGCGCCGCCACGACCAGAGAGGTCATGCACGGCACGGCGTAGCGCCGCATGAGGCGCCCCAGCGGCTGTGTTGCCAGCGGGCGCGCGTTCTGCGCTATGGAGGTTTCGGATTCTGTCTGCATAAAAAAAGCACTCCTCTTCGTTGATTGGAGCGCAGTGTCAAGGCAAAAAAGACTGCCCCTGCTGCGCGTCCGACAGATGGACTTACGCAGCAAAGGCAGCACTCTGTACCGCTATTTTACCGCATCGGAGCGGATTTGTCAAAGGGGTGTATCATCATTTTTTCCCGCCCGCCACAAGGCTTCCTGCAAAGCACGCGCCGCCTGCAATCCAGTATCCCATTACGAGGCGACTCGTCGTGCCGTAAATCTCCAGCGCTCCTTGAAACAGACAGCCGATTGTCAGCGCAATGATGCCCCAGTGGTACAGCCGCACGCACCAGCGCCCCGGCAGCGCTTTCCCGCGCAGGGCGCGAATCAGCAGCGGACACGATCCCAGCACCAGCGGCGGCAGGAACGCATACACCATGAAGTCCGAGTAGACCCCGTGGCTGAACTGCTCATACACGAATCCGCCCAGCGCGGTCACGGCGGCAAAAAGCAGATGATAGAACGCAAGTTTCACGCATTTGCGGTCAATAGCCGATATAGACAATGTCGCTCACGCTCCTTTCGCGGATGCTGCGCCCGTTCGTGGTCGGGTTGTTGACGACGCGCCCCTGAAATACCATCGTCGAAGAGCCGCCGCCGTCGAGGTTGTAGGCGATTTGTGCGCCCAGCGACTGCATCAGCTCTGCCAATTGCCGCAAGGAAAGCCCGGTGCTCTCCTTCGTCCGCCCGTCGGACACGACCAGCAGGTAATGCCCTTCGCTGATTTGCCCGATGGCGGTGCGCGGGTTGGAGGTCATGGCGCGCCCGACCTCGTCGCTGCTGCTGACGGTCACTTGTCCGTCCTTGACCAGCGCCGGACCGAACGTCAGCACCTGCCATGCGCCCTCACGCACCAGCGTGTCGGCGCTCGTTTCGCCCTCGGTGATGATGCGGAAATTGCCGTCCGCACCGATGACCAGTGCGTCCGTGCCGCTTTGCGCCGATGCGCGGTACAGCACGCCGTTGCGCAGCACATACCCGCGCTCCTGTGCGCCGTAATAGTCGCCGTTGATGGCGAGAATCGCACCCGCGTTTGCCGCCTGCACAGAGGTCGTCTCGGTCAGGTTGCGGGCGTAGATGTTCCCCGCCAGCGCCGTTTTGAGCAGGGAAATGTCCGCAATCTGCACGTCCGCGACGTACACCGTCGTGTTCTCTACGCGCATCGTTGTCAGCACAATGTCGATTTGGTCGTCGTGGTATTCCGTGTCGGTGGAAATGGGCGCGGTGGTCGCCTGTTCCGCCGGAGGTTCTGTCGCAGTCGGCGCGGTGGAGGCTTCGGCGGTTGCCGTCGGCAGCGTGTCCGGCGTCAGCACACGGACAATCACGAACGTGTCCAGCGCCGCATAAACCGTGTATGCCGCCAAAATCAAAGCAAACACCATGTTTGCGAAATGCCGTTTCATGGAGCTTCACTCCTTTCCGCTTCTATCATATCCCCGTCAAGTGACGAACAGATGACGAACCCATGACTGCTGCCGGAAAAATTCCCTTCCCTTGACGCAATCGGGGGAAAGGCGTATACTGGAAGCGGAAATTTCCGCGGATGACCGCGAAAAGGAGAAGAATGATGCAGAAACTACGGGGATACTTGGCACTGGGAATATTCATCATGGGTATTGTATCGCTTTTATGCCTGCTTCTGCCGCTCATCGAGATAACGGATGATGCGCTGCTGCTGATGGTGTTTGCTGTGCCGCCGCTTATCTGCGGATTGTTCATAGCATTGGCACTGCATATGCTGCTGTATACGCTGCTTCTGGTGCTGTACGGCTGCAGAATACAGCTGGTGGCTTTGTACTTTCTTCATATCCGCAGGAAAACCGTCGGCTGGCGCGTGCAGTACCTTCCGGCGGCGGAGCGCAAGGTGAGCATCGTGATGGAAGCTGTTCCGTGGGAAAAGGAAACGGGCAGGCAGCAGGAACGGGCGCGGACGGCGTTGTTTTACGTGCAGAGCGTACTGGCAATACTGTTCTATGCGCTGGCAGTCAATTTGTATGGGACAGCATCCGCCATTGCCTGCCTTGTGCTGGCGTGGGGTTATGCGTTTCTCAGCATCATCATGCCGCCAAGCGAAATTCGGAAAGTATTCCAGCCCGAAAAACGGCGCAAAATGTGGCAGATGCAGTGCCTGCTGGCGGAGAACCTGACGGATCGCCTGCTCACGGAAATGCCGGAGGAGTACTTCACGCCGCCGGACAAAATTCAGGATCAGAATGATGCGGCTCTTATGATTAACCGTTCCGCGTGGCTGATGATGCAGAACCGCTACGAAGAGGCGCTGGACATCCTGACCATGCTGGCGCAGGAGCATCGGGAGCAGACGAAGCGCCTTTGGTGGCAGCTGATTCCGCGCGGCGTTCTGTGTGAACTGGCGCTGGACAAGCCGGGCTACTTCCTGAAAGAGTATGACACGCTGTACATGCAGAAGGAATTGCGCAAGCATGAAAAGCAGCCGCTTGTCTGGCGGACGGCGTATGCGGTGCATCTGCTGCGCGACGGCGACGAGCAGAAAGCAGAGCAGTGCCGCAAGCAGTTCCTGCGCCGCATCCGCCATACGACCATGCCGCGCTGCTATCAGTGGACGATAGACAGAATGGCGCGGGAAAAGGCAATCTACGAATCAAGAAAGGCAAAGGAAGCGCAAGAATGAAGAATCGGACATTTCAGCGCCTGTTTCCGCTCCTGCGGATGGGCAGCATCCTGCTGGCGGCGGTACTGTTCTGCGCGGCACTAATCGGCGTGAACGCACAGCTGACTGTCGGGACGAATGAAGAGCGGAATCTGGCGACGTATCTGGGGCTGGCACTGACGGCGGTTGTGACGTATCTGCTGCAAGATGTGCCGAAAATGCTGGTCGGCAGGCACTTTGGCTGGAAGCTCGTGCGTTACGAGGCGTTCGGGCGGGTCTATCAGGCAGACGGCACAGGGGCGTTCGTGCGTGTTCCAGTACCGGCGCAAAGTCGTCTGCGCTATCAGCCGTATCTGCTTCCGCCGGAGGATGCCTCTCGGCACGACGTGACGCTGTACACGCTCTGTCCCCTGCTGTATGGCGGGGCGCTGGCGGTGGTGTTTGGCGTGCTGACCCTGCTGACGCTGGGGCAGCCGGTGTCGCTGGTGCTGTGCGAACTGGCGATGGGTGGCGTGGTGCTGGTGATGACGTGCATTCTGCCGATGGGTGAGCGGTTTATCGCATCGCCGATGGCAATCGCACGGATGCTTCGAGATCCGGAACAATTGGCGGAGTGGCTGTATTTCGCGCGTATGAAGGCGAATGGCGGGGTGGAGGTGACAGATGTTTCGATTGAAAACATTCCACAGCCTGCAACAGTGAAGACATGTCAGGATGCAATCTGCGTCTTTCAGCGAGCGCAGATTGCGCTGATGGTTCAGTGTGATGCACAGAAGGCGTATGGGCTGATGAAACAGGTGCTGGAAAGCGAGGCGCGGCTGTCATATACTGCATGGAAACTTCTGCTGAGCGATGGGGTGGTTGCGGAACTTCTGGCAGGTGAACCGGGTGAATTTACGGCGCTCTATCGTGGAAAAGCCGGCGCAGCAATACGGCAGGTGATGTTTCGCATGGTGGACTATGCGCTTCCTGCCTATGCGGTGGCGATGCTGGTGACACATGAAGCGCGGGAAGCGGAGGCTGTGCGGAACACGCTTGCGCCAGTGCGAGAGAAAATGCCGGAGCTTGATGCTTTGATGAAGGCCATCGAAGAAAAAGCCGCACGAATCGAAAGCTGATTCGTGCGGCAGGGGTTTCGCCGCTGCGGCGGCGACAAGGGGGCAATGAAAACAGACGAATGTCTGCGGTCGCCCCCTTGACCCCTTCGCAGCGCACACCTCCACACTTGGTTGTTATCGTTAGTTATGATTTTGTGAGCTGATTGCTTCTGAAAACATCACATATCCTTGATGCAATCCTTGTTGCGGACGAAGTAGTCGATGCCGCTCCAGAGGGTGATGGCGGCGACCCACAGCGTCAGCGCGGTGCTGATCCACCGCATCCACGGCGCGCCGAGGACGGTCGCGCTCACAACGTCCCACGCGGGGGCGGTCAGGGCGGGCTGGTGCGTAATCAGCACGAAGAGGAGCATCACCATCTGGCTGGCGGTCTTGATTTTGCCGAGTTTGCCCGCGGCAATCACGCGCCCCTGCCCCACGGCGACCATGCGCAGGCCGTCAACGGCGAGTTCGCGCGCCAAAATCAGCACGACGACCCAGCCCGGCAGCGTCCCGCGCTGGACGAGCATCATCATGGCGGAGAGGTTGAGCAGCTTGTCCGCGACCGGGTCGATGAACTTGCCGAAATCGGTAATCAGGTGGCGGGAGCGGGCAATATGGCCGTCAAAGTAATCGGTCAGGGCAGCGACGGCGAACACGGCGGCGGCGAGCAGATCGCAAACGAGGGTCTGCGGGAGCATCAGCGCCACCATCACCGGAATCAGCGCAACGCGCAGGAGCGACAATTTGTTGGGCAGGTTCATGCAATCACCCCTGTCAGGTCGTAGGTGCTGGCTTTTTCAATGCGGACGTCCACGAAATCGCCGACGCTGGGCATTTTGCTTTCGCCCGCGGTGAAGATGATTTCGCCGTCAGTTTCGGGGGCTTCGCGCTGGCTTCTGCCGAGGATTTCGCCGCGCGCGTTGCGGTCGGTCACAAGGACTTTCTCCACCGTGCCCACGCGCGCCTGATTCTTCTTCCGCGCGATGGCGGCCTGCCGCTTCATCAGCCGGTCGAGCCGCTCCGCCTTGACCTCCTCCGGAATTTGGTCGGGCATTTTCGCGGCGGGCGTGCCCTCTTCGGGGGAGTAGGTGAACGCGCCGAGGCGGTCGAACTCGGCTTCGGGCAGGAAATCAAGCAATTCTTGGAACTGCTCTTCCGTCTCGCCGGGGAAGCCGACGATAATCGACGTGCGCAGGGTGATGCCGCGGTCGTGCGCGCCCTTGACGGCGCGGCGGATGTCGGCGCTTGTGCCGCGGCGGTGCATCCTTTTCAGCACCGCGTCGTTGACGTGCTGAATCGGCAAATCAACATAGCTGCAAATATTGGGCGTGTTTGCGATGATGTCCAGCAGCTGCTCGCTGGTTTCCTCCGGATAGCAGTAGAGGACACGCAGCCAGTCCACACCGTCGATTTTCGCCGCCTTCTGCATCAGCTCCGCCAGCTTCGATCCGCCGCCGAAATCCATGCCGTAGCGCGACGTGTCCTGCGCAACGAGGATGTGCTCCTTCACGCCCTGCTTGGCCAAACTTTCGATTTCGCGGAGGATGTCGGCTTCGGGGCGGGAGCGGTACGGGCCGCGGATTTTCGGAATCGCGCAGAACGTGCAGCAGTTCGAGCAGCCCTCGCCGATGCGGGTGTACGCGGTGTAGGACGGGGTGGTCAGCACGCGGTCGTGGGCGTAGTAGGTGTGGTCGTCCATGCAGTAGGACTTGCGCACGCCGCCAAGCGCCTTCTCCAGCGCGTCGGGCAGCTGCTGATACTGGTTGACGCCCATCAGCAGGTCGATTTCAGGAATCTCCTGCATCAAATCCTTCTCGTAGCGCTGGGCAAGGCAGCCCGTGACCACCAGCACCCGGCACTTGCCGATTTGCTTGTACCGCGCCATGTCGAGAATCGCGTCGATGGACTCCTCCTTCGCCGACGCGATGAACCCGCAGGTGTTCACCATCAGCACATCCGCCTGCGCGGGGTCGTTCGTCAGCTCATACCCGTGCTCCCGCAGCAGCCCCAGCGCGGTCTCGCTATCCACGCGGTTCTTATTACATCCCAGCGAAATCATTCCAACCTTGAGTTTTGTCATTGCTTTCTCCTTACCGTTGATGGGGAGACGCAAGGGGCTTTGCCCCTTGACCCCAGCAGGGCTCTGCCCTGCACCCGCGAAGGGTCTTCGACCCTCTCGACACCCATCTCGCGATTGAGTTGGTCACTTTTTCATGCTATGCCCGCGTGTTTATCCACAGGATACCCACACTGTCCCCCGTATCCACAAGTTACGGCAAAGACCAGTAACAGGAGTGTGCACTGCGAAGGGGTCAAGGGGGCGATCGCAGACGTTCGTCTGTTTTCATTGCCCCCTTGTCGCTCCCGCAGGAGCGAAATCCCCCTGCAACATGAAAAATCAAGTCGCACAGGTAAAAAACACACGCCAAAATCCGCATCGCGAAAAGAGGTTATGGGGAAAAATCGCAAATTCCCCTATCGTCCATTTTACCACGAAAATCCGCATTTGAAAAGCCCGAAAATTCCCCCAATTCCTTGCCATCCGCGTCATGGTGCATCAAAATAGGGCTGCAAAAGCGCATTTGGCACGCTTGCAGCCCTGCTGATTTTATTCCGCCACAATCGCAATGGCGCTGTAATTGTCCGCTTCCTCGTCGAAGCGCTGCGCATTTGGATGCGGGAGAACGCGGTTTGGGCGGCGCTTGAGCGGAAGAAAGCGCGCGCATAACGGCAATCAGGGCGCGTCAGCATATCCTTCCGCATACCCCGTCGCCACGCCCTCATACGCATTCGTCGCCGGGTCGGAGGATT
>OIWS01003694.1_pt1 | contig 10567 bp, 13 predicted proteins | sample 1587611 | NCBI WGS metagenome assembly OIWS01 (sample SAMEA3888919, study PRJEB22519) | human gut metagenome | biome: human gut; feature: human-associated habitat; material: faeces | place: Denmark | collected 2010 | reverse complement strand
GAGTCAATGTTGTATCGACATCGAATTCTTCGCTGTTTGGCAATTGAAGATTTGAAATCATGCCGTAGGATTCTTTTGCACGGATGATGAAATTCCACTTTTTTTCTTGTAAGTGGGCGATGTTATTGAAGGATTCATATCCGCGATCCATTAACACAATTACCTTTCCCGGAATGTTAGAGCGATCTATCATCGAAATGAGAGCTTTGTGCTCATTCATCCCTTTTTTGCCTTGCATAGTAACGTCAACATAGGCTTTGCTCATTAGATCGAACATGGCATTCAGGTGAGCAAGGTTGTATTGCTTTTGCCCTTCCGCATTCCTAATTAGAGAAAAATCATTGGTTGGATCGGATGGTAAACGTAGATATGATCCATCGACTGCAAAAAGGCGATACCCCCGAAAGGTCATAGTCGGCATCGCCGATGAGACAAAATCGTTGAATATCATTTCGACAGCTTTGGAGCGGATTTTATTGCGCTGTTGGACAAATGCGGAAGCAGTTGCTGTACTTGGTGTGTATCCAAACCAGTCATATAATTCTTTTGAAAGGCTTCCGCCTCCCATGCCGATCAGCATTAGCAGCATCGTTTGCAGTGGAAGTTTTCTCTTTCTTGAAAAATCTTTTCCCGGGATCTTTACGCATGCGTCTAAATTTGCAGCGGTTTTCTTTATTGCATGGAACAATGCGAACCGAACACGTTCTGGATATGATTTTCTGTTCACTTGGAAGGCCTCCTTAAAAAATGTCATCATTTTCAAGGCGAAGCCTTCGATTTTTATTGATTTGTCAAGTGTTTTTTTGAGAAATGTTGTTTTTATATGTCCCCCTGCGCTGAAATAAAAACGCTCAATCGCCATCATAAGTGATTGAGCGTTTTGTGCGCAAACTTAATGACATTGACCAGGAAGTGGACAAGGAAAAGACCCACAGCGGCGCGAAATATGGTATGCTGAAGGCAGGAAGAAGGAGACGGCTATGGGAACACGGAAAAAATTCAGCGCGGCGGAACAGGAGCTTCTGCGTGCAAATCCGTACACGGAGAAGGTCACGGAACATCAGATTTCGTTCACGCTGGCGTTCAAGGAAGCCTTCTGGCGGCTGAGTGTGGAGGGATGCACCGGGAACATGGCGCTGCGGAAGCTGGGCTATGATCCGGAGCTGCTCGGCTTTGAGCGCGTCCACAACATCACAAAGCGCATCCGCCGCGCGGGAAAATCACCGGAGGGCATCCAGCCTGCGCCAAAATCCCGGATGCGAATCAGCAGGGAGCAGTTCGGCGCGGCAGAGCTGGAAAAAATGTCCCGCCGGGAGAGTGAGCGTCGGATGCAGCAGGAAATCGTGTATCTTCAGCAGCAGATGGCGTTCTTAAAAAAACTTATGCGGCAGCCGGAAGAAACGGATTCGGATAATGCCGTGCAGGATGCTTTCTTTGAGGTCTATAAGCATAACTCAGAGAAAACCTGGAAAATTCATGGCGTTGAGGAGAGCATCAATTTCCACAGGCGTGTGTTGGACGCGCTCAAAAACCGGGACGTTGCGGCATGTCTTAATTTGCAGAACGAACTTATCACGGATAAAAGTCTTCAGGAATAAAAAACCGCGCGGGGAAACATTTTGTTTCCTCGCGCGGTTTTTTGCAGATGTGCGCGGCAGCTTATAAAATTGCGCCCACGGGAAAGTCCTCCTGCGCGGAAAAGAGCGGCGCTTTCTGATACAGCCGGAGGCTCAGATCGATAAAATCGCGGGCGATTTTGCTGAGATAACGCTCACGGTTATAGCCGATGGCGATGGTATCGGCAGTATCTTTATCGGAAAAGGGGAAAATCTCAACCTTCTGGCGGACAGGACCAGCGGCAGTGCCGGAGACGGTATAGGGGCTATAGAGATAGAGTTCGGGGCAGATGGTAAGGCCCATGCCTTCAGCCGCGAGGCAGAAGGCCGTTTGAACGTTCTGCGTTTCCAGACGAATATCCGGCTGGATGCTGTAGCGGGAAAACACGCGGTCGGCAATGGCGCGGATCCGGTCGCCCTTTTTGAGAAGAACAAAAGGAAACTTTGCAAACAGACGCAGATTGCGCGTCGCCTCATATGCCCGGCACACCTGCTGCGTTTGCGCGCCAAAGGTCTGGTGGAGAAGCTCTCTTTGGCCGACCAGATACATTTTTTCCTGCATCAGCGGCGCATATTCTGCGCAGTCCGGCGTAAAGGGAGCAAAACCGATCAGAACATCGATCAGTCCTTTGGAAAGATCTTCTTCCAGAACGGCCGTGCTGCCCTCGAAAATGGTCAGCTCGACCAGGGGATAGAGTTGGCTGAACGTCGGAAGCAGCAGGGGTAGGATGGACTGTCCGCGCGTATGCGAAACACCGATGCGAAGCGCGCCGCGCCGGCTCTCCCGGATGTCCTGCATGGCGGCAATCGTCTGGCGCTGAATATCGAGAATCTGAATCGCGGCACGCTGCAGGCAAATCCCAGCGTAAGTCAGCTCCAGACCGGAACGCCGGAAAAAGAGGGGACTTCCAGCTTCTTTTTCAAGACGTGCGAGTAATCCGCTGAGCGCCTGCTGCGAGACGTGCAGTCGCTCGGCCGCGCGTGTAACGCTTCCTTCCTCGGCCAGAACCAGAAAGGATTCCAGATTCTGAAAATTCATGAAAATTTACACCTCTCTTTTGAAAATACAACAGCGTCTTTGATGCAAGAAAACTGTCAAACAGTTGCAGTTTCTGGCGCGAACGTGTGAAATTTTTGCAATAATTCTGTCTTTTGCGCTTCCCTATTTGAAAGATTACCACAGGACTCGCTTCATTACAAGCTTTTTATTGTTTTATTATAAAAAATAATCCTGTTTGAAGTTGTAGAATATGCGTGCTATCTTGGCAGTAGTTCACTGGGAGTCGATATTTTTCCAGTCAGAAAAGACGAGAGGAGCGGAAGCGGTGAGCAGTCAAAAAGAGTTGGTGCTGAATCTGGCCTGGTGCAAGGGCTGCGGGATATGTGCGGCGTTCTGCCCGAAGGGAGCGTTGGAACTCCGGGACGGAAAGGCAGCACTGGCGGAAAATGCACAGTGTGTGCTCTGCGGGCAGTGTGAGCTGCGCTGTCCGGATTACGCGATTTACTTAAAAGAAGCGGAGGGAGGGGAAACGCAATGGGTAAAACCGTATTGATGCAGGGAAACGAAGCGTGCGTCGAGGGCGCGCTTGCCGCGGGCATGCGGCTTTATGCCGGATACCCAATCACACCGTCAACCGAAATTGCAGAGCTCTCTGCGCTGAGGCTTCCACAAGAGGGAGGAAAGTTCATCCAGATGGAGGACGAAATTGCGTCCATTGCCTGCGCCATTGGAGCCTCCGTTGCGGGCGTCAAGGCCATGACCGCGACCAGCGGCCCAGGCTTTTCTCTCAAGCAGGAGAACATCGGCTACGCGTGTCTGGCGGAAATTCCGATGGTAATTGTCGATGTGCAGCGCTGCGGCCCATCGACCGGCATGCCGACGTCTCCGTCACAGGGCGATGTGATGATGGCCAGATGGGGCACGCACGGCGATCATCCGATCATTGTCATCAGCCCCTCTTCCGTGCGCGAAACATATACGCTCGCGGTGCGCTGCTTCAACTTATCCGAAAAATACCGCACGCCGGTCATTTTTCTGATGGACGAAATTATTGGCCATCTTCGGGAAGGCATGGAGCTTCCCGAGCCGGAGGAGCTGGAGGTCATCGACCGGCCGACGGTTCGCTACCCGGAGCCCAAGCGGCTGCCGTATCATATGAAGCCCGGCCAGCTCGTGCCGCAGATGGCGCCCTTTGGCTGCGGGCAGCGGTATAACATCACAGGACTTATTCACGATGAGACAGGCTTTCCGACCAACTCCACCGAGGAAGCGGCCAAGCTGATGGACCGGTTGATGCGCAAAATTTCTGATAACTATGACGATATCGTTCAGTGTGAGAGGGTTTCTCTTGACGACGCGGAAACCGTCATCATCTGCTACGGCGGCACGATGCGCGCCGCAAAAAGCGCCATGGAGCAGGCACGCGCGAATGGCAAAAAGGTCGGCATTTTCCGCCCCATTACCATCTGGCCGTTCCCGGAGCGCGAGCTGCGGGAGATCTGTAAAACGGCAAAGCGGATGCTTGTCGCCGAACACAACGGCGGCCAGATTCTGCTGGAGGTCGAGCGCATCGTCAAGGGTGCGTGCGCGGTTGATTTCATCGGGCGGCTCAACGGCACGGTCATTACGCCGCAGGAAATCCTGAAAAAGCTTGAGGAGGCAGAGTAAATGGTCAATACCGGCGATATGAGCGTCAACCCCGGCAACACCTCGACGCTCGTTTATAAATACATGCGCCCGGAGCATCTGCCGCACATCTGGTGTCCCGGCTGCGGCAACGGCATCATCATGCGCGATGTGGCGCAGGCGATTGAAAATCTGGGCCTTAGCCGGAACAAGACCGTGATCGTCTCCGGTATCGGGTGCTCCTCGCGTGCGGCGGGCTATCTGGACTTTAATACAATCCACACCACGCACGGAAGAGCCATCGCCTTTGCAACGGGTATCAAGCTGGCAAACCCAGAGCTCGAGGTCATCGTGCTTGCGGGCGACGGCGATATTTCCGCCATCGGCGGCAACCACCTCATTCACGCGGCAAGGCGAAATATCGGCCTGACCGTCGTCGTGTTCAACAACGAAATCTACGGCATGACAGGCGGCCAGTATTCTCCCACCACGCCGCGCGGCGATTATGGCACGACCGCGCCCTACGGAAACTTCGACCGCTCGTTTGATATTGCGGGTCTTGCCTATGGGGCAGGCGCGAGCTATGCCGCCCGGGGAAGCGCGTATCATGTCCAGCAGACGATCAGCCTCATTCAGGAGGGCATTCGCCATCAGGGCTTTTCGATCATCGACGTTGCCTCTGTCTGCCCGACCTACTATGGCCGCAAGAACCACAAGGGCTCTGCAGTTGACATGATGAAGTGGCAGAAGGAAAACGCTGTCACCCAGGAGCAGGCGAACAAAATGACGCCGGACGAGCTGCGCGGCAAGCTTATCATCGGTCTTCTGCATCAGGTGCAGTATCCGGAGTTTACCTATGAATATGAGAAGCTGATTCATAGACTTGCAAAGGAGCGTGAAGCGAATGAGTAACATGGAACTGCGGCTGGCAGGAAGCGGCGGACAGGGCGTCATTCTGGCAACCGTGATTCTGGCGGAGGCCGCCATATTGGCAGGAAAATATACCGCGCAGTCCCAGGCCTATGGCCCGGAGGCAAGAGGCGGCAGCTGCAAAGCAGAAGTCCTGATTTCGGAGGCGCCCATTGGCTTTACCAAGGTGCAGAAGCCGACCTTTCTGATGGTCCTCACGCAGAAGGCCTTAGACGATTACGGCCATGATCTGCCGGAAAACTGCGTCGTGCTGGCAGATGAAAGCCTGCAAATCCCGCAGGAGCTGAACCTGCCGCATCTGACCCAGCTTCCGATTCTGCGCACGGCGCAAGAGAAGGTTGGAAAGGCTATGACGGCCAATATCGTGGCCGTCGGCGCAATCAACGCGCTGCTGGGACTTGTGTCACAGGACGTGCTGCGCGAGGCTGTAATGCTGCATGTGCCCAAGGGCACGGAGGCGCTCAATGCGCGCGCCTTGGAAGCCGGTCTTGCCCTTGGCTCACATAAAGCGGCACCGGCTGCATCATCGCAGACAAAGAAAAAGAAGGAGACCGCGGCATCATGAAAATCCATGAATATCAGGCAAAGAAGCTCCTTGGCGATTATGGCGCGCCAGTTCCCTCCGGCATTGTTGCCGAAACAGCGGAAGCGGCGCGTCAGGCAGCCGAGAAGATGCTTCCTTGCGTCATCAAGGCGCAGGTGCACTCCGGCGGACGCGGCAAGGCAGGCGGCGTGAAGCTGGCAAAGACGGCGGACGAGGCGGAGACCATCGCCCGGCAGATGCTCGGCATGCAGCTTGTGACGAAGCAGACTGGCCCCGCAGGAAAAACGGTTCACAAGGTGCTGATCACAGAAGCTGTTGCAGTGAAAAAAGAATACTATCTCTCTGTTACCGGCGATATGAACCGGGCAGGACTTGTGATTGTTGCGTCCAGCGCAGGCGGCACGGAGATTGAGGAGACCGCGAAGACTGCGCCGGAGGCAATTGTCCAGATTCCAGTTTCTGCCGTCATGGGGCTCAAGGCCTATGAGGTTATGGACACTGCTGACCGCATTGGCCTTCCGCAGGTGCTGCGTGCGCAGTTTCAGACGCTTCTGGACGCGCTCGTCCGGCTGTATCTGGAAAAGGACTGCTCGCTGGTGGAGATCAATCCGCTGGTGGAAACGCAGGATGGAAAGCTTTTGTGTCTGGACGCAAAGGTCAACTTTGATGATAACGCGCTCTACCGCCATCCGGAGCTTCAGGCTCTGCGCGATGCGGCGGAGGAGGATGAAAAAGAGTACCGTGCGTCGCAGTTTGACCTCAATTATGTGAGTTTAGATGGCAGCATCGGCTGCTTGGTCAACGGCGCAGGCTTGGCCATGGCGACGATGGATATTATCCAGAAGTTTGGCGGAAGCCCCGCAAATTTTCTGGATGTCGGCGGCAGCGCAACCGCAGAGCGCGTCGAAGCTGCATTTGAAATTCTGCTCTCTGACGCGCATGTCAGGTCGATCTTCGTCAATATCTTCGGCGGCATTATGAAGTGCGACGTAATTGCCGAGGGCATTGTCGCCGCAGCAAAGAAGACGGGGCTTCCCGTGCCGCTGATCGTCCGGCTCGAGGGAACAAACGTGGAGCGGGGTCGCGAGATTCTGCGGCAGTCCGGTATGCAGATTATCGCTGCGGATGATATGGCGGACGGCGCAGAAAAGGCCGTGCAGGCCGCGAAAGGAGGAAGCGCCGCATGAGTATTTTAGTCGATCAGAATACGCGCCTTCTCGTGCAGGGTATTACCGGCCATCAGGGAAAATTCCACACCGAACAGATGCTGGCCTATGGAACGAACATCGTCGGCGGCGTAACTCCCGGCAAGGGCGGACAGACAATTTTTGACGTGCCCGTTTTCAATACCGTCCGTGAGGCAAAGCAGGCCACAAACGCGAATGCGTCCATTATCTATGTGCCGCCGAAGTTTGCGGCCGACTCGATTCTCGAGGCTATTGACGCGGAGCTTCCGCTTGTTGTGTGCATCACAGAAGGCATTCCGGTTCTGGATATGGCGCGCGTGAAGCACTATTTGGAGGGCTCTAAAACGCGGCTGATTGGCCCGAACTGCCCGGGGCTCATTTCGCCGGGTCTGTGCAAGGTTGGCATTCTGCCAGGGTATATCCACAAGAAAGGCCACGTGGGCGTCATTTCGCGATCCGGGACGTTGACCTATGAGGCGGTCAAGCAGCTCACCTCACGCGGCATCGGGCAGTCCACAGCGCTCGGTATCGGCGGCGACCCCATCCGCGGCACGGGCTTTGTTGACGCGCTGCGGCTGTTTGAGGAAGACCCCGACACCTACGCCGTTGTGATGATTGGAGAGATTGGCGGAGACGGCGAAGAGGAAGCGGCAGAGTATATCAAAACCCGGATGACAAAGCCGGTCGCGGCCTTCATTTCCGGCCAGACGGCCCCCAAGGGTAAGCGCATGGGCCACGCGGGCGCAATCATCTCCGGCGGCAAGGGAACCGCTGCGGGCAAGATTGCAGCACTGGAAGAAGCAGGCGTTCTCGTTGCGCCGACGCCGGACAGGATTGGAGAGATGCTGGAGGCCGCCATTCGCAGAGCCGGGATTTTTGACGCCTGCCGCGAAGAGATATAGGGGTGAAAATGGAATGGTGCATCTTTTTGAGCTCTGCGAGATTGCAATGCTGCTGTGCTTCGGCTTTTCCTGGCCGCTGAGCGCGATCAAATCCTACCGCACGCGGACAACGAAGGGCAAAAGCCTGCCGTTTCTGGTGCTGATTTTGCTTGGCTACGTTGCGGGCATTACCAGTAAGCTTCTGAATCCCAATGGATTTAAGTGGTATGTAATGTTTTTCTATGTGCTGAATTTCTGTTTCGTCAGCATCGATTTTAGCCTCTACTTTAGAAATCTGTGTCTGGACCGGCAGGCGGCGGAGAAAAAACTGAGGCAGGCAGAATCCTAACTGACGGTTAGTCGTATCTTTCCTTGCAGGCGGTATAATAACAGTAAAATATCCGGCGTTCTGCCAGAAAACGCTCGGGAGATCGGGGAAATGATGCGATGAGAAGCAGTCGGAAAATAGCAGCTGCGCTGCTGGCGCTTTTGATGCTTGCCGCATGTGCGGCATGCGCAAAGAAGCAGCAGGAGCCGGAGGAGGAACAACAGATTGCGGGCGCGGACTGGCGCACCTGGGGCTGGGTCAACGATGCCGAAAGCATCACGCAAGGCGGTAAGACAACAGATGCGCTGGTCTGCGTCTTCACAGACGAGATTGATCTCTATCTCGATGATGAAACGCAGACGCTCTATGCCGCGGCCAGCTAGTTTTTCATAGTTCCTCCTATAAGTTCATCGCCCGGAAAAAGATTGCCGGTAGACAGGCAGTATCCGCTTCCAGAATACCAGCCCATTTACAAGGAGCAACGCACCGAAAAGGCACCTTGCCGCCCACTCTGGGCAAAGAAAGGCGATGCCGTTCATATCCCCGCCGCCGAAAAAGCCGCACAGGATGCTCAAGTAAAGCGGGTCGAGCAGTAAAAAAGCAATCGTTATGTAGTAAAGCACTGCACGAAGCAGCTTGCTTTTGGCATGGCAGATGCTCCTTGCAAGTGCCGCCAGCAGGTATCCGACGCAGAAAGTCGCCAGCGCACCCACAAGGCAAAAGATTCCAAGCTGCATATTTGTCATGTGCTCGGCATATACGTCGATTTGAACGCCAAGTCCCATGAAGTTGATTTGCTTAAATACGCCGGAGAGCAGGGCATACAGCAGATGTGCGCCCTCGTGAACGAGGTAGTAGGCGGCAAGCGCAGCCAGAATACCGATGTATTGACGTGTTCGTTTTGACATGATCTGTCCTCCTGAAAAGGTCTTTATTTTCTGCCCAAATACCGGGACACATGGCGGCAATACTCCTGATACGGCGCGCCAAAGATGTTCACAAGGTATCTTTCCTCCTGCAATATCTGCAAGTGGAGCATGACGATGGCAAAGACAGAAAAGCCGAGCGTCAGCAGGTTTCCGTACAGCAGCAGGGCACCAACATACATGAGGTCAAAGCCGAGAAACGCCGGGTTGCGGCTGAAACGGTAAATACCGGTCGTGACAAGCTCCGTTTTATCCTTGTCGGGAATACCCGCCTGCCAGCTATCTTTCATGCACAGGACGGACAGCAGGAAGATCGCATCGCCCAGTACTCTGTTATCCTTGCTGTATCTGGGTGAATCAAAATCACCGGCACAGCTTTCTTCCTTGCATATCGGACACACTGCATTGTGCCGGATCGCAGATTCCGCACATCGTCATAAACCGCCACTAGGTAGTTGGCCTGATCTACCATGTAGCAATTTCTCTTGACATAGCTCTCACGGTAATTCGCGTTCCCGATGACCTCTTTTCTGCTGCAATGTTTCAAGATGAACTCCATCCGACGTTTGCTGCGCTGATCCCACTTCGCATCATGGCCTATAAATGGCAGGGCCACAACCAATTCAATATAGAAACAGCACAATGTAAGGTTTCACTCTCAATGCTCCTAAAACTGTCCTATGCTCTGGAAGAAAGCATAGAGTATTTTCTGCTCGATACGCCCTATGCTTGTGCTGAGACGATCATCAATAGGGAAATATCAAAAAAGCTGGCCAAATGCAGTCCATCTACGTTGAATGTTGCCTCTAAGATGATTGACATACTGCTCGAGCAGCAAGACAGCTTGTCTGCTGAGTGAGCCTCTTAATGATTGCGACGGTTGAAAGCACATCCTTTTGCAAACTCGTTTGGCAATAGAATATTTCAGAAGAACTCTTGTTGTGACCAAAGTGCCAAAACAAGAGTCCTTTTGCTTTTGCATTATTGGCTCAACACCTCGACGTATCAAACTTCGATGCAGGCGTATTCAATTTTCAGTGTGTCCGGATGGATCGTCAGTATCGGTTTGCCAAGCTCCCGCGCATAGGCAATCGCCTTATCTGCATCATCCCCGCGCGCGGAAGCCGGGTCATAAACAGCCAGCACCATATCAGACTGGCGGATAATTGTACGGTATGCTTCAAGCTGTGCATCCGGCTGTTTATGGAGACTAACAGCCGTCATGTGTGTGCATTTTATCAGCATATCGAAGTAGCGTTCGCGCAGAGCTGGTGTCCACTTTGTTGCCTGTTCCTCATATGGCGTGATGCAGAACAGCATCAGCTCTGAATCGTCATTCCGCAGCGCGTTAATGATCTCTGCGGCATATAGTCCGACGCCGTAGTCACAGGCCACAGAAAAGTGAGTCACGCCTTGCTGCCGCAGCACCATGATCTGCTGGGCCAGTTCCATCTTCATATCGTGACACTCCGCAGCTTCTTCATCAAATCCCCATGCAAACCGCATAGGGCTGTGTCCGAGGATCGCGC
>OIWS01003693.1_pt1 | contig 10570 bp, 10 predicted proteins | sample 1587611 | NCBI WGS metagenome assembly OIWS01 (sample SAMEA3888919, study PRJEB22519) | human gut metagenome | biome: human gut; feature: human-associated habitat; material: faeces | place: Denmark | collected 2010 | reverse complement strand
AAGGCGCAGAATATCGTCGGCATATCTGCCTACGGCTATAAGTTCGTCGCAGTTTTCCCAAAGCGTTCTGCCCGCCTCGGCGTTGAGATGCCCGCCCTCTTTACCGCACTCTGCTATTCCCGAAAACACCGCGAATTTTCTTCCGCCGAAGTATTTAAGGCTTTCGGCTCCGCTTTTTATACCCTCGATATTCGCGTTGTATCCGTCGTCTATGATCGTCACCCCCGCAGGCGTGACAAACACCGAAAACCTGTGATCCGGCGGGCGTATGCTATTCGCCTTTTCCTCTATCGAACGGGCGTCGACGCCGAGTTTCAACGCCGTAACGGCGGCGATCGAGAAATCGACGACGTTATGTCTGCCGTAAAACGGAGCGTTTATTTTCAAGGTCTCGTTGCCGAAAACAAGCGAAAACGACGAACCGTGCGACGAAAACGCTATATCCTTTATCACCGCATCGCAAATTTCCCCTGCGCCGACAAGAATTTTATCGCAACCGCAATCGTCGTATATCCTGCGGCTGCCCGAAGTTTCGCCGGATATTACCGCAAATCCGTTTTGTTTCAACGCTGCGACGACCTTGCCCTTTTCTTCGGTTATATCGCTCAGCGTACCGAAAGTTTCGGCATGCTGCAACGTAACGCTCGTTATCACAGCGACGTCCGGCGGAGCGAGCGCGCACAGTTCGGCTATATCGCCTTTTCTCCTTGCGCCCATCTCGACGATAAAAAAACGCGTATCGGACGTCAGTTCCTTTGCGGCAAGCGCAACACCGAGCGGAGTGTTATATGATGCCGGCGTTTTTACCGTAATATATTTTTCGGCAAGAAGGTCGGCGATATAGTTTTTCACCGTCGTTTTACCGCAACTACCTGTAACGGCTATGACTTTCAGGCCTTTTACCGACGCGATTTTTTCGCGCGCGGCTTTTACCGAAACGGCATAACGGTATTTGTCGTAAGGCAAGTTGATCGTTTTACCTACTATCGGAGTAAACGGAATCAACAGCGATGCGGCGGCCACGCACGGAAACGCCGCGCATAAAACCCATCCCCCGTAATATATCCCGCATGCGACCGCGACGCACACTCCGCCGTAAAACGCAAAACCGACGATCGTAATACGCGAAAATCTGAACGTATACTTTGCCTTTACGCGTATGTTTTCATACCTTGCAAAAAGCATACAGAGAAATGCGAAAAACGCAAGATTGACCGCCGAAATAATCCACGTCACTCCGATCGCAAGCGTCGCGAAAGAAAAAACGAACAGACAAAGCGAACAGAACGCGACTTTACGGGTTTCCCGAATCAACGAAGACTTAAAGCAGGCGACGTACTCTTCGATCCTGTAACCGCACTGCTGAAAAACGGCGTTGTATTTGCCGATAAACGCGCTATAAGTCAATATAACGCATAACGCGAACGCCGACGCGAAAGATATTGTTTCCATAATCGACCCCCTACCGCACAAGTCTCACGTTGTCCGATTCGCTCCGCCGAGCAGAAACGACAGCACCGCGCCGTTGAATTCGGCAGGCTTATCGACGAATGCGAAATGCCCCGCCCCTTTAATAACCGTCAGTTCGGAATTTTCCATAAGCGCATTCATCCGCCGCGCCATATAAAGCGGCGTCTCTTTATCGTTTTCGCCGAAAATCAAAAGCGTGCGGATTTTTATCGCGGCGTATTCTTCGTCTAAGTTATCCGCCACGATTTTTTTGAAACTTTCGCGCATGATCGGCGACAGACTTCTGTAATCGGAAGAATAAAAACAAACCAGTCTGTCTTTCGGCACAAAATTTTTAAGCAACAAAAAAAGCGCGCGTTTCAACCCGTAACGCACACTTCTCCGCGGCTTTAACCCAGCCGCTCCCGTAAAAATCAATTTATCTATTCTTTTTTCGTCTCTTAAAAGTCTTACCGCGACCCTCGCGCCGAAAGAATGAGCCATAACGATTATTTTATCGTCGCCGAGTTCGTCTATGACTCGTTTTATTTCCGCGGCGTAATCGTCGAGCGAATACGCGTAAGTCATCGGCGGGCTGCCTCCGAAACCGCTCATATCGACCGCGACGACCTTAAAATACCGCGAAAAAAATCTTATCTGCCCGATAAAACTTTCCTTATTCGCTCCGTAACCGTGCAGCATAAGCAGTGTTCTGCCGTTGCCGACGCATATCGCGCTTAAACCCGCAATCGTCGTCTTTATAAATCTTTCTCCATAATAACCGCGTCGTCGTCGCCGTAATAATTATTACGGACGCCGATTTCCGAAAATCCGAGCGATTCGTAACACGCCCTTGCCGCGCGATTTCTGCTGCGGACCTCCAGAAAGACCTTTTCGCCCCCGTCCGATACCAGCGCGTCGAACAATTTACCGAACAATCCCTTCGCAATGCCTTGCCTGCGGTATTTCTCCGCCACGGCGACAAGCAGGACGTCGCAATCGGTAAACACTGCGGTCGCTCCGACGTATCCGACGACTTTCCCGCCGTCTTCGGCAACGAAACCTACGAATTGCGGCAGATTGAACGAAGACAACACCATATCGGCGTTCCACGGATCGGAAAAGCATTTCTTTTCGAGTTCGACGACTTCGCCGACGTCTTTAAGTTGCCATTCGCGGTAAATCACGCCTCTTCCTCCGCCTGACTTTTCTTGACGTACAACGGAACAAGCGTTTCGCCGTCGTATCCGGCAAGCGGAAGTTTGTCTTCCACCGCGCGCAGAAAACCGATTTTCATATCGGCGATTACCGCGCCGAGATTATCGTTTTCTTCGTCTGCGACAAGCGTATACCCGTCTTTTATCGCGCGTATCTCGTCAGCCGTCATAAATTTGGGCGGCAGCGAGATTTTTCCGTCTTCGTCATAACCGCAGACGTAGTAATTGGAATGCCTTGCGGAAACGAGCGTAAGTTTTTTTACTCGGTTCTCTATACTATACGCCAACGAGTCGAAAGTTGTTACGCCGAGAACTTTTTTATGAAACGCGTAAGCGAACGCCTTTATCGTCGACACGCCTATTCTTATCCCTGTAAACGAACCCGCGCCGACCGAACATGCGAACACGTCGACGTCTTTCGCCTCGATGCGGACGTCGTTCAACGCGTTTTCGATTTCGCCCATAAGCGCGACCGAATGAGAAAGCGCGCAGTCGGGCAGAAAACGTACCGATCTCTTTCCGTCGGCAGACGCAATTACGGTCAGGTATCTGCCGCTTGTGTCGATTGCAAGATAATTCATAAAAGAGTAATTCTCCTTTTATCGTCGTCGAGTTTTTCTATCTTTACGCGCTTGCAATTATCCGGCAGAACGTCTTTTATATTTTCGCTCCACTCGATGAGGCACACGCCGTTACCGTAAAAATAATCCGTAAGACCCAAAGCCTCGGCGTCCTCGCCCGAAGACAACCGATAGCAGTCGTAATGATAGAGTTTGCCGCCGTAGTCGTTCATATACGCGTAAGTCGGACTGGTTATCTCGTCTTTGATACCGAGACTCAACGCAACGCCCTTTGCAAAAACCGTCTTGCCCGCGCCCATTTCGCCGTCGAGCAAAACGACGTCGCCGGGTTTTAACGTCTTGCCGAACTTTTCGGCGATTTTTATCGTGTCTTTTGCAGACTTGCTGATGTATTCCATACGACGATTATACTCTTTCAGAACGTATTTGTGAAGTAAAACGCTTAGCCTTTTATATAAAAGCAGAGTAATAACGGTATTGGCGGCGCATTTGATCAGGTTGAACGCCAACGCGAAACCCCATACCTTATTGAATTCGGCAGCCGCGCCGCCGCCCATATATATAGGAAAAATCAGGTAGCGGTTCGTAACAAGCGCAAGCAACGAGGTAAGAACGGACGCCGCAGGCATAACTATCGCCACGGTAGAAAATTTACGCCTTACGGAATAAACGATCGACGGAAACACGACGAAAACCTGAGCGAGTAAAAAATTACTCAACTCTCCCGCCCCGCCGGACGACGACACGAACAGGTGCAACGCAATCGACAGGGCGACGGCTGTTTCGCCTGCTATCGGTCCCATACAGAAAGCGGCAATCAGAAGTACGGCGAACGAGAAATCGAGTTTGAAATACGGCGTCATCGGAAATATCGGAAATTCTATCAACCCCACCGCAAACGCAAGCGCGGCAAACACCGCGACGGTAGCCAAAGTTTTTGCGTCGAACAAATTTTGCTTTTTCATAACACTCCTTTCACTTCGGGAGAATTATTGCGTAAAAAACGCCCCGATATAAAATCGGGGCGCAAAATATGCGATATTTCTCTTTTATCATCCGGACTCCGACGAACGGGAATAACCCCTTTCGCGCTTTACCGTCGGTATCGGAATTTCACCGATTCGGGGTCGCAAAATAAATTACGACCTTCGCAGACTGTACTGCCGGTGGGGAATTTCACCCCGCCCCAAAGAATTTAATTTTTACGGATTTCATTATATACTCTTAATTTTGCCGCGTCAAGCGTTTTATATATCTTTCGGTTCGCCTTCTCCGCGCCTGAGTACCAACTTCAGATCTTTTATCTTTACGGCAAAACTTACGTCGCCGCGTTCTTCCCCGTTTTCGTCAAAAGTCGGAAACGCCACTTCCATACTGTCGTCGACAGCCTCATCAAAGCAAACGATACCGACATCGCCTTTATGTATACCCAGTTCTGCGTACTTTTTCTTTTCGACTATAAGTTCGACCCGATCACACTCGGCAAAAGGCGGTCTTTCTATTTTTTTGTCCGCTCGCGCCCTTACTTGTTCCAGTTTTCCCATTATTTCCGGTTTTAACTGTTCCGGGAACTCCTCTTCGACTCTCCGAAGGTCGTTTTTACGCACGTCTGCAAACACACCTTTGCCGCAATTATACGGATTAAAAATATTACGGTTATGATCTCTCCGTTTTCTTCCACAGCCATTCCGGGCATATTGTCAGTAAGATTATATTGCTTATACGGTTCCGCGTTTATTAACTCCACAAAATAAATATCGCTCATAAATATTCCCCGTCGACCGTCGCGCCGTAACCCCCGCGCCGAATGTAAGTTCGTTTATCGTAAGTCTTTTATATACGGCTGAAAACGGTTAAGTCAAAAAAACAATACGAACCGCAGTTATCGGCAAAACGCGACGCAAGACCGTGGTTCGTATTTCTTTTTACAACATATATCAGATGATTTCTCCGCCGTTGACGTTAAGCACTTCGCCGGTGACAAATCCGCCGTTCCCGGCTAAATACACAATCGCTTTCGCCACGTCCTCGCCGACTCCGGCGCGCCCGACGGGGATGTCGGCAATCGCCAGTTTTTTATCGGCATCCGACAGATTGTCGTTCATCGGCGTGTCTATATACCCCGGAGCGACGCAGTTAACCGTCACCCCCGAGCCGGCGTATTCTTTTGCAAGAGCCTTGGTAAGCCCTATGACCGCCGCTTTCGACGCGGAGTAAATCGCCTCGCACGAGCCGCCCGCGACGCCCCACATAGACGAGACGTTCACGATACTTCCGCCGTGTTCGAGCAAACACGGTAAAGCGCGTTTAATCGCGTTATAAGTCCCTTTTACGTTTACCGAGAATACCCTGTCGAATTCATCTTCGCTTGTATCGAGCAACGTTTTTACGGGTAAGGCGATGCCTGCGGAATTTACGAGTACGTCGAGTTTACCGGCGCGTTGCAAAAAGGCGTCGAACGCTTGCGAGACCGATGAACAATCGGTCACGTTCATGCGTATGGCGACGCCGTGAATTTTTTCGGCGAGCGTTTCCGCCGCCGCTTTGTTTACGTTGTAACAGACGCCGACGAAATATCCGTTCGCGGCAAACTTTTCGGCTGCCGCTTTACCTATTCCGCCGCTTGCGCCCGTTATTAAAACCGTCTTCATTATTGCAGAGTTTTAAGCACCGCGCCCACTTCGCGCATGTCGACCTTGCCAGCATACTCGGTTTTGAAATGTTTCATTACCGCGGGGGTCGATTTATCGTCGAGCCCTTCGATGATCTTTTTGATTTCTTCCTGCGAAAGCATTTTCGGAAGATACGCCTTTACGGTTTCGAGTTGTCTGTCAAGGCTCTCTACCGTCTCGGTTCTGCCTGCTTTTACGAACGCCTCTTTTTCTTCGGTGAGTTCGTTTATTGTCTTTTGCAGAATTCTGGTAACGTCGGAATCGGTCATCTGTTCGCCCGCCGCCTTCTTTTCTATACCCGCAAGCATAAGTTTGTTTATCACGGCGTTAAGAGCCGTAACGGCGTCTTTGTCGTGATTTTTCATCGCGGTTATCTTTACTTTTTTGAAATCGTCTATAGTCATACGATATACTCCTTATTTAACCGAAATATAAAGTTCGTCAAGTTGTTTTTGGTCTACCGCGGACGGAGCGTCGCTCATAAGACAAGCCGCCGTCTGAACCTTCGGGAAGGCTATTACGTCGCGGATGGAATCGTCTTTGCAGAGGAGCATTACGAGTCTGTCGAGACCGAATGCAAGCCCGCCGTGCGGGGGCGCGCCGTAATTGAACGCGTCGACGAAAAATCCGAATTTACGCTGAATGTCTTCGTCCGTAAACCCTAATATGTTGAACATCTTCTTCTGAATGTCTCTGGAGTGAATACGGATAGATCCGCCGCCCGCCTCCTGACCGTTGATGACGAGGTCGTACGCCTTTGCCCTCGCCTTATCCGGCGCGGTTTCGCAAAGGTCGAGGTCTTCGTTCATCGGCGCGGTAAACGGATGATGCACCGCCATAAAGCGGTTTTCTTCTTCGGACCATTCAAACATCGGGAATTCCGTTATCCACAGCACGTCGTAAGTGTTTTTATCGATAAGGTTGAATTTATCCGCCAGCATAAGGCGCAGTCCGCCGAGCGTGTTGAACACGACGTAATCTTTATCCGCCGCGAAGAAGAGCGTGTCGCCCTCTTCAAAGTTCATACGTTCTTTGATGTTCGCGACGTCGCCTTCGCCGAGGAATTTCGAGAACGAAGATTTGATTTCTCCGCCTTTCTGCCACGTCATCCAGCAAAGTCCTTTCGCGCCGAGCGTCTTGGCGTATTCCACGCACGCGTCGAGGTCTTTACGCGAAAATTTATCGGCAAGTCCCTTGGCGTTTATCGCCCTCACGCTGCCGCGGATAGGTCCTATCGCGATTGCAAGCGCATCGGTAAACACTTTGAAAGTCGAATTGGCGAACAAGTCGCTGCAATTCACTATCTTCAGACCGAAACGGGTATCGGGCTTGTCCGATCCGTAATTTTCCATCGCGTCTTTATAACGCATGGTACGGAAATGCCCTTCGCCGAGGTCGAGACCTATCGTCTTCTTGAATATACCCTTTATAAGCCCTTCGATCGGATACATTACGTCTTCTATATCGTCAACGAAACTCATCTCTACGTCGATCTGAGTGAATTCGGGCTGACGGTTCGCGCGCAGGTCTTCGTCGCGGAAACATTTGGTTATCTGGAAATATCTGTCGAAACCTGCGATCATGAGCAACTGTTTATAGAGTTGCGGCGACTGCGGAAGAGCGTAGAAACAACCCTCGTGTATTCTTGACGGAACGAGGTAATCCCTTGCACCCTCGGGCGTAGATTTGCCGAGCATAGGCGTTTCGATTTCGATAAACCCGTTGTCTTCAAAAAACTTACGGGCTGCAAGCGTCACGTCGTAACGCATTTTAAGGTTATGCTGGAGCGTCGGTCTCCTGAGGTCGAGATACCTGTATTTAAGTCTTAAAGTCTCGTTTACGTTCGTGTCGTCGAGTATTTCAAACGGAGTGGTATCTGCCTCGGCGAGTATTCTGAGCTCGGTCGCCAGAACCTCAACGTCGCCCGTCGCGATTTTGTCGGTCTTGCTCTGTCTCTCGCGCACGACGCCCTTTACCGCGATGACGTATTCCGAGCGAATGCTCTCCGCCTTGCGGAACACTTCGTCCGACGTCGTATCGTCGAAGACTATCTGCAAAAGTCCGCTGCGATCGCGAAGATCGACGAAGATAAGACTGCCGAGGTTTCTGCGCCTCTGTACCCAGCCCATAACGACGACCTCTTTACCGACGGAATCGATGCGGAACGTTCCGCAGTAATCCGTTCTTCTTAAGTTACCCATAAATTCAGCCATAAATATCGCTCCGAATAGGTTTTAATATAGTATCGTCGCGTCCGCCGTTTGTCGGCAACGTACGCAACACTTACCGTAATTTTAGCCTTATTTCGGGCAAAAGTCAATTATTTGCTTATATATTTATAAAATATACTCTTTATGCACTCTACCGAGGCGGGTCAGAATCTCGTAACATATCGTGTCGTCCCGCCGCGCGACTTCTTCCGCGGTTATCCGTATTCCGTTTTCTTCGCCGATAAAAATCGCGCCGTCACCCGCCCGCGTCTTTGCGTCGACCTCCGCAAAGCAGTAATCCATACACACGTTGCCGATTATCTTGCGTTTTTTCCCGTTAATAATGACGTCTCCGCCCGACATGCTCCTAGGCAGTCCGTCGGCGTACCCGAGAGACAAAGTGGCGACATAAGTCGGTTTCAACGCTATATATCTGCCGCCGTAACCGACAGCCTCACCCGCGTTTATTCGTCTTACGCGGACGACGTAACCTATAAGCGACAGGCAGGGTTTAACAAAGTCCGCGCCATAACCGTACATGCCTATGCCGAGCCTTACCGCAGATAACGAAAACCTGCCGTCGAGCGCGCGCGAGGTCGCCGAAATATGTTTCGGCAAACACTTTTCGCAAGCCGTCGCGCTTAAAAATCCGTCAAGTTGTCTTAAACTGCGCGACTCGTTCGCTCCGTCGTACAGATGAGAATACGCACCGCAAAGCGACAGATTTCCGTGCGTTCTTATCTCCGCCGACAGTTCCGCGAATTCTCTGCCGCCTTTCACGCCCGTTCTGTTCATTCCCGTATCGACGGCGATTTCCGCCGTTACCCGTCTGCCCGCATTTCCCGCCGCCGCGGCAAGTTCTTTCGCCTGCGATTTTTCCCATAAAGAGAGCGTCAGCCCGTAATTCACCGCCGCCGCGGGATCGCCGTAGCCGAGAACGAGTATAGGTTTAGTCGTAACGGCGCGCAATGCCGCGCCCTCTTCTACCGTGGCGACGGCAAAGGAATCGAACGCCTTTACGTTTTTCGCAATCTCCTCCGCGCCGTGTCCGTAACCGTCTGCTTTGACGACGCCGGTAAGTTTTACTTCTTTCGGTATTCTGTACCTGAATTTAAGAACGTTGGCTTTAAGTTTTCTTAAATCGACGACGATTTTTCCGCGATCATACATAGTAATATTTTATGAAATCCGCGCGCAATACTTTACAAATCGCCGATTATAAAGTATAATCGGGGTATGATGACTTTATTTGATTTTCTGGACAAATCCCTTACGGCTTACCATGCCGTCGAAAACGCAACCGCGATACTCAAAGAAAACGGTTTTGAAGAACTTAAAGAAAACGAGAATTTCGCCCCCGTCAAGGGCGGAAAATATTTCGTCAGAAGAAACGGTTCGGCTCTGATAGCGTTCCGCACGGGCAAAAAAAACTCGTTCAACATCGTCGCGTCTCACGCCGACAGCCCTTGTTTCAAAATTAAAGCCTCGCCGGCTATGACGACGGGCAACACGGTTAAACTCAACGTCGAACGCTACGGCGGCGGGCTCAATTACACGTTCCTCGACCGACCCGTCACGATTGCCGGCAGAGTCGTCGTAACCGACGGCAAAACTTACGAAAGCAAGGCTTTTACGTCGGCGAAGACGTTCGTTATACCGTCTGTCGCGATTCACTTCAACCGCGCCGCCAACGACGGAATAAAACTCAACCCGCAGACAGATATGTGCCCGCTTATATCCGCCATAGGCGAAAACGGACTCGAAAAAGAACTCACGGAATTCGCCGGCGATAAGACGTTCGTCGACGCCGACTTATTTGTCGTTCCCGCGCAGAAACCGTTTAAGGCGGGATATTCCGACGAACTCTTCTGCTCGCCGAGAATTGACAATTTAACCAGCGCGTACTGCTCGCTTGCGGGACTTATAAAGTCGACCCCGAAGGCGATTGACGTATGTTTCATCGCCGATAACGAAGAGGTCGGCAGTCAGACCCGTCAGGGCGCGGGCGCGGACTTTTTACAGAGCGTCACAGAGAGAATAAGCCTGTCGTTCGGGTTCGATTTCAGAACCGCGCTCGCCGATTCGTTTATGGTCTCGTTCGATAACGCGCATGCGGTTCATCCGAATCACCCCGAACTCTCCGACCCGACCAACAAGACCGTGCTCGGCGGGGGCATAGCGATAAAACGCCATGCGAATTTCAACTATACGACCGACGCCGTTTCTTCGGCAGTCATAAAAGGTGTATGGAAGAACGCGGGCGTAAAATATCAGGACTTCTATATGCGTTCGGATCTTCCGTGCGGAGGTACGCTCGGCGCGATAAGTTCGTCGCATCTGTCTGTTTTAAGCGTAGACGTCGGCTTGCCGCAACTCGCCATGCATTCGGCATGCGAAACGGCTTGTCTGAGCGACGTCGACGAAGGAATAAACGGCGTAAC
>OIWS01003687.1_pt1 | contig 10594 bp, 9 predicted proteins | sample 1587611 | NCBI WGS metagenome assembly OIWS01 (sample SAMEA3888919, study PRJEB22519) | human gut metagenome | biome: human gut; feature: human-associated habitat; material: faeces | place: Denmark | collected 2010 | reverse complement strand
CTGCTGGCTGACATCTGATATAATAGCGCAGGGAAAGGATGAGCTATTATATAAATACACTCTACGAAGGGAGATTATAATGAAGCAATTAGCAAGAAGATTACTCGGCGTCTTTATGGCAATGATGATGCTTCTCACTGCGCTTCCCAGTGCCTTTGCACTGGAAAGTGACATTAAGGGTCACTGGGCAGAAGAAGCACTTCAAAGCTTTGCAGACGATGGGTATCTGGCTGGCGATGGGAGAGGGCATTACACGCCGAATGGCGTTATGACCCGTGCCCAGTTCGCCACCATTATGAACCGGGTTGTCGGTTTGACGGAGGAAAGTTCCGCTATTTCCGGCTATACGGACATTAAGACATCCGACTGGTATTATCATGAACTGGCAAAGGCACTGGCGGCTGGGTACATGAGCGGAACCAGCCAGACCACAATGTCCCCCAATGCGGCGGTGACTCGTCAGCAGGCGTTTACGATGCTGGCTCGCTATCTTGGTCTGAACACCAGCAGCGATGCTGCGCTGAACGGCTTTGCAGATGAGAAGTCCGTTGCGGCGTATGCCCGCGGTCCTGTGGCGGCTATGATCAATGCCGGTTATGTGGCCGGAACAGCAGACAAGAAAATCAATCCCGAAAAGCAGCTGACCCGTGCAGAGGGCGTGACGGTTCTTTACCGTGCAAAGGCCGCTCTGAAGGCTGTGGTTCCGTCTGCCGCCTCTGCTCTGAAGGATGGTATCTATGAAGGCGAGGCGGCCGGTTACAGTGGTACCACAAGAGTCAGAGTTACGGTTTCCGGCGGAAAGATCAGCGCTGTGGAAGTTGTCTCCCATGGGGACAGCAGCTCCTATTTCAGCCGTGCCAAAGCTGTGATCGACAAGGTTATCAACAAACAGTCCACCGATGTGGATACCGTTTCTAACGCAACCTACAGCTCCTGGGGCATTTTGAACGCCATCAACAACGCGCTGAAGGGTGCAGGGGATGATGCACCCATCACCATGGAGGTTGCCAGCTGGAAAGAACTGACGGCGGCTCTGGGCAAGGCCAAGGACGGCGATACCATCAAGCTGACCCGCGACATCACCGATGCCGGTCAGGTGGACGCCGTTTCCTCCGCCACCGCCACAATCAATAAGGCGGTCACCATCGACGGCAACAGCAAGACCATCTCTGCTTACAAGGATGGCAAGGTTACGAAAAATATCACGGACAAGGACGGCAATGTGACAGCCACCGAGCAGGTGGACGCAACCTTCTGCTTTGATGTGACCACAGCCTCCGGCATCCAGATCGAGGATCTGACCATCAACGGCGCATCCTTCAACCGCAAGCTGGGCGGGGCCATGTATGTGGAAACCGGCGTAGAGCTGACGCTGAACAATGTGACCTTCCGGAACTGCGCAGCCGGAAATACCGGCGCAGGCAACGGCGGTGCTGCGATTTATGCGCAGTCTCACAAAGGGACTGCACCTGTGGTTACGGCCAACAACTGCACCTTTAAGAACAACACCGTCAATGGCGGCAACACCGGCCGCGGCGGCGCTGTTTATGGCTACAATGCCAACATCACCCTGAACAACTGCACCTTTACCGGCAACAAGGCCGCTTACGGCGGCGCTGTGACAGCCGCGGGCAGCACGGAGCTGACCGTCAAGGGCTGCACCTTTGATGCCAACAATGATGCGGTTTACGGCGGCGATGATATCTACATCTTTGACGGTTATACCTTCTACAAGAAAACCAAGGCTGCCGATTCTGCGGTGACTGCCGTCCTTTCCGGCAACACCCATAAAGGGAACGATGGCAATGATTTCAAGGATTACCGCGTGGTTTGCGGCCGTGTGTTGGGCGATGTCACCGACACCACCAGCAGCGCCGGAAATACCATCACCAAAACCTGCTCCGGCAGCGGGGCGCCGTTCCTCTACGGCCATGATCTGACTTTCAGCAGCACGGATTATGACCGCAAGGGTGCGCCGGTATAGCGACGCGGCGGATCTCATTACGGAGCTTCCTGAGTTGATCAAGGCCGTCCAGCCTGCTCAGGCAGCTTCCGAATAACACTCCCGCAGTACAGACCCATAACATTTTGTGAGTCTCTGGAAAAGAGGCCCGTGGGGAAAACTCCCACACGGGCCTCTTCTTCCGTATTTCTGAGGAACATCAAAAACGAGGTAAATTATGGTATTTTTGATTTCCCTGATCCTGACGGCGCTGCTGATTGCGTCCGGTAGGAACTTTCTGAAAAAGCACGCGGCGGTATGCTATGTGCTGGCCGCGGCAATTTCCGCCGCCGTCGTTGTCTGCACGGCCACCGGCGCATCTGCCGCGTTCCCAGCGTGGGTGCGCAGCTGGATCTGGCCAATTTTTGCAAGAAGCGCCCTGTCCACCGCCCTGTTCGCGGCGGTCATGTATGCGGGTGCCGTTCCCAACGGCTCCAAATTGATGAAGGCGGTCATGCCTATCCGGGGAGAATTGTCCATCATTGCCTCCATTCTGACGCTGGGACACAACATCTCCTTCGGCTTGACCTATTTTCGCCTGCTGTTCACCCAGCCGGACTGTCTGCCGGTAAACCAGCTGCTGGCTGCAATCTGCTCACTGGTAATGCTGTGCATCATGCTGCCGCTGTTCATCACTTCCTTCAAATGCGTGCGAAAAAAGATGAAGGGGAGCTCCTGGAAGAAACTCCAGCGGCTGGCCTATGGCTTTTACGCACTGATTTACATCCACGTTCTGCTGCTGACCCTCCCCGGTGCGCAGAAAGGGAACGGAAGCTATCTGCTGACGGTGGTAGTCTACAGTGTGGTGTTCCTGACCTATGGCGCTTTGCGGGTGCGCAAGGCGCTGCAAAAGCAAAGCGCTGCCGTGCGTCGGATTCCCACTGTGGCAGCGGTCTGCGCAATGATTCTGGTGATTTGTGCGGCGGCAGGCCCGCGCTCGGCGGATTCCCAGCCCGCAAACGGACAGGAACAGTCTCAGGAGGAGGTTTCTGGACAGGAGGACGCCGCAAAAACAGCCGAGTCCAACGAAACTGCCGGCGAGACTTCCGAGAATGGTAGCGAGGAGGAAGTGTCGGCGGAGGACGAGGCGGAAACACCGGCCAACAGCGGGAATACCAACGCTCCCGCAGAACCCGCAAAGCAGCCTGAACAGGAGACGCAGAAGCCAGCCAATGAGCAGCCCCCTGCGGAGGCACAGAAGCCGGAAGAGACTGCGAAACCTGCGGAGCCGGAAAAACCGACGGAGCCGGAGATTGTTTATCAGTATAAGAACGGCACATTCAGCGGTTCCGGCGAGGGCTTCGAGGGAACCATTACCGTGAATGTGACGATTGAAAACGATAAGATCACCAATATCAGCGTGGTATCCGCATCGGATGATGAGCCGTACTGGTCGGAAAGCAAGGGCATCATCAGCCGGATTATTTCCGCACAGAGTGCGAATGTGGATACAGTAAGCGGTGCAACCTTCAGTTCCGGAGGAATCCTGGATGCGGTGAAGGCAGCGCTGAGCAGCGCAAAAAACTGAGTAAACAGGGGGAATCAGGGCGTGAAGCGATGGATGGGAATCCTTTTGACGGCGCTGCTGCTGACCGGCTGCGCTGAACAGCAGGCAGCGGAACCAGTGGCTGCCGCAGATGAAAATGCAGAGCCAAACAGCAGGACTGTGTTTGCCATGGACACGGTTATGGAACTGAGCGCTTACGGAGCGGACGATGCGTTGATGGAGGCGGCTGAGCAGGAAATTCTGGGGCTGGAATCTCGGCTGTCCGTGACGGATGCAGGCAGCGAGATCTATGCGCTGGATCATAACGGACTGGCAGAACTGTCCCCTGATACTACGGAATTGATGCAGACTGCTCTTGAGATGTGCGAACGGACGGATGGAGCGCTGGACGTCTCCATCTATCCGGTTCTGCGGGCGTGGGGATTCACCACGGGGAGCTATCAGGTTCCGACGCAGGAAGAAATAGAAAACCTTCTGACACAGGTGGACTACAGGAAAGTCACGCTAGAAAACGGCACAGCCTCCATTGCACAGGGAATGGAAGTGGATCTGGGCAGCGTAGCCAAGGGTTATACCGGCGATCAGGTATCTCAACTGCTGAGGGAAGGAGGCGTAACCTCCGCGCTGCTGAATCTGGGCGGAAATGTGCAGCTGGTCGGCGGCAAGCCGGACGGTTCAGACTGGCGGGTAGCGGTGCAGGACCCGGAAAGCGACGGCTATTTGGGCGTCTTGAGTCTGCGGGATAAAGCGGCAATCACTTCCGGCGGTTATGAGCGCTATTTTGTCGGCGATGATGGGGAGGTTTACTGGCATATCATTGACCCTGCCACCGGCGCACCGGCCCGCAGCGGCCTCATCTCAGTCACTGTCATTGGAGATCGTGGGGTGGTCTGCGATGCGCTGTCCACGGCCCTTTTTGTGATGGGGCTTGACAAGGCGGCGGAATATTGGCGTCGGTACGGAGATTTTGAAGCAGTGTTTGTTGCTGAGGACGGAAGTGTTGCCATTACCAGCGGCCTACAGGATTGCTTCACGCTGGCTGATGGGTATACGGATCGGCCGCTGATGGTGATTGACTGATGCTGAAAACGCAAACTTGGACCATACTTGGCGCTGTTGACAAAGTCTCGCACCAACTCTCGCGGTATGCTATAATGAGGAAAACGGCCTGAGGTGATGGGATGCAGCTGGCGATGCACATGGTAACGATCGAGGACTTGATGCCCCGGGAGCACTTCCTCCGAAAACTGGAGGCGGCGCTGGATCTGTCGTTCGTGTACGAGGAAACAGCCCCGCTTTACAGCAAAAAATATGGCCGCCCGCCCATCGACCCGGTGGTTATCGTGAAGTACCTGCTGGTGGGTTTTCTGTACGGCATCCCGTCGGAGCGGGAGATCGAGCGGCGCGTCCAGACCGACATCGCCCTGCGCTGGTATCTGGGCCTCGACCTCTTTGACCGGGTGCCGGATCACAGCACCGTCTCGCAGCTGCGCCGCCGGAAACCGTCCTTCCGCAAGGTGTTTCGGCGGTTATTTGAAGAAGTCGTGGGGCAGTGCGTCGAAAAAGGTCTGGTCAGCGGACGAGTGGTCGGTACGGATTCGACCCATGTGAGGGCCAACGCCTCCCGCGCATCGGAAGAGCTGGTGGAGGTCGCGGAGGAGGCCGGCGTTTACTGGGAGCGGCTGGACGATTACGAGGAGGAAGGGTTGGAGGAACTTGAGCGGCGAACCGGAAAGCGCCGCAAAAAGCGGACAAAGCAGATCAAACGGGACAACCGCCGCTCCCACAAGCGCGTCAGCCGCACAGATCCAGAGGCGGGTCATCTGAAGCGTCCGGGGAAGCCGGAGGGACCTCACTACCTCGCCCATCAGGCGGTGGACAGCGACTACGGCATCATCGTAGGCCAGACCGTGACTGCCGGAGATGTGAACGATTCCGTGCCGTTTTTGGGCCTGATCGAGCATATTCACGAAAATGTTGTACCAATTCAGGCTGCTACCGCGGACGCCGCCTACGATTTTCCGCTGGCCCATCGGGTGCTGGGCGAACTGGGGATCGACTTTTTCGTGCGGCCGCAAAAGACCGCCGCGCGGGCAAACACACAGTTCACGCGGGACGATTTTTACCGCGACGAGAACCGTGATGTGTACCTCTGTCCCGGCGGAAAAGAGCTGCGTTTAAGGCGGCTGGCCCGCAGCGCCAGCGGCCTGTTTTGGGAGTATCAGGCGGATAAGCGGGACTGCGCGCTCTGTCCGCTGCGGGACAAATGTCTGCAAGAAAGCGACAAGCACGGCGCACGAAAGGTGTCTGTCAGCTACTTTGCGGCGGACCGGCAGCGCAATTTGAAGCGCAGCCACGAGCCTGCTTATCGAGAGGCACTGAAGCTGCGGCAGGTCTGGTGCGAGGGCTCGTTTTCCGCGCAGAAGCGCGAGCACAACTTAGCGCGCGTTTTGCGACGAGGCTTAGAGGCAGCGGAGGACCACTGCCTCTTGTCGGCGACCGCATTGAACCTGAAGCGAATGATAAAATACGCCGGATGACGCCAGTGGGCGTCTTTTTTTGTTGGCAGGGCGGAGCAGAGCGAGACTTTGTCAACAGCACCAAACTGACTCAACTCCGTGGAGAACGCCGCTGGTTGTCGGAAAACGAGGCTTTGGATGAAACCATGGATGCCATTCGCAAGATGACAGATGTCATAAAGAATGGGCCGGAACAGATGAACATCTTCGATGAGGACTTGTTCGACAGCTTAGTGGAAAAGGTCATCGCAGAATCCCAGACACGCATCCGCTTCCGGCTTTGTGGTGGTTTAGAACTGGCAGAACAATTGGAGGTGGCGGCAAGATGATCAACCGAAAAATTTTATATGGGTACAGGATTCGAAACGGTATATTGGAAATCGTACCGGAAGAACAACAGACGGTGAAGCGAATCTTTACCCTCTATAATGCCGGGGCTTCCTACCAGGGCATTTCCGATGCATTGAATCAAGGAAATATCCCATACAGTCAGGAAGTTCCTCTTTGGAATAAGCATAAAGTGAAGCGTCTCTTAGAAAATCCACGCTACACTGGCCAGGATGACTATCCGGCCATTGTGGACATGGAGGTTTTTCGGGCAGGGCGGCAGAGGACAGCCGAGAAAAATGAAAAGCGCCGCCCACATGGAGAGAAATCTCCCATCACATATCTGACACCGTATTTCCAGTGCACCTGCGGCGGAAAGCTCATCCGCATTGGCGGTAAATGGTTGGATAGCGACCTGTACCAACAGGGGCTTCAAGTACACACCGGCACGGGAAATGCGAGTGGACTTGACCTTTTTGGAGCTTTGGTCGTTGCGAGGGCAGCAGCCCGCCCATGAAATCAGATGCTTTGCGGAAGGAAACACCGACATATCGGCACCGATTTCCAAGATCAGTGCGATGGCGGTCATAATGTTTCCGGAAAAGCCGGGGACAGTCTGAAGCAGTTCCAACTGATAGGGGTACTGCTGAACCAGACAAAGAATTTCCTTTTCTACATTGGTTTTGTGGACTTCCAGCTCATCCAGGTGCTGCAAACATTCTCTGAGCTTTACGGCTTGTTGGTGGGAGATAGTGCCATCAATAACGGCCTGAATTTCCTCAACAGGGTGCTTGCAACGTCTGTCGATGAACGGGGCAACCTGAAAGGTCTCACCGGGATGCTCTAAAATGTAGCGGATAACGGAACGTGAGGATTTCCCAAACACGTCAGAAAACACATCATCCAGCTTCAAATTGGAAACGGTGAGACAATTTAATGCCCGGTTCTTTTCACTGGTCATTATATTAGTGAGCTTGGAACGGTAGCGCATCAGGTCGCGCAACTGGCGAATGTCCGGCGGAGGGATAAAACTTGGGTTGACCATATCGCACATATACAGGTCACAAATCCACTTGGCATCCTTATGGTCGGTTTTGTTGCCCTTTTGGGGTTTCGTGTATTTTGGATAGGCCAAAGTTACCCAGCAGGTTTTCTCAAGGATATTAAACACCGGTATCCAAAACTTACCGGTGGATTCCATACAAACATCGTTACAGTCGTATTTGGCAAGCCAGTCAGCCAGTTTCTGCAAGCCTTTTGTAAAGGAGGAAAAGCGAGCCTGCTTATACTCTGTACGTCCATTTGTGTCAGTAATTCCCATACAGGCGTAAATCCAAGTCTTGTGAACATCCAGTCCACAGCAGTTTTTGCGGAAAATCTTAAATGCCACATATACCTCCCAAGATAGATTGGAAAGATTCGGCAGTGACTGGTCATCCGGCAAAATCGAGTCGATTTGAAAGAGATAAGTTTACGGGCTACTTGTTTGCGCCATTCGTTGATGCCTTAACGGATGACCGACGCCATATAGAAATGCGGGGTTGCCGCTATACAGCCCCACCACTCACCTCCACGGGTTCTGTAGTGTACCGAACGCTCCGTGGATATTGTAACAAATTTTGCAAATGTACGAAAGGCCGCAGGTTTCATAACCACGTCGGTGCCTTTCGCAGAAAGGCGGATTATACACAAATGAAGCGCGGGATGAAAAGCTGTTGCCCGCTCGTCTCGGATGAATGTTGCTTCTATGATGCGACTTAATGGATGTTGTCTCTGGAATTATTTTCAGTAACCGTGCCCCGGAGCGCCGATCCAAATCTGCTGAAAAAAACAGCGCCACTCAGACGAAAAACCGTCCGAGTGGTGCTGCTATTCGCTATGAAATTACTAGATGGCATCCTTCAGGGCCTTGCCGGACTTGAAGGCAGGCACCTTCGCCGCGGCGATCTCGATGGTCTCGCCGGTGTGGGGATTGCGGCCCCGACGGGTGCCGCGCCGATTTTTTCAAATTATGTGACGCCGTCACAGTAGAACCGCCTGTCATGCGGTATACTATACCCAAACAAAGGAAAGGAGCTGGCAGATATGGCAGCTATGAACATGAATCAGGAGCAGTTTGAGCAGGCGACCCGGGGCGAAAAGCCTGTTTTGGTGGATTTCTGGGCGCCCTGGTGCAGCTATTGCCGGAGGATCGGCCCTGCGTATGAGAAGATTGGAGAGGAATACGCGGACAGCCTTGCTGTCGGCAAGATCAATATTGACGAGGAGCCGCAGCTGGCGGGGGCCGAGGGGATCGAGGACATCCCAACTCTGGTGCTGTACCGGAACGGAAAGGCCGTGGATTCCATCACCGCGCCCGGCTCAAAGGCAGAGATCGACCGTTTCATTCAGGAAGCCTTGGCGAAATAACGGAGGGTTCAGATATGAACAACAATCATGTTTATGATATGCTCGTGGTGGGCGGCGGACCGGGCGGCTACACCGCCGCCCTGTACGCGGCACGGGCGGGGCTGGACACCATCGTGCTGGAAAAACTGTCCGCCGGTGGGCAGATGGCCCTGACCGAGCAGATCGACAACTACCCCGGCTTTGAGGACGGGATCGACGGCTTCTCTCTGGCGGAGAAGATGCAAAAGCAGGCGGAGCGCTTCGGGGCACGCAGCGAATACGCAGAAGTCCTCCGCATGGATCTGACGGCGGTTCCCAAGCTCGTGGAGACCAGCGAGGGGATCTTTCTGGGGAAAACCGTGGTGCTGGCCACCGGTGCAGACCCCAGAACGCTGGGCGTGGCCAGAGAGTCGGAACTGGTGGGCCGGGGCGTGGCCTACTGCGCCGCCTGCGACGGGATGTTTTACAAGGGCAAAACGGTGGTCGTGGTGGGCGGCGGCAATTCCGCCGCGGCAGATGCCCTCCTTCTCAGCCGCGTGGCGAAAAAAGTGATCCTCGTCCACCGCAGAGACACCCTGCGGGCCACCAAGATCTATCACGAGCCGCTGGCACAGGCCGAAAACGTGGAATTCCGTTGGAACAGCGTCGTTTCCGCGCTGCTTTCCGGGGACAGGCTGACCGGCGTCCGCCTGCGGGACACCGTCACCGGTGAGGAAAGCGTGGTGGACTGCGACGGCGTATTTGTCAGCGTGGGCCGACAGCCCGCCACGGCGCTGGCGGTGGGTCAACTGGCGCTGGACGGCGGCGGCTATATCGTGGCCGGAGAGACCACGGAAACCAGTATTCCCGGCGTTTACGCCGTGGGCGACGTGCGGACGAAGCCCCTCCGTCAGGTGGTCACCGCCGTGGCGGACGGCGCGGTGGCAGTTCACATGGCGGAGAAATATATCGCGGAAAACCGATAAGGGAGGTAGATTGAAAAAGCCATGTTTAAGGTCAGGCCGGATACGACCGCAGTGGGGATGCCGACATATCTGCAAGGCAAACTGCCAGAGTGATGGCAGATAAGATAACCCATGTAAGATCGGGAGATATGTTGTCTCTCCATATCCAGTCCACGCAACAGTGAGCAACTGAACACAAAACACAGCCACAGATGTACTCTGCGGCTGTGCTTTTATGCGTTCTCAAGACTCCGGTCTCGCCCCACACCACATCGTGACCTCAACCTGAGATGACGGTACTCTGCCCTTGGGACATAAAGCAGATGAGTAAGACCATCATCTGTACGAGAATAGCTGCGGTTTGTTGCAGCTTATTCTGCGCAGAGCTCAGCCACCAGAGCGTCCATCTGCGCTTCGCTGGTTTGGTTCAATGCACCACGCAGAGACACTACCGTTTCGTAAAGGTGGATATCCTTCATCTCCTCCAATTTGGTGCGCATCAGCCGCGCGGCAGCAGGTGCCCAAGAGCCGTCTTCAATAAGGCCAACCCGGCGGTTTCGGAATCCCTTTGTCCGTAAATGTTCCAAAAACTCCCTCATGGGCGGAAACAGTCCTCCGTCATAGGTGGAGCTGGCTAAAACCAACTTCCCGCAGTAGAACGCACTGGCAACAGCGTAGGAAAGATCTGTCACAGTGAGATCACATATGTTGACCTGTACGCCTTTTTTCTCTAATTTACCCTTGAGGGTCTTCGCCGCATGGGCAGTATTTCCATGGATGGATGCGTGAGCGATCAGGATTCCCTCCGGTTCTTCCGGTTTCCATTGTGACCAGAGATCATAGAGCCGCAGGTACTCCCCCAAGTCTTCTGTGAGCATGGGGCCATGGAGCGGGCAGATCGTTTTGA
>OIWS01003684.1_pt1 | contig 10604 bp, 8 predicted proteins | sample 1587611 | NCBI WGS metagenome assembly OIWS01 (sample SAMEA3888919, study PRJEB22519) | human gut metagenome | biome: human gut; feature: human-associated habitat; material: faeces | place: Denmark | collected 2010 | reverse complement strand
GAGTGTTGAAAGGAGGTCGGTGATTAACTAAACGAATTTTTGAAACTAAACACTAGATATGAGAGACCAATGGGGCGTCAGAAAAAAGAACACCATTGCGGAAGTACTGAAAGCCGCCGCTATCTTCTCCAGTCGAGAGATGGTGAAGTCCACTTTGGCCGCTGATTTCAATATCGCCTGGAAAACACTGGACACCTATTTCTCTGCGATTGAAGCCATGTATCTGGTTGATATGGTACCGGGCTGGGCGAAAAAAGACTATGACAAACCGGGACTGACTCCAAAACCTTTCATGACGGATTCCGGATTGATGGCACACCTGCTTCACATCTACAGTCCGGACGACATTCTCAACAACAACGAAAAGTCCCAAAACGAAGGCGGAAAACTTGTTGAAACCTGGGTGTACAACCAGCTCGCTTCCGAAGTCGATCTGCATTCGCCATGGAACATTCATTATTTTCGCTCACGGCGTCACGAAATTGATTTTCTCGTAACCAATGAAAAAGGTCATGTCCTCGGCATTGAAGTGAAAGCCGGCGAGAGCGTTGCTTCCGATGACTTTCAGCATCTCCACTGGATGCAGGAACTGCTCGGGGAGGAGCATTTCACCGGCGTCATCCTTTATTCCGGCGACCAAGTCCGCTCCGGCGGACGCGGCTGCTTTGCTCTGCCCATGGCCGCTCTGTGGTCGAATTTTTCAACCTGGATGCCTCTCGAGTGAATATTCGCAAAAATGCCGAGACCACCAAAGAGCGATCTCGGCACATACGGGCGTTGCTCTGCGCCTGAAATTCCCTGCTATGAGAGCTGTCTTAATCAGCTACGCCTTCTTCGCCTTTCCAGCTTTTTTTGCCTTCTTTTCCGCCAGAAGCCGCCCTGCAGGCGACACACCGTTTTCAAACACGGCGCTTGCGCGGGCGACGATGAGAGGATCAGCTGTCCCCACGATCTGCTCATCCTTGTTGGCATACGGAATGCGGTTCAGTACGTACCGCATGGCGTTTAAGCGGGCGCGCTTCTTGTCGTCGCTTTTGACGACCGTCCAGGGGCAATCCGCCGTATCCGTCGTAAAGAACATCGCTTCCTTGGCGCGGGTGTAGTCGTCCCACTTATCAAGAGACGCCTTATCGATGGGAGAGAGCTTCCAGCGCTTCAGAGGGTGCAGCTCGCGCTCTTTGAAACGCCTTCTCTGCTCATCCTGCGACACGGAGAACCAGAACTTCACGAGATAAATTCCGGAACGCACGAGAAAACGCTCAAAGTCCGGGCACTCACGCATGAATTCCTGATATTCCTCATCCGTGCAGAAGCCCATCACGCGTTCAACCCCGGCGCGGTTATACCAAGAGCGGTCAAAAAGAACGATTTCACCTTTCGTGGGCAGATGCGCCACATAGCGCTGGAAATACCACTGCCCGCTTTCAGCGGACGTGGGTTTTTCAAGCGCCACCACCCGTGCGCCGCGGGGATTCAAGTGTTCCATGAAGCGCTTGATGGTGCCGCCCTTACCCGCAGCATCGCGTCCCTCGAAAAGAATGACGACGCGCGCCCCGGTTTCCTTCACCCACGCCTGCAGCTTCAAAAGTTCCACCTGAAGACCGAATTTTTCCCGTTCGTAACGTTTGCGGTCCAACCGGTGGCTGTAGGGATAACCGCCGCGTCGCCAATCAGGCGACAGCTCTTCATCAGGATCGATACCGGTACGTTCCTTCTTTTCCTTCGACTTTTCGTCCGCAAGAAGTTTTTTCAGAATGATCTTCCGATCCTTCGGCGACTTGCCTTTCAAAATCGCAGCAATCGCTTCACTGTCCGTATCTTCCCCACGTTCCGTCGCGTTGTAGATCTCAAAATGAGCGGCATCTTCTTCGCTCGTGAACACCGGCTCACTGCCGCCGACCCTTTCCGCTTTCGTCCACACGGGCCGCGTTTGATTTTTCTTCGCTTCGCGTTCTCGCAGATGCAGTGCCTCTTCCTTCGCAGCATCCGACGCCGTCCGAGCATGTTCCGCTACTTTTTTTGCCGCGGTTTTCAAAAGCTCCTTATCCGTCGATTCCGACACCGTTTTTTTCTTATCCGTCATAGTCTGATTCTCCGTTATTGGATTATTCCTCAGTTTTATTGCGCCGCGTTTCCAAAAATTGGTAGATCGTGTCGCGCTTTACGCCCGAGACACGTGCGGCGATACCCGCGGCTTTCGAAAGCGGCAATTCTTTCGCAATCGCTTCGGCCCAGGCCGCTACGTCGGGCGTCACCGCGTCACCGGTCTTCGTTTCTTTCTCATCCACCGCAATCACATACTCGCCGCGGGGCTCATGCTTTTCGCACCACGCCGGAACGTCCGAAGCCGTCATCACCTCAAACGTCTCAAAACGCTTCGTGATTTCACGCGCGACCGCGATGCGGCGCTCGGGTTCGAGTTGTGCCGCCAAATCCTTCATCAGATCCTTGATGCGGTGCGGGGCTTCGTAGAGTACGAAGGCGTCACCCCGGAGCGCATATTTCGAAAGTGCGGCTTTGCGCTGCTTGGCCTGCGGCGGCACGAACCCCGCAAACGTAAAACTGTAGGCTTTTAACCCCGAGGCGCTTAAGGCCGTAATCACCGCCGAGCACCCCGGTATCGGCACGACGCGGTAGCCTGCGCGCCGCACGGCTTCCACGGCCCGCGCCCCCGGGTCACTCACGGCCGGCGTTCCCGCGTCGGTCACAAGGGCAATGCGTTCGCCCTTTGCGAGCCGTTCAATCAAGAGTTCGCTCGCCTGAACTTCGTTGTGTTCGTGCACGGAAATCGTCGCCGTACGAATGCCGAACCGATCCAGAATTTTTCGGGTCTGACGGGTATCTTCGCAGGCAACGGCATCGGCAGCCGTCAAAATCCACAGTGCTCTCAGTGTAATATCCGCGGCATTTCCGATCGGAAGCCCTACAATATAGAGGGCGGCACGGGGAAAACTTTGTTCAGCCAGCGCGGCCTGCTTCATGAGAGCGTCTCCGGCGAGGGGATGTTCGCCCCCGGCTTCGCCGATCGTTTCATTTTCCGTCTTGTTTACATTTTCGGACTGCATTGTGACCTGTCCCTTCCACTCGTTTTTTGCCCTGTGCGCCTCGGCACTCGCGTTTTTTTCCGGCACCGTTTCCGCACAAACCGCGATTGATGCACTGATGCCGCAGGAAACGGCCTCGCCCGCTGCCGAAGCGCAGCCCCTCAAAATTGCGGTGTTGTTGCCCGCCAAGGACTCCCCTTTCTATCCGGTAACCGAGGCGGCCGTCAACGGCATTCTTGCCAGCAATTATGCAACAACCCAGCCCGCGGAAATCCTCCTCATCCACCCGGACAGCTCGGACAACATCCTGCATCAGGCTCAGAAAGCGGCGGCCGCAGGCGCCATGGCCGCGATCGGCCCGATTGACCGCGCAAAGATCGAAATGCTTGCCAAGGAAGATTTTCTGCCGCTGCCCGTCGTCGCCTTGAACCAGATCGACATCGACCGGGAAATCCCGCTCACCGAGGAAGAAATTGAAGCGCGGAAACGGGAAAAAGAGGCGCAGGACTTGGCCGATCAGGCGCAGCGCGAATTAAACCGCCCCGAAACGACGGAAACCGCGGGGCGCGCCGCAATCGACACCTTGATCGATACGGAATTTACCCCGTCGGGCACCATTGACGCCCGCACGAACGTTCCGGGCTTTGTTGCCGCGGAAGACCTGCCGGAAAAAAATGTGCGCTACGAACCGCGGCAGTTCCCGCGTCAGTTTCTGATGCTGGGCTACTCCATGGAAGAGGATGCCCAATACGTTGCACAGTTGGGCGTTGAAGCCCTTCCGCGGTTGACTGAATCCGGCAAGCGCCCCAAGGTGCTTCTTTTGGACGGAAAATCCCCCTTGGAAACCCGCATTTCCGCCGCCTTTGAAAAGAAACTGCGCGCTCTCGGTTATGTTCCCGACCGTCTCACGATCGACGTGGATGCTTATAAGTGGGTCAATACCTTCTTCCGACTCGTCGTCGATAAGAAAAATGCGGACGTTCTCGAGGAAGAACCGATTGACCAAGAAGCCGATCCCGCCGGTTGGCGTCAGCAACAGCTGAGAATCCGCCGGGCGGAAGCGGGACTTCGGGCCCGCGCCGCGCTCGCCGAACCTCCGTACCAAGCGATTTTTCTCGCGCTTGACGCCGCCAACGCCTCTTTGGTGCGGTCGCGGCTCCCCCTTCGCTCCCGACTCTGGGCCACCTCCGCCGTCAACCCCGGCGATACCGTCAACGACTCTCAAGCGCGGGCCCTCACGTTTGACCTGCTGCAGGTAGGGTTCGTGGAAAGTCCCTTTGTGCTTAACTTCGACACCGAAGCCTTTGAAGAAACCTATAAGACGACGGCCCCTGCAACCGTGCTCGACCGCCGGCTCTTCGCCCTCGGCGCGGACGCGCTGCACCTTGCGCAGGAAATGGCCCGCGGCACGGTCACCGAGGATTACGACGGACTCACCGGGCACCTTACGTACAACCTCGACATATCGCCCGCAGTGACGCGCCGAAGCGAAACCGCCATGATCGAACGCGGCGAAATCGTACCGATGACGCCCGAAGACTTAAAAGCCTTCCAGGTCGTGACGTTTAATAAACGCCTGCGCCGCTTTCAGCAGACGCCCGTCAAACGCGCCCCCGTGAAAACGGACGAAGCGGCGGAACCCGCCGCGCCCGACACGGAAGATTCCGCGGCTGCCGACGACGAGCTGCCTGACCTCACTACCCAAGCCTTACCTCAGTAATTCATCATGTCGCTTTTTACGTTATCCGACGCCGAACTCGCCTGGGGGGAAGCCCCGCTCCTGGACCATGCCGCCATGAGCCTTGAAGCCGGCGAACGCGTAGGCCTCATCGGCCGAAACGGCACGGGAAAAAGTTCCCTCTTGAAAGTCATTGCCCGCCGGGACAAATTGGACGACGGCGAACTCATTTTGCAGGACGGCATGCGCTCCGTCTACGTCGAACAGGAGCCGCAGTTGCCTGAGGCCCCCACCTTCCGCGAAAGCCTCATTGCGCGCGGGGCGCTTGACGCCATTACCGACGACCGGGAAAAATGGACGGCGATTGCGCGGCTCGAAGAATACCTGCAGCGCTTGAAACTCAACCCGGACGCCGATCCCGCCAAAGCCTCCGGCGGCGAAAAAAAACGCGCGGCCTTGGCACTCGCCCTGAGTTTGAAACCGGATCTGCTGCTTTTGGACGAACCCACGAATCATCTCGATATTGAGACCATTCTCATCCTCGAAGAAATTCTCACGGGGGAATACAAAAACGGCCGGTCTCTGATGGTGATTACGCATGACCGCGCCTTCTTGGACGATACCGTGACGCGCATCGTAGAGTTGGATCGCGGCGTGCTGCGTTCCTACCCGGGCAATTTCGCCGCCTACGAAACCCGTAAAGCCGAGGAACTGGCCGCAGAAGCCGTGGAACGCGCCCGTTTTGACAAATTCCACGCGCAGGAAGAAGTCTGGATCCGCAAAGGGATTGAAGCCCGGCGCACCCGCAACGAAGGCCGCGTACGCCGCCTGGAAGCCTTACGGCGCGAGCGCGCCGCCCGGCGTGAACGTCTGGGGTCAGTGAACCTGACGATCGACGCCGGTGAAAAAAGCGGCAAGATCGTCGCCGAAGTCACGAACCTCACGAAGTCCTTCGGCGACCGCCCGATCGTAAAGGGGCTCAACTTCAAACTGATGCGCGGCGACAAGCTGGGACTCCTGGGGCACAACGGCACCGGGAAATCCACCCTCATCAAACTGATTCTCGGGGAACTCACCCCGGACGAAGGCACGGTAAAACTCGGGACGAACCTTAATATCGCCTACTTTGATCAGCTCCGGGAACAGTTGGACGACACCAAAACGGTCGCCGAAACCATCAGCCCGGGGAGCGACTGGGTGGAAGTCGCCGGCGAACGCAAGCACATCATGAGTTACCTCTCGGACTTTCTCTTTACGCCGCAGCGCGCGAAGGTGCCCGTCGGGAATCTCTCCGGGGGCGAACGCAACCGCCTGCTCCTCGCGCGGCTTTTTGCGCTCCCCGCGAATTTACTGGTGCTTGACGAACCGACGAACGATCTCGACATCGATTCGCTGGAACTGCTGGAAGCGACGCTTGAGACCTACCCCGGCACCCTCATTCTCGTGAGCCACGACCGTCGCTTTCTGGACGATGTGGTGACGCAGGTCTTGGCCCCCGTGAACCCCGCGCAGCCCGACGGCCGCTGGATGGAATTCGTGGGCGGCTACGAAGACTGGATCCGCCAGCGTCCCGCCTTTGAAGCCGAGAAACCCAAGACGCCGGAAAAGCCCAAGGAAAAGCCGCAGCGCGAGGTGAAAAACGCTCCGCCGCAGCGTGTGCGCATGAGCTTCAAGGAAACGAAGGAATTGGAGGGACTCCCGGCAGCGATCGAAGCGCTCGAAACCGAACAAACGGACTTAATGGCGGCGATGAGCGACCCTGCGTACTTTAAGAGCGAACCCGCCCGTCAGAAAGCCGACAAAGAACGGATGGACGCTCTCCCCGACCTCATTGAAGCCGCATACGCCCGCTGGGAAGAACTTACCGCGAAATCCGAAGCGGCCAACCAACGTTAAGTCCCATGGAAGCGTTTCTTGAATCCGTCAACTGGGCGGTGGTCGGTGGCGCGGCTGCGGCCTTCCTGCAGTTTGCATTGGCCGTTGCCGTCATTTTGCGGGTGATTTTGACGCGTCACCCGCCGTCGGCGGCTCTCGCGTGGATCATCCTCACGACGATCCTCCCCTACGTCGGATTTATCCTCTACGTCACGATCGGGGAACGCCCGATCGGCCGCTGGCGTCAGTTCAAATTGAAAGCCGCCGTCGACCGTTGGAATGCGGTTCTCGCACAAAAAACGCGGTCGGCGGGAGAAGCCTCCAAAAGCCAGCGCCACAAAGGGCTCGTGCGCCTTGCGGAAAAACTGGGCGACATTCCGATGAGTTACGGCAGTACCCTGGAACTCATCAGCAACACGGACGACGCCCTAAGACGCATCGCCGCCGACATCCGACAGGCCAAGTCGTCCGTCTCCATGGAGTTTTACATCTGGCAGGACGGAGGTCTCGTCGCCGAAGTCACGGACGCCCTTTTTGACGCCGCCCGCCGCGGCGTCGTCTGCAAAGTGCTCGTTGACGACATCGGCGCTCACGGTTTCTTGAAGAGCCCCACGGCCAAGAATTTCCGCGATGCGGGGATTCACCTCTTGTCCGCCCTTCCCGTGCGCTTTTTCGGCCCCACGCACGGTCGTTTTGACCTACGGCTGCACCGCAAGACGATCGTGATCGACAACACCGTGGGCTACACGGGAAGCCTCAACATGATCGACCCCGCGTGCTTTAAGCAGAACGAAAACGTGGGCGAATGGGTCGACGCCGTCGTGCGCGTCACGGGCACGGCCGTGGCGGACTTAAATCTCGTGCTTGCCTTTGACTGGGCTCTGCAGCCCGATGACGCGGGCCAAAACGTAAGCTTTCTCCCCGTCTCCGCCGTCCCTGCAACGGGCGACGCCCGGGTGGTCGTCGTCCCCTCGGGACCCACGGCGCCGGACGACGCCAACATGCGGCTCATCATTGAGGCGGTGAACTGCGCGCGCCGTTCCGTTCTCATCACGACGCCTTACTTCGTGCCCAACGAAGCGATGGCGGTGGCGCTTCAGAACGCGGCCTACCGCGGGGTGGATGTACGACTCCTTCTCCCCATGAAAAACGACTCCACCTTCGTGCATTATGCAAGCCAGCGTTATTTCGAAGGCCTGATGAACGCAGGTGTCCGAATCATGCGGTTTGATGCGGGACTCCTGCACACGAAAGCCATTACGGTGGATGACGACTTTGCGCTCTTCGGTACGGTGAACCTTGACAACCGCAGCCTGCATCTCAATTTTGAGATGATGCTGTTGGTCTTTGATCCCGCTTTCGTGCAGTCGCTCGTCGCTTTGATGAAGACTTACGAAGCCCGCTGTTCCGTCATTGATCCGGCGACTTGGCACCGGCGGCCGCTCAAAGTGCGTTTCTTGGAAGGTGTGTGCTACCTCGTGTCGCCGCTTCTTTAATTCCATCCTTCGGCCAACCGTCAGACGGTTGCCGCCGGTTCGAGAAAACTCATTACAAAAAGTCGTGCGAGAGAGTGTGTCATTGCCACGTTTCTATGAGCACCGCCAACAAACGCCTCCAGACTATAGTGCAGCACGACATTATTGAAAAATACGGCCACGAACCGGCCTCCCGATACCGTCTGAAAACGTAGCAAAAAAACGAACAGCCGAGCCTTTTGCGAAGAAAAGCCCGGCTGTTTTCGCTTGTGAGAAACCCTTCTCAAGGATTCCTCATCATCACGACTACTTCAGCGTTGCCGCATTCGTCCCGGCCGTGCGCCCAAAGACCATCACGTCCGCGATGGCGTTGCCGCCCAAGCGGTTGGAACCGTGAATACCGCCCGTCACTTCACCCGCGGCATACAGCCCGCGGATCACGCGACCCTGGGTATCCAACACTTCCGCCTTGTCGTTGATGCGCACGCCGCCCATGGTGTGGTGCACCGTAGGCACCTTCTTGCAGGCGTACCACGGGCCGCCGTCCAAAACCTTATCGGCCTTGTTGTTCGCCACAAAGCCCAACGGATCCTTCGCCTTACCGGTTACGACGGCGTTGTAACCCGCCACACTTGCCTTCAGCTTCTTCGCGTCCATACCGGTCTTGGCAGCGAGTTCATCCAAGGTCGGAGCCGCGACCACGGCACCCAAGGCGAGCATATTCCTGATCGTCGCACCGTTGGCATCCACGAAGTCTTCGCTCGGATAACGGAGATGGTTCACGACCACCCAGTACGTTCCCTTGGGCTGCGCGAAAATGGCCTTTGCGAGCACGTCACGCGCTGCACCTTCGTTCACAAAACGGGCACCGTCCGTGTTCACAAAGATGCGGTTGCGGCCGGAAGTACGGATGTTTTCCATCAGCCCCGTCCCCGGCGTGCCGCACGGGTGAATCTGAATATCATCGAGCCCTATTACGTCGGCGCCCACCTTCTTCGCCATCGCGAGCCCGTCGCCCTGTGCGGCCTTCTGCAGGTTGGTGCAGCCGATCGACTTATCGAGCACGACGTCCTTCCAAACGCCCGTGTTGTACTTTTGACGCATCTCGATGTTGGCACCGAAACCGCCGGTCGCAATCACAACGGCGTTCGCGTCCACCACAACCTTACGCCCGAAGTTTTCCGCTACCACGCCCGTCACGCGGCCATCCATCGTCGTAATGCTCTTCACCGGGGTATCGGTAAGCACTTCAATGCCGCCGTTCGAATCACGGATCACCTGCTCAAACGTACGGATGTAGGTGTTGCCCGAGGGAGTGGCCGGATAGTGGCTGCGCTGCCAAAGAGCGCCCGTTGCCGTCCCGACTTCGTCCTTAAATTTGACGCCCAGACTTTCGAGCCAGTTCACTTCTTCCATGGCGTGGCTGGTGAGGTAATGCACCAAGGAAGGCGTCCCTTTGTTGTGCCCGCCCTTCATCGTCTGGTCGTAGAACTTCTCAATGCTGTCTTCAATGCCCTGCTTGCCCTGACGCACGGGGTCAGGTGCATTCAAAGCGCCTTCACTTACGTTCGTGGAGCCGCCGAGAAAGCCCATCTTTTCAAGAACGATCACTTTCTTGGCGTTCGCCTGATGCGCCGCAATCGCCGCAGCCAAGCCGGAGCCGCCACCGCCGATCACGACGACGTCGGCCTTATACGTCACTTCACCCGCGGGATGCTTTTCCACGTTTTCAGTGAGCGCGTCGATGTTGCCGCCTGCTTTCTCCAAGCATTCTTCCACGCCCTGCTTTAAGGCCAAACTCGAAATCGACGCGCCGGTCACCACGTCCACCCCCAGCGACTGGTGTTTAAGGATCTTGTCCTTCATGATTTCGAGCGCCACCTTGCCGACACCGATCGTTTCAAGGTTGTCGGAGGTATCGATGGATTCAATGCGGTTCTTGGAAACCGTGACCTTGACGGTCATCGGGGCGTTGTGCCCCGTCACTTTGGCGGTGTAGGTACCCGGCGTAAAGGTGGAAGGCGCCGTCGCCTGAGGGGTCGTGCACCCCGTTGTCAAAAATCCCAGAGAAGCCGCTGCAACGGCCGTGAAAACTGCTGAAAGACGCATTTTTTCTCTCCTACTTTTTCAAGGAGACGGGCGGAGGAACCGTCGCCTCCTTACTCAGGCAATTTTACCCAATTGCGGCGTAAAGCTCCATCCTTCAGGGCGGAGATATAAGCCGCGTGTTTTTCGATGAACGCAAGTATCATCTAGGCATGATTATTCGCCAAGGCTTTTCGTTCAAACTGAAACCCGACGGAGCTCAGGACAGGAAAATGTCCCGCTTCGCCGGGTGCACGCGCTGGGTGTACAACCAAGGGCTTGCATGGAACGAAGAGCGTCGTGCAACGGATCCGACCTTCCATCTCAGCTATGCGAAGCTTTGCTCCGAACTGCTGGTTTGGAAAGAGCAGAATCCTTGGCTTAAGGAAACACACTCTCAGGTTCTCCAGCAATCGCTGAAGGATCTGACGAGCTCTTTCCAGAAGT
>OIWS01003683.1_pt1 | contig 10608 bp, 10 predicted proteins | sample 1587611 | NCBI WGS metagenome assembly OIWS01 (sample SAMEA3888919, study PRJEB22519) | human gut metagenome | biome: human gut; feature: human-associated habitat; material: faeces | place: Denmark | collected 2010 | reverse complement strand
GGCTACCAGTGCACCCATATCCAGGGAGTAGACTTGTTTGTTCTTCAAGTTCTCGGGGACGTCTCCACGCAAGATACGGTGGGCAAGTCCCTCTACGATGGCCGTTTTACCGGTACCCGGTTCACCGATAAGAATCGGGTTGTTCTTGGTACGCCGGCTCAGAATCTGCAGGACACGCCGTATCTCTTCGTCACGGCCGATGACGGGATCCAGTTCGCCCGCACGGGCGGCCTTGGTCAGATCCCGGGAGAACTGATCCAGCAGCGGCGTCTCCACGTCGCCGCCCTCATGGTTGGCCGAGGAATCGTCGCTGCCCGAGAGAATGCGCAGAAGCTCCTCCCGCGCCTTGGACAGATCCACGCCCATCTTGATCAGCACGTGCGCGGCCACGCCCTCGCGCTCGCGCATGAGGGCCAGCAGCAGATGCTCGGTGCTGACGTAATTCTGGTTCAGCTCCCGCGCCTCGCGCACGCTCTGCTCCAGCACCTTCTTGGTGCGCGGCGTATAGACCATCTGCTTGCCCTGAAGCTCCTCTTCGCCCTTGCCGAGGATCTGGACGATCTCCGCGCGCACCGCGTCCAGCGTCGCGCCCCTGAGCACCATGGACGCCGCGCCCGGCTCTGTGAGCACGCCCAGCAGCAGATGCTCCGTTCCGACATATTCTGTATGCAGTCTGCCACACTCCTGCTCGCTGCTCTTCAAAAGGAACTGGAATCTCGGACTCTGCTCCGGTCTTGTACTGACCTTCACCTCTTCATCCGGTGCTACCAGTTCATCGATCAGGCGTGAGATCTTTTCTGCATCCACACCGTTCTTTGCAAGCACCTGTCCGGCTACTCCTGAATACTCTTTCCGAAGTGCAAGCAGAAGATGCTCTGTTCCTATATAAGGATGCTTTCTCTCTCTTGCTATTTTCCCGGCCTGCTTTATCACATTCTCCATCGGCTTTGTATAAGGTATCTGCATCTTTACCTCCTCAACTTACTCTTAATTACTCATAATCATCAAATATCTCATCTACCAGCTCATGCACTTCACTTCTTGAGATATTCTTACAACAGCCACGGGCAAGTACAATCCGAAGCTGTCTCCGCATCTCATCCAACTGCTCCAGCTTATCCACGTCCAGTGCGATCACCGCTCCTCTTCTTTTATCCAGACTGATATAGCCTTCCCTTTTCAGGACGTTATACGCTTTATTCACCGTATGCATATTGACACCGACTGTATCTGCAAGCTGCCTGACTGACGGCAATGAATCTCCTTCATGTATCACCGAGGTAGCAATCCCCATGATGATCTGGTTACAAAGCTGGATATAAATTGCTTCATCACTGTTAAAATCTATTTCTAATATCATGCCGCTTCCCCTTCCTCTGTTGTGTTATATCTATACTAGCACAATCTCCTGTTTCCATCAAGTGCAAAGAAAAAAGGCAAAAGCCCGTTAAAGAACTTCTGCCTTTTTCATTTTTTTCTCTTTCGGGAACCGGATCTCAATCTTTGTTCCCTTGCCCGGTTCACTGCTCACAGTAACCTTCGCTCCATGCAGGATCGCTCCGTGCTTCACAATAGACAAGCCCAGTCCTGTACCGCCACGCTCTTTTGAATGGCTCTTATCCACCCGGTAGAATCGTTCAAAGATCCGTTCCTGATGCTCCTCCGGGATTCCGATCCCCGTATCGCTCACACTAATTTGGGGCCCGTCCAGCGTATTTCCGACCCAGACCGAAACACTTCCACCATCACGGTTATACTTGATCGCATTCTCAGTAATATTATAGATCATCTCATCCAGAATCTGCCGGATTCCATGACAGAATACCGGTTCTCCACTCAAAGCCACTGAAATTTTCTTCTCTGAACACTGTGGGGAAAGACGGCTGACGATCTCACGGGTCAGCTCATAAAGCTCCACATCTTCTTTTTCCAGTTCTACTGATTCTTCATCCAGTTTCGATAATTTAATGATATCTTCCACCAATGTGATCAGCCGACGTGCTTCCTTATAGATCCTTTTTGAAAATCCAGGGATGTCCTCTGCACGTACCAGCCCGTTCATCATGATCTCTGCGTAACCGGAAATCGATGTCAGCGGTGTCTTCAACTCATGGGAAACATTTGCCGAAAATTCCTTTCTCATATTCGCGACCGCTTCTTTTTCTTTATTCTGCCGGTCGATGGCTTCCAGAAGCGGTACCATTTCAGGATAGATCACATTGTCCAGAGGATGCTCCAGATCCAGATGCATCACCGGTTCCATCAGACGCTTCGTCTGCCAGTTTGCAAGGAACAACGCCAGTGCGATACCGATCACAGATAAGACCAGCATAACCGGAAGGATATTCCATGCGGTTCGGATCAGGCTGTCCATCGGTCTGGCAAGCCGCAGCACACTTCCATCATCCAGGCGGATCGCACAGTAGTATAATTCTTTTCCTACCGTATCCGACATACGGATATCCTCCCCCTGTCCTTCCGCCAGTGCCTGCTTTACTTCAGCTCTCGACTTATGGTTCTCCAGCTTTTTACTGCTGTCCGAATCATACAGAACATCTCCACTCTGGGAAATAAATGTAAGACGGGTGTCCTCATCCGCCTTTATCATTGGTTCTAATTTTTTCAGATATTCTTCTCCTGCGACATCCACACCGCTGCTGAGATAGGCCGCTTCCTGCTGTACTTCCTTTTCCAGGATTCCGAGATTTTGATTATACAGAATCACTGTCATGATGACATAGAAAGGAAATAATGTCACCAGCAAGATCAGCATCATACTTTTCTGGATCTTCTGCTTCATTATTCTCCTCCCACACGATAACCTACTCCGCGTACCGTCTGGATCAGATCACCCTTTTCCCCCAGCTTCTGCCGGAGCGTACGCACATGGACATCCACGGTTCTTGTCTCACCGTCAAAATCATATCCCCAGATCTCAGTCAGAAGCTGGTCGCGTGTCAGGACGATTCCCTTATTCAACATCAGCTTTTCAAGCAGTTCAAACTCCTTTAATGTGAGAGCTACTTCCTTTCCATTCACCGTAACGTCATGCTTTTTGATATTCATGCAGACTCCGGAAAGCTCAATCTGTGATTTTTCTTCCGTCTTTCTGCTTCTTCTCAGGACTGCCTTGATCCTGGATACAAGCTCCATCATCCCGAATGGTTTCGTCACGTAATCATCCGCTCCCGAATCCAGTCCGATCACCTTGTCATACTCCGAACCTTTCGCAGTCACCATGATCACAGGAATATCCTTTGTCTTTGAAGAAGATTTTAGCTTCTTTAAAAGCACCATTCCATCATCCCCGGGTAGCATAATATCCAGCAGGATCAGCTCCGGTGTATCAAATGCCAAAGCTTCCATAAAAGCAGCTCCGTCCGCAAATCCTTTTGCTTTGAGTCCGGTCGTCTCCAAAGTATAAATTACCAGCTCTCTGATATTATCATCGTCTTCCACGCAATAAATCATCTCAGTACTCTCCTTTAGCTTTCATGCAGTGCAGCACTGTCCTTATGAACACCTGTAATAGAAAATTCCACCCACTCTGCAATATTCGTGGCATGATCTCCGATCCGCTCCAGATATTTTGTCACCATGATCAGATCAAAGATCCGGTTTCCCTGTTCTCCATGCTCTGCTTTGATATAGGCAATCATCTTATCGCGGATCTCATCAAAATACGCATCAATCTTATCATCCGAAGCCATCACTTTCCTTGCAAGCTCCAGATCTTTTTCCACATATGCCACTACACTGTCCCTGACCATCGTACTGACTCCGGTTGCCATTGCACCGATCAAATCAATATCCTGTGCCACATTCTCATATTTTGCAGAAATAATGATCTCTGCGATATCGGAAGTCTGATCCCCGATCCGCTCCATATCTGTGATCATTTTCAGTGCCGCAGAAATTCTTCTTAAATCTTTTGCCACCGGCTGCTGCTGGAGCAGAAGCTTCAGACACAGACGCTCAATCTCTTTCTCCATCTGATCGATCTCTTCATCTTCCGCTACTACGATCCTTGCCTGTCCGGCACTTCCCTCTTTCAGTGCCTGGGTTACCTTTGAAATTGCAATCTCACATAATTCTCCCATATGGGTAAGCTGTTCATCCAGATGATGCAACTGCTGATCAAATCTATTACGCATAATTTAACCGAACCTCCCTGTAATATAATCCTCTGTCTTTTTATTCGCCGGAACGGAGAATAAAGTCTCTGTATTATTATATTCAATGACTTCTCCCAGAAGGAAAAACGCCGTATTGTCAGAGATACGGACTGCCTGCTGCATATTGTGCGTAACCATGACAATAGTATAATCTTTTTTCAGTTCCATCGCAAGGTCTTCAATCTTGGATGTAGAAATCGGATCCAGTGCGGATGTCGGTTCATCCATCAGCAGAACTTCCGGTTCTACCGCCAATGCACGGGCGATACACAGTCTCTGCTGCTGTCCCCCCGACATTCCCAATGCACTCTTTTTCAGACGATCCTTACATTCTTCCCAGATTGCCGCATTTCTCAGTGACTTTTCTACAATATCATCCAGCTTTGCTTTTGACCGGATTCCATGTGTTCTTGGTCCATAAGCAATGTTGTCATAAATGCTCATTGGAAATGGATTTGGCTTCTGGAAAACCATTCCGACTCTTTTTCTGAGCAGATTGACATCCATTCCTTTGAAGATATTCTGTCCGTCAAGAAGAATTTCCCCGTTAATACGACATCCCTCCACAAGGTCATTCATACGGTTGATCGACTTTAACAATGTAGATTTACCACATCCGCTAGGGCCGATAAAAGCAGTGATCTTATTCGCCTCGATTTCGAGATTCACATTCTTGAGAGCTTTAAAATCACCATAATATAAATCCAGATTTTTGATACTTAACTTCGACATTCTTTTTTCCTCTCTATTTTTTCGTCAGCCGCTTTGCGATCATGCCCGATAAAGTATTGATCACGACAACCAGGATCAGCAGGATCACTGCCGTTGCATACGCCTGGTTCATATACAGACCTTCACTGGAAAGCATATACATATGCACTGCCAGCGTACGACCCGACCCAAACGCATTTTTCGGGATCTGTGCTACCGTTCCCGCCGTATAGATCAAGGCTGCTGTCTCTCCCACGATCCTTCCGATGGCAAGGATGACACCTGCCAGGATTCCCGGAACTGCACTTGGAAGTACGATCTTAAATACCGTCCTCAGCTTGCCTGCTCCCAGTCCGAAACTTCCTTCCCGGTAGGAGTCCGGAACCGATTTTAAAGCTTCTTCCGTTGTTCTCATAATTAATGGAAGAATCATAATGGATAAGGTAAACGCTCCTGCCAGGATTGAAAATCCCCAGTGCAGTGCATTCACAAAGAACAACATACCGAACAGGCCATATACGATTGACGGGATTCCCGACAGAGTTTCCGTTGTCAGACGGATCACGTCAATAAATTTGTTTCCTCTTCCTGCATATTCCACCAGAAAAACGGCTGAGAAGATTCCAAACGGAACTGCAATAAGCAAGGAAAGCAGGGTCATCACTACCGTATTAACTAACGCCGGAATAACCGAAGCGTTCTCCGATGTATAATGTAACGAGAACAGGGACGGTTTCATATACGGCAGACCGTTGACCAGAATATAGATAATCAGAAAGATCAGCACTGCAAATGTCACCAAGGCTGCCAGCATGACCAGAAGCATTAGGACGAATGATCCCGGATGCTTCAGGTACGAACGCATCTTGTCGCGTGGCGACAAACAGTTCACAGCATTCTCATTCATGTTCACCCCTCCTCTTCAACAATGCCACACTAAAGTTAATAATCAGGATAAAGACAAATAAGACAACCCCGGTAGCAATCAGTGCTTCTCTGTGCAATCCGGTTGCATAGCCCATTTCAATGACGATATTTCCGGTCAGTGTACGCATTCCCAAAAGCATATTTGAAACCAGTCTCGGCTGATTTCCAACAATCATGATCACTGCCATCGTCTCTCCGATCGCACGTCCGATTCCCAGCACAATTCCTGCGATCACTCCTGATTTTGCGGCCGGGATGATCACGGTAAAAATACTTCTCTCATGCGTTGCTCCCAGAGCCAATGCACCTTCATAATACTGCTCCGGTACAGCCCGCATGGCACTTTCTGTTGTTCCGATGATCGTTGGAAGAATCATCATGCCTAGTATGATCGAAGTTGTCAGCACGCCTTTTCCATCCCCTGATTTCTCTATCAGTCCCATCATTTTCATCCATTTTCCAAAATCGCGGATCATCGGAACTATTACGACCAGTCCGAAAAAACCGTAGACAACCGATGGGATTCCTGCCAGCAGCTCTGTTGCCGCTTTCAGTGGTTTATAAATTTTCTTTGGACAATACATTGCCATAAATACCGAGGTAAGGATTCCGATCGGAACTCCGAAAATGATCGCTCCCGCTGTCACGTAAATACTTCCGATGATCATCGGAAAAATTCCGAACAGCTTATTTCCCGGACGCCAAATATCTCCGGTGATAAATTTTACAAATCCAATTTCTCTGATCGCAGGGATTCCATTTGCAAAAAGAAAGATGCAAATAAGAGCTACCGCCAGCACCGAAGTACAGGCGGCGATAAAGAAGACTCCCTGCATGACCTTCTCAGTCACTGCTTTTGATTTCATTCTTTTTTCCTCTTAATCTGTCAAGATCGTATCAAATTACTTTCTTTGTCAATTATTTTGTAATCTCATCCCATGTAGATACATTTCCCACATAAATATCTTTTACCTGATCGGCTGACAGCTCATCCAGCGGATTTGCATTGTTTACGACTACTGCGATTCCGTCTGTAGCAATCACTGTAGGCTCAAGCTCTGCTGCTTCTTCCTCTTTCAGTTCTCTGGATGCCATACCGATATCATAACTTCCCTCAATCGTAGAAGTCATACCTGTTGTAGAATCGGATGTCTGAAGCTCGATACTTGCATTCGGGTTGACAGCTTTGTAAGCCTCGATCAGTTTCTCCATCAGAGGGGATACAGAAGAAGAACCACCAACTACACAGCTTCCTGAAGGCTTTGTTCCTGCATAATCTTTTACATCTGCAACAGCAATATACTTCTCATCTGCTACTACTTTCTGTCCTTCTGTACTCATGATAAAGCTCATAAAGTCTTTTGCGACTTTGTTATTAAGATCTTTCTTTACTGCGATATTAAACGGTCTGGATACTTTGTATGAACCGTTCTCGATATTCTCTGCAGTTGCTTCTGCTCCGTCAATCTTCAGTGCTTTTACACTGTCATTCAGAGAACCAAGTGACACATAACCGATCGCATACTCATTGTCTGCAACTGTTGTCAGCATAACAGAAGTATTATTTGTGATCTGTGCATCTGTTGTTGTCATGTCAACCTTTGTTCCGTCATCCTGCTTCTCTTCAATTCCGAACAACTCAATGAAGGCTCCTCTTGTACCTGAACCATCCTCACGGGAAACGATCGTAACATCACTTGTCTCATCCCAGTCGGAAGTTGCATCTGACTGATTTGCGTCTGCACCTTTTGTATCTGTGCCATTGCTACTTCCACATCCAACTGCTGTTACTGCTACCATACTTACCATCATTACCGCTGCGGCAATTTTTTTCATTTTCATTTTTTAATCTCCTTTTTCATATCGGACTCTTTTCGTCCCAATCTCTTTTCTGGTCTTTGGGTACTTTTTCATTTTCCCCCTGACCACGATATTTATGATAAAAGACGATTGTTAAATGTAAAATCGGGCGATTGTTAAATCTGGGTAAAGCATGACAGCAAAAAACCGCAGCTGTGTAATTTTCACAACTGCGGTCTCTATTTCCCCCGGTTCTCTCTAAAAGCTTTTATTCAACCGTAACCGACTTTGCAAGATTCCTCGGCTTATCCACATCCAGTCCCTTTGCCACACTGACATAATATCCCATCAACTGCAGCGGTACGATCGCAAGACTGGTTGCAAAGAAAGACTCCGTCTGCGGAACATAGACTGCAAAATCTGCCGTATCCTCAATATTATAATTGCCATAAGTCGTCAGTCCCATCAGGTAAGCTCCACGGCTCTTCACCTCTACCATATTACTGATCGTCTTTTCAAAAAGATCTGCCTGCGTTGCAACACCAACGACCAGGATACCATCTTCGATCAGACTGATGGTTCCATGCTTCAGTTCTCCTGCCGCATAAGCCTCTGAATGAATATAGCTGATCTCCTTCATCTTCAGGCTGCCTTCCATACTGATCGCATAATCGATCCCTCTTCCAATAAAGAAGACATCCTTTGCATTTGCATACTTGCTCGCAAACCACTGGATACGCTCCTTATCATCCAGCGTCTTCTGGATCTTTTCCGGAAGTGTCCCCATCTCTTCGATCAGTGCTTCATAGCACTCATCCGGAATCACACAATTCACCTTTGCTGCCTGAATGGCCAGCAGATACATTGCGATCAGCTGGGTACTGTATGCCTTTGTCGTGGCAACCGAAATCTCCGGTCCTGCATAAGTATAAAGAATATAATCGCTCTCCCTCGCAATACTAGATCCAACTACGTTCACGATACCAAGCACAGGAATCTTGCGTTCTTTTGCAAGACGAAGTGCAGCAAGACTATCTGCTGTCTCACCGGACTGAGAAACGATCACAACCAGCGAATTTTTCACAAGCTTCGGATTCCGGTAACGGAACTCGGATGCAAGATCAACTTCCACCGGAATATCTGCCAGCTCCTCGATCACATACTTTCCTACCATTCCAACATGATAGGCAGAACCACATGCAACAATATAGATCCGTTCTATCTCCTGCAGCTTTTCATCTGTAAGTCCCGTCTCGGAAAGATCGATCTTTCCGTCCTTAACATAAGCACCGATCGTATCACGTACTGCCCGTGGTTGTTCATGGATCTCTTTCAGCATGAAATGCTCATATCCGCCCTTCTCTGCAGACTCAGCATCCCACTTGATCTCAACCTGCTCCTTCTGGATCTCTTCTCTGTCAATATTATAAAAATGGATCTCATCCTGTGAAAGCTCAGCAATTTCATGGTTTCCGATATAATATACATTTCTGGTCTTATCAAGAATCGCAGGCACGTCGGATGCGATCAGACATCCGGTCTGACTCTTTCCAATAATCAGCGGACTGTCCTTTCTTGCAGCGTACATCTTGCCCGGATAATCGTGGAACATGATCCCAAATGCATAAGAACCCCTGATACGCAGCATTGCTCTGGAAATTGCCTCCAGCGGAGTGCCTGTCTTCCTATAATAATAATCAACCAGCTTCACCGCAATCTCCGTATCAGTCTGGGAATAAAATGTATATCCCGATTTAATCAGCTTATCTTTTAATTCCTGATAATTTTCAATAATACCGTTATGAACAAGCACCACTGACTTGTCATCTGTGCAATGCGGATGTGCATTATTTTCCGACGGCTCACCGTGGGTTGCCCAGCGCGTATGACCGATACCACACGTTCCCGCTACTGCATGACCACCATTCGTCTTCTCAGATAAAATTTTCAGGCGGCCCTTTGCTTTGACTACAGCTATATCTCCTGTATCCTCATTGCGAATGGCAATTCCCGCAGAGTCATATCCACGGTATTCCAACTTCGACAATCCTGCAAGCAAAACCGGTGCCGCCTGTTCTGTTCCCACATATCCAACTATTCCACACATCTCGAGAATCCTCCTCTAAAATAAATTAAGATTAAAGATTCCCCCCTGACTCCCTGTCTCAATCCATAGAACTAACTATTAAATTAATAATAAAAAATGATAACAGAAAAGCTGTCAATGACAGCCTTTCTTATCTCTTTCACCCAGACTCTAATTTTCCTTTTTGCTTCTGAGCACTGCAAATGCTCCTATCCCAAGAAATACCAATGCTGCCCCTGCAACCGGAACCATAGAACTCTGCCCTGTCTTCGGAGACACAGCGGACGTACTTCCCTTATCATTATTTCCACCACTGACTGTACCCCTCTTGTAGATCAGTGCTACCGGTGAACCTTCCGATACAGAATGGAAATATGCCATGATCTGGTTGCCGCTGACTCTTACCCCTTTCAGTACTTCCCATCCATGCTCGGAACAGTAGTAAAGAATATCAACAACCATACCATCTGTCATATTATTTGCAACAAATGTAATCTTCATCAAATTATCTAATGACGCCTGAGTGCCTGTAACTTTCAGATCCATAACCGGTGAAAGGAACTTATAACCATCCAGACTGTAGCCTTTGATCTTCAGCCCCTCCTGCGTATAATAATCAAAAGAAGACGGAAGACTATTTCCAAATGCTCCTGTAACAGTGGTATCTGCATCAGCTGCATTCAGATCATCTACAACTTTCTGCAGATCATCAGCATATATTCCCGGTGCAACAGGTGAAAGGGTCACACTTCCTCTGTCCACACTTGCATTCGGCATATCAATCGATCCAACAATACTGCCGGCTGCCAATACACTGATGCTCATCGCCAGTGCTGTAACCGCTGCCACAACCCCTGCCATAAACCTTTTTTTCATATTTTTCCCTCCTATTTATCCAATAAATAAATT
>OIWS01003681.1_pt1 | contig 10610 bp, 10 predicted proteins | sample 1587611 | NCBI WGS metagenome assembly OIWS01 (sample SAMEA3888919, study PRJEB22519) | human gut metagenome | biome: human gut; feature: human-associated habitat; material: faeces | place: Denmark | collected 2010 | reverse complement strand
CAGGTGGAACCGCCGGGCCAGCGCCGAAGCGCCATCCACAAACCAGTCGCCGCCCTTGATCAGGCAGAGCAGGCCGATGATAAATAAAATAACCGGAATCAGCATGGCTTTTCCCTCCTATACAGATACAATGCGAAACGTCTTTTTATCATACCAGATTTTTGATTTTATTGCAATCTTTTGCCCATTTTACCCCCCCCCCCCCAGCGCTGGGATGGCCGGGGCTACCCGGACGGCCTCAAGGGCAATGACATCCCCATCAGCGCGCAGATCGTCTCCCTGGCCGATGTGTACGACGCCCTGACCAGTGAGCGCTGCTACAAAGAGGCGTTCTCCCACGAGACCGCCATGCGGATGATCCTGAACGGGGAATGCGGCGCGTTCAATCCCCTTTTGTTGGAATGCCTCACCGATATCCAAGCCGAGCTTCAGGAAAAATCGCAAAACATCGCTGTAAATCATTAAAATTTCACACATGCAAAAAGCAGTGACCTGGTTCGATTGAATGAACAGGGTCGCTGCTTTTGCTTTGCGGAGAAAAAATAGTATTCTGAGCATGTCGGAGAAGATGTTCTGTCCACCCCAGCCGTTACGTTTTTGGATCACCCCCGCGTGTGCGGGGAAAAGTTGAGACATAACATCTGATAGAGAACAACGTAAGGATCACCCCCGCGTATGCGGGGAAAAGAGGTTCAGGGTCTCCTCCAAGATCTTGTAGGCGGGATCACCCCCGCGTATGCGGGGAAAAGATAAGCCAGACGAGAAGAAATTTACCTTTGGGAGGATCACCCCCGCGTGTGCGGGGAAAAGATTTCCTGATTTAAAACCGCCTGCTCACCGAGGGGATCACCCCCGCATGTGCGGGGAAAAGGTGCCGATCACCTGCGTTCCGAAGTATGCCTTGGGATCACCCCCGCATGTGCGGGGAAAAGAAAAAGGCCGAAGAGATGGGTGCGACCACCAAAGGATCACCCCCGCGTATGCGGGGAAAAGCGTTTCGCGTCGGCCTCGCTGGACGCATACTGGGGATCACCCCCGCGTATGCGGGGAAAAGGCAGCCATCTGCACAGCGTATGGGAAAGTTTTGGGATCACCCCCGCGTGTGCGGGGAAAAGCGGGTCGGCAGCTTGGCATCGGTGGGCTTGTCGGGATCACCCCCGCGTATGCGGGGAAAAGTACTTCCGCCAGTGCAGCCAGTTCCGCGAGTGGGGATCACCCCCGCGTGTGCGGGGAAAAGTTCCATCCAGCATCTGACCGCAAGCTTGGGCGAGTTCGAGGTACAAAAAGGTCATCCGGTCCCGCACCTGCGGCAGCGCCTGCAGGTCTGGCCGGATCATGCCCGGCATCTCCGCCATGGTCTTATCCTCCACGCATCACGGTCAGCAGGCCAAGGCCGTAGGCTTTGCCCCGGCCCATGCCCTGACACAGCAGGTTCCGGAACGCCTCGGGGTCCGTCACCTGCAAAACGCCCTCATACGTCACCGCCAGCAGCGACACCGGGCGGGTGCCGCGCTTGGCAAAGTGGTGCCACTGCGCCCGGGTCACGGTAAAGGAATCCTCTGTCAGGGCAAAGCCGTGCTTTGCGGCGCGATCCAACAGCCACTGCTTCTGGTACTGTGTCGTGCAGTGTGCGGCCACGGTTCCCCGCGCTGCGGGTCTTTGGGCGTCTTTGCAGCTTTTGGTGGGGTTGGCCGCCAACCGAAACTGCCAGCGGCTGCCCGGTGTGATCCGCGCCAGCAGCGGGTCATAATTCCGGGACTCTGGTGCCGCTCCGGTGCCAAACTGCTCCACAACGCCGGAGAGGTCCGGCATCTCCTCGCTGAGGAGGAGCAGATACAGCTTTTCGCCCAGCCGGTCCAGCCGCCACAACCGACGGCGGCGCTCCCCGGAAAAGGCACTTTCCACCGCGCCATGGAATTTCTGTGGTGCCGCCAGCGCCGTCATGGTGCTGCGGCGGGTGGGGTCAAGCTCTACACGGGATAAATACATCTGCACTTCACCTCACAATTCACAGAATGGGTCATGGGCGGTCGGCTCCGGGGCCCCTGCGGGCTGCCGGAGGGAGATCTCCCGGGCCGAGCGGTAACCGTACTGCCGGTGCCGCGGGTCGTAGGAGAGAGGCACATCCCGCTGCGGGACAGCCCCCGGCTCCTGCGGTGCGGCATCCGCCACGATGCGGGTCGGCTTGGGCCCGCCGGGGCAGAGCGCGGGCTCTGCCTGCAAGGCCTCCACAAGGCCCTGCTCCCGCAGGCCCAGGCAGAGCGGCAGAGTGGGCGGGCAGGCACGGCGGCCCAGGTACAGCGGGAACACCGGGTGGGTCAGCGCCTCTGCCAGTTCCTGCAGCAAAGCGGTGTCTTCACTTTCCAGGCCCACCAGAAAAACAGCATCTTCGAGGTAATGGCGGTAGGTGACATAGGAGCGGTCTTTCTCCTCGTTGCGGGCCATGTGGAAATCCACCAGCAGCTGGCCCTCCCGCTCCACCCGGACGCCAAAGCGCAGCTGCGCCAGCCGGGTCAATGGCTCGGTCTCATCCCGCCGCAGGCCCAGCGCCGCGGCCAGCAGACCGATGACGCCGCTCTTGGTAGGCTCCCGAGCCGTTTTCCGGGTCTCGAATTTGGAATCCGCGCCCCACGCCTGCAAAGGCGCTGCCAACCGAAGCAACAGTGTTGCCATCATTCCACCTCGTTTCCGGTCAGGTTCTCCTTAACAGCTTCTTCCAGTGCATCCAGCATGGTGTTCAGCGGCTGGGCCAGGGCCAGTGCTTCCAGCCCGGTGCCCACGGTAAAGCTCTTTGCAGGGGCCTCCGCAAAGCTCTGATACAGCTGCTGTGCATAGGCCTGCAACGCGCTCTTGGAGGGCTCTGCGTAGCCCTCCGCGCTCTTCCGCACCGCCCGCTCAAAGGCACCACAGAGGTTCACGGGCTGGTCCTCCCGGATGGTCACATAGACGGCATCCGGCAGAGTGCGGTTGGCAAAGGTGTTCTGCTTGCCCGTGGGCATGGAGCGGATGAACGCCTCACCAAAACTCCTCACCACTTCGGCTGCTTTTTTCGCGCCTAGATGGCGTTCAAGCTCCATCACATTGACGGTTGCATAGCGGTACAGGGTTGCAGAGTTGTACTCCACGGTGCCCAGATGGCCTGCGCCCGCGTTGTCCTCTGCCTGACAGTCATCCACGGCGGTAAAGTAGTCGTATTCGTTTTGCACTGCATGGGTAGAAATGCTGTGGGCCACCTGTGCAGCGGCATCAAAGTTCAGAGAGGGGTCATCCGCCACCATCCGGCCAAACAAGGCAATGTCTACCGACGGATTCTTTCTCAGCGCCTTTTGCAGAGCTTCTTTGTATGCTTTCTTGTCTTCAATATCATCGGCCACCGCCAATGCTGCCAGCGCCTTGATCTGTGCCTGGCTGATGAAGAACAGGGCCTTGGTGCCTTTCTCATCGTTCTTGATGCCTGCATTGTCCAGCGTCTTCTTGGCCAGCTTGGCAGCATCTTTTTCCGGGGCAAGGGCGGCGATCTCCTTTTCCACCAGCTCCGTCACCTTTTTGGTGCGCTTGCCCACATCCTCTTCGTCCAGCAGGCTTTCCTCTACAAAGGCCTGCCGCATGGCGTGCTTCCACGCCTGAGAGGAGACCCGGGCGCGGGTCACGCCGCCGTAAATGGCCGTTTTGGGGCTGCCCGTATCGTCCCGGTTGATGCAGCTGGGCGGCACAGTCTGCAGCACATGGAAGTCAACATACAAACGCTTTTTCATAAGTCAGTTCTCCTTTTCCTGCATCTCGGACGATTCGTTCTTCTCGTAGCGGTAGAGGTCCTGTCCCCACCGCAGGCGGATGTTGGCGGGCAGCTGTGCCAGCTGCGGGGCATCGCACTGCAGCCCGTACAGGTCAACAGCCAACCGCGGGTAATCCAGCGGGATGCTGTCCGGCTTTGCGGCCCGCAGCAGCTGAATCATACCCCGCAAATGATGGCTGATCTCGGTAATTTCTTCGGCGGTAGCCAGCGCGTTGAACCGCCGCAGAATGCTGCTCTCGGTCCAGTCCTGCCCACTGGCCACGGTCTGCTCCGCCAGCCTGCGCACGGCCCGGCCCAGCGTGCAGCCGAGCTGGCTCACGCACACAGTATCGTTGCTCTGCTGGTGCAGGGCATACAGGGTCAGTGCCAGATAGACCGCCCACTCTTCATGGGAGGGGCCATTTGTGCCGTAAAAGCTCGCAGGCATCCCCTGCAAAAGGCCGCCCCACAGGTCTGGAAGCTCCCCGGGTGCATGTCCGATGCCCCGGCGCAGCTTTGCCAGCTCTGCACGCCGCTGGTTCTCCGGCAGACCCCAGAGCCATTGAATCTTGCCGTCCACATAGCCCCTGATGGCCTGTGTGCGGCTCTCGTTTTTCTCACTCATGCCGTTCCTCCCTCATCGTTTGTTTTCGGGTAAAGTTTGTACAGCCCCGCCCGGAAGCGGTTATAAGCTTTGGGAGCCGTGTACAGCTCCATCCGTTCGGTCTTTTTCCCTGCGTCCAGCTTGACCCGGTGCCCTATCAGCGCGGCGCTGCCAGCCTCCAGCACCATCTGCTGACCCAGCTGCTCTGCAATGCCGCGGGCGATCACCTGCCAGCGGGCTGTGGTTTCGGTCATGTCGTCTTCTTCCGGGTCGATGCTCCGCAGCCACTGCCGGAACGGCTGGTCTACTGCAAAATAGAACTGGGAACGGGCCGGGGCGCTGGCATTTCCGTTTTTATCGCCTGCGGCAGTGGCAATATCCTGCGCCAAGTGCCCCACCAGAAAGGCTGTCTGCTCGCAACGGCTAATTTCATCAGTGATGCGGTTCTGCCAACCACGGCCCAGCTCGTCCAGCAGAACAGCCTGAAATGCCAGACTATCACTGAACGAATCATTCACGAAAAAGTCTTTGTCCCCGTATTGCACCGCTGAGATACGGAAATTGATTCTTCGTTTTGGGCTCAAAAACCGCAGCTGCTGTACTTTTTCTACCCAGCGCACCACGCCCGGCTGATGAACATTGCCCTCGCCCTTGCAGAACACGGACGGAAACTCCCGCCAGAACTGCTTTGCCGCATCATGGCGGCAGGGCACAAACACCGGCGGCTCATTCTTTTTGTTCGTAGCATTACGCCAGATGGTCATTTGCTCCACAAAAGCACTTTCGCGTGGGAAGAAATCGCCGCCCAGCAGAGAAAAACCATCCACTTTTCCATTTTCCCGGTGGAGGAGCAGCCGACGGGATTGAAGTGTGAGCAGCTGTGCCGGATTGTCCGGCTGTAAAATCTCTGTTCGCTCTGCGCTCTTGGGCGCATCCAACTCCCAGCAGGGCTTATTTTCACCCCAGCATTCAGTGCCGTCTTTCAGCAGAGTCAAATTCAGCATCAGCGTCTCGAACAGATTTTCGCCGCTGGCCTGGATATAGCCGATTTTGCCCAGCCAGCCTGCACCTACCGAGGGCAGTCCTTTGCCCTTTGGCTTTGCCGAGGTGTCATCATAGCCGTTGACACTCAGCAGCCACCGCACCGCTTGCGCATAGGTCATCTCTGTTTTGCCCGCCCCGGCATAGAGTGGGAACAGCCGAATCTTATTGCTGCTCTCCGACATCTCGCCGTTCAGCTTTGCCGCGCCGTACTCCGTGCCGATAGCCGCCTCCGGCACCTGCCAGAATGGCCGCTCCGGGTGGAAGAGCCAGAAGCGGTCTTTCCACTGCTCCAGATAGTCCCGGATGGGCTGCTCCGGGAAACGTTTCAGTTCCCACAGCGCTCCCCAGCGCTCCAGAGCGGCTTCTTCGTCTTCCAGCGGCTCCGGCTCCCCCACTTCGTTCACGCGGGAAAAGACCGTAAACAGCACCGCCAGCAGCAGCCGCAGCATGGCCGCGTCCTGGGTAGGCATCTCTCCTGCCAGGTCCATGTACTCCTGCGCATGGACCAGTGCATCCGTCAGAGAAACTTCCTGCACGGTATTGTCCGGCAGACGGACACGGACCCAGGGTTCCGTCAACAGGTTGAACTCAATTTCCTGCATCAGCTTCCTCCTTTTCATAAATCAGACCATTCTCACGGTCATAATGGAGCGTCATCCCCGCCAGATGGGCCGTCAGCGTTTCATCCAGCAGTAGCACCAGCTCCCCGCGCAGCATCGGGGAGAGCTGCCATTGGGCCAGCAGACGGCGGTTGTCCGCTTCCAGCTCGTCAATGACGCGTTTCACGTTCCATTCCTTGCCAAACACTGCCGGGAGCCGCAGTTTCTGCCGTGCGATCTTCAGCGCCTCCTCCGGCTGCGGCGGGCAGTCGGACGCTACCGTCCGGCCTCCCTCCTGCCACGGCAGGAAATGGATGCTGCCATCCCGCCCCTGCACCATGACCAGCACCTCAACAGACGGGTCGCCGTCACGGACAGCCGCCCGGGCCGCCGGGTCAGAACAGGCACCCTCGTCTGCCATCCAGCCGTCCAGCGTATTGAGCCGGGGGAATTTTTTATACACCTTCGGGTGATGCACCAGATAAGCCTCCGCCCGGTCCTTTCGCTTTCCCTGTTCCAGTTCATAGTTATGGCACAGCTTCTCACTGGCGGCATCTTCGGGCAGTTTGTCCTCCGCCGCCCAGCCATACACCTGCTGTACCAGCGGGGAGATCTCTTCCGGCAGGCGAATGGTCTGAGGCAGCAGTTCCCGTGTCCGCCAGAGCAGCCACTTGCCGTAGACTGCCGCGCTGCCCTCATCAAAGGCATCCTCTCCGGTATCCAGCACCGCGCAGACGGCTGCCTGCATCGGCTGTGGGCGAGAGCGCCAGGTGTGGCGGTGCAGACGGCCAATGCGCTGTAGCAGCAGGTCCATCGGGCAAAGTTCCGTCACCATAACGTCAAAATCAATGTCCAACGACTGTTCGAGCACCTGCGTGCCCACCACAATGAGTCCATCCCGCCGGACCGGAGTCGAGTGCTTGCCGATCCGCTCCATGAGCTCCTGCTCCCGCGCGGCGCGGTCCGGCATCAGGAATTGTGCGTGGAACACCTGCACTTCTTTTTCCGGCAGAGCTTCCCGCAGCATCCGGGCCACGGCCTGTGCCTTTTTAACGGTGTTGACGATGACACCCGCGCAGCCGCCCGCCTGCATCTTTTCGCGCAGGAAACCGGACAGGCCATCTTCCGTCAGCGGAACCGTCTGTACCGTCCGGCTGGGCGTATCCAGCGGAATGGTCGTCTGGCGGACTTCCTCCCCATCCGTCCAGGTCAGGAGCGGATAGCCGCAGCTGGTCTTCCACGGTGCATCCGGTGCGGAGGTTCGCTTCTGCTGGTAGGCTTCCACCAGCTCCGCCCGCCGCCGGGCCGGCAGCGTGGCTGAAAGTAAGATCACCGGCACCCGATACCAGCCCAGCCATTCCAGCGCCCGGTCAAGGTAGCGGTTCATGTAGGCATCATAGGCATGGCACTCGTCGATGATCACCACCTTGCCCGCAAGGCCGAGGTGGCGCAGCATCACATGCTTTTGTTTGAGCGCCGCCATGAGCAGCTGGTCCACCGTGCCAATGACAAAGCAGGCCAGCAGCGCCTGCTTGCTGCCCCGGAACCACTGGTGCACCTGCACCCGGTGCTCGTTTGTCTCGGAATCGTCCCAGTCGTCTTCTACCGGAACGGTCTGTTCCTGTAAGCGGATATACTCTTCGTTCAGCTCTGCCATGCCGTGGGCCAGCCGGATGCACTTTAGCAGCCTGTCCGGCTGGTTGTCCGCCCACTGCACCAGCCGCCCCAAGATCCCGTTTGCCGTTGCCTGCGTAGGCAAGCCAAAGAAGATTCCACCCGCGCCAAACCGCGCCGCCAGAATTTCCGCGGCTGCCAGCGCAGCCTCCGTCTTGCCTACACCCATCTGGGCCTCTAAAATCAAAATTTCCGGGGCGCTCACACTGTTGGCTGCTTCCACGGCAGCAGCCTGTACCGCGTTGGGTGGGAATCCAAAACGCGCTTTGAACTCCTCTTCGTCCACAATAGAAGTCTGCGCCTCCCAGGGTGCCGTCAGGTCTTTCTCATCCCATTTATTCCAGGCCAGTTCCGCACGCTCCGGATAAGCCACTTCGTTCCCCAGTTCTTCTACCGGGATCAACGGAAAATACTCGGTATTGCTGGCGATCCAGTCCGCCATGATAAGCAGTCCTGTCAGCAGAATTTCTGTAGGGGGAGTCAAGTCCGGCAGCTCTGCCGGGTCGTCGTAGCCGCAATCTTTCAGCGCTGTCTCAAACAACTCATCCCAGCAGCTTTCCCAAAATGCCTTTTCTCCCTTGGGGTAGTAGTTGCATGTCCAGCTCACCAGCTGAGCTTCCACTTCTTCCTGCTCCTGCGGCTTGCCGTGGTGGGCCCCCGCAACGGAGGCGATTCCTGGCGGACACTTCAGCTCTATCAGAATCGCTTCGCTTGCCCGGGCGTGAGGTGTTTTCTTCCGATCCTGCTCCGGGCAGGTCAAGGTGGTAAAGCGCTCCATTCGCTGCTTTGCCTCTGGCAGCAGCGGCATCAGGACACTCTGAAAGGCAACAACGCTCTTACCAAGATCATGTGTCCAGCCCAAAAAGCGTGCCAGCGCGATCAGAGCTTCTTCGTCCAGGTCGGTGGCTTTCTTCACGCTTTCCGGCAGCCACTTCCGCACCAGCAATTCCATGATCTCTGCCGTATCCCGCAGATGCATCCAGAGTGGCAGCCAGAGGCTCGTGTCATTCGGATCGGTTTTGCCCGCCAGAAACTTTGAATGGGTCAGTTTCATGCCGCGCCTCCTGTTCGTCCGGCGTGTGTTATTTTCCGAGATAGATATAGCATTGTGCTTGTACTATAAGATGGACTTTTGCAATTTTAAAGCATTTTTTCTTTATTTTTTCAAAGCTAGCACCGATTCCCCACTCTTGTCAATTATTTTTCATAGTTTTGTAGGGAAGCACAAAGTTTCTACTCGCTTTTTGTGCACAAAAAACCGCCCCGGCTTCCTCTTTCGGAAACCGGGGCGGTTCATTTGCGTTCTGGTTTTTTATTCGCGCTTTTCAAGCGCTCGCACGATTACTTGCGGGGGTTCTTGATAGCAGCCTGGGCGGGTGCCAAAATTACAGGGCGTTCGCAACAGTGATCTGCCGTTTCTTTAACACGCTGTATCTCCAAAGAACGGCTTCACTGTACTAAGAGAAACTCCGTTACGCTTTGCTTTTTCCCGTTCATAAGTCACACGGGTAACTTCCTCAATAAAAGCTCGGACTTCCGGCGTTGCTGTTGACCATGTGACATTAAAGCGTCTGCAAATTTGATAAAATGTGCGATAAAATGTCTCTCGCTCTGCATCACGCTGAAAATATTCTTTTGCACTCATCAAACACACCTCATTTCAAGTAAGTTACAAAGATGTTCATTGCTGCCTCACCAGAAAGTTCATAACGCGGTGCTCCGCCAAAACTCGGCAATGGACAAGCTCCATAGTCCCGGACATAATGCTCTGCCAGCTCCGGAACTTTTGCCTCGAACGTAACCGTCCCGCCGCATTCATGGTCAATCGACAGCTTGATTCCGTACGCAATCAACACCCGGCCAATGCCCTGATACTTTTTAGAATGCCCGACAATTGTCGGATTGCTTTCCGGCTGGCTCTCAATGTAGGTAATATGAACCATCACGTCATTTTCCAATATTTCGTATGCAGCCAGCGCAACCAATTCACCATTACTCGTCTTTAAGGCATACTTTTCAAAGGCATCATCCTGAATATAATCTGACAACCAGCTTGTTTGCCAGACGGGTTCTTTTTCAGTCTGTACTGCGTCAGATTTTTTCATGCGCACGATTTTCACACTGATATTCTGACTGCCGTCTGTTTTTATAATAAATGGTACAAACTTTGCCATACAGACCTCTTTTCCTGAATAAAGCATTTTACAGTTTTATTATACTCAGTCGCTCTTAAATTTTCAACCAGTCACCGCCTCCGCTTCTTTTTAAATCTTTTTGTGTAAAAAGGAGGCGATAACCATGTATAACATGAATGATTTGTTTAATTCCCGTGATGTGGTAGGATGCAAGCTAAACCAAATCATTGGCAGTCACAAATATACCAAAAGCAATGTATGCACTGGTGCAGGTATCTCTCACCCAACACTTGATAAACTCTTAAATGGCGAAGTAACCAACAAAACCAATTTTGAAAAGCACATTTCAAAGCTGCTTGCATTTCTTTCCATCACGCCCAGTGAACTGATGGGTGGCATCGCCAACCCTTTCACTGACTCTAAAACGTTGCGTGATGCACTCCACCTCGATCTTCAACAATTGAGCCAACGATGTGGACTTTCCATTGATGAACTGCAAAAAATTGAAGCTGGCGAAGATGTCCCCCTCGCAGAACTGCGAGATGTCGCCTATTGCCTTGGAACCGGAGTAACTGGTGTACTGGGCGACGGTTATTTTCAAACTCCGGTCAGCAGCATGAATTACTTTGTTAAAAATGATTCAACAACAATCCATGGGCGGCGGTTGCAAAGAGCAGTCATACACAAAACGCCCCCGGCTTCCTGTCATGGAAACCGGGGGCGCTGCGGTTTTATGGGAAACGCCTCAGGCGCTGCAAAGCCTCAGTGCAGCAGAGAGC
>OIWS01003662.1_pt1 | contig 10649 bp, 8 predicted proteins | sample 1587611 | NCBI WGS metagenome assembly OIWS01 (sample SAMEA3888919, study PRJEB22519) | human gut metagenome | biome: human gut; feature: human-associated habitat; material: faeces | place: Denmark | collected 2010 | reverse complement strand
ATGAAAATCATTTCCACCTATCCTGCTAAGATCAAAGAATCCTCCGGGGCTTTTGAAGCTACGGCGGTTCTCTATCGTCAGGCGGTGGATTACTTCATCGGCATCATGCTCAAACATTGGGATGGTTCGTTTTCAACCATCGCCAATTCAACTTTTGTCGTACGTGCAGCCGAGTTGCTCTGTTGGCCGACTGCCAAGCGGCCTCTTACAAAATACGACTTCGGAAAATCGTTCTACAAATTTCCGAGCTACCTGCGCCGTGCTGCCGTCAACGAGGCCTACGGCCTGGTTTCCTCCTATCACACCCGTTTGAAGCAGTGGAAAGCCAATCCCCAAGGGAAAGAACCGGGATTACCGAAGGCCGGACGGACTTTTCCTGCCATGTATCGGGAAGTCATGTTCAAAAACACGACAGACCGTTATACGGTACGGATCAAGGTCTTCATCCGCAATACTTGGGACTGGACGGAGGTGAAGTTACGAAAGTCCGACATGGACTACATCGCGAAGTATTGCCCGCTTCGGAAAGCGTGTGTGCCCACACTGCGGCGCCGAGGAAAAAACTGGTCGCTCGATTTTCCTTTTGAGGAGGAAAGAAAACTTACTGATACTCCCATCCGCGAACAAACCATCGTGAGCGTCGATCTCGGCATCAACAATGCCTGCGTCTGCTCTGTCATGACTTCAGATGGCACTGTCCTCACGAGACGCTTTCTGCATCTCAACCGTGAAAAAGACTCTCTGAATCGTGCACTGCAACGTATCAAGAACGCCCAAAAGCAGGGGAATCGCAAGATGCCTCGGCTTTGGGCGAAGGCGAAAGGCATCAATGATTCGATTGCCGTCAAAACGGCAACGTTCATCATGGATCTGGCGGTTTACTACAGTGCTCACGTCATCGTGATGGAAAAGCTCGATCTCAAAGGCCGTAAGCACGGCTCCAAGAAACAGCGTCTTCATCACTGGCGGGCACAGTATGTTCAGCAGATGGTGGAAGACAAGGCTCACCGCAATGGTCAGCGGGTGAGTCGAGTCTGCGCCTGGAATACGTCGAAGCTCGCGTTCGACGGTTCCGGCGCAGTCACTCGGGACGAAAAGAATCACAGTCTCTGCACTTTTCCAAACGGTAAGCGCTACCACTGCGATCTGAGCGCTTCGTACAACATCGGCGCTCGGTATTTCGTCCGAGAAATCTTTAAGTCCCTGTCGGTGACGACGGGGCAGCGCATTGCGGCCAAAGTTCCGGAATGCGTGAAGAGAAGTACCTGCACCTTAGGTTCGCTCTTTAGGCTCCATGCGGAGTTGGGTTCTACAGAACACCAATTATCTGAGTGTAGCCCGCATCGAACTGAGGCAGTCCCTCCGATTACAAACGAGGGAAGCCTTCGACTTTAGTCGAGGGAGACTTCACGAAGCGAATTCCGAGGTAAACTCAACCCTTAGGCTGGGGAGTACGTCAACGGGGTTTTTCGTTGGGGGGCAGATGGGTGCTTGCAAATCCTCGGTTAGATCTGCCAAACCGAATGCGCAGTCACGCCTTCAGCGAGTCCGTAGGGAGCCTCGGCCGTGCAAATGACCGCACCGTGCCCAATGTCTTCCGGAAGTTCTTCAAGAACGGAGAAATTCTTTATGGCGTCTTTCTTCGGGTGACTACCGAGTTTGATTTCGACGGGGTAAAGCTTGCCGTCGGAACGAATCAACAAGTCAATTTCTTTCTGACTCTTTGAATCCCGATAGAAGAAGAACTCAGGTTGCAGGCCGTTGTGCACCCAGCCCTTCAAGATTTCCATGATGACGAACGTTTCGAAGAAAGCGCCGGCGGTCGTGTACTCGGCCATCTTTTCCGGCGACGTGAACCCGATCAGATAAGCAGCGAGCCCCGTGTCCGTGAAATAGACCTTCGGGGACTTCACAAACTGTTTTCCGATGTTGGCGTAGTACGGACGCAGCAGATAAATCAACCCGGAATTCTCTGCCAGGGACAACCAACCTTTGATCGTCCGATCCATAACCCCGACTGTTTTGGCGAGATCACCAATTCGTAGTTCTTGACCCGTACGAAGTGCCAATTCCCGCAAAAAATTACGGTATTCCGCTAATTTTTCTACTCCGGCTTCCATGCGGACATCTCTTTCCAGATAGGTCTGCACCAACCCGTTGTAGAAGAATCCCCTCTGCCGAGGCGTCATATCAATGACTCGAGGCCATGCTCCCTGCCATATCGTCTTCCACAACTCCTCTTTGGCCCCGGTTTCTAAAATTTTTGAAGGCTCCTCACTCGGTATGTAGGGTTTCTGTTCTAATCCTTTACCTACACGTTCATAAATGCTCAAAGGCATCAGATCCAAAGGACAAATACGGCCGGCCAGGGAATCTGCCACCCCCTTCATCAGAGCAAATTTCTGAGAACCGGAGGCCCACACCTGTCCATAGCTCTTCATCTCATCAACTTTGGCCTTGATTTGCAGGAAAAGATTCGGTGCACGTTGAATTTCGTCAATGAACACCGGGAACTTATGGTGTACCAAAAATTGATCCGCCGATTCTTTGGCTTCGGTTAAGAGAATTTCATCGTCAAGGTTCAGTCGCTCGCGTTGTGCATCATCAGCAAGGTGTTCCATGCAGGTGCTTTTGCCACACTGGCGTGATCCTGTCAGAAGAACCACTTTAAAAATCTCGGAGGTTTCCTTAATGACAGGTTCAATTGTTCTAGGGAGATAAGTCATAACAGTCATTGATTTTGCTTGGATATCCCCGATGATACTATCGATAAAATCAGTAGTCAACTACCGATAAAATCGGTAGTGTAGTACTGATAATACCGGTAGTATTCTTGAAGCCACGCCCACTGATCGTCAATCAAATCAATAAGCGTAAGCACCCTATGCACTTGGTTTCCCGAGGAAAGCAAGTGCATAGGGTGCTTACTTTCAATCGTGTTGCACGGCAACTTTCAGGGTGCACCGACTTGGTTGTACAAGGAGATTGCCTAGTGGAGAAAGCTACGGGTGCGATCCTGGCAAAAATCTCAGAATTCTCCCCTAAGCCAAGGTCTGAACCGAATGTAATTGAAGTTATAGAACCCAGTTAAGAAACCTCTTGCGCCGGCCCAAAGGAGCTTTTCGAACCTGTTGCCAGAGGCGATAGGGGACTTTTTGTCTTGTCCCCAAAATCCCTTTCATGAAAAAACGCCCCGCAACACGAAGCTCGGGGCGTTCATTTCAGTGGGTTATCCGCCGATGTAGACAGTGGATCACTTCAGGATCTTCGGCAGAACGTGCGTCCAGAGTTCGAGGGATTTGTCGAGATCCTTTTCGTTGATGTCGAAGAGTGCGCTGTGGTGGCCGCTCGGACGATCCGACCCCCAGACGAAGAACGCAGCCTTGCCGCCGTGCGACTGTACGCGGCGGGCAAGAATCGTGGCGTCTTCGGAACCGCCGAAGTTAAGAGGCTTATCGAGAACTTTGAGCCCAACTTCGCGGCCGCTTTCATTCAAGATGTCGACGAGTTCGCGGTCGGCCGTAAGGTCGACGGCTTCGCCCATCTTGCTGATGTCGTACGTGACGGAGAAGCTCTTGGCGATGCCTTCGCAGATGTTCATCACCTGTTCGCACATATAGTTGTTGATTTCCATCGTTTCGCCGCGAACTTCCAGTTTCATCACGGCCTTGGACGGAATCACGTTGCGGCCTTCGCCGGCAATCAGCTGGCCGACGTTCACGCGCGTCATGCCGCCGCCGTGGCGGGAAATCCCCAACAGCTGTACAGTGGCGTTCGCAGCCGCTGCGAGGGCGTTGCGACCTTCCTGCGGGGAAACACCGGCGTGAGAAGCGCGGCCGTGGAACGTGACGTCATACTTCGTCGTGCAGAGGAAGCCGTAGAGGTCGGTGGCGAGTTCGCCGGATTTGGCGAGCATGGCGACGTGAGACGAGAGGAAGTAGTCCACGTCGTCCAAAATGCCGCTTGCGGCCACAGCCGCTGCACCGCGCACGCCTTCTTCGGCGGGCTGGAAGATGATCTTCACCTTACCGGCAAGCTTATCCTTGTTGTCCATGATCCAGTGCGCGACGGCAAGGCCCATCGACATATGAGCATCGTGACCGCAGGCGTGCATGAAGCCGGGATTGTGGGAGGCAAAGCCCAATTTGTTGGGCAGGTGATCGGGCGAATCGCTTTCCTGAACCGGCACACAGTCGATGTCAAAGCGCACGGCGAACACGGGGCCGGGACGGCCGGTGTCGAGAACGGCGCAGCACCCCGTCAACTCCTGCATTTCATTGAGCAAGTCTTCGGAAACGCCGTTCTTGCGGGCGCGCTCAATCCCGGCTTCAACGACCTTCATGCTGCGGCCGAGGCAGGCATCGGGGTTAACGACCTTACGTCCCAAGAGTACTTCGTAGCCGTAGCCGCGGAGCGTATTGACAAGGAACGCCGTCGTCGTAAATTCCGACCAGCCTTCTTCCGGATTCTTATGCAGTTCGCGGCGGATATTGACCAGCTGATCGTGATAGCAGCAGCAACCCATGACATCTCTCCTATTGAGCATTTGAGTTGGATGAACCGCGGGACGTTGGGGAAATCAGCCGTCGGCCGCGGAACATCAGGATTTTTACTTAGATCCATTTTAAAGCGAATTCATCGGTTCGGCAGTTTGGCGCTGTCTACGGAAATGTTATTTTCCGGGGGCTCATGAGACTTGGATCAAAGTTTGTGCCCATAAAAGAAGGTACCTGAGATAAAAGCGTGGATAATGCTTTGGATGTATGCCGATGTACCTGCAAAGAGGTAGGTCGGGGGATTGAGTGTTTTTGAAGCGAGGAAACGTTATGACCGGTTGTGCCCGTGAGGAAGCGCAGCAATTCTGCGCCAAGATTTTTGACGATATTCGTGCGCTCAGTAAAGACGGCTCGGGAGTAACTCGTCAGGGGTACGGGCCCGTGGAAACGGCGACGCTTGATTACCTCAAAGCGATTGGGCGGGAGCTCGCACTTGAGATTACGGAAGATGCAGCGGGCAACGTCTGGATGCGCTTGCCCGGTAAGGATCGTACGCTTCCTGCGGTGGTCGCGGGGAGCCATGCCGACAGTGTGCCGCAGGGCGGCAATTACGATGGTCTCGCAGGCATCGTGGCGGCTTTGAATACCGCCCGCGTGATGCGGGAGACGCACTTTACGCCCGCGCGTGATTTTGTCGTTTTGATGATGCGTTGCGAGGAATCGAGTTTCTACGGAAAGTCCTACATCGGATCGCTCGCGTTTACGGGGCGGCTCACGAAGGATGAAACGGCTCTTCTCGATCGCGAAAAGAAGGCGACGTTGGGTGAGCATATGGCGTCCTGCGGTATCGATCCGGAAGTTGTGACTCAGGGTAAACCCCTGGTGGATCTCTCAAAGATCGCAGCGTTCCTGGAACTTCACATCGAACAGGGGCCGACGCTGACGAGTTCGGAGACCGTCCGTACGGGGGTGGTCACCGGGATCCGCGGCAATTTGCGTCATAAGCAGGTGAAAATCATCGGGGAGACGGCGCATTCCGGAGCGGTTGACAAAGAATATCGGCATGACGCGGTGCTTGCGTGTGCGGAATTTCTTTCCCGTATGGATCGGGCTTGGGATGAGATGCTCGCGGCAGGGCATGACCTCGTCTTTACGGTGGGGGTGCTCAAAACGGCGCCGACGGCGGCCATTTCCGTAATTCCGGGTGAAGTGACGTTTACGGTGGACATGCGCAGCCTTTCCTTGGAAACGGCGGAAGCCTTCCACGCGAAGATGCTTGAAGTGGCGGAGGACGTGGCGAAAAAGCGCGGCGTCAAGTTTGAATTTGATAAGAAACTGACGACGCAGCCCGCCAAGGTGAACGAAGCCCTCAAGAATCGCCTCGTCGCCGAAGCAAAACGGATGGGGCTGCCCGCCCGAGAACTTGCTTCGGGCGCCGGGCACGACGCCGCCGTCATCGGGGCGGCCGGTATTCCGGTGGCGATGATTTTCGTCGCGAATCAGAACGGCTCGCACAATCCGCATGAAGCGATGCAGCTGGAAGACTTCATGCGCGGGGCCGAACTGCTTTCGGAGACCGTCAGACATTTTGACGATTAATTCAAAAAAACGATAACAATAAGAACACTGACATGGAGACTGACGTAACTTGGGCGGCGCAACCGCCGCGTATTGTGGTTTTTGACCTTTGTCCGCTCTTTCGGGAGGCATTAGCCGAGGCTCTCGTGCAGGCGGGGGCGTTTTCGGTGACGGCGACGGAGCCCAAAGCGGTGACGCATGCCATTGTCGAAGACGGCGTCAACTGTGCTCTCATTGATTTGGATGCCGGTACGGCGGCGTTGGAACTTTTGGAATGCATCAAGAATCATCATCCGCAGTGCCGTTGCGCGATGATGACGACGGATGGTTCTCAGCCGGAACTGATGGCCGCCATCCGGATGCAGGCTGACGGCTTTGTCACCAAGCGGTTGGAAACGAAGGACCTCGTCGGCGAAATTCTCCGTATTGCCGACGGCGAAATGGTGATCAGTGATTCGCTTACGAGTGCGTTGGCCGTCACGCTGCGTAATGTCCCGTATCTGGATAGTACGCGGGATATTTCGGACTTAAGTCCTCGGGAGCTTGAGGTTCTGAAATGCATTGCCAACGGGATGAGCAACAAACTTATTTCGGAGAAGCTCGCGATTTCCGACGGAACCGTCAAGGTGCATGTGAAGCATCTCTTGAAGAAGCTGCACTTTACGACGCGTGTGGAAGCGGCGCTCTGGGCGAGCGAACACGGTCATCGGTGACGGATTGCGAATAGAAACGAAAGCCCGGCGGGAAAACTCGACCGGGCTTTCGTTTTGCAAAGAGAAGCATCAGAGGTCGGCGGCAAAGAGGTCGCCCGTCGCCGGGTGTTGCGCCGGAGGCGTCAATCCGAAATGCCGGTAGGCGAGCGCCGTGGCCATACGGCCCCGGACGGTGCGTTGCACGAGTCCCTGCTGAATGAGGTAGGGTTCGACGACGTCTTCGAGCGTTTCGCGGTCTTCACCCAAGGCGCTTGCGAGGTTGTCGATGCCGACGGGGCCGCCTGCGAATTTCTCCATGATGGTCGTCATGAAGCGGCGGTCGATGGTGTCAAGTCCGATGACGTCCACATCCAGCAGTTTCAACGCCGCCTGTGCGACTTCGGCGGTGATTTTCCCGTCATGGCGCACTTGGGCAAAGTCGCGCACGCGTCGCAGCAGGCGGTTGGCGATTCTGGGAGTTCCGCGGGAGCGGCGGGCGATTTCGTCGGCACCGGCTTTGTCAATGGGGACGTTTAAAAGTCCCGCCGAACGCGTGACGATGAAACTTAAGTCTTCCGCGTTGTAAAACTGCAGCTGGTTCACGATCCCGAAGCGGGCGCGCAGGGGATTCGTGAGTGACCCCGCCCGGGTCGTTGCGCCGATCAATGTGAAGGGCGGCAGATCGAGTTTGATGGAACGTGCGGCCGGTCCTTCGCCGATCATGATGTCGATCTGATAGTCCTCAAGCGCCGGGTAAAGAATTTCTTCGACGACGGGACTCAGACGATGAATTTCATCGATGAAGAGAACGTCGTTTTTCTCAAGGTTCGTGAGGATGGCCGCTAAGTCGCCGGGCCGCTCCAAGACGGGGCCCGAGGTCTGCCGCAGGTTGACCCCCATTTCGTTGGCGACGATGTGTGCGAGCGTGGTTTTGCCCAACCCCGGCGGGCCGAAAACCAAGAGGTGATCGAGCGGTTCGCCGCGTTTTTTGGCGGCGGCGATGAAGATTTCCAGCTGTTCGCAAACTTTTTTCTGCCCCACGTAGTCTTTGAGGAGCGTCGGCCGCAGGGCGCGGTCGATGTTTTCTTCGTTGGGGCTTTCGGCGTCGGCCGATACCACGCGTTCGATGGTGTCCATGGCTCGTATTCTTTACTTAATGCCTTTGAGGGCTTCGCGGATACCGTCGGAGACGGAAATGTCGTCCGGCAATTTTCGCACGGCGGCCGCGGCTTCGCGTTCGGAGTAACCGAGAGCGATCAGGGCCGAAATCACGTCGGACTTGGCGGAAGAGGCGCCGGCCGTGGAAACAAGGCCGCCCAAATCCGCACCGAGTTTACCTTTGAGTTCAAGAACGAGGCGTTCCGCCGTTTTTTTACCGATGCCGGGCACGCGGGTTAATGCGGCGGTATCCTGCTGCGTCACGGCTTGGCAAAGGGCGTCCACGGAAAGGCCGGACAAGACGGACAGCGCTGTGCGGGCGCCGATGCCGGATACCTTGATGAGTTCGCGGAAGGCGCTGCGTTCGGCTGCGGTGAGAAAGCCGTAAAGGAGCTGCGCGTCTTCCCGCACGACGAAATGCGTGAGGAGAACGACGTTTTTCCCGGCGTCCGGCAGGTTGTAGAACGTCGACATCGGTACGGAAATTTCGTAGCCCACGCCGTGTACGTCCACCAGAATAAGCGGCGGATTTTTTTCCAGAAGTTTGCCTTCAATGCGTCCGATCATAGATTTATTTTCCTTCCAAACGACGGGTGGCAAGCTGCGTCCAAGCGCTTCGTTTGCTGCGTCCCGATTTTAGGGAGAGCAGCCCCGTGCGGGCCTGCACTTTACCTGAGTTCACGACGTCCGAAAGCCTCAGGTGGTGGGCACACGTGACGGCGCACGCCAGGGCGTCCGCGGCATCGGCCTGCAGATCGTCCGTGATCTTAAGAAGTTGTCGCATCATCATCTGCACCTGGCTTTTGTCGGCATGCCCGGTACCGACGGCCGACTGCTTGATTTCCGACGGGGTGTATTCGTGCACCTTCAGGTGATGGACGGCGGCGCAGGTAAGTGCCGCACCGCGGGCCTGCCCCAAAAGCAGGGTGGAACGGGGGTTGATGTTGACAAAAATGATTTCCGCTGCGGCGACTGTGGGGTGCGTTTCGGCAATGACGCTTTCAAGTCCTCGGTAAATGACGGCCAAGCGTTCGGCGAGGTCGCCGGGCGGTACGTGAATGCAGCCTGCGGTGACTAAGGTGAGTTTGTCGCCGGCGGCGTCAATGACGCCGAAGCCGGTGTGGTTGAGGCCGGGGTCAATGCCGAGAATGCGGTGCGTTGTCACGGTGAAGACGGGCAAAAGAGGCAGATACAAAAAAAGCACCCCGAAGGATGCTCATTTTCTCTCGACTGAGTAAAGGATGGTGCGCGATACTGGTTTCGAACCAGTGACCCCCGCCGTGTGAAGGCGATGCTCTACCGCTGAGCTAACCGCGCGTCCCGAATCAATCAAGACTGTGCATTCTATAGAGGGAAAATAGTTTTGTAAAGAGGTTTTTTCGTTTTTTGTTGATGATGGTGGTTTATTTATTTTTTGACATTGAAAATAAATAAATCTTTTTTGAAGTATCTGATGGGGACAGATGTATATGTTTGTGGAATGGATCCCTAAAAAGGAAGTTTTCCGGCACGTTTGTTCTGGGTGCACGGTGTGCCATAGTGATTTCTTGCGCACTCTGCGTGGGGGCGCCATTGCCGACTAGACACAAAAAAAACCTTACATCCTCGGTTAATCAAAAGGCTTCCATGTTGAGAAGTCTGACCACATAGCAGCCATAGGCAGAGCGAAGCAGCCGCGACCGCCGGAGCGAACTTGGTTGCCGGAATAAAGGATGATGCCGGTGAAATGGTCTTCTCCGAGCAGTTCCTGCATCCAGTGAAGATGTTGGAAGTCGTCGGAAGCAACGCTTTCGCCGGCTTTCACCTCAATACCGAGGACATGACCTTTTTCGTTAGTGATGAGAAAGTCAATTTCATGGCGGCGTGACCTGAAATGGTGAATATTCCATGGCGCATGCAGATCGACTTCGGGAGCAAGTTGGTTGTAGACCCACGTTTCGACGAGTTTGCCGCCTTCGTTTTGGGACTTTTCGTTGTTGTTGAGAATATCGTCCGGGCTGTAGATGTGAAGAAGGTGCGCCATCAGTCCGGAATCCGTCATAAAAGGTTTGGGAGTTAGTCTCGGTTTGTCGTAGTCTTTTTTCGCCCATCCCGGCACCATATCGACCAGGTACATGGCTTCAATGGCAGAAAAATAAGTGTCCAGCGTTTTCCAGGCAATATTGAAATCGGCAGCCAGAGTGGCCTTTACCATTTCACGACTGGAGAAAATAGCGGCGGCCTTCAGAACTTCCTCAATGGTGTTTTTTTTCCTGACGCCCCATTGTTCTCTCATATCCAGCAGGACTTGGTTGGAGAGGTAGTCAGCGAACCAGCTTGTTCTGCTGTCAACGTCAGAGAGCGTCAGAAGTTCGGGAAAGCCGCCGTGAATGGCGGTGGAGAGTACCAGTGGTTTGCTGCATTCAAAATTTTTGTCCGAGGGAAACTTTTTCTCAAAGAGACTTTGAAGAAAACCCGGTGCGCAGCCGCGCTGTTCGGCTTCACAGAAGGTTCGTACCCGCACGAAGCCGGCACATCCGGCGAGTGACTCATTGGCCTGCGGGAGTTTGCGGTAATCCGACGAACCGGAAATGATGTACTGCCCCTTGTCGGGATTACGGTCTACGCGATACTTGATTTCGCCGATTAGCTGAGGGACTTTTTGAATTTCATCAATGATGAGCGTGGTGGGACTCTGGCGGCGGACGAAGAACGACGGATCCGATTTTGCTTCGTCGAAAGTCGC